>Ga0102941_1000090_pt1 | contig 35302 bp, 32 predicted proteins | sample SalPonR2_C_D2_MG_FD_79281 | JGI IMG/M metagenome (GOLD analysis project Ga0102941, IMG submission 79281) | Salt pond soil microbial communities from South San Francisco under conditions of wetland restoration - Salt Pond MetaG R2_C_D2_MG | ecosystem: Environmental > Aquatic > Marine > Intertidal... | reverse complement strand
TGGGTCACCAAGGACTCCTAGGGAGGATCCCTGGTGGGGCCTTTTTCATCCAAGGGCCATGGCCCCTGGACCCTGGGGGTTACCTTAAAATTATTCATAACCATCCCCCAAAGGTCACCAAGGTCACTTAGGACTCCAAGGGAGACTCCCAGGGAGGTCACATAGGACCCCTAGGGGGATCCTTCGGAAAAACTGAGTTTTTATAGAAAAGAGTAGTTAAAAGAATATAAAATATATTCTTAACCTACCATTTTAAAATGGTTATGAATAATTAAGGTTTAAATAGGACCGCAATAAAGAAGAAATTAAATATAATGATCCCTCAAAGAAATAGAAAATACCATCCTACTGAGCGCCCGAAGCGATCTCTGGCCCGGCGCTCACCATTATTTGTTTGTTGTAAAGGAGACCTTAATTCAGTGATTTATTTAGGATATCCAACAGTTTGGGATAAAATAACTTTTTGATCTTCTTTTAATTCCATTTCTTTTCTAAGTTTACCTTTGTTAATCCAACCTCTTATAACGCAGTTCAAACCTTTTGAAGCACAGTATAGATAGACATTTTGCCCTATAAATCCTGTATCAGCCCAGGAATATTGGAGCTTACTGGATTGGTCACCTTCCATATCAGAATAATCAGCAACATAAACTAAATTTAATGGGGCCTCATCGACAAAACCTTGTTCACCAGTGTATTTTCTGATATCTTCAGACTTTACTAATTTTAAACTATGTTCCTCGGGTAGATACTTATATAACCCCTTTTGAAGTGTAACATAAATATCAATTTCTTGCTGATTTTTAGCTGATGGAGCTGTTCTTTTACCTGATTCTGTTCGGTTGATTCCAAAAGCAGCCCAGATTAAATTTGATAGAGTCTGCTTGGATAATGATTTAGAACTAAAATTTCTTTCACTATGCCTCTTATTTAATGCTTCCATTAAGGGCATACCACCCTTTTTGTCGGGCTGAGGCAGATCCATTACCTTTTCTTGACCATTTGCAAACTGCAAAAACATACCGAGAGAAATAGTTACGATTAATAAAACCTTAATTTTCATAGTTCCTCCTCTTTTATTATTTAGGAAGCTTTGTACACGCTTGTTTCATACGTTCCAAAGTTTTCGTTTTTCCAATTAGTTCAACAGTTTTAAAAATACCGGGGCTAATTGATTGACCGGTTAATGCTAATCTAAGAGGATGTATAATTTTTCCTGCACCGAGGTCCAATGAGTCAGCCAATCCCCTAATTGTATCTTCTAACTGTTCAGTATTCCAATTATCTTTACCAATTTTTTCTAGTTTATCAATTAATTTTTCCATGCGTTGATTTACCTGTGTGGAATCCCAGTACTTTTCAGCAGATTCGGTATCATATTTTTCAGGATCAACAAAGAAATAATCACCCCATTCAACAAACTGGGTATACTTTTTAACTCGACTTTTCAAAAGATTGATAACAGAAATTATATATGTTTTATCAATATGATTTAATTCTATCCAGCCTTTATTATCTAAATACTGTTTTATATGGTCATATATCTCTTGATTACTTTCTTGAGAAATATGCTTACCACTTAACCATTCCAATTTTTCCTCATCAAAAACAGTTGGTTTTTTAGAAATTTTATCAATTGCAAAATTTTCAATGCTCTCATCTCTATTCATAACTTCTTTCTGGTCTTTTGCTGTTCTGCCTAACAGAGTCAGATAATTAAAAACACTTTCAGCACTGTAACCTTTTTCTATAAATTTATTGACCGAAGCAGCACCGTGCCTTTTACTGAGGCTTTTTTTATCAGGACCTAATAAAAGAGGAACATGGCAATATTTCGGTGGTTCTTTTTCTAAAGCATGAAATAAATTGATTTGTTTGGGGGTATTAGGTACGTGATCTTCTCCCCTAATTACATGGGAAATATTCATTTCACTATCGTCAACTACTACAGCAAGCTGATAAGTTGGGGTTCCGTCCGATCTCTGAATAATAAAATCGTTTAATTCCTTATTTTCAAAGGAAATATCTCCATAAATTATATCGGACCAATCAGTACTTCCAAAAGAATCAGTTTTTAACCTAACACTGAACTCCTCCCCATGTTCTAATTTCTCTTTTACTTTCTGGGGGCTTAATTTTCTACAACGGCCGCTATATTTATAGGATCCTTCTTTTTTAGAATATTTTTCTCTTTCTTGTTGTAGATCTTCCTCAGAACAAAAACATCTGTAGGCTTTTTGTTCTTCCAGTAATTTCTTGACTGCTTGATCATAAAGTTCAAACCGCTGTGATTGGTAGACAATCTCTTCATCCCAATCCAGGTCTAACCACTTCAGTGAATCAATAATTGGGGTGACTAACTTTTTATCGGACCTTTCAATATCAGTGTCTTCAATTCTGAGTAAAAATTTACCAGATCTTTTTTGGGCGAATAGCCAATTATAAATAGCTGTTCTGGCTCCTCCTAAATGTAATTTTCCAGTTGGACTGGGAGCAAATCTAACTCTAATATTGTTATTATTCATTGTGCTCTTCTTTTATTTTTTTGTTAACTTTGTCTAAACTTTTATTATCGAAATTTTCACTGAGATCTAGCTGTATACCACCAACATATTTAGCAAAAAAATTATAAAATATTATACTTAGTGAAATTACAATAAGGAGTAAAAAACTGAATAAAATTCCATTAAAAATGGCTCCAAAAATAATGGCAGGCAAATTTAGTTCAGTCAGGATATCCAAATTGGAAGTATTTCCCATTGTTTCTCCAAAGAACTTTACCATCCTTCCAACCAATAGCATAATGAAAATAAAAGATATGGAAAGTATTGAAGTGGAGACCAAAAATGAGACTTTTAATACTGATGTCAAACTAATTTCTTTAATTTCGTATTTCATAATATCCTCAATATTTACTCCTATAATTTATATAGATTAGGTGATTAATAAAAGGACCCACTCCGGGTCTTTCTTTACCAGGTTAGATTTGAAAGTATAAGTTTAATATAAAAAATCACAAAAAAAGGTTAAAAATTTTGATAGTATAAAAAATATTTGTTATGTTTAGATAAGTGAATTTTAGTAGAAAAATAGTTCTTTCTAAGAAGGATAAAATCGTTAATAAAACTAGAAAGGGTATAATCATGATCAATGAAATTGAAGATCTTTTAGGTGATGAAGCCCAGGAGCTTTTGGAATATGAACCAAAGATTTCAAAAGAAAATTTACATCTTCCCGGTCCCGATTTTGTAGACCGTGTATTTGCTGACTCTGACCGGAATGCTCGTGTACAAAAAAATTTACAAGATATTTTCGATCATGGTAGACTTGGTGGAACAGGTTACATGAATCTCTTACCTGTTGACCAGGCTATTGAACACAGTGCTAGTTCTGCTTTTGCACCTAATCCCAAATATTTTGATCCTGAAAATATTGTCAAATTAGCTATCGAGGGTGGTTGTAATGGAGTAGCTTCTACACTAGGTGTATTAGGTTCTGTTGCTGAAAAATATGCGCACAAAATACCATTTATCCTCAAAATTAATCACAATGAATTATTAAGTATTCCCCAGAAATATGACCAGAAGTTATTTGCCAGTGTAGATCAGGCTTTTAATATGGGAGCCTCCGCTATAGGTGCAACAATATATTTTGGTTCTCCTGAAAGTAATCGTCAAATTCAGGAAATTTCAAAAGCATTTGAATATGCTCACGAATTAGGTATGGGTACTATACTCTGGTGCTATTTAAGAAATTCAGAATTTGATGACGGTGATACTGATTACCACAAGGCAGCGGACATGACCGGACAGGCTAATCATATTGGAGCAACTATTGAAGCTGATATTGTAAAACAAAAACAGGCTGAAAATAATGGTGGTTTTACTGCTCTGAATTTCGGTTATACAGATGACAAAGTTTATTCTGATCTAACTTCCGATCATCCTGTTGATCTTACCAGATATCAGGTAGCAAATTCTTACATGGGCAGAATTGGTTTGATTAATTCTGGTGGTGCTTCCTCTGGTGAAGGTGATCTTGCTGATGTAGTAAGAACCTCACTTATTAATAAACTGGCTGGTGGTATGGGAATGATCACCGGTAGAAAAGCATTCCAGAGACCTATGGAAGACGGTATTGACATTTTACATAAAATTCAGGATGTGTATCTCTCTGATGAGATTGAAGTAGCATAATACAAATATACAGATATCCTAAAAATGATAAATGGCTGAGTGGAGGGCACTCAGCCATTTTTTTTTATAATGCAAAATATTTGATATAATCTAGAAATTATTCGGTTTTTTCGTCAAAAACTTTTAACCCGAAACCAGTAATAACTGCCGCAGTAGCTAGCATAATAATACTGATATAGAGTGCTATAGTATAAGATCCTGTAGTATCAGCAATAAATCCTCCTGTTCCCGGCCCTATAATACCTGCCAGTCCATATCCAAGAAAACAGATTGGGTATAAATGTGGAAAAGAATCAGTACCAAAGTAACGTGAAATCGAGGAAGCATAGATCACAAAATTTCCACCAAAACTAAAACCTAGAAATCCGGTCAATATTAAATACGGAATTCCAAAAGAGGATAATAAATGTAGAAGTAAAAGGAAAATAGCAAATCCACCCAGTGACAGTGGAATAGTTTTAAAGTCAATTTTATCGAAAAAATGTCCCCAGGAAACACGTCCAATAGCATTTCCAATCGCAAAAACAGAAACTGCCTGAGCAGCCATTTCTTCAGAGAATCCAACATTTATTGTCATTGGGGATAGATTACCTACAACTAATAGTCCAGCAAAAGTCCCCACAAAAATACCCAAAACATTTAAAAGAAAAGGGGAAGATAATAAAGTAGATTTGTCTGCTCCAATTTTTTCCGTATCATCTTCATCTACTGAGGAGGGAACTGCTAGAACTGAAGAAGCGATTAACAGTAACGCCCCCGCTATTATACTTATCCATCTAAAAAATATCAGGACATCCATACCAGAACCCATAAAATGTGAGCCTAAAGTAGATAATAATATTGCTCCTCCCCCAAATCCAGCGACTGCTACTCCTGTAATCAGTCCTTTTCTCTCCGGAAACCATTTCATGCCTACAGAAAGAGGACAAACATAGCCAAATCCAATTCCAGCTCCACTAAATACTCCAATTCCAATCATTATAACCAGAAAACTGCCTCCGGAAAAAGAGGCAATTAAGTATCCCAATAGAAATAGGACCCCACCTATACTGGCAGTAAATCTAGGACCTTTCCTGTCAAATATACGCCCGGCCCAGATCATTGCCAGAGTAAATACTGCAATGCAAACTCCAAAAATAGTTCCGCTTTGTCCTTTACTTATGCCATAATTATTAGTCAAGTGCGGCACGAAAATACTCCAGGCGTATATACCTCCCAGTATAGTTTGAATAATAATACCCGCAAAAAGATTGACCCATTTGTTTTGCATTCATAACTCCTTATTTATTGTTAGATCAACTCAATTTTCTCTATAATTTATATTTTTATGTTCCATCTCAAACTGAGTCTTTTCTTAATTATTAAATTGGTAGATAATTTTGGGTATTGATTTTTATATGAGTAATTGGTCATTACATATCTGTACGTACTAATTAATTTTATGAAATAACATTATCTTTTTCATCGTAAATAAGTTTGATTAAATCGGCTAACGTTTTATGTTCCTCAATGGGGTGTTTTAAATGCATGTTTTCATTAATTTGATACTTATTGCGTCTCCCTTTACGCTCCCTATTAATATAACCTTCTTTTCTTAAATCCGAGATTATATTTTGTACAGCACGTTCTGTAATATCTACCTTTTTGGCTATTTCTTTCATTTTGATGGAAGGATTATTGACTAAACAGAGTAAAACATGAGAATGGTTTGTAAGGAAGGTCCATTGCTTTTTTTCATTTTGGTTTTCTGGCATTTTCTTTCCTTCTTTTTGTAATTTTTATCATCCAAATATAAGAGAAAATTATATACGAAACAAGTTTCAAGAAAATTAATTCATGAAAACTATTTCGTATTTTATTCTAGCAAAAAAAAATTGGTATTTTATATCTTTTACATTAATTAATCAAAAAATAAAACTGTGTGGCCTTTTCAAAGACCACACAGTCAACAAATTATAGAAGGTAAATTAGATCTGAATAGAAATTTTTAGACGACTATTTTATGAAATTATTTACTCCAGTCATCGGTTCTAAAAGGAGAGGCAGGTAAACCTTTTTTATTATATAAATTAGCTTTTCTGGGATTATCGGCCCAGCCATATCTCACTGCTATTGGATTCTCCACTTTTTCACTCCATACAACTACTTTATTATTTTGTATTTTTGCTTCAGACCAAACAAAGTTGCTATCCTGACCTGCTATAGCAAAATGTTTAAGACCACCATCACCTTTAGCAAGTAAACCTTTACCAACGTGATCAAATGATATTATGGCCTTATTACTTCTGATTTTCATAGATTCATACATGGGACCGGAAGATACAATCTCTTTTTCCCCATAGACTAACTTTCTGGCCGGTAAAAACAATCTGTGAGCGACATCCTTTTTGTTTAAGGGATGAATGTCATTCCAGATACCCAGATCTGTAATTACTGCCATACCTGTATTTTCAAGTGATAATGTTTTAGTCTGCGATTCGCGTAACATAGCCCAATTACTGGGAGACGGCTGTTTATCGGGCTTCATAAAATTCGCCAGCTGAACATACAGAAAAGGAAGATCTTTCTGATTCCATTTCTGCCGCCAATTTTTAATCATAGATTTGAATAGTTTTTCATACTCCCGGGGTTGACCAGTATTGGATTCTCCTTGATACCAGATGACTCCTCTGATTTTATAATTTAGAAGAGGCGCAACCATACCATTATACAAACCAACGGGTTTCCATTTGATAAAAGTTTGTCCCTCCAGTGGATCAACTCTAGCGCCTAGTCTACATTTCCATTCACCCTTAAGATCAATGGATTTATTTCCAAACCTTAATTTATAGGGTTTGTCTTTAATAAATCCACCTTTGCCTCTTTGATTCACTACTCTGATCGTAATAATATTTGTCCCCCTTTTTAAGACACTGGAGGGAACTTCATATCTTCTGGGCGGATACTTATAAGTTGTATTGCCGATAAATTTACCATTAATAAAAACTGAATCGGCATCGACAATACGTCCCAGGGACAATTTAGCGGGCTTATTTGCTAAATTGGGAATAAGCTCGATTTTTTTTCTAAACCATACCACTCCATTTAAACTTCCCAATTCTGTATTTGCCCAGAAGCCCGGGATATTCATTTTAGACCAATCTTCAGTATTCACATCGGAATCAGACCAGGATTGTCCACTCTTATAGCCTTTGTCTTTCTCTTTTAACTCATGCCATTGTGTGATACGTTTATTATCTTTATTCTGTATCTTGTTGATTTGAGATGCATCTTTAAACTTCTGGGCCACTCGATAGTATTTGGGAAAATTTTTCTTCAGAATATCAGAACTACACCAGGCTTGAGCAGGAGAACCTCCTACACTGGAATTAATTATTCCAACTGGTACATTATATTTTTGATATATATTTTTAGCATAAAAGTAGGCCAGAGCAGAAAAATGGGGAACAGTTTTAGGATCTGCAGATTTCCATTTTCCTCCCTGCGTATCATTTTGAGGTTCATCAAAATTGTAGTTTAAAGGAACATCAAAATACCTGATTGAATCATTTCTGGAATAAGTGATTTCAGATTGATATAAGGGACTAACTCTATACATGGGTAGCTCCATATTGGATTGCCCCGAGCTAACCCATACCTCCCCTATCATAATATCTCGAACTGTGATTTTATTCTCACCTTGTATTTCCATTGTAAAAGGGCCACCTGCCTCAAATTTTGGAAGAGTAATGATCCATTGTCCTTCTTCATTTGCTTTAGTGGAATAATTGGAATTATGGAAACTGACTTCAACTTGTTCATTTGTATCAGCCCAACCCCAAATATGTATGTTTTTTTTCCTCTGCAAAACCATGCCATTACTTATCAACTGAGGAAGTTTTACTTTTGCAAAAATTGAATTCAATAGTAAAAACAGGACGACTATAATTTTTGGGAAGTATGAATTCTGGCTCATTTTTTTACCTCTATATTTTTCTAAAATTTACAAAGGGGATACAAACTAACCTCTATACCTTAAAAATCTCTGCACTACCAATATAGATAATAAAATTGGTTTGAATGAATAATCAATCCTTTTGAATCATGATTTTATTTAGATAAACTGAATGGCAAAGATTAATATCGATGTAATCAAAGAAGGTTGTTTTATAAATAAAATCTAAGGATTTATTCTGAATGGAAAAAGTTGCAATACTTTGAAAAACTGGTGTTCTTACATAGCCCTTCCTTCGCCGAAATAGCTCATTGCTTATTAATCTGAAATTCCTATATTAGAAACTATAAAGAAAAGAAGAGGATTTTGATTATATTTTCTGATAATAGTTATTTTAATAAATGAACCACCCGAGGTAGAACCTAGGGTGGTTCTGTGATTTATAATAAGGACTGAATAAGCATTTTTACCGGATAGTTATGATTTAACTACAAAGTTTTTACTCCTATCCATCAATCTATTATCACTTGACAATATGAAAACTATCTTTTAATCGAATATCCCGGGAAGAACTACCAATTTGTACATTAAATTTTCCGGGCTCAACTGTCCAATTCATATTTCTATCAAGTAGTTCTAGCTCATTGGGCTGTAATTTAAAGGTTACAGTTTGACTTTCACCCGGTTTCAAATCAACCTTTTTAAATCCTTTCAATTCTTTTTCATAGGTAACAACGCTACTGAATAAATCTTTTACATATAATTGAGCAATCTCAGCTCCTTCTCTATCTCCATTATTTTTGATGGTACATTGAACTGTAATATTTCCTCGTGGTCCCTGTTCTTTGGGTTTGACCTGTAATCCACTATATTTAAAACTAGTATAACTAAGTCCATGACCAAAAGGATACAAAGCACCATCAATTCTTGTTCTTTCACCTGGCGCCCAACCATCAAGCTGATTTCTCTGAGAACCTTTTTTATAAGGAAAATTATAAGGTAACTGACCTACAGTTTTAGGAAAAGTGATCGGTAGTTTTCCGGAAGGATTTGTTTTACCAAAAATGACATCAGCGACTGCAGTGCCGCAATGTTTTCCTGGAAACCATCCTTCTAAAATTGCCGGGATATTTTTATCAGCCCAATTTATTGTCAAAGGACGTCCATTAATCAAGACAAGTATTATAGGTTTTCCCGTATTTTCTAATTTACGTAGATATTTTCTTTGAACAGGAGGTAAATCAAGGCTGGTTCTAGACCTTGCTTCTCCTACTATCTCCTCATTTTCACCCATAACTGCAATTATAACATCATTATTTTTGGCTTGTCTAATTCCTCTTTTCATCATTTCATTTATATTATCTGAGTATTCCTCATAATACATTACTTCATTTTGAGGCCACACCTCACTTTTTACAGGACAACCTTTTGTAAAATTTACTTTCATATTTTCCGGGGCATTTTCGGAAATACCTTCCAAAACAGAAACTACATCTATTCTATTTGGACCATATCCTCCTCTGGAATGATCTTCAGTTTTAGAATTTGGTCCGGTAACTAATATTGATTGTATATTTTTTTCCTGAAGTGGTAGGGTTTGCTTTTCATTTTTCAGCAGTACAATTGATTCTCTGGCAGTATTTTTTGCTGTTTCCTGGAAATTCTTATTATTAACTATTTTGTCAGCCTTGCCAGGATTAGGAACATAAGGTTGATCAAAAAGTCCCAATTCAAATTTTACTTTTAATATATCTTTTACTCTTTCATTTATTGTTTTATGTGATATTTTTCCCTCCTTAACCAACTCTCGTAAAGGGTCAATATAATCGGAAGGAGGAGTGAAATCAGTTCTTATATTTAGCCCTCCTTTTACAGTGTGTCTAACAGCATCTTTGAAATTTGTAGCCACTTCATGTTTTTCGTGGATTTGCCCAACAGCTCTACTATCAGAAACAATATACCCATCAAAATCCCAGAGGTCTAGTTGATCCTGTAAATAGTGTTTGCTTCCAGAAATAGGAATTCCATTATATTCATTATATGAACTCATTACTCCCATGATATCTGATTCTTTAATTACTTCCCTAAATGGTTCAAGATACAGATTCTTGACTTCTCGTTCGGTGAGATGAGGAGCAGTCCGAACATTCCCATCTCGACCACCTTTAGGTCTGCTATAAATACAATAATGTTTTGCTGTTGATACTATACCTTCCTCCTGTAATGATTTTCCCATGATTTTTCCCAATTCTGAAACCAGAAAAGGACTTTCACCATAGGTTTCCGGGGTTCTACCCCATCTAGGATCTCGAGCAAGATCCAAAATGGGTGAATATACATTAGTGTAGCCCAATACTTTGGCTTCTTTCCCTGTAATATGACCAATTTTTTCTACAAGATCTTTATTCCAGGTGCTAGCAACACCAATTTGCGCAGGAAAAGAAGTTGTCTTTTCACTTTTTAAGCCTCTTATTCCCTCGTTTGTAAAATCAACAGGTATCCCCAGTCGAGTTTCTTCTACAAAGAATTTTTGTACCTGATTTAAAGATTTTGGTAATTTTGAATGAGGATAATTTAACTCTGTTTCTTTTCTACCATTTAAATGTTCATCTATATTGCCAATTCCATATTGCCAGGTTGTATCTTTCCATTCATCTGTGGGTAGAGAGTCTTGAAGTACTGCTCCATATCCATAGAGAGTAGCCATCTGACAGGTTTTTTCTTTTAAATTCATTCTATGCAGAAGATCTGCAACTCTCTTTTTTGTATCTAATTGTTGATTTTCATAAGGGTCCATTGTACCGTTTTTATTAAAATCTATCCAATTATTATGATAGATATCATTATTACCCATTCCAAAAATTCCGGCGCTTATTTGAATAGTGGTTAAAAATAATATTACTACGATATTTCTCACTTTTAACATAGATCCTCCTATTTATTATATTAAATAACCTAATATTTTGTATTTTTTTTGATCTCTTTCCTCAACTAGGTAAAATAAAAAGATTAAGAATTCACAGTAATAGATATAAGTTTTTCGTGAAAATTTTTACCTGGTGAAGATTGGGATTGGGGATATATCATCCTGGTATCATTTCTGAAGTAAAAGTTATTTTTTTATATTAATATGAAATAAACATTGTGTTACAGCTTACCTTTATCAATCAATCCTTATTCTTTCTGAACAATGAAATCATCAGATTCCAAGTCATGTAAAAGCCTTTCCGAGTGCTCTTCTGCAATTTCCAGATGTTTCTGCATCTCGTTATAAGATTTCTTCCCATCTTTATCCTTGATCTTATCAAATATTTTCTGATGGTATTCTAAAGCATTAGACTTGATATCTATATTATCTTTATATACTAGTGATCTAATTTTAGGCATTAACTGGAAGATCGGTTTGAACATCGTCAAAATCAAAGGATTACCACAAGATCTAGCAATTTGCATATGGAACTTTTTATCGAGTTTACCTTCTTTTTTAAAATCTTTTACATCACATTCATTTAATTCGTTAATTGTTTTATTGATTTTTTTGACATCTTCTTCACTTCTAGATTGGGCAGCTATTCGAGCTAATTGAGGCTCAAATAATTTTCTAATTTCCATGACATGCTTTATATAATCTATATTGAGATTTAGCTCAAGATACAATTCCATTGTATCAGTTACATATTTTTCAGCATATTCCTGGACATAAATTCCACTTCCTTTCCTAACTTCTATTAATCCCCGGGCACTTAATTTTTGAATAGCTTCTCTAATTACAGTTCTACTCACATCGAAGATTTCGCACATTTCTTTCTCACTTGGAATTTTATCGCCAGGATTATATTTATTTTGAATTATAGCCTCTTCAATTTGTTTTACAATTTCTTCGCTTAAGGTTTCTTGTTTACCAACTTTACGAAACATCACAACTCCCTTACATAAATATTATTCAAAATATCTCTCACCTGCCAATAATATGTAACATATACTACATCTACAAATTATTGGTTTATACAATTTTTTTCAAGCCTTTATCTTGAATTATCTCATTTTAAAATGTATCTAGATTAACCTAATCTCACTGATTTACTATTCTTAATATATTACTACTCGCTTATCAATAAGCAATATTAAAAACAAGAAACTATATTAACAATGAGAACAAAATAAAGACCATCAAAATTATGAATTTAAATATCGAATTAATAGTAAAAATTTATATTTTAAAGTAAATCCTTTCTTGGAATAGTAATATATAAATCCTACTTAAAATTCTTTCAAACCAGATCATTAAATTATCAATATCGTAAGAGTGAAAAATATTTTATGTGCGCTAAATAGTGAAATATATCTACCATTTAACTCCTTCCGTCGTACCTATCAATTATATTCTCTATATAAAGACATTTTTGATAGGAATAATAAGATAGTGAGTATTTTTCAAATAAGTTATATAATCCTTTCAGCGAATCTTATCAGGGTTAATACATCTTCCTGAAATTTTAATCCAGATTATGATATTTTTCTGCGCTACAGGCAAAAATTCATCAAGATTTCCCTTAGGTCACTGAGGTCACAACGGTCATAAGTTACTCGCCGAAAATAAATATAATATTATATCAGGAGTAATTCCACTTTTTGTTAAATGATTGTTGAAATTATAAATTCAACAATTTACGCATATTGAGATATTAATCCCCGAAGGGGAGATATAAGTTAGCATGGGGTGCTAACCCTATGAAAGAGAATGATAAAATCAAAATATTCGCTGAAAGCGAATGATAATGATTCAAAGTATTGTGATACTATTTACTTTCTTGTCAAAATTGTAAATAATTTTAAAGTACCCGATTATCATTGTCTTTACATAAAAATATGGCTGGTAACTTAAGGGACTTCGATAAAGATTCTCTGGGAGGATTCCCCTTAGTGGTCCCTGGTGACCTATGGGGCATTTCTGCTGTCTACGGTTTTCTTGTAATCAAGGTCCTTTGGACCTATGGGACATTTATACGCTTTCAGATCGCCCCGAAATACTCCGGAATAAAAAAAAATAGGCCCCTGGTCCTCCCCAGAGAGGTTCGGGAGGACAGAGCCCACGGGATTATTCTAAAATTATCCATCCCGAAAAATATCGGGAAAACTGAGTTTTTATTAAAGACGATAATTAAAATATTTAAATTAAATAATTTATCCTACCTAGCTAAAATTGTTATGGATAATCCAGGAGTACAATGACTCATATATTTTATTCCATTAATTCAATCGCTAAGATAGGTTTTGTTATTTTTTCAATTCCCCTTTTTCTCTATTTTCTTTTATCACGCTACTATTCTCACTTTTCGTTCCATAAAGCTTTATTTTTATAGGTGAAAATTTGTGCATCAAAAAAAATGCAGTAAAACAATGTATATTTATTCTAAAAATTCATCTATAATTTTAAATTTGAATAGAGAATTAATTTTGTTAATTTATCTGCTCTGAAGAAAGGTTAATTTGTTCTTTTATATAATTATTTTAGAGATAAAAATTAGTCAATCGCGATAGTTCATTATGAGAATTAAATCATGCTAGATAAAATGATACTTACTATATGGGCAAACTGCAAAAAGAATAATATTTGATTTCTACGATTTTATACTCTTTTATATTCTCTTTTGGAAGGCTTTTAAACAGGATAAATTTTGCAGCTGCCTCACTATAATTTATAATTAAAGGGTTTATAATGAGAAAAGTATATTTACATAATGCTAAAGTTTTGACCGGTATAGCAGAATTGGAAAATAATACCGTAATTTTGGAAAATGGAAATATTGCCGATGTGATTAGTAATAAACGTTTTAATGAACGGGATAAAAATGAAAGTGATATTGTGCTTGATATGGATGGAAGATATTTAACGCCTGGTTTCATCGATACTCATATTCATGGGCTTCACGGAGTAGATACTACTGATTCAAGTCCTGAGGCAATTAATGAAATGTCAAAAGCTTTGATTAATTATGGAGTAACTTCTTTTTGCCCTACTATTTATCCCAAATCAGAAGAGGAAATGATTAAAAACATAAAAAGTATTGTTGAATTAATGGGTGAAGAAGAGGGAGCTGAAATTTTGGGTTTGCATCTGGAAGGGCCCTTCATCTCAAAAAATAAACCCGGTGTAATGAATCCCGAATATATAAAAGATGTAGACCTCGATTTAATGGAAAGATTGTATAAAGCAGCAAATGGAAACATTTCCATTATGACCGTTGCACCTGAAATCAAAAATATGCGAGAATTAGCTCTTTATGGTACTACAAATGATATAGTAATGTCAGCAGGACATTCAGATGCAGAATATGACAATATGTTAGAAGGTATGCAGGCCGGAATCCTCCATTCTACACATTTTTTTAATGCTATGAGACAATTACATCATAGAGATCCTGGACTAGTGGGTGGAATTATGATCCATCCTAACTTATCCTGCGAAATCATTGCGGATGGACATCACATTCATTCTGCAATCATTCAATTACTATTAAAAGTCAAACCAATCCATAAATTGGTATTAGTAACAGATTCATTACGACCTACGGGCCAAAACTCGGGTAAACTAGTCGCCAATGGAGAAGAAGTGTATAGAGATAATGGTATTTTTCGAAGAAAATCTGATGATACGATTGCTGGATCTTCCTCAACTATGTTGAGTGGGGTCAAATTTTTGTATAATGAAGTAGATCTTTCTATTCTGGATAGTATAAAAATGGCTTCCTGTAATCCCGCTACGGTTATTGGTGCCCAGGATTCATATGGTTATATAATACCAGGTAAAAAAGCAGATATAACTGTATTTGACGAAGATCTTAATATTGATCTAGTTTTCAAAAACGGCGAAATTTTACTGAATAATATGTAAAGGTTGTATAATAAATTATATAATTTCTGTCAATGTGAACATCTCGCTGAACCTGGTGAAACCCTCGATATCAAAATACAATTTTTTCAGTAACTCCATCATTAGCAAATTTGCACTACCTCCATATCCAGTAATGATCCTTATTTTTTAATAGTAGAAGATATATGACCTACCCCTACTGCACAATGATGGGCGGGACCTTCGTTACTCCATTCTTCAACAAAATCTTTTATTGGAATAGGAAAACTATATCTGGAATTAGTATTACCTATCTCTAAAATAGGACCCGGTACTGATTTTCCTTCTGCTACAAGTAGTTTAAAATTCTGTTCTTTGGTTTGGACAACTGATAGTAGAGTAACTGGACCATTTTTAACTGACATCTCTATAGATAATCCCTGGCTTTGTTTACCATGATAAAGGCTCAGGGGCTTTAATTTTGGTTTTTCTTGAGCAATCTCAACATGCCCTGGCCCATCATGCCCCATCAAGATAACATCTTCATCATAATCCATAGTATAAAACTCTGTAAATGATCCTCCAATGCCAAAAGAATCCAATATTTTCATAGCATGTACATTTTTAATATCATACTCTCCTGCAACGGGAATATTGTTTGCTGTCAATAAAGAATTTCCCACTATAACACTTCCTATCAATTCTTCATTTTTACTACCCTCAGCACCTTCTAACTATTTCTTAACTCTTTTCTGGTATTTTTTCAACTTTTCTAATAAACCATCAAACTGATCCCAATAAGTATTCAGCCCTATCCCAAATAGACCAATTTTTAATGTTGAATATTTTGTGTCCTGCCTTATTTTTGATATAATGACCTTCTCTTTATTTAACATCATTGAATATTCTTTACCTGAAAAATCTATTATCAGTCAGTTTTTCCCATAAGGTTCGAATAATCTCCTCGATATTTCCCTCCGAAAGGACTAAGGGCATAGTTTAAGCCGTAAGATGAAAAATAAATGCTAATAAACTTTCCAGGTTTACTCGCTTTAGTTTTTCTGTTTATAAAATTATAGTATCTCTATATGCTAGTTATTTTACAAATACATCCCAAACTTTCGACATCCTGGATTTTCCCTCAGGTCCTTCTACATATAAAACAACAGTATACTCCCCTGGTTTATTATATTGATGAATTGGATTTTGTTTATTTGAACTGGTTCCATCTCCAAAGTCCCACTTCCAGGAAGTAATTTTGCCGTGTGATTTATCTTTAAATGCAACCAACCTTCTTTTCATATCAATAATTTTATGAGACCAATCAGCTTTAATAGGCTTCAAAAATTGTTCTCTCATAGGCATTAATTTGAAGGCACATAAATACGACGCTTGTCCATACATAGTATGTTTGGGAGATAAATTCCAAAATCCATTATTTTTATCACTTTGAGCATCATCATAATCAATAATTGCCCAGCTAAGTCCTATTATATCATTTTCTTTAAGAGTTGATTTGACGGCTCTTTCCGGACCTTCAGGACCAGCATAATCAAAGGGAGTTATACAAAATTCCAGAACTAATTTACCAGAATCTCCCGGATGAAAATTATATTCATAGGCGGCATTAGCAAAAGGAAGTTTTTTTATCCAGGGTTGAGATCCCCATACTAAGGCCCAATCTTTTCCTTTGGGAGGCGTAAAAATATGATAATTCTGTGCATGAACACCATGTCTCTTCCAATGATCTTCCCTCTTATCAACTCTATGATCAAGTTTCGATCTATGAACACCCACTGACTTTTTTGTCCACACCTTACGATGAGATTTGTCGATCAAGGGCCCCCCTGAAAGATCCCCATCGACTACCACCTCAAATATATCATTATGTAGACCAGGGTGAGTGAAGTCCCAATAATTATCAGAGGCTTCATACAAAAAGTATAATTTATTCATATTTTTAACCCAACCAACTTTGACACTCACTTTCAGATTTTTTGGATCGGCCTCCTCATGAATACCAGAATCATCTTGTAATTGTCCTGTCTTAATTGCATAACTCTCTGGAACTATACTCCAATCCTCAGTATCGCCGTCAATACGAGGTATTTTATCTGCGGGAAATTGAAAAACTTTATATGTGGTGTCTTTTACCAGAGCAGTGCTGAGATAAATATTTGTTATCAAAATAACAATCGTATAAATATATTTTTTAGTCATTATTTATTCCCAAATATTTTTAATTTTTACACTTTATTGCCTAATTATATCTTTTGAAAGATTATTTCCGAACTTTATGTTGCGCAAAGAATAGTCCTCTATATTAACCGCACCAGTATATTTTCCTTTTAATAAAAACGGCTTTTTATCAATCTTATTATTCAAGATTATATTTTTCATTTTTAATTCAAAAACATCATTGAAAATCATTGCCCGTTTCTCAGATTTGATCTCAATATTTTGCATTGTCAAATTTTTTACTCTATTAATGCGGGCCCCTTTCTTAGAAGAAATAACTTCAATATTTTTAAAGGTGAAATCTGTCAACCATTCTTCTGGTAAACCATTTAATACAATAGCAGTTGGTACTCCATCTATTTTTATATTATGAATATTTATATTTTTAAAGGTAGGTGCTATACCTTTTGCCCCAGGTGTATAAAAGGTGTTGAAATTAATGGCAGATTGATCTAAATCTTGCATCTGGATATCATGAATATAGATATTTTTTACTACATTACCTCTACCTCTTTCAGATTTGAATCGAATTCCTCTATCATTTCCCTTAAAATAGGCATCATGAACATAAATATTTTCTATTCCACCAGAAGTTTCACTTCCAAAGACAATACCTCCACTACCTGTTTGGACATCAATTGTTTTATAATATCGTACAACAACATTTTTTGTGGGTATATTCAATTTTAGAGCTTCCTCATTTAAACCAGACTTAATTGTAACTGCATCATCCCCAGTTTCAAAATGATTATATTCAATTAACACGTTTTTACAGGAACTTGGATTAACTCCATCTCCATTGGGAGCTTTTTTACTTTTAATTGTAACATCTCTGACAATAATATTTTGACTAAAAACAGGAAGAATATTCCAAAAAGGTGTATCTTTAAGTGTTACTCCCTCTACTAAAATATTATTAGATCTCCAGAAAGAAACAAAAGGAGGACGCATACCTTCTTCACCGGCTCCTTTCCCATACATTCTTCTGGAAAGGGGTACTTTTGTTGCTTTTGTCCTTTCAGTCACCTGATCTGCCTTTTTTTCAGCCCATTCCCACCAGTGCTTACCATGACCATTTAATAGTCCCTTACCTGTCAGGGCAACATTTTTTACATCTCTTGCATATATTAAGGGGGAATAATTATAGACTCTTACACCTTCAAATCGTTGCAGAACAACGGGTAAATAGTCTTCTTTATCCTTACTAAAATGAAGTACGGCATTTTCAGTTACATGTAGATTAATATTGCTCATCAAGTGTATAGGCCCTGTCCACCATTCTCCTTCTGGCACCACCACTTTTCCTCCACCTGAACTGTGAGCAGCTTCTATTGCTTTATGTATAGTTTCAGTATTGTTATCTACATATTCAGTTCTATTTCCTTTTTTTGCTCCAAATTTTTTAATATTAAAAGTACGAGCAGGAACATCCGGTCTTTCCATTTTTGGCATATCAAAAGGAGCATTAAGGGGCTCGATTTCTTCAGGGATATTTTTTAACTCTTCCGGTGGTCCCATACCAAAACTAATAGAAATTGACAATACCAATATTAAAGCAATAAAATATTTTTGGATCTTCTTTATTTTCATTCTCTACCTATTCTGATTTTAACTAAATTTTTATCTTATTGCTGTACCAGGTAAAGCTCTGACAAAAAATTTAGTCTGCTATATTAGTAATTTTTAAAATAAATAGCCTGGATATCCGAGATTAAAATTTTTTGATATGGACAACATTTTGTCTCTTAAATATCCCAATCATTTTTAGTTTTACCTCTCGGCTTATATTTTAAACTTTATTGTTTTAAGGTAATTCCCGTTAAGTCAATTATGACATCATTTTCTATTATTTCTAATTGTAGAGATTCCAGCTGTTGTTCTTTTTCAAGAGGTATATCCAGTAGGGTTGCTGCACCGCCTTGAATGAAATTCCTCACTCCTCTGCCTTTACCAGGCCTATAAATTTTACCTGTCAATACATTTTACATTCCAAGCTTCTGGAAAACCCGACTAATTAGGATTAAAGCAATAGTATATAGAAAACATCCCTTTCCAGGAAAATAGATGGACAAACAAATACAGGTCTAATAATTACTAGTCCATATGAAAAACTTCTTCCAGTTCCACTTCTACCGGAGAATTATCAGGATTGGTTTCCATGAGGTCAGCCATATAGTCCCACCATTCCTGGACTATTTCTGTGTCACCCAGATCTTGGGAGGAACCTTCTCCTTCTACCTTTTGAGTAGCAAACAAAATATTGGTTTCTTCATCATAATAAATACTGTAATCAGATATTCCTGCTTCTTTTAACAATTCTTTTAGTTCGGGCCAGATATTATCATGTCTCTCTTTATACTCTTCCTTTTTACCAGGTTTTAATTTCATCTTAAAAGCTACTCTTTTCATTTTGAGCTCCCATTTTTATAATTAATTTTTTCTTATACAAATATCAAACCTTACTTTTGAGGAATATTAATAATATCACTCTCTCCAAATGTTTGCCGGACAGTATTCCACTAATACCAATCTGATCCATTCCAAGACCATCATCGAAGGGCTGCTTTCTATTTTTATAAAACTCTAAACTATATCCCATTCAGGCAATTTCTTTAGGAGGGGCTGACTTTTTTCAGTATTCCAGTGGCCTGTCTCATACTCTCCCGGTTTTCAAATTAACAGTTAAAAATAGCCCCATTAATCATCAAGAACCATTGCAGCTCCCAGAGCAGTGCCATTATCTATTTCTGATAATTGTATTATTATATCCTCAAAGATACGCTTAATATATTCAACAAACAGGTCATTATTGACAAACCCGCCCGAAATGTAGATCTTTTGTGGCTTTTGATCATTTTCAATAACTCTATTAATCTGTTCTGCTTCCCAGTAGCTTAATTCATACATTAGCTGATGATAAGCCGTTTTAAAGGAGTCAAATTCATCAAGATCATTTTCAGAGAGGTAATTTTCAGTAGGTCTTTCATCCTTAAAGAATTGTAATTTTTGAGACTCTAATTTGCTATCTATTAGCTCAGAATCTGCTTCTATGTGTTTGTATTTGTCTTTTGACTCGTCAAAATAATCATTCATAACCTCTATACTTTTATCGTGAATATGTCCCATAAACAACCTGGAAGCTTTTACCTGTTCTTGATCAATACTTAGATAACATAAACAATCATTATCCAGCTGTTCTTTGGTTAAATTTGTACTATTAAAAGGATTAAGGTTAATAGCCCAGGTACCGGACGATATCAATATAAATTCCTCATCTTCTTGTTTTAAAAAAGGAACAAGGGAGGCAGAACTATCATGGATACCTATTCCTACTCCTATTTCTTTTCCTTTGAGATCAACACTATACTGCGTTGAATTATCAATCGGTTCAGGTAGTGAAATACCTTCTTCGCTCAACCAGGAATGGTATTCCATCTCATCATAATTCCACATTCCAGTATGACATCCGATAGAAGTATATTCTGATACTATGTTGCCGGTAAATAAATAGCTCAAATACTGGGGAAAGTGCAAAATATGTTTTACTTTTTGCCAGTAGTCAGGTTTTTCTTTTTTCATCCAATACATCTGTAAACCTGAATTTAGCATCCCCAAAGCAGGAGAAGCTGTTTTTCTACAAAACTCTTCCTGTCCTTCATATTTCTCATAAAATTCATCAAATATTTTTTCATCTACCGGTTTGAGATAATTATAAACCGGAGTAACCCGTTGCCCTTTCTCATCAAGATATACTAAGGTCGCTCCATAGGTGGTAAAATTAACTGATTTAATATCAAATTCTGGTCTTTTAATTGCTTCAACTAAAGTATTCTCAATCCATTCTACAAGGGTATCTACATCTTCACAGGCAAATCCATCCTCGTCTTCAATTTCATCAAATTCTGTTGATTTTTGATGGACAACATTATAATCTTTGTCAAAGAGGAGAAACTTTTTATTGGTTTTTCCTATGTCAAAGACTGCTTTTACATTTTTCATATTATTTTCTTCTTTCTATTAATATTATCTATTTGCCAAAACATTCTCTTCATAATTTTGAACTTCTGGGATTACTTCTTCATCTGTAAGTACATCATTTTTCAAACAATAATAATCCCAAACTGCTCCCCAGGGCATACCTTTCATCTTTTCAAAAGTGAAGAGTCTTTCAAATAATTTATCGTTTTCTTCATAATCTTGTAATAGTTCTGAAGGTTCCAGTAAGGCATATAATAATGATTTTTGAGCAGCTCTTGCACCTGTGATATATGCGCCTACTCTATTGATGGAAGCGTCGAAAAAATCAAGGCCTATATTTGTATTATCCAGAGCACCACAACGAACTACTTCAGAAAGGATACCTTTGATTTCCTCATTGAAAGTAACTACATGGTCACTATCCCAGCGTATACCTCTTGTTAAATGTAACATTAGTTCATCGAGATACATTAAAACAGAAGCAATCTTATCATCTACTTTTTCTGTAGGATGATAATGTCCATTATCCAGGCAAAATAATTTATTATTATCAATAGCATAGCCATAATAAAAATCATAATTACCAACAGTCATTGCTTCAGCACCGATCCCAAAGAGTTTACTTTCTAGAGAATCACGCATATACTCATCAGAATATTCTTCTTCAAAAATTTCATCGAGGGAATCTTTGAGAAGCTTTCTATGACCAAATCTATCCACTGGATTATCTTTTGAACCATCTGGCACCCAGATATTATGGATACTGGTCATACCTGTCTGTTTTCCCATTTCTGCAGCAATTTTTCTACAGCGTTTTACATGCTCAATCCAAAATTGCCTGATTTCTTCGTCTTTGCTAGAAAGAGTGAAACCACTTGCAGCCTTAGGGTGAGAAAAACAAGTACAATTAAAGTCAATTCCTGTATTGCGCTCTTTTGCCCAATCAATCCAGCCCTGAAAATTATCTATTGTGATTTCATCCCTATCTACATCATTATCACCTGTAAAATCACCATAACTGGCATGTAAATTCAACTTTTGTTTACCGGGTAATAAGGACATAACCTTATCTAAATCCTGACGTAATTCTTCTATTGTACGTGCTTTACCGGGGAAATTACCTGTAGCTTCAATACCACCACCTTCGAGTTCTGCATCAGGTTCTTCAAATCCGCCTACATCATCTCCCTGCCAGCAATGCAAGGAAATATTAACATCTTCTAATTTTTTAACTGCTTCATCTGTATCAATATCATATTTAGCATATTTTTCCTTTGCTCTCGAATATGCTTCTTTAATTTTTTCTTCATTCATATCCATTCCTCTTTATTTTAATTAATTTAAATTATAGTTGTATTACCAGGGTAGACAGTATTAGAACAGCTATACCTGCTACCAATACTTTTATAGTCTTTTTACTAACACCTTCCCATTCTTTCAAAATGAACAATCCCCAAATATTACTAAAAGCTATATTCAGAGCCATCAATATACTCCAGCCAAATACTCGTATATCTTCAGGTAAATAACTTTGTCCCATACCAAAAAAGAAAAATTGTAAATACCATAAACCTCCACCAAACATACTAAAAAATACATTATTTAGGAATATCTTGGGAGATACTGACAAATATTCTTTATAGGATTTATTTTTAATATTCAATATAAGACACCATACAAAATTTGTAACAAAACCACCTAAAAGAACAAAAACTTGACCAGGTGTAGAGGCAAGTACTGAACTCACCCCATTTTCGATCGCTACTTCCTGAAACACATTTCCTGCATCCATGAATCCTTCAATACCGTTGATACCAAAATTCATACATGCACTCATAATTCCACAAAAAACAGCAATTAAAAATCCTTTTTTAAGAGCAAACTCTTTTACCGCATTTTGTTGTTCTTCCTCTGGTAAATCCTGTGTTTTTAAATATCCTGCATATCCAACAATAGCAATACCTGCCAATGCTAGCGAAACTCCGACCAAAAGAACAATACCGGAAGGTGCGAAAAAATCTTTTCCCATGATCATCGGTGGAATCAGAGTTCCAAAAGCCGTTGTAAAACCAAGAGCACTGGATTGTCCCAAACCAACTCCCAGGTATCGCATAGTTAGGCCAAAAGTTAAACCACCAAACCCCCATAAAAATCCAAATAACATTGCAAAATATTTAGGCTGGGCTGGAACTTGGCTATAAATTTCAAATAAATCTGGAATAGTGAAAATTGCAAATAAAAATGGAGCAATCAAATAAGCCATAATACTTTGAAATATCCAAAAATTCTCCCATGACCAATCTTTTACTTTGTTGATTGGAACGTAAAAACTTGCTGCTCCCATACTTCCAATAGCAATTAACAAAACACCAAAAAGTGGATTCATACATTTCTCCTTCTTTTATATTTTGGAAGTTATAAAATAATATTATCTTACTATTACAGATACTCCTTCAGGAATTACATTTATTTTTGCATCCTGGGTTGTAATTTCTCTTGCTTTTTCCAGAGCTTGTTCTAATGTTTTAGCATGTTTCATATGCATTTTTTTAATTATATCTGGTTCAATTTTATCAGTTACCATGATTACCGTATGTTTACTCAGTATCCTTGCAAGTATCTGATATTCCCATTGTTCTGGAATTGTTTCTATTCTTGACTTTTTTCTGGTTTTTTCTAACACCTTTTGAGGAGAATCAGCTTGAGCCATTTCCTTATAAAATGATTCCCCACCAGCGCCATCAGCACAACCAGCTACCATTATAATTACACCGCCTTCTTTACAACAGGCTTCCCCGGCTGTCATACCTTTAACTGATTGATAGATATTCTGATCAAGAGGATATCCACCATTAGAAGTGATTACTATATCAGTTCTTTCATTTTTAACAGCAGCCTTATCTTTTAAAAAATTGACCCCCTGTTGATGAGCTGTATTATAATCTCCAGCAAAAGCTCGAATGATTTCTTTTTCTGAATTAATAATAACATTCAATATAAAATCTAGACCGGCTTTATCAGCGGCATAGAGCATATCCTTCTGGATGGGATTATTTTTTAATATACCGGTTTTAGCATGGTTACTAGAAATAAACTCAGCACAGTGATTTCCTAGAACAGTATTATATCCTGCTACACCCGGTAAAACGCTTTTTCGGCCTCCTGAAAAACCAGCAAAAAAATGGGGCTCAATAAATCCATCGGCAATTAACAAATCTGTTTGTAGTAGGTTCCTATTTAAATGTAGTTCCCCGCCAGAAGGTAAAGTTCCTACCTTTTCGATTGCCTCATGGTCTTTTGAATCATGAACGATTATATTTTCATTCTCAACAATCTTTTTACCAAATTTATCAATCTGTTCTTTTTTCGTAGGTGCCCTATGTAAACCTGTAGCAATTAATATTTTTACCTTTATTTCAGGATTCGCTTCCCTGATTCTATTTAATAAAATTGGCAGGGTTATGGAACTAGGTACAGGACGAGTATGGTCACTTGTGATTATAAGGGCTTCATCATTATTTTTAGCTAATTGCGATAAAGGAGGAGAATCAATAGGTTCATCCAGGGCTTTCTCGACAATTTCTGTTTCATCCTGGTCAGGTTCAATATCATCTACATCGGATTCAATTATATTTTGAATAAATCTCTTTTGGATACTAATCTTCTGTTCTGATTTGTGATATGGAATGTTAATTGAACCCATAATAATTTCTCACTTTTTATTTAAATATTCCTGTACCTTTCTTGCCACAATTTTTTCTTCATTGGTTGGTAGTACAAAAATACCTATTTCCGATTCTTGAGATGATATTTTGCCCTGTTCAGTAGTAGATTTATTTTTTTCATCATCTAATACTATTCCAAGATTTTCCATTTCTTTTAAAATTTCTTTTCTTATAGAAGGATTATTCGTTCCTATACCCGCAGTAAACACGATAGCATCTGCTCCATTTAATACAGCCAGATATTCTCCAATGTAACGTTTAACATAATAGGAATATGTTTTAAAAGCCAATTCAGCCTGTTTATTACCCTGTTTCATTTCAGAAATAATATCTCTAAAATCTCCTCCTACTCCTGAAATCCCGGCGGCACCACTTTTCGAGCCCAGCATCTCTCTCATTTCATCAATAGACATCTCTTCCTTTTCCTGTAAATAAAGCAAAGCATAAGGATCAATATCACCGGTTCTTTCCGCATTCAATAATCCCGACTGCGGACTCATACCCATTGAAGTATCTACAGACTTCCCATCTTGAATAGCACAAACAGAAGAACTTCCACCTAAATGACAGGATATAATACGTAGGTTATCAGTTTTTTCCAGTAATTTTTCCTCAGTGGTTTCAGCAATATATTGATGGGAAGCACCATGAAATCCATATTTACGAATTCCATATTTCTTATAGTATTCATAGGGGATACCGTATAAATACGCCTGCGGTGGTATATCAGTATGGAAAGATGTCTCAAATTTACCTATCAGAGGTATATCCGGAATTACTTCTTTAAATATTGAAATGACTTTTAGATAGACTTTATTATGGACAGGGGCCAGAGGAGTATATTCTTTCATGGCTTGAATGACATTATCATTAATTTCCACCGTTCCAGTAATATCCTTAGCAAGTACTGTTTTAAATCCCACTGCTTCTATTTCTGAAAAGAGATCTCTCTCCTGTAGAGCTTGTATTGTCAATTCTACCGCAGAAGAATAATCAGGGATTGCAAGATTTTTTGATACATCCTCATTTTGATATTGATAATTAAAAATCCCCTCTTCTTCCCCAATTCTCTCAACTTCGGCCTCAAATTTAGATTGCATACTATCAACGTCAATTAGCTTACATTTATAAGAAGTACTGCCTGGATTGGCTATTAAAATATTCATCCTTTTCCTCATTGTTTCATTTTAAACGGTCCATTACTTTCTGAACAATTAGATCAATGTCATTTTGATCTATGTTATTTTCATCTGAACCGGAATAATCAACCTCACAGGTTTTACAGGGGGAGCTTCCTTCCTGACCAAAAGTCTTCATCAATTTATCAACCTGTTCTTTTGGTAGTAGGTTAACATTTCCTAGATTTTTTGCATAGGTAACAATCTTAGCAGTGTGTTCTAGAGTTTCCATTAAAAAGTAGGCCTTTTTAAGACTATTTCCTAAAGTAAGCGCCCCATGATTCTCAAGTAATATGGCATTATTATCACCAAGATGAGGTTTAACAGAATCTGGAATCTCCATTGTTGAGGGAGTACCATATTCTGCTATGGGCACCGAACCAATAGTTAAAATTGCTTCTGGTAATACACATTGATCCAATTCTATCCCTGCTACAGCAAAACTTGTACAATAAGGTGGATGGGCATGAATAACAGATCTCACATCTTCACGTTCACGGTATACTTCCAGATGCATTTTAACTTCACTGGAAGGATCATGTTTCGGATTAGGCGTCAAGACATTTCCGTCCATATCAAGTTTCAAGATCATATCTTTATTCATAAAACCTTTACTAACACCAGTAGCAGTAGCCAATATTTCATTTTCATTCAATCTTACACTAATATTACCATCATTAGCAGCTACATAATCTCTCTCCCAAATCCTCTTTCCTATGTCTAACATCTCCTGGGTTTTTTGATATTCATTATTGTAAGTAGATCTATCCATATAATTATCTCCATCTTATTTTATATTATATTTATGAAACACTCATTATTTTGCCCGGATTAAGAATATTGTTAGGATCAAAAGACTTTTTTATTCTGCGCATCAATTCTATTTCTGCTGTATCAAGACTATCTTCTAGATACTTTTTACGTTTATGTCCAATTCCGTGTTCTCCACTGATCGTTCCACCGTATTCAAAAGTTTTCTCATATAGAGACTGTAAGACCTGATCAAGGATCTCGTCCCACTTCTCCATTTCCATATCAGGTTTTTTTACTACTGTCGCATGAAGATTACCATCTCCTGCATGTCCATATGTTGGGATCAAGACATTAAATTCATTAGCTATTTCTTCTATATCCATTAGTATATCAGGAATACTGGCTACTGGTACTACTATATCTTCCAGACTTTGAACGGGGGAATATACCTTAAACGCTTCAGCAATATTTCTTCTAACTTTCCAGACTCTTTCTATGGTTGTATTATTATCTGCTACGTAGACTTCTATGGCTCCATTTTCCTGACATAATTCCCCAATCGTCTCATATTGACGTTCCAGCTGTGCGGGATCATTCCCATCAATTTCTATTAATAACAAAGCCCCGGCCTTCCCTACTGAAAAATGTTCATTTAGATACTTATAAGAAGCTTCAAAAGATCTTTTATCCATAAATTCTATTGCAGTTGGTATAATTCTACCGTTAGTCATTATTTCAGGAACCATTTTTATAGCTGTCTCTACGTCTTCAAAAGGAACAAGTAGATCCACTCTATCTGTAGGTTTGGGTAGCAATTTTATTATCACTTTCGTAATTACCCCCAGAGTACCTTCCGAACCAACCATCAAACTTATTAGATCATAACCAACTACATCTTTGACTCGTTTACCTCCCAGTTCTATTATCTCTCCAGAAGGCGTAACTACTTCTAATCCCATAATGTATCTACCTGTAACTCCATATTTGACTGCTTTTCCACCTCCTGCATTCTCGGCTACATTTCCGCCGATAAAACAGCTTTCTACACTCATGGGATAGCCCGCAAAAAAGAGACCGTCCTCTTCAATTTGATTATTTATTTCATTAGTCACAACTCCCGGCTCAACTACTGCCATCATATTATCTTTATCCACTTCCAGTATACTATCCATCCTTTCTAGAGATAAAACAATACCACCTTCCACTGGAACAGCTCCGCCGGAAAGTCCACTTCCTGCTCCTCTGGGGGTAACAGGAATATTTTCCTGACTTGCAATCTCCATTATTTTGGCTATTTCTTCTGAACTATTCGGCTTTATTACTACTTCAGGCATATGAGCATATTTTTCATCAGCTACTTCATCATGGGAATAGGTTTCCAATTTATCTTCATCTTCACATATAACGAACCTTTCACCACATATATCCTGTAACTTATTTATTATTTCTGGACTGACTTGACTGTAATTATTCATTTCATTTCCTTGCTTACTATTTCAAACTTTCCTTTTCTTCATAATACTCTTCTAATTTTTCTACTAATAACGGTATTATCTCAAACATATCAGCCTGGATACCAAAATCTGCCAGGTCAAAAATTTGTGCTTCCGGGTCAGTATTAATAGCTACAATATTATCGGCAGTCTTTATTCCTGCCAGATGTTGTACAGCTCCAGAAATACCTGAAGCAATATACAATTTTGGACTAACAGTCTTACCGCTCAGACCTACCTGATGGGGATAGGAGATCCAGCCTAAATCCACTGCCTCTCTGGATGCTCCCACTGCTCCATTTAATAATTCTGCCAACTCTTCTATTAATTCAAAGTTTTCTTCCTTTTTACAGCCTTTTCCTCCGGATACAATTACATTAGCATCCTGTATATTGCCCCCTTCTTCTTCTATTGTCTCAAATCCTTGAACTTCCATTCGAGAATCCAATTTTACTGAATCCGCTGATTCTTCTATTATTTCCCCTTCTCTATCTTGATTCGGATCCATAGGTTGATTGGAATGGGGTCTAACTGTAGCCATTTGAGGTCGATGATCAGGAGTCTTTATAGTAGCAAGGATACTACCCCCAATGGCCGGTCTGGTTTGTATTAAATTTCCTGTTTCCTCATCTATATCTAAACCAGTACAGTCTGCTGTCAAACCAGCGTCGCATTTAATTGCTACTGCTGGTGCAATAGTTCTCCCTGTAGTTGTTGCACTGGCTATCACTATCTCCGGTTTATATTTTTCAATCATTGAAGTGACTATATTTATATGTATATCTGCCAAAAATTTATCCAACTTTTTATCATCAATGACTATGACCTTATCTGCTCCATAATAGATCAAACTCTGAATATCTTCTTGAGCAAAATTATGTCCTAACATTAAAGCAACAAGATCTTCACCCCGTTTATCTGCAAGATCACGGCCTCGTTTGAGCAATTCATAAGAAACTTTCTTTATCTCCCCCTCTTCCTGTTCTCCTAAGATCCATACATCGCTGTAACTCATTATAGTTGTTCTCCTTATATAATCTCTAATTCTTCAAAATATTCTACTAATCTATCCACTGATTGTTCTATCTCCTGGTCAGTATCAGGTGCATATATTTCTCCATCCCGGGTAACTTTGGGCTGGGATATATCTACTACCCTGGTAGGTGAACCATTCAATCCTAGTTTTTTCTGATCAGCCTCTATATCCTCTGGACCCCACGTAGGTATTTCTTTTTTCTTAGCTATTTTCTTACCCTCTAAAGTAGGTAAACGAGGGAAGTTAATTTCCTTTACAACTGTAAATAAAGCCGGACGCTCTATTTCAACTATCTGATATCCTCCCTCTACATTTCTCTCTATTACTATCTTATTGGAATCTACTTCTCTTAATCCACTTACATAGGTCAAAAAAGGTATCTCCAGCCAGGAAGCTATTCCAGGGCCAACCTGACCTGTATCGCCATCAGTAGCTCTTTCACCACATAAAATAAGATCAAATTTTTCAATTTTTTGAATTGCTTTTGCTAGTACATAAGATGTAGCCCAGGTATCTGAACCAGCAAAATCACTACTTGAAAGCAAAATGCCTTCATCGCATCCCATTGAGATCGCTTCGCGTAAGGCTTTGTCTGCATTGGGTGGACCCATTGTAAGTGTGATCACTTCTCCCCCATGCTCATTTTTTAAACGTAACGCTTCTTCAATAGCATATAAATCAAGTGGATTTACAATTTGTTCTACTCCCGACCTTACCATTGTACCAGTTTCGGGATCCATTTTTACATTGCTGGTTTCTGGAACCTGTTTGATTGGAACTATGATCTTCATTTATAATTCTCCGAATTATTCATTAAAACAAATTCATTCTGATTCATGATTTACCATGTGAATCTTTCCTAACCCGAGGTAACCTCCTTAGGAGTCCTAGGTGACCTAAGTGTGATGTGTTCGGGATTATCACAAAAATGTTTTTACCCTAACCTCCTCTGGAAATAACACTGAGTTGTTATAAAAAGTTATTCAAATTGATATGTTTATCCTCTCAAATTAAAAGAATTCATGTTTATACCAGATCCTTAAGAACATCTTCATGGGGATTCGTTATTAAGGTATGCCCTGCTAAAGTACCCTCATTCTCAATAAATTCTAGTACAGGATTAAGGGCAGAGCGTAATGGCTCAATGTCCCCCGTTAAAACCAATAATCCTTTTCCTCCTATTGCCATTGCTACATGTATTCGCAAAATATTTACTTCTGCTTCTTTCAGAGCGTAATCTGCGGCTTTAATTGCTGCTGCAACTGAATATGTTTCCACTACTGCAAGACCAGAAACATCCTTATTATCTTCCAGTAAAGTAGAACCCACTATAGCAGAAAAAATTCTTTCATCAACATTTGGTATGACCAGAGTACTTACTATAGCAAAATCACCAATTTCTCTAGCATTATCTAAAGCAGATTCAACATCAGCTACTCTTCCTCTTACAAGGATTAAATATTTTCCAGAACAAATAGAGCGGGCTAATAATTTTTCTACAAACTCAGATTTCAGGACCTGATCCTGAACTTCATAGCCTTTATAAAGACTACAGAGTTCAATTATTCCTATTGCATTACCTTGCGCCATTTTTTTACCTTATTATTATCACTTTATCTTGATCAATTTCTTTAATTTTGCCTTTTATAGAAGCATGTATATTAGCAGAAATTCCCTCATCATGTTTAGCTATGATCTCTCCTTCTTCAACTAAATCGCCTACCTCCTTTTGAGGTATTGCAGGACTGCCAATATGCTGTAATAAAGGCAATTCAACTTTTCGTGGTTGAACCATTAATTCAGACAGGGTAGCTTTATCTTTTAAATCCATTACCCCCAGTCTCTGGATTAATCTTTGGTTAGGTGTCTGTCTATATTCTTCCATAGGATGTGGTTCTCTTGGTAAGCCTTCCCACTCAAGATCCTGTTTTGCAATAAATTTCTTTTCAATCATTATAGCACCTTTAGGATCCAGACCTTCGGGACAGGCATACAAAGTACAGAGATTACACTCGCAACAAAAATCATTGCCCGGATTTACACCTTCCTCCATAGTTTCAAGTGAAAACATTCTATTTCTCATCGCTGTTTCTGGCCTAACTGGATAGCCTGTCAAATACATAGGACAGAGATCAGTACAATAGCTACATTGATCACAGGCAGCCTTAGCCATTCTATCAGTAGCCTCCTCTGTCTCATATCTATTTCTCATAGTAATATAATGATGCCCTTGAGGTAAAATAATTAACCCGGCTGTCTTTTTGGTAATAACTTCATCTAGATTTTCAGCCAGTTCCCCCATCATCAAACCATCTTTAACCACCCTGAAATTATTTTCAAGAACATTAAATTCGTTTAATATATCTTTAATAGGTGTACCAACAGGTACTTGAATAGTTTGAGGTGTCTCTACAGCGCCTCCAACTGTTAAATACTTACTTGTAACCGGGTTATTTATACCTATATTATAAAGTGTTTCTACATTAAGTACTACACACCCTGTAGAGATTGGTAAGTCCCCTGGTTGTATTAATCTACCAGTTGTTTCGTAGACTAGATTTATCTCATAACCAGCAGGGTAAAAATCATCCACCTCACTTATTTCGCAGTTCGAGGGAAGTTTCGGCTTAATTTTTGCAATTATATCTTCATATTTACTTTTTATTCCAATTATACCTTTCTCTGCTCTGGTAATTTTTATCGCCTCTTTAAATCCCTCTAAAATAGTATCAATCTTTTTATCTAATAATTCTTTATCTTTATGCAATAGAGGTTCACATTCGGCTGCATTCATTATTACAATTTCGGCCTGGGTATCCAGTTTAATATGAGAAGGGAAACCTGCTCCACCTGCTCCTACTATACCGTGATCTTTAATTTTTTGTATTTGCATTGTCTCCTCTTACAATCTGATCCACTCTTGCAAGTATTAAGGTTCTTATAGGTGCCATCTCAAGGTCAAAAACTTCTTTTGCAACTCCAGGAGCTCCACCACAAACAACAGTATCGCCTATCCCGGCTCCAATATAATCCATTGCTACCATTTCTTGATCTTTTTCTTCACCATCTGGGGTGATTGGTCTAATTATATAAACTTTTCTATTTTTATAAGCAGGATGCTTTATTGTTGCAACTACTTTTCTTTTAATCTTTGCTAAATACATAATCTCCTCTAATCAACCGAATCTACAAGTTCTACGATACAGGCATTAACTGGAGCAAATCCAGTTTCAATAGCCTGGGTTGCATCAGTACTTGTTACATAGACTACCCTATCACCAGATCCTGATATTTGATTTGGATCTGCACAGACTACAGGGCGACCCTGTTTTTCGCCATTTGATTGTATGGGTTGCACGATTTGGAACCTTACATTTTGAAGTTCTTTAACTTTCTGTACCGCCCATACTTTTCCGATTACTTTACCTAATCTCATATATTTTAATCCTCAGTTAGCTCTACATCATCAATTATGGCCATTATTACAGCATCGATAGGTGAATCCCTTGTGCTGGAAGTCATTCTAGCAGAAGAACCATAGGATATTAAAACAAAATCTCCTACACCTGCTTTAACAGCATCAACGGCTACATGATAAGAGTCATCCTCGTAGTCATTCCCTTCAGCATCAGTTTCCTGGCATAATAATAATTTTGAACCTTCTAATTTTTCATCCTTTTGATTGGCTACTACTGTACCCACTACTTTTGCAAATATCATAGAATCTCCGTATTATTTATTTTTCAAGGTTCCCTTGATGTCTTTTATTGGACGAGAAATAACAAGCTCTGAAACAATATCTCCAGCTTCAGAAGCAGCCTCTTTTGCTGAATCCATAGCTGATTTAACTGCTGCAACTTCGCCTTCAAATGTAAAGGAAACATATCCTCCACCGATTCTTCTCCATTCCAGCAGTTCAATATTTGCAGCTTTTGAAGCAGAATCAGCTCCCTTGATTAAAGGAGTAAAACCTTTAGTTTCTAAGACACCAATTGCTTTAATATCTGACATATTTATTCTCCTTAGTTATTAATGTTATTAAGCAAAATTCATAGCATCGTGGATCATAATTCTTCTTGATCTACAAAAATCTTTTGGAGTAGTAATTCCTTCACCAGTTGGTGTGGCAATGGTATGGGAAAAATAAGATTCTCCAGGATCACCGCCATCACCTCTGACAGTACCTCCATTTACGACTCCAATATCGCAATCCATTTCACGTATATATTTTGTTGCTCTATCCATATCCTGAGTATAGACTGCAGTGGTATGTTCAAAACCATGTTCAACTTTTTCTGCCTTTTCCAGACCTTTTTCAAAATTTCTGACTCTAACTATTGGCATACAACAGGTCATCTGTTCAGCTATAGCCCAGGGATCATCGGCACTAGTTTCTCCGAATAAAAGTGGTACATCATCTGCAATCTTTTTTCCGATTTTATCAGCTAAATAGGGAGCGCTTTTACCTACATAATCTCTACGTGTAACGTATTCATCTCCATTTTTATCTAGAGCTTTTTCTCCCAAAATTTTCATCTGCTGTCCCACGAGTTTTTCATTTCCCTGGTCGGAGAATTTCTTCATAAATTCATTAAATACATCATCAACCACAAGCACAACTTTTTCTGCTGTACATAGAATATTATTATCGTAAGCTGCACTCTCTGTAATTTCTTTAGCAGCTAACTCAAGATCTGCAGTTTCATCTACAAGAACAGGAGGATTACCGGGACCAGCTGCTATAACAGGTTTATCTGAATCCATTGCTATCTGTACTATTTGTGGACCACCAGATATTGATAGTAGATCCACTTCGGGATGCTCAAAAAGATATTTGGCAGAATCCAGTGTAGGTTCCTCTACACAGGTAACAAGATTTTCTGGAGCGCCTGCCTGAGTCATATATTGATTACATTTTCTAATCACATCTGCATTTAATTTCCCTGTTGTAGGATGGGGATTGAATGCAATTGTATTCCCTCCTACTACCTGGATAATGATATTATTGACCATATTAGGGGCAGGATGAGTACTGGGGGTTATATTCCCGATTACTCCAAAGGGTGAATATTCATTTAAGGCCAGGCCGTTTTTACCCGATTGGGCTTCTGGCTTTAAATATTTTCCTCCTGGACTATTTTCAGCAGCATTGATATGTTTTTGTATCTTATGATCTACACGTCCCATGCCTGTTTGCTCCACAGCCATTTCAGACCATCTTTTCTTATTATCAAGAGTAGCCTGCCTTACTGCATCAACAATTTCTTCTCTATCCTGAAGCCCAAAGCTTCTGAATTCTTGAAAAGCTTCTCTAGCGGCCTGAATTGCGTCTTCCATTTTTTTAAAAACACCGTTGTCACCTGCTGAATAACCACTCTTATTATTGCCAGTGGAAATATTTTTATCATTTATAACGTCACTAACCACATCTCTTACAATAGAATTTAATTGTGAATCATCCATAATCTCATCTATCTCCTCGAATTAATATTTTAATTTTTCTCTTTTTCAGAAGGAGAGATGGGGAAAATTGAACCTAGATCACCAGCAGGACGTGGTATTACTGTTTGTCCTCTGACATCACCTACTCTGGAAGCAGCATTGACCCCAGCATCAACCGCAGTTTGGACGGCAGCTACATCGCCTCTTATTATAATATTAACTTTTCCACCACCTGCATAAACCCAGTCAACGAGTTTTATATTAGCAGACTTAATTGCTGAATCCGCAGCTTCCATACCTGTAGCATAACCTAACGTTTCTATTACACCTAAACTTTCTTCCATTTTATCCTCCTATTTCTCAACTCCCATCAGCTCAAAAACTCCGTCATGAGCAGATGGAATTACATTTACACAGATTAGCTCACCAACCCGGGCAGCTCTATCACTTCCTGCCTCAATAGCAGATTTTACTGC
>Ga0102941_1000089_pt1 | contig 35397 bp, 35 predicted proteins | sample SalPonR2_C_D2_MG_FD_79281 | JGI IMG/M metagenome (GOLD analysis project Ga0102941, IMG submission 79281) | Salt pond soil microbial communities from South San Francisco under conditions of wetland restoration - Salt Pond MetaG R2_C_D2_MG | ecosystem: Environmental > Aquatic > Marine > Intertidal... | reverse complement strand
TTAATTAAAATTTCTGATAAGAACCTCACAATATTTTATTATTCGCTTTCAGCGAATATTTTGTTTTTGTCATTCTCTTTCATAGGGTTAGCACCCTATGCTAAGTTATATTTCCCCTTCGGGTATTAATACCTTAATGGGAGCAAATATTTAAATTTATAATTTCAAAAATCATTTAACTAGAAGTGGAATGACCCCTGATATAGTACTATATTTATTTTTGGCGATTTACTTATTACTTTTCTGAATATATTCTCTTATTTTTGGCTGTATTTCCGGTATGACTTTTCTGGGTTTACGGTTGCTGGGATCATATTTGAGATTTTCCATAATCTCTTCTCTTAACTCCTCATCAATATCCCCATCTGACTTTTTTACTTTTCTCGGGCCTGCTCATATTTGTCAATATATCTGGAAATCGTCTTCCTTGCAAATCCTCTTTCACGATGGATTTCCCTGATTTTTTTTTGCCATCCCTGAAATGATCTAATATGATATTTTGCTTATCACTCATCTCAATCACCTTTTTTTTCCAGTTGTAAATTATTAATAAAAACCAGGTAATTAACAATCAGGTGGTGGACTTTTAAGTTAAAGGAAACAACTGAACTGTATTTATAAAATTTGTAAACCGGTATGTCGAAGATTAAAAATTAAGTCTTTGAAATGAAAATATATCAGGGCCATTTCTGATACAATGGACATTAAATGTTTGTTCCAGTAGGATCGATTCTTGAAAATGTTTATGATGAAGTGTATCTTTTTATCAATGAATCATTTATCAAAAGGAAAAAATTCTACCGCTTCATCAGCAGCATCTTCTGCTGCTCTGTACTTTGGATCCTGAAAAAGGTTGAGAAAAGACGAACCAGGTTCTCCTTCACTACTATTTTCAAAAACATTCTTCTTATTTTTACTATCCCAGATCATCAAATCCAACTTTACATTATACTCATCGCTTATACTGGTAGTACTGTCTAGTAAATCAAATTGCATCTCTTGATGGTAACGAATATTAATAATAGGAAACACTAAATAACGCGATTCAAAAGCTTTCGAAAGTTGCATTAATTTGTTATTATCCCATATACCTAATTTTACATTAGTCGATAACAATGCAATATATTCTTCAATTAAATTATTTTTGGCAATAATACTTTTCGTCTGGCGCGGTCCCAAAATATTGATTTTAGGATAGTTTGTATCCAATTTTTCAGCAAAAATCCTTGCTGTCTCATTGCTTATACTATTACTCCCTTTGCTACCCCCGGGAGGAAATACTACTATCCCCCCTTTAGTCATGGAATTATAATTAATTGAAGGATCAATATATGTCGGCATTTTGGGGCCACAGGAGGTGAGCAAAATAGCATTTATAGTAATTACTGAAGTAATAATTATTTTGTTCATTATCTTTTCTAAAATATTTTTTGAATTTTTCATATCCTCCCCAATTATTATAGTTCGTATTGTAACTAAAATTAGGCAATATGGTTTTAATAAATATTTTAGTTTAATAAAAGCTAGAATCTACATATTTCCAAACAATTTTTAAATGAATAAGCTGGTTTTAAGTTCAATATAAATAGAGACTACTGAGTAAATTAAAGTTATAACTATAAAATTATTAAGTCAGATACATCTCCCGTAATAAAAATTCACCAGTCTCAGTTTTAAAAATATTATCTTTGATGGATTCTATCTGCTGAGATGACATATTCTCATCAAAAATATTAACCAGAAAATCTGCTTCAACCAAAATTTGGAAATCAATACCATCTATTTTATCATAAGAATGATGATTACCAATTAGAAAACAAACTCTATCCAATATATTATCAGAAAAGTCATATTGATCCAATATTTCACGCGCTACAGGTGGACCTTCTTGTTCCTGATATTCACCAGCAGAAGAACTATATTTTTCCTCAGCTTTTTTAATGCCTATATCATGAAGGATTGCCGCTATATAAATAACTTGAGATTTTTTCTTAGTAATAGATTCTTTTTCAGAAATTATTTTTGAAAAACTATATACATTTAGAGCATGATTAATACGCGCTACATCATTCTTAAAATAGGTAAGCATGTCCTCTACAATTTGATAATACCTCATTACTCACCTTTTTGAATATTTTTCCTCCCTTCACGCTCGCTTAAAGAAGGCAGCTCAGTAGCTTGAATAAATTGTTCTATTTTATCCGGATCAATCCGTGAATACTCTCTCAGAGCCCAGCCAATTGCCTTTTGTATAAAAAATTCATCACTATCTTTCAATTTTTCAATCAATGTAAATAATAGTTCCAGGTCTGTTTTTTCTTTGTACCCTAATTGGAAAAGCAAGGCTGTCCTTTGCAACCAGATATTATCCGAATTAATCCATTTTCCGATATATCTATTTCTCTGCTCTGGAAACTTTTTGAAATATTCTCCCACTAATTTTTTAGCAATAATATCAACTGTGTCCCACCATGATTTATGGGTTATCATATATTCAAACAATTCTATAATTTCTTGATCAAATTTATTTGTATATCTCTGTAATAGCTCCTGCCCAAAATATTGGAATTCTCTTTCAGGAAGTTTCCACAGCTCTTTTACAATTTCCTCCAATTCTTCGTAATCAGGTCTATTGTCCTGCCGCATTAATTTACGGGTTGCTTGTCTTCGGGGCTGAGCATTGATTCCAAAAAATTCAAATTTATTTTGCATATAATCTGACATTTTTTCAGCATTTTCAGGATCTGCTTTTTCTTGAAAGGCCTCAGTTAACTTACTTATATACCGCTCCATATTAATAATATCTCCTTTATTCTAATAACTTAAAAATATAATGTCCCTATCTTCTCTCCTCTACTGCTCAGTTTTACCTTCTACCAAATAATGCGTTCCTAAATAATAAGTCTCAAGATTATTTACAACAATATCTGATCTACGAATTATGTCAAGTATATTCCGATTAATATTGTCACCCATCTTTTCCAGGGCCCAATCATTCAGAAGATTTAACATTCCATTTATAAGCCAACCTATTATTTTATTTGAACTGAGTCCATGTTCCAGCAGTAAAATTTGTCCATCAGAACGACACCATTTGTTGAAATTATTCAGCACCTGAACTGGTTTTTCATAAGCACATAGAGTCATAGTTGAAATAATTGTATCAAAAGAATCTGTACTATAGTCCAATTTTTCCATATCGGCTTCTATAAATTTTGTATTTAATCCTTGCTGTTCAGCATTTTGTTGGGCCATCCCCAAAAGAGTTGGGCTAAAATCAACAGCAGTAATTTCAGTATCCTGATTGTAAAACTGAAAATTATAACCTCGTCCAACCGCGACTTCCAGGACCTTACCTTCTGCTTGGGCTATCAATTCTTCTCTTTGCTGTTTTAATAACAACTTTTCTCTAATTTTCTTTTTTAGAAAACCCGGTTCATCATCAGATTTTTCCTGCAGCTTTTTTGCTCTTTCTTCAAATGTCTGTATTATTTCTTCTTTTGACAACTTTCTGTTCCTCATTATTTTAAAGATATTTTGTCTCAAGCATTTCTATTGCATCAGTAACAAATTCTAAACATTTTTCTTCAAATAAATTTTTTTCACGGGCCTCTTCCAGTTCTTCCTCATCATTCAAATCTATTTCAATTAACTCTCTACAATCTATTGTACTATGTTGCTCCTCAAACTCTTCAATAAAATCACGGACTAATTTATAGTTTTCTTGATTAGATTGTTCTGGTTTTGTTTTCCCATTTAAATAACCGATAACCATTACTGCTCCAGTAACAGCCCCACAAGTTTGTTGGAGATTGGAGATTCCTCCCCCAAAACCAGAGGCTATTCTTAACGCTTTTCCTTCTGCTAGGTCCATTTTTTCAGCAAAAGCTGAAAATACCGCTTGAGCACAATTATAACCATTTAAAAATTTTTCTTTGGCAATTTCTTTTCTGCTTTTCATCATTGATTCCTTCCTTGTGATTGCATTCGAAAATCATCCCTTTTATTCCAATAAACAATGAAATACAAATCAATAATAGTATAAACAACATGATAGTTAATCACTTTACCGTAATATTTCAACTTCCATTTCAATACGCTTGTAATCTATAAATAAAGTTATACTAAACACAACAGCCGCTCCCAGGAGAACTTCTATCAAACCAAAATTAACTATCAGAAGATAAATCAAATAACCATTGCCCACCAAGTATACCGCTAATCCTTTTATTTTTATCAAGTTTTATCTTCACTTTATTATCACTGTTATCACACTTTACAATCGAATAATCCACTTTGAATCAAATTTTTCCGATAGGACGATGACACTCCGGACATCTTATTATAATCACCTGCCCCAAATTTGTTATGGCTTTATATCCACTCTATTATATCAAAATAATATTTGAGATCATATTTTTAATATTTTGCAAAAAATACAGAAAATTACCTATTCAAGAAATATTTGCCCTACCAATTTTGATAATCTAATCTTAATTAATTTAGGCACCAATACCTTTAGAATCAGATCCAGTAATAATTTATTTATTTTTTATTCTTTTGATCAACTAATTTATAATAGACTTGAACCCGATCAGATTTTTCAAAATAAGTACGCCAGATAGCCGCCCAAATCATTGTCTGGATAGAGCCAGTTAAAGCAATTGTATTCTTTTCTTGCCAGCCTGAGCCAGGGATTGTAATAATGGTATTTAGAAAAAAGTACAAGATAGCTACGGCAAAGATAAAATATAACTTCTCCTTAATAAATTCGGGAACATTAGGATTTCGAATCTGAATAGAACGTACAATCAACGTCAAAATATAAACAGTTATACCTATTTCAGCGCATTCTAGGATTCCTTCTACTGGAGGTTTCTTCCCCTGGAACATTTCTTTGAACAAAACCACTATCATTATTGAACTAGAAACTATATTAATTATACAAAGGAAGTAAAAAAATTTAAGCCAACCTCCGAACATTTTATATTTTTCTTTCATTGAGAAGACCTTTATAATTCATATAAAGAAGAACGACGATCTTTAAGTAAATTATTGTATTTATTGATACTTTTATCCTCTGCTTTTTTGGGATTAATCTCTACTTTCATCATTCCCTCTTCATTTTCAGAAAGAGAATCAAGCCTCTTACCTTTTAAATCTGTTATCTGGCTCTTTCCAGTGAATGTCATTTGTTCGCCGGTCTTATTTTCCTGGCCTATCCTGTTTGCTGTAGCAGTGAAGACTTTATTTTCTATACTCCTTGTGAGCATTGCATCCTGACAATAAGGTAATACAAGATTAGCAGGATGAGCGAGGAGCTGAGCTCCTTTTATTGCCAGGGTACGAGCTGTCTCCGGAAAGATCCAATCAAAACAAATCATTAATCCTACCTTCACATCTTTTATATTTAGTACAGGCGGGGACATTTTACCGGGTTTGAAATATTTCTTCTCTTCATAATAAAGGTGTACTTTTCTATAATTACCAATATACCTTCCATTTTCAAAAACAACACTACTATTGTATATATTACCTCCTTCTTTTTCAGCCACTCCTATAATAATCCCAGCCTCTAATTCATTACTCAAATTTCTTAATTGTTTCCCCGTATCACCTGTTGGAAAGGGTTCCGCAAGTTCATTGATTGCTTCCTGTGAAGGAATTTGATAACCAGTAGTAGCCAATTCAGGTAGAACCCAAATATCAACATCCGGGTGTCTACTTAATTTCCCTTTTATTTTATTCAAGTTGACTTCCTTTTTCCCCCAGCTTGGATCAAATTGATATATTCCTATTTTCATCATATTACTCACTATTTTATTAACTTAGATCATGTAGAGTTTTAGATTAATAAGGAAGAATGCATATAATAACAGGAACACAAATCCTGTAACCCGTCCGATTTTTTTTCTCAATAAAATTACTATTAGTAACAAAATATGGGCGCCAGCCATAAACCAGTTATTAAAATTAACCACCCTTGTTTCCACTGAAAGACTGGATATAATTGGAATTAATCCCAGTACAAAAGCGGTATTAAATAAATTACTCCCGATCACATTACCTATCGAGATACTATGTTCTTTTTTTATGGAAGCCACTACACTTGTAAAGACCTCAGGAAGAGAGGTTCCCAATGCCACTACTGATAAACCGATGGTTAATTCAGATATACCCAATCTCTGAGCCAATCGGACTCCCCCTTTTACTGTGAAGTTCCCTCCCGCAATTAGTCCACCAATACCCATAATCGACAAAAATATATTTTTTAATAAAGAAGCATCTCTTTTGTCCTGTTCTTCTATTTCATCCGTATCCAGACTCTCTTTATTTAAAAATAAATAGATCATATAGCTGGAGAATAACAAAAACAATATAACCCCATCCACTCTACTAAGTACCCCATCATAACAAAAGAATATAAAAGAACCAATAATCATCATAAGAAAAGGGAAATCTAATTTAAGAGTCCTCTTCTCAATTGTTATTGGAGAAAATAACGCAGAGACTCCTAAGACAAGCAATAGATTAGCAATATTACTTCCAACTATATTGCCCACACTAACACTATCGGCCCCTTTAATTACTCCAAAGAAACTAACGATAAATTCTGGCATAGATGTACCTAGAGCAACAATAGTTAGGGCTACTACCATTTTTCGAACTCCAAAAGACAGGGCAATCGAAGAACTACCTTCTACTAAAGATTCTGCTCCTAGATAAAGACAAGCAATTCCGATCAGTAAGTATAATATATACATTTCAAGGAACTACCTGTTTGATTTAGATATCATATTTTTTCTATTTTTGCACCTCATTTTCATACTCTATAAAATAGTAGTTATTTTTAGATATAACAATAAAAATAAAATTTTTCTGGAGTTTACCTTATATATTTAAAGTGATGAAATAGATTATTAATATATTTTATGAGGAAAATGATTTTTAATAAATGAAGTTATCGGTTATCTGGATTATCCATGGCAATTTGCAATATAATGGATAAAATACTGTTAGCCAGCCTTTTAACTTATTTATACAGAAAAAAACTGAGTTTCCTCGAAGGATCCCCGAGGGGTCCTATGTGACCTCCCAGGAAGTCTACTTAGGAGTCTTCATCGAAGTCCCTGGTGACCATTGTGACCTAAGGGAAATGTTAATGAATTTTCTAGGTTTAAGGTATTGAATAGTGAAACTTTTTACATCATATGCGTATAATTAATAGAGAAAGATTGTTAATTGATAATATTTATATACTGTCTATCTCTTGATAATAGGTATTTATTTCTTTACATTCAAACAAGAGAAATGATAAAGGAGGATAGATATGAAAAAATTAATAATAAGCATTACCGTTGTAGGTCTTATGCTAGTATTTCAGGGCTGCTATACTCAGTTTCATCCTCCAGCCTATGAAAATAATGAAGTAAAGCAGACCAAAGCAAAGCGGACTCAGAAAGGTCCCTACCCCTCAGAAAAATCAAATTATAGAAATCACGTTTTTGGAGATTATAATCAATATAACATTTATCCCCGTAGAGATAGATTCTATTATTATAATGATTATCCTTATTTTAATAGAGGATATAATAGATTTGGTTTTTCTCTAAGATATAATAGCGGTGGATTTTATGATCCCTATTATAATGACCCTTATGATCCTTTTTATAGTTATCACTCCCGGAGTTATTATGGTCCTTATTGGAACCGTTTTAATAGATTTCATGGATACACAGGATATTCATTTTACCGCTATGGGCCCTATGCCTATTCCTATCATTATCGTAATCCTTATTACGGAAGCTGGTACTGGGGTGGAAGTGGATCGGCTAAGCCCAAGAAAAAATTGCCCCACTCTCAAAAAAATAGGCGCAGAGTAAGAAATGATAGCCAACAAAATAGGGTACGTCAAGATAGAAATGAATCTTTGAATACAAATACACCTATCCCTAATTCTGGTCCTGCTGTACAGGCTATAGGAGGCAATACAAATAGCTCAACTGATAACGACAAAAATGACAAACTTGAAAGAAAGACAAAAGTTGATAATAAACGTCCTTCAAATGACAGAAGATTAAAAAGTGAAAATGGAAGAGTCAGACAGAAATCTCCAACTATAGAAAGTAATACTTCAAATAGATTCAATAAACGAATTAGGTTAAAAATAGATAATAATCAAAATCAAACTACTACTCAACAAAATAACTCAAGAAATACTAAAACTAATACGAATAATAACAGCAGGGATAAAAAACAAAGGAGACCCGGACGTAACAATATAGATAATTCAAGAAATCGCAATATCCGTAACAGGTCCTTTGATTTTGATCAACCTCAATCTTCTTATGGAACTCAAAAAAGTTCTTCAAGAAATAGTTCCAATTCAAATTTTTTCTCGCCCAACAATAGATCACATAATAATTCAAACAATAATAGAAGAATAAGGAATAGAAGCAGTAACAATTCATCAAGTAATTCAAATAGTAATAATAAACGTAGAAAAAGAAAACGAAAATAATTATTTAAAATAAATCTTGGGTAAAAACTTTATGGATATCTTTTTAACTACTCTAAGTAGAAAGAGGTTTATTAATTTTTTATGCCTTTTGTTATTTATACCGACCACTGTGATATTTGGCCAAAATAATTTTAAACAAGCCTATCAACCTTTTTGGTCGTTTAAAGGTAATGGTATTACCGACGCTGGATTAGCCTATAACAATACAGTCATATCCGGGAACATAAGCAGTCTTAGTAACAATCCAGCTTTAATGGGGAAGAAGAAAAAAATAATAACGGCTATTTCTTTTAATAGCAATCTTTTTCAACAACATGCAGAAATGGGTAACTCGTATTATAAAAAAGCAGCAACCGATAGTAAACAAATAAAAAGCGGATTAGATAATTTTGGGGTTATTTATCCAGTCTCTGTTTATAAAGGTAATTTTGTATTAGGTTTTTCATTTTCGAACAGGGTGAAATATAATTATCATTCTGAAGCCTCAGGAACAGGGGTAACATTATATAATGATGACACTTATACTCAATACAAGTTACAGGAGACAGTAAACCAGAAAGGGAATCTGAACTCATATAATTTCAGTGGAGCGATTCAATTCCGGGAAAATATATATCTCGGTACTAGCCTACATATATATAACGGCAAGAGATATTTTGAGTATAATGCTAAGGATGAAGATGAGTATAATTATTTTAGCTATCAAATTAATAAACTGGAGGAGAACTTAAACTCGGATTATTTTGGCTACAATATGAGTTTTGGGATCTTGTATGAAAGTAAATATTTTGAATGTGGTTTTAATTTTTCAACTCCTCTAAATTTGAATGTAAAGGAAGACTGGAATAGTGATACTACTGATATCTACGATGATGGAAATAAATTTAACGCTTCAAGTTCATTTAATAATTATAAATACAATACAATCTATCCCAATAAATTTTCTGCAGGTTTTGCAATAAAAAATGATGGACTTAAAGTTAGTTTAGATGTGACATTTAATGATTGGGATAAAATTGAATACAATATCGATAGAAATCAATATAGTAATCAAAATGAAATTGAATCCGATGTTCAAAATAATATAAATTCCAATCTTAGTGGTAATATTGATTATGGAATAGGAGTACAATACAATATGGATAGGTCTGAACTCAATCTAGGATATAGGATAATGGGCAAACCCAAGAAGGATTTAGAGAAAAAATACGATAAGCTAAATTTATTCGGTCTAGGATTAAATTATAATCTAACTGAAAAATTTACATTAGGACTCGGGTATCAATATTCTCATGGAAAAAATAAGGGTAGTCCTTATTTTTTGACACGGAAAGAGGAACATTATAATAATCATAGAGTAGTTATGACTGCTGAACTTAATATCACTAAACAAGAGCAGAAGGATTATTAAGATTATCCTTTTTTGATCATATTGAAAAAAATGGATTAATCAATACTTTTTCCTAGAATCATTGCAGTAAAAGGTTTATCCAAATCATGAATGGTAAAATATATTTATTAGTTTTATTAGCGTCTTTATTTATTGTTAGCTGTTTTTCTATTAATCAATCCCATCAGAAGCAAAAAGAATATCTTAATTATCCTACTAACAACATTAATAAAGATCTGAATAATGTTTTCCCTTCCCTGGTTATGCCCCAATGTTATGTAACTTACCGGCAATATAATTTTAAACCTTCCGAAAATGTGACCAAAAAAAATATTGATGATTTTATCACACATCAAAAGAAACAAGGAAATATAAACAGACAAAATTCAGTAGGTAGCGGTATTATAATCGCATCTCAAGGGGACAAAATTCTTATATTAAGCGCCGCTCATATTTATAATTATCCCCAAAAAATATATCATAATTTTAATAAAAAAAATTATCAAAATAATATAAGTGTTTTTGCCCAAAAAGTAGCCCAAAAGCAATATATTGTGACCAATAATGAGATTGTAACACTCGAAAAATTAGTCCAGGATAAATCGAAGGACATCGTATTGTTAATGGGAAAAGAGGTAACGGATACTATTTCCCTTGCTGAAATTCAATACAAGTTCGGGGATTCTTCACAAATTGAAGTTGGCAATTATATTTATCTGTTCGGTTTCCCTACAGGTAAAGAAATTATATCAAACGGTATAATCTCTCCCTTGAAATATAAAGGAGAATTCATAATCAATACTCCTTTCAATAAGGGTATGAGTGGAGGGGCGGTATTCGGATTAAAAGAAAACACTCCTCAGGTTACTCTAGAATTATTAGGAATAGCGAACTCTGCAGCTGCTAAATATAGTTATTTATTAACACCTGAAGAAGAAGCACGTACTAAAGATTATAATAGAAATTTACCTTACCGTGGAAATATTTTTATTAAAAGAAAATCCGATCTAAAATATGGCATAACTTACGTAACAGGAATAAATTCAATAAAAAACTTTTTAATTGATAATCGAAAAATAATAGAACAAGAAGGATTTAATTTAAACCATTTGATAGGTGCAGAAATTGAGGACAAATAACATTTTTAAAGATATATTCACGAAGTTCAAAAATGTAGAAGTTGGTAAGAAAGCACCAGATTTTATTGCTGAAGATATTAATAGAAACTCATTCGATTTAAAAAATAGATTGTCCAAAAGGGTCTTATTGTCCTTTTTTCCTATGGCCTGGAAGAAAACCAGTACTATACAGATGAAAGAATTAGGTCAAAATAATTCAAGATTAGGTAGATATGGAATAGTTCCAATCGGAATCAGTACTGATCCAGTTTTATCACTTAAAAATTGGAAGAAACAAACGGGGATAGGGAACCTAAAATTAATTTCCGATTTTTATCCTCACGGAGATATTTCTAAAAAATACGATGTATTTAATAAAAAAACCGGAAGAAGCAACAGAAGCAATATAATAATTGGCCAGGATGATGTAATTATTTTTAAACATGAATATGCAGAACACTCAATTCCTGAAATAGAAGATCTAATAAATTTTATAAAGGAATATCGGAAAAAGTCTAAATCTGCAAACTAAAATTTTTATGGAACAATAATTTCTGGAGAACTATTCTTAAATTTTGGAAGACTCTGTCCTATTTTTGAATTTATATAGGTTGGATCACAAATTATATAATCCTTCCCTTCCCAATTAATTTTATCCCCTTTAATATTATCTAGATTTACTGCTGTAGCTAAATGACCTGGATATTTAAGACCGATGATTTCCAATCCTAGTAGTTTCCGTATAAGATAGGAAAATAGTGCAGATCTATCTTCACAGTCTGAATATTTATAGTATAATGTTTCTTCTGGAAACATTGATTTTTCATAACCGAACTGATCATGGTCACGTTTATATTTAAAAGCTTTTTGGGTAAAGCTCAGCAAAAAATTAACTGCCTGAGCTCTGGTTCTATCTTGAATATAAGGGCGCAATGAGTTTACTAAATTCGACTTCATTTCAGGGCTCATTGGAGAATTAAGATATATTTGATATTCAGTTTGAGGATATTTTGAAAAGTATTGAATTAAGTTTGAATTTAGATTAATTGAAATATGATATGTTTTACTTTTGTACTGAAACTCAATACTTTTCTTCTGACTATTATGAGTAAAGTCAGGAATTTGATTTAATTTTAGAGTCAAATTTTGACTCGCTCCAGGGTAATTAGAATCATAGGTTTTAATTTGTAATTGGTTCTCATCCTTGGCATTTAAAACAAAATATTTGCTGGAATTAACAGTTATATAGGAACGTGAATATAACATTGTATTGGAGGGCATTAGAAGATAAAGCTTATTATCTTCTCTACCAATTTTAGTTTTATAGCCTAATTTATTTAGGAAAAACCAACTAAAAATCACACTATTTTGTTGGTTCTTGGCTAAATTATCTCCAATTGTCTTTATCAAAGAATAAATACCCCACCCATTCAATTTGATTTGTCTTTTTTGGGTCTTGAGCTGTTCCACAAAATTTTTATAATTAGTTTGAGCTAACTTTTCCCAAATACGGCCCAATTTTTTATTATTATAAGGAGCCTGCAGCCCAGGTACAAAATTGTTGCTGTAATGAAGAACTATTTTATTACCAAAAAAATCTATCCTAGCCTTTTGAGTATAGCCTTGAGGCGAACTTTTCTTGGGGGCTATTTTTTCCTGCGGAGTAGTTTCCTTTGGTTCAGGGAGAGTAATCTGTTCTTCCTCCTCAGGAGATTCTTTCTTTTTTGGTTTTACTGCAGGCGGCTCTTTAGGCTTAGGATTTTTGAAATTGGTTGGGCTAGTTTTCCCTTTGTATAGTTCCCACTCTTTTTTTAAAAATTCTGTGAAAAGTGAATCCTGTTTGCTAATATAATCCTGTACTTCTTTTCTTTGCTTATGCATCTCGTTCTGCGTTTTCCTTTTTAATTCTTTCATCCTCTTTTCTAACTCGGATTGTCCACTAGTGGAAACAAATAAAACAATTATAATGGTCAAAACATATTTCATATTAAACACCTCCCTCTTCTATTATTATCATATGTTTTAATTTAAAATAAATAAATTTATAACAATGTGAGTTAGTGCACATCACGCATGAACCAACTAATTTTTTATTTTATTTCCAGTTAGTTTTTCTATCTCTATTCTATAAAATTATTCCAATTTTATTCCATATCGGATCTAATAATTATAAGTTTCGGCAGTTACGCTGCTCTCCCATTCTATAAAAATATGGGTAGATGATGAAATTGATCAAATTTTCATACTTTCAGCACTGCAAATAACCTCGGCAATTTATATAAAAAATTCAATAAATCTTTGAATTTACGGATACAAGATTAAACTTCAATTGAATAATATTTGACAAAAAGTGTGGGGGTGAGTAAATTATATTAAGTAAATAGAAATTTAAAAATGAGGTGAGTCATGTTTCCAGTGAATAAAATCTTATGTCCGATAGATTTTAGTGAACACTCTTTGGAAGCATTGGATAATGCTGTAGAAATGGCACAAAATTTATCTTCAGAATTGGTATTAACGCATATAATATCTCCTATCCCGGTCAGACCTACCCCAACACAACCTTCTGAATTTGACGTATCAGGATATAGAGATACCCTTGAAGAAAACTCAGAAGAGAATATGGATTCTGTAATAAAAAAGCACATTCCGGATAACGTGAAAGTCAAGAAGGTCATTAGATCAGGTATGCCTGCTCAGGAAATAGATGATATTGCAGAAGAAGAAAATATAGATTTATTGATTATATCCACCCACGGAAGAACTGGTTTGAGTCATGTTATTTTTGGTTCAGTGGCAGAAAAAATTATAAGACATGCTCCTTGTCCCGTTTTAACCATTCGGTCTAAAACATAATATATTTAACTCAAAGAATTCGATGTATCTCTTTTTGGAGAGGAATTGTACATAAAGTATAATTAATGGATACCCAAACTACTCTAATTCTTTAGAAAACCAGGCTGAAATATCTGCATTACCCTTATTCATGATATCTAGATTTTCAATATAATCACCAATTTGTTCTAGATCATAATCGATATTATAATGTTCTAAAATCCAGGAAATAGCCAGTACAATTGTTGCTTTATTTTTGCTATTCAGAGGCTCACCCTCTAATGTATAATATACTAACCAACCTATTTGAGAATATAGATCTTTTTTATTAGTCAATTTTTGACCCAGTAGACATGTAAGGGAACCACCACCTGGCATTGTAACTACGTTTTTTAATGCTTCAATATCTCGAATTCCAGTATCAGTATCTAATTCCTTACAAACTCTCCAATGAGTATAGGCAAATATTTTCATTTCTTTTTTCTGATCTTCAGTCATTAATTTCCTCCAGTAAATTTTTATTTTCTTCCGCCAGCGAAGATATTTCTGTGAGCTGGCCTTCGTCTAACTCATCTGGAACTTCTACTTGGTGAGTTTCTAATATCAATCTATTATTTTCTTGGTCTACTGTTAGCTCCGTCAGACTTCCAAACTCCCATCCCATTGCCTGAGTAACAGGGCTAGGAATCAACACACCTCTACTAGAACCTACACGTATTATTTTTCTTCTCATAATATTCTCCTCAATTAATCCTCTTCAAAAGCTTCACTATATTGTTCTTTGAATTGTGAAAACTGATTATTAGTAGATTTGTCTTTTTTTTCATAATCTTTTAAAATAATTTTTTCTTCTTCTTCATTTAGGATCAAATCTATTTTATCCCCGAAATCCCAACCGACTTGCTCGATTATTTTCTTTGGTAGAAGAATGCAAAGACTTGCACCTACTCTAACAACTTTTCTTATCATTATTAACCTCCTTGTATAATTATTCTCTATTTCTAAGATAGAGAGTAAAAATAAAAAAATCAAGGGCATATACTAATTTTATAATTTTTGTTGCTTAATAATTTCCCGGGAATAACAAAAAAGATAATAATATATTTTAAACCTTTCTTATATAATAAATAATTCAACTGATTAATAATAAAGCCAAATATTTAGATTTTAAATATATCTACTGTTTTGTATATACTATAAGATTTTGTATAGCAACTGTTTATATTTTTTCGCTAATTTGACAATTTTCCTTATCCTAATTGTCAGTAAGTAAGTATAAAATTGTAGAATTAACAGATAAATATGTCTTTATTGCACATTTTTATTACAAATATGCTATGGCAGACAAGTTGAAACCTATAATAATGAAATAAGGAGGTGATAATATGAAAGATAAAATAAAAAATAATGATTTTAATAGAAACGAAAAAGAGATGGCTATACAGGTGTTCTGGCTAGAAAAAATATTAGGACATAAATTGACTTTTCTTGAAGCTGAAAATAATGAACGTCTTCTCAAATTGATCAATGTTAATGGTGCAAAATTTAGGCAGTGGTTAGATTCTCTTTCTGATCGTGAAGTTGATCAACAGTTTAAGAAAGTTCCTAAAAATATAAGAAAAAGCATAGGCAGAAAAGAACTTGACCAGCTCATGATCTATGGCGCAGCCTAAGAAGTCATTAAAAAATATTATTAATAGATTTCTTATCACATTATCACAGGTAAGAGATACTTTATTCTATACAAGTAAATAGGGTTTCCTTAAAAAGTGTATGGTTAATAAAAAGTCATGATGAGTGCCTCATGGGGACCCTCCCTAGTACCCCACCTGGGAGTGTCGAACATTGGTAGAAAAACAATTTGATTCATCCTTTGTCTCCCCCTGGAAAAGATCCTTCTTAGGAGTCTCCCTAGGAGTCCGTTGTGACCGTTATGACCTTTGTGACCTCTGGGCGCTCAGTAGGACGGTACTTTCTGCTTTTTAAGGAGACCCCAAATAAAAGTCAATATATAAATATAAATTAAAAAGGAATTTCGTCGGCTTCTTCCTCTTCCATTTGTGGAGCATCTTCAGAAGTATCTGGTTGGGGAGGTTGATTCTTACTACCTTTACCCTGTAAAATAGTAATATCAGAGGTAAGTATTTCTGTAGTGGACCTGTTATTCCCGTTTTTATCTTGCCACTTATTTGTACGCAGACGGCCTTCTATGGCTAACATAGTTCCTTTGGTTAAATATTCCTTAGCAAATTCTGCAGTTTGGTTAAAAGAAACAATTTTGTGCCATTCAGTTCTTTCCTGTTGTTCCCCATTACTATCCTTGAATCTTTCAGTTGTTGCTAAAGAAAGATTGGCAACTGCATTACCATTTTTCGTATATCTTACTTCTGGATCTTGCCCTAATCTACCTACAAGAATTACCTTATTGAGACTATAATATCCCATAACACATTCCTTCCTTTATAAGTTAAAATTAATTATTCTAATTTACATATAAATAATGATTCTATCAATTTTTTTTCTCATTAAATACAATTTATTAAATGTTTTACCCAAAATAATCACCGTAAATTAAATTTTCTGAGACAAAAACTATAATAGTCAGTTTAAATTTTTGATTATACCTGAAAATTCATCAAGAGTCATTTTTTACCTTGCAGGCCCTCCTCTATTTCTACGGTATCTGAAGAAATGGTTCCAGAGTGATCTTTCCCGCCCCGGAGTGAGTCTTCCTCGGAGTCCTTGGTGACCTAAGGGCAATGCGTTCGGAATGAATAAATATCCAGGATTAAATTTAATTTATTCTTCCGATCAAGGTCTAGATAAACTGAATTTTTATTTAATTTGATATTTAATTTATTTAAAAGAATAAGTTTATACCGGACCTATTTAAATCAATTTTGGATATCTAGTTATACATTTTTTCTAACTTTAAAGTTGATTGAAACACCTCCTGAACTGATATAGTCTTCATACATTTAAAATGGCCTCGCGGACACTCCTCGTATCCAATATGTGAGCAAGGTCTACAATCTACCGAATTATTTTCTATAATCATTGCTCTATTGTTGAGGGGAGTAAACCCAAACTCCTGAACAGTATTCCCAAAAATGGCAAGCTGAGGTTTATGTAGAAAAGCACCAATATGCATCGGGCCAGAATCATTAGATAAGACCCCATCAGAAAGAGCAACTAAGTTTATTGTTCCTATAAGGTCATGTTCTCCGCAGACATTCTTAATTCTTTCTGATTCTTTAAACTTTGAATTTAAAAGCTGTTTGTCACTTGCATCTCCAGAGAGGATTATATTCCACTCGGTCTTTTGCAAAATCCATTCAATTAATTCCAAATATTTTTCGAGAGGCCACCTTTTGGTTCTATGTTTGGCCCCAGGAAAAATAACGAGGTTAAAGTTGTCCTTTTCTAAAAAAGGTATCTCTTGAAGAAGTTGTTCCTGCCTGGAGGAGTTCTGATAATCATCAAGATACCATGAGCGCGTTGGGGGTAATTCTATTGGAGCTGTGTTTAAATATTTTTGATGAACAGGAACTTCCGGATATGCATTAAAACCAAATTTTACAAATAAAAATCGACGAATAGTAAATTTATTCACCCTATAAATTTTTTTGTTATTGATTGGGAATAAAAGTCGTTTAGTCCTGAGGCTATTATGGATATCCAATATCCATTCATAATCCTTCCCCCTGATTATCTCTCGTATCCTTCTGATCTCACGACTCTCTTTTTTGTTTTTATCAAAGCAGTACTTAGTATTGATCTGAGAGTGAATTGGATCTAAAATTTGTTGATATTTTTTTGCCACCAGAAAGTCTATCTGAACATCCGGATTTCTGGATCTCAATTCAAGAATAAGAGGGATTGATAAAAGAATATCTCCTATAGAAGTGAGTCTAATAATTAATATTTTTTCAGGGAAATCGTTTTTCATTATCCAGTTTGATAAAATTATAAGGTTAATATTTTAATAACAGAACTTAATAATATACATAATATCCTGATTGATTTTCCTGAGACACCTGTTTGTGTCCCTGCCATTTCTTTAATCTAAATCTAACATATAACCCTTATTTCGTGCTCTTTGCTTAATTTTCTGGCGACTTTCCTCCAGAAAGTCTAAAGTTGCCTCCCGTTTATAATCAGGATAAGTCCAGGATTGGGCCTTATATCCGCCATTTTCATAAATAAGGGTGACTTCAGCATAGATTCCATCATTTATATATATCCTATGAGAATAATTTTTCGTTGAAAATAGAACAAGTTTAGAGAGCCCTAAATAACCGGGATCTATATTTATTTTCCTATTTTCACGCTTCTGACTTAATTCCTGCTCTACCTGGTTAGACCATAGTTTAATTTTATGAAAATCTTCCAAATTCTGATATTCTTGGAACACAAGGAGTCTTTTTTGTAGATTTTTTCCCATTTCAGAATTATAATAGGAAGTTATTTTTGAAAAATTATATTCTTGGGAAGAATCTAACACAGGACCTAATTTATGTTTGCATTTTTCTAATGCCTTTTGATAATATTCTTCTTTTTGATATAAAAGAGCGACAAACGGATGGACATTCTTACTTTCACTGATTTTACCCATCTTTATTCCTTATTTTATTATTCAACTTATTTGAATAATCGCGCAAATTTTGATATTCACGTTCAGGAAAATCTTCATTTGCACAGGGATGCAAAGTATTATTTGTCAAAACAGGATCTATATCTTCTTCAATTAAACCCATATCTTCTGCTCTGTTCCATTCTTCAGTAGTTGGTATTGGAGTAAAAGCAGCCAGGCGGGAGATAGCTCCAGACTGATATACAAAATCAAGACTATCTTTAACTTCCTGAACTGTTTGCCCCGGAAGTCCCATGATTAGATAGGTCTCGATATCTGTTGAATTATATCCTGCTTCTTTAAGGTGCTGAATTGCTCTCTGAAAATCGTGTTTAGTGACCTTATTGGAAGCCGAGTCAAGCCATTTTGTGACAGAGGATTCAAGACTAAGTCTTACTGTAGTGAATTGGTTTTTATACATTAGCTCAGCCAATTCCTGGTCAATCTCACTTGTGAACAATCCATTTGGGGTATGAAAATTTATATCAAGATCCATTTGACCTAGCCTGCGTAAAATAGGTTTTATATGTTCTTCCTTATTGAAAAATAAAGCATCATCATAAAATGCAATATTATTTAGGTCAAAATTATTATAAATGTACTTAATTTCGTTTATAATGTCAGCTGGCTCCCTCATGAAAAATTTAGGCTGGAGGGTTTTTGTCGCACAAAAATCACAATTATAAGGACACCCCCGAGAACTTAGAATGCTTACCGAATCCAGCTCATCATATAGATGCCAGGGCAGCCTAGAAGAGACTAACTCGGATATGTTGGAGTAGTTTCTATTTATACCAAATATACCATCCAATAATTCCAACCCTCTTTTTTCGCCTGCCCCTTTAATGAAATAATCAGCGTTAATTTGTTGATGGGCGTGCTCAGGGCAGAGAGTTACATATATTCCTCCCTGGATTAAAGGAACGTTAGGAAATTTATCTTTTAATATATCGACTGTTTTTTGTACTCCTGGATACCAGTAAGTCATTTGGGAAGTAACCAGAATAGCATCGGGAGAGCAAGCTTCTAATTCATTTGTGAATTGTTGGCGAGTGGCTCCATATAATCCATAATGTCTTGAGATATCTTGAACGGGGTCAGGCTTGGAAATGATGGTTTTATGGTATTTACCTCTACCAGTTTGAGCATACTTTCCTTGCTTCTGTTCCATCCCCCAATATTCCCGATTCTGTAAATCAATAAGTGAAATATTGTAGCCATAATCCTCCAAAAATCCCCCGACTGCCAATAATCCTAAAGGTTTGGACCATAAATCATAAGCAGCAAAATCCGCAATCCAGGGATTAACTAATAAAATATTTTTATCTATCTGCATTTTTTTATATAGATCTTTATTTGATTCATATTGTCATGTTCAAATTGTAAAAAGTAAACGGTCCCCAATCATATTGAAATAACAGTCAAAATATAAATTAGATGCAACAATAAATAAATTTATTATAAACATACTGTAGAATTTAGCATAATAGTCCAATAGTAAGGTCTGATTTATTTTATTTCAAATAAAAAATAGGATAGTAGCTAAAATATATTGTCGCTGGATTCTTGATTATTGTCTTTTTCGCCATGTTTTTGACAGTATTTTTGGGGGACATTAAATTTTCTAAAATATTCTTTTACTTTTGGACAAAATCTAGTAGGCAATTTTTTAGTCACCTTACAAACTTTTTTAGTAATTATTCCCTCGGGTTTTTTGAATTTTTGGTCTCCCCAGCCTTTTTTATTGTGAGCAGCCTTCATATAATTAGCCCAAATAGGAAGAGCGGCACGCGCGCCTGTTTGGCCCTTTCCTAGAGAAATCTCATGGTTGTCAACTCCTATATAAACTCCCGTGACAAGGTTAGGAGTGAAGCCCATAAACCAGGCATCGGTATAATTATTAGTAGTCCCTGTTTTACCTGCAGCAGTTTTATAAAATTTCCAAAGCCAGCGTGATCTTCCTCCTGTTCCATTTTTAATCACGTCTTCCATCAATTTAGTAACAAGAAATGCTGTTTCTTCATTAAATACTATATTTTGTTCATTTTTATTCTCATAAATAACATTCCCATACCTGTCCTCAATTTTTAATATTGCCTTTGGTTGAGTCCAAACACCATGGTTAGCGAAAGTTGCATAGGCTGCTGTAAGATCTATGGGTTTAACCTCTGCTGAACCAAGTGCTATAGCATCAACAGCAGGAATAGGAGTCGAAAAGTGCATTTTATTAGTTGTGTTAACTACTGCTGAAGGAGAAATTAATTTTTGAATTACTCGTGCCGCTACTAAATTAATAGAATGCCTCAGCCCTTCACGCAATGTGACTTTTCCTCCAGTTTCCCCACTATAATTCCGTGGTGCCCATCTACTACCATCCGACATATGCAAGACTACAGGCTGATTTAGTAACTTTTCTGTGACACTAAAACCATTAGCAATAGCTGTAGCATAGATAATTGGTTTAAAAGCTGAGCCAGGTTGCCTTGCGGCCTGAGTTGCGCGGTTAAATTTTGAGCGAGTGAAATCATTGCCCCCTATCATTGCTCTAATTTTGCCAGAATTAGGCTCCATAGAAACCAAAGCCCCCTGCACAACCAAAGATTTCCTTAAAGCCAGGGATAAACTATCTGCAATAACTCCCTGTTGGATAATTTTTTTGATCTCATCATAAGAATAGGAAGAAGTATCAGGAATCGCCTTTTTAATCTTCTTAGGATCTTTTAAAAAACTCTTCTCTAATTTTGTCTGATTTTCTTTGATATATTTATTATAAACCGAATCAGCGCTCTTTTGCATTTCAGTATTTAGCGTTGTATAGACCTTAATTCCATCTTTTCGAAGATTGAAATCGTATTTGTCCTCTAAATTATTCAATTTTGACTTAACAAACTTCACAAAATAGGGAGCAGTTTTAGCAACCTGTTCCTGCTTGACTACTTGTAAGGGAGTATTTCTAAATCTTTTATATTCTTTTTCAGTTAAAAAATTCTCTCTGTTCATTAATCTTAGGGCAAGATTTCTTCTATTAAATGCTCTTCTTGGATGTTGATAGGGCGAGTAAAACCCAGGGTTGTTTATAATTGCTGCTAACAGTGCACATTCTTCAGTATCGAGATTTTCTACTTTCTTTTTAAAATAATATTTGGAAGCTGCTTTAATTCCCCAAACATGACCCAGGTAGACCGTATTAAGATAATTAGCAACAATTTGATCTTTGCTATACATTTTTTCCAGCTGGATAGCAGTTAACAACTCTTTGATTTTTCTGATTAAAGTTTCTTCATATCCGATTTTGGTATATAATATCCGTGCCAGTTGCTGAGAAATAGTACTCGCTCCCTGTTTGGCCTGCATACTTAATATATCAACAATTATGGCCCGAGCAAGGTCAGGCAAACTCAAGCCCCAGTGGTTACGAAATCTACGATCTTCAACTGCAACTACAGCGTTTACCATAGCCTGAGGTATCTTTTCTTTGGGAACAATACTACGCACCTGAACACCCATTCTGTCAATAACTTCTCCATTAGCCGAATAGATTCTAGAAACTTCATTCGGCGAGAAAGACTGCAATTTTTCTAAAGGCGGAAGCTCTTGCGATACATAATACACCGTACTTATTCCAATTAATGCTAAAATACTAAATGTGATCAGGGTGATTATAAAAGCTTTTTTCCAGCTAATTTCTTTTTGTTCAGACATAATCTATTTTGATTCACTTTCTTTATAAAGTTGTTTAATTAAATATAACATCAAACTATAAAACTTTTTCTCAGCTTTTTGCGCTGTAGATTGAACGTCCTGATGAGACAATTCATTTTCATCTATTCCAGCTGCCATATTCGTTATAAGACTTATTCCAATAACATTTTGTCCCAGATAAGCGGCTCGCTGTAATTCAGGGACTGTAGACATTCCAACCATATCTGCTCCTAATTTCCGCGCTACTTCTATTTCTTTTCGAGTCTCAAAATTTGGCCCGGTAGTCCAACAATAAGTGCCTTTTTTTAATTTTATATCTTTTTCTCGAGCCAATTTTTGCGTCAACGAATTCAATGTTTTATTAAAAGGTGATGTTTCTGAATCAAGAAAAGGCTTCTTGATCTGAGTGAAATTGAGATATGAATCAATTAGAACAAGGTCTGTAGGCTTAAAATTTTTATTAATCCCTCCAGCAGCATTGGTTAAAATTAATTGACTTATATCTAATTGATTCATTACATCGATTGGGAAGACTATTTCTTTTAATTTTCTACCCTCATAATAATGAGAGCGCCCCTGAATTCCTAATATATTAACATTTTCTATATTACCAAAAACCAATTGACCCTCGTGACCTTGTATCCCTGGAACAGGATAATTGGGAATATCTTCACAGGGTAATTCGATCCTATTATCAATTTGCTTAGCAAATTTATTGAGCCCTGAACCTAAAGTAATTGCGATATCAGGTCTGTTTTCTACATGTTCTATTATATATTGTTCCGTTTCATTAAGTTTTTTTTGCAAATTATCCATTAATCTTCATCTTTTTGATTTTTTTTCTTTTCCTGTATTCTTTCATATCTATCCGGATATAATTCTTGCATACAGTCCGGACAGAGGCCGTGCGAAAATTCCGTCTCGGAATGATCAGAGATATAACCTTCAACTTCCTGCCAATAACCACTGTCATCTCTAATTTTTTTACAATTAGCACAAATAGGTACCAGGCCCTTTAACTTTTGGATTTTATCCAATTTTTCTTGTAGTTCTTCATTCAAAGCCTGCAATTTTTCTTTAGATTTTTTGAGTTCAACATGGGAATTAACTCTTGCAAGTAATTCGCTTTTATTAAACGGTTTTGTAATATAATCCACTCCCCCTGCAGCAAAACCTTTAGCAATATCTTCTTCTTCATTCTTACCTGTTAAAAATATAACGGGTATATCCTGTGTTTTTTCCTTGTTTTTAATTTTCTCACATACTTCAAAGCCATCGATCCCAGGCATCATTATATCAAGTAGAATAAGGTCAGGTTCAATTTTTTTAAGTAGATTTAAGGCTTTCTTTCCAGTTGGTGCAGCTGACACTTTATAGCCATTTTTAGACAGTAACTTACCCACTACTTTTAGATTCAAATTGACATCGTCCACAACTAAAACTAAAGGTTTGGATTGTTCGGATTTGTTTTCTGCCATTTTATTTACTTTCTACTTTCATTTAAATATTTTTGTATTTTGTGTACTTTCTGGGGAAACCTTTTTAATAATTGTTCCACCTTCTCAATCTCATATTCTTTCGCATTCTTCTTAATATTTTTAGCCCAGTCCTGTAATAAAGGAATTTCATGATCTGAAATATGGTTTTCAATACTATTGGCAGTTTCTAAAATCTCATCTATAATCAGATTAGAAGCGTTCTCTTTTACTTTAGGAACATATTTTAGTTCTAATTTATTAATTGTTTGAGCGAGTTTCTGTTGATCCGTCTTTTTTAGATAGCCCCATTCTTCATTCTCCCTGTATTTTTTATTCTGTTCTTCCTGGGTTACATAAGATGAGGTAATATTTTCTAACTTATCTTTGGTAATCGGTCTCTCTAAATAGGTATTAATAATATTATTCGATTTTTCAATATTTGTATTATCCTCAGTTATACCAACTATGGGTGGAAGTCTTATAGCATCTGCCAATTCTTGAGATATATCTGGTAATGTATCTATACTATATAAGACCAAATCAACCTTTTCTCTTTTAACTATATTTTTTAAATCCTCTGTAGCAGTGATAGAAGAAGAACTGAAGCCTAAAGAACGCAAAAAATCCTGAATCAAACTTCTCCTGCTTAAATTCTTATCACAAACTAGTATATTTGTATCAAAATGTAATTCTTGGGGCTGCTCCTCATTCCTATCTATTTTATTATCTGAGGGCTTATCAATAAGTTTAACATTTTTGAGTATGAAAGAAAAGGTACTTCCTTCTCCCTCTTTGCTTTTCACTTTAAGCCTTCCATCCAATTTATCCACAATTTTTTTACATATAGCCAGACCAAGTCCCGTGCCTCCATACTTACCGTCATCCTGACCTTCTTTTTGTGCAAAAGATTTAAAGATTTCTTTTTGCTGATCTTCGGGAATTCCTATTCCTGTGTCTTCTACATAGAAACAAACTTGGCCGATTTTTTCATTATTTTCTTCTCTAACATCCTCTATATCCACTCCAAATTTGATATATCCCTCTTCAGTAAATTTTATAGCATTACTCACCAAATTTAACAGTATTTGCTTAATCCGTTTTTGATCGATTACCAAAGTAGGAATCGAAGCAGGATCAAGAATCAGGGCAATATTTTTATCTGCTACTTCTAGATTAAAAATTTCTTCAACCTCTCTCAACACCTCATTAATCTCTGTGGGTGACTCAGAGATTTCTACGTCAGAGACTTCAATTGTTGATAATTCTAATAAATCGTCTATTAAATTTAGAAGTGTCTGTCCACTAGTTTGAATTGAATCTAAATACTCCTGTGCCTCCTCTTTTTCTACAATACTTTCCATTAATTCAGAAAATCCAATAATAGCATTCATAGGAGTTCGAATTTCATGACTGATATTGGCCAAAAATCTACTTTTAGCCTGATTTGCTTTTTCTGCTTTTTGTTTTGCCTCTTTTAATTTTCGCTTGTTTTGTACTTTTGCTGTTATATCTTTGGCTAATCCTAGTATACCTAAAATCTTACCTTTGGGATTAGTGATTGGTAATTTGTCAATTAATTGATGTACTTTTTTGTCATTTTTCCAGGTGATACTTTCTTCTCTTTGTATATGTTCACCATTATTAAGAATTTGATTTTCTTCTTTTTCCCATTTCTGGGCATATTGTTCGGGATAAAAGTCATAATCAGTTCTGCCAATAGCCTCGGAAGGGGTGTCGATTCCTAAAAATTCGGCATAACTTTGATTGATTTGGATATATTCGTGCTTTTGGTCTTTAATAAATATATTTTGAGAAGTATTATTGAGTAGACTCTCAAATAAATTTTTTTCCCATTCTAGAGCTCTTTCCGCAGTTTTTAGTTTTGACAGGTCTATTGCAGAGATAATTAGACTATTGTCATTAGGAAATGATTTTTTGCGAAAATGCATATCTATATTTGTATTATTTCTGCCAATAAGATGGAACTCCTTATTACCAAAAGTTGAACTATCCCCTTTCAGAAATTGCATAAACCGCCCATGTTCTTCCTGGGGGATAAAATTTTGCATTCTGTAATTATCAATTAATTTCGATTGGGGTATCTGGAGCAAATCAGCTGCTGCTTTATTGCATTTTATCAGATCCCCCTTAGTTGTACAATGAAAAACTGCTGTCCCAGTATTTTCAAATAAAGTTTTATATTTTAATTCCTGTTGTCTTTCTTTTTGTTCGGCTTTATATCGTTCTAAAGCGATTTCAATAGTAAATTTTAACTTATGTTTGTTGAAAGGCTTAAGTAGATAACCATAGGGGCTTGTTTCTTTCGCTCTGGTAAAAGCATTCGAATAGGCCGTTAAATAGATAAATGGAATATCTATTTTTTGCAATTTTTGTCCCAATTCAATTCCGTCCATATCACCTTCAAGTTTGACATCAATAAAAACCAGGTCAGTAGCTGAGTCTCTGATTGTGTTATACGCTTCTTTACCTATTCCTGAGATACCTATAACTTTGTATCCATATTCCTCTAAAGTAGACTTGAGGTCTTCGGCAATTATAACATCGTCTTCAACAATATGTATTTTAATTTGTTTCATTACTCAATTTCTTTTCTTTGATCCAGATGTAAAGATGTCTAATAAGAATAATAGGAAGAATTATATAAAGGATTGCATTGATATATTGATCACAAACATTTGTAGGCCAGGGAAACGGTCTTATTAGAAAAAAATCAGTTGCCTTCCCTGTAAAAAGTATTTCTATAACATTACCCATAGCACCAATAGTTAAAGTAAGTACTATTGAATAAATTTTAATATAAAAATTGTTGAGTTTATCCTTTAACAATGAATAAATCATAGATCCAATTAATATTGCTCCAACTGTTAATCCAAATAAAGCCCAAAGTAAATGATTATCTATTTTTCCAAAAATATAATGGTAACCTGTATTATGCGTGAGGTAAAATTTCAGAAATGGAATTTGACTATCAAGCGAAGTATGGTAAGGGATCATTTTGTTTGCGAGGAATTTACTAAAAAAATCTACCCCAATTAAAAATATTCCAATAATTACCGCTATACTGAGATGTTTTTTTCTACTTTTCATAATATGATAACAAACCTTTTAGTTTAAACAGGAAGTTATATTATAAACAATATTTTTCAATTCCAAATTTTTTATGAAATACTTCTTTTTGAAAAAAATATCAAATCTAGTAAATTTACCAAGCTCCATCGCAATTTATATAAATAAAACGTATTGGCCACTAATATTCCAGACTTGTTTTCTCCCCAAGAAACCTATCATCTAATTGGTCTATATAACACCTAAATACCTGATAGTAAGTGAAGTAAAAAAACTATCCGTATTGTAAATATCCTTTCTTCTTGTCTAATTAAGCTAGATCTCGTACTCAAAAATATATTTTATATATCCACTTCAGGGAAGACATATGCACTGGTACTTACAACCTACTCGGTAGGCTATGATATTCAATTCCATTCGGGAAACTATATAATTAAGAATTCAGTTAATCCCTACAAATCCAATCTTCGCTGAAAGCGAAATATAATTTATTTAAATAGTTTTTTTGGTAAATCGTGGATAAGACGAGCAGCTTATTTATATTGACAATACCTTTATTCCTATAGATTAATATTTTTCTTATATTTACTAAATTATAGATTTAAACGGTGTAAATCTAAAATATTAGTTTAATTATGCAAACTATTTATGATGATCTACTTATTAGAATATATTCAAGTATAGTTCATAAAAAAGTATGATAATTTCTAAAATAATTGATGGATTATATAGTATATTTATCTATAGTTTATATGAAAAATCCCTTGATAATTATTTATTAGCTAACTACAAAAAATTATTATCAAGTATTTAATGGAATTACATTTTATCGCCAGGTTTTGTTTTCATTGATATAACATTGTTAGTCTAAAACCTTCCTCCACGCTCTGGAAGACGATATTTTCTATATTTTTTTGGAGACATTAATTAAATCAAATTTTTATATCAGTCTAAGGGAATAAACTAATTAATTTTAATAGCTTGTAACAATTCTTTTGCAGAAGATATTTTTAATTTTAAGATATAACTACTAAATTAGTCTCTTAATAAATAAGGAAAGGGATAGCAAATGGGTCAAATTTCAAATAAAATTAATAAAATAAAAAATGAAATTCCGGATAACGTAGATATACTTGCTGCAGCAAAAACCAGGACAGCTGAAGAAATTCGAGAAACTGTAGAATCAGGAGTAGAGGTAATTGGGGAGAATTATATTCAAGAATTAGAAGATAGGTATGGAAAGTTGAAGGATATAAACGAAAAAATTGAATGGCATGTAATCGGACATCTTCAATCCAATAAAATAAATAGAGCACTCAGATTATGCGATAATATTCAAACTATTGAGTCTGAAAAAAAAGCAAGAGCAATTAACAAAAGAGTTCCTAAAGCAGACCGGGAGAGTTTGCCAGTCTTAATAGAAATAAATATAGGAGAAGAAGAATCAAAATTTGGAGTCGAACCAGATTGGAAAAAAATTCAAAAATTGGCTCGTAGCATCGATGGAATGGATTATCTCAAATTAAAGGGATTGATGACAATTGAGCCTTATGGGGAATCGGAAGAAGTTATAAGACCTTATTTTAAAAAGATGAAACAGTTTTTTGACCAATTAAAAGAAATGGAGTTAAGAGATAGTAATATTAAAACATTATCTATGGGGATCACAAATAGCTATAAAATAGCAATTGAAGAAGGCAGTACAATGGTTAGGCTTGGCAGAGCAATTTATGGTCCAAGAGATTATTCTTAAGATTTCAATAGATTCAGCTATTTATCTGAATCATTATGGGGAGGAATAATGGCAAAAAATATTTTCATAGCAGGTACTGGTAAAGATATTGGTAAGTCTACTATATCTTTTGCTCTGATTGACAAACTTAAAAGAGAAGGATATAAAGTTGGTTTCATGAAACCCATCGGACAAAGATGGATTGAATCCCCCTGGGGAAAAGTTGAAGAGGACGTGGTTTTAATGAAAAAAATTTTTGACCTGAAAGAAAATCCAGAGGAAATGAATCCAGTAGTAGTAGATAAAGGATTTACTGAAAAATATCTATCCAAAATGATCAGGCCCGATCTTAAATCTGATATTGTGCATGCTTATCAAAAAGTTGCGAAAGAGAAAGATTACGTAATTATTGAAGGCACTGGCCATTCTGGTGTCGGTTCGGTGATTGATAAATCAAACGCAGCAGTTGCTAAAATACTGGAAGCAAGAGTGATTTTAACAGTTGATGGAGGCATCGGAAGCACAATAGATAAGCTAGAATTAAACCGAAAATTTTTTTCTGCTTCAGGCATAAAAGTAGATGGTATTTTGGTAAATAAAGTCATTGAAAAAAAGGCAGATAAGGTAGAAAAATATATCAAACAATATTGTGATGACAAAGAATTACAATACTATGGTTTAATCCCCTATTCTCCTATATTAAGCAATCCAACTTTAGGACAGGTGATTGAGGAATTAAATCCTGAAATAATACATGAAACAAACGAACGCAAGACTGTTATTGATAGTTTTGTAGTTGGAGCTTCTACAACAGAAGAATTTATTGAATTTTTGCAGGAAAAAGAGGGAAACATTTTGTTGGTTTTCCCCGCAGTAAGGCTTGATCTCATATTTGCCATTCCTAATTTGACTAATTTTATGGATTCAGAAAAATGCCGGGTACATACGGTATTATTTTCAGGAAAACACAGGCCTTCTGAAGGAGCTGTAAAAGCTTTAATACAAAATAATGTTAATGTACTCTGGGAAGGTGGAGAAACTTTTACTGTTATCTCAGATTTATCATCAATATCAATTAAAACCAGGCCTGAAGACAGAAGTAAAATATCAGAAATAAGAAGTAGAGTAAAAAAGAATATTAATTTTGAAAGAGTTAAGAATTCTCCTCTTGCAGAAATTAAATCACCAGTAACTGTTACTATCAAAAACTATCTAATTGCATTAATTAATATCATGAGGACCAATATAGGTAAATTAAAAGACTATATAAATAATCAGAATAAATAGATTCTATCCTACCCTATATAGACTTAATCTATTGGTTTAGTTAATTACGTGAATATCGTATCAAGAACTATATCTTAAAGCCAATTTTTCTCTTGATACCAGTTTGCGGTTTCGTGGAACCCCTTCTCTAGATCATATTGGGGACTGAAATTTAATTCCTCCTCAGCTTTCTGTGAGGAAAAAAGCCAGTATTGTTGTATCATCTCTCTATATTTATCCCGTGTGAACATAGGAGAATACCTACTTATTTTGCCCCAAACAGTAGATATATATGCTGCTAAGCTAACTATAAATCTCGGAATATAGATTGGTAAAGTCCAGGTAGCCAAAGACTGAGCTGCTGTGTTTATCATTTTTTTCCAACTATAGCCATTTTGATTATCAGACGCATTGTAGATTTGATTATAAGCTTCCTTATTTGTTACGGCTTTTAAAATCAAGTCTACCAGGTCTCGAACATGGATTAAACTTAAATAATGTTTACTCCCTCCTATTTTGGGAATAATGTGATATTTGGCAAGCTGAAAAAATATTAAGCTCTCTCGGTCTCCGGGACCGTATACTGCTGCAGGTCTGATTATAATATGGTCCAGTTCAGATTTTTTTACCCGTTCTTCAGCAAGCAATTTGCTTTTCCCATACCAGGAGACAGGTTGGGGGGTATCATCTTCTTTTATAGCAGTTTTATCCTTAGATGGACCAGCAGCAGACATTGAACTCAGAAAGATAAATTTTGGGTCCGAGCCAGTGCTACTTTCAGCAGCTTCTAGTATATTTTTTGTTCCCTGTGTGTTGACAGATTTAAAAGAGGCAAATGTAGTTGCTTTAATTAAACCAGCCATATGAATGATGAGATCTACATCATCCATTAGTCCTTGTAGAGATTCTGGCTCAAGTAAATCTCCTATTACAAATTCAACCTGATCTTTATATTCCTCTGGTATATTGCTAGTTGGACGTGCCAAAGACTTTACCCGCCAATTTCTTGTCAACATTGCATCTAAAAGGTGATAGCCAATAAATCCAGTCCCCCCTGTAACGAATACCTTCATTCTCCTCCTAATCTCTCTTGTGTAAAATTATATAAAGATTCTCCCAGATAGTAAAAAATTAGCCCACCAACAAGTCCTGCTATGGCATCAACTCCATAGTGGAAGCTGCAATAGACCGTGCTGATTGTCAGAAATATAAAAGTACAGAGGATATAAGGGAATAATTTTTTGAGGTAATGGTAGGATTGGACAGTTATGACCAGGGAAACAGCAACATGAGAACTCGGCATAGCACCGCCATGAGTGTCACCGTATTTGTAGATAAAATCTAGAAATCCTACTAAACTATTATACTTATTAAATATTTCAAAATGAATATCTGTTGGACCTTTGACCGGAAAAATGATAAATATGATATAACAAGCAAACATGGAAAAAAGTAACAGAAAAAAACTCCTCTCGGTTGAACCAGAGGGAATACTGTTGTAATAAGTTTCCTTTTTCAATATCAGTAAAATCGGAATGAATAAAATAAGATAATAAGAGAAGTAAAAGAAATGGAAAAATTGAACTATAAAAGGATGGTTTAAATAATTGTCGGCTATTTTATAAGGAGCTAGACCAAAAAGATGAATATCTAAACTGCGGACAATGTCATCAAAATATTCTGGAAAGATAATAAGATTGAGCATACCCGATTCATAATGTAAAAATGATAAAGTCATAATTGTAAAAATTATTGAAATATAGCTATGTGAATTATTTTCTGCAGTTATTTTTTTGATATAATAATAGCCAAAAGCAATTATAAGGTGAGATAAAATCAGGGTATATGCTATGTGAATTTGGTCATGAAAAATAATTACGAATAAACAGACCAGTAAATTATACAAATGGAAGAGTATATCTGTTGGGGAATTAAAAAAATCCAGAAATTTATTTTTCATAATAATTACTCAGTTATATCCTTTTGGTAAAGGCGGTAAGTTTTGTACGGCTCTAGACCATAAATTTTTTCCAGGGCATTACGCATGGGTTTGTTATCCTTTAATATCCATGACATTTCTCCACTAGTAAAGTTATTTGCAAGGCCATTTTTAAAAGTGTAATAGTAGAAGGCCAGATCAATACCCATATGTCTATATTCTTCTAAAACACCTAATAAAAGAGTTCTGGTGAAGGTAACAGATTTCCAGTTTCTTAATTTATGCCAGAGTAATTTAAAAATACCAGTAGGAAATAATCTCCCATTCATATTGATTAAAACTTGATTTATATCAGGTAGAGTTACAGAAATGCCAACAGGTTTATCATCTACTTCAGCAATTAAAACTAAATCCGGGACAACAATATACTTTAATTCTTCTTTTAAATGGTCTATTTCGGAACGAGTCATTTTGACTGCGCCCCAGTTTTGGGACCAGGCCTGATTATACACTTCCACTATTCTGTCTACTTCTTCATCTAAATTATCCATATCTATAGGTCTAATATTAAAGTCATAGCGCCTCTCGATCAGATTAACTTTTTTTTCTAATCTTTCAGGAATTTCCCGGGCATCCTCTCGTACATAGGCTAATAGATCTTTCTCTTTGGTGAAGCCATAATTTTCATATAGATCGAGATAATACTCATGATTATAAGGCATCATAATTGCTGGAGGCCTGGAAAAATTATCAACTAACACCCCCACTTCTTCATTTTGTGTATAATTTTCAGGTCCTCTAATTTTATTTAAGCCACGCTTACTCAACCATTGTTCAGCCCTATTAAATAGATTATTAGCAACCTCTTGATCATTTATACTTTCAAAAAAACCAAAAAAGCCTAAATTGTCATTGTAGGTTTCCAAATGGTTATTATTTTTTATGGCCGCTATTCTTCCGACTGGTTCTGTATCTTTGTAGGCTAGAAAAAAATCTGCTTCTGAGTGTTCAAAAAAGGGATATTTTTGTTTATTAAATGTTTCTTTTTCATCTATTAAAAGAGGAGGAACCCAGTTTTCGTCACCTTTGTATATTTTCCAGGGTAATCTAATAAATTTTTTGCGTCCCTTTTTATCTCTCACTTTTTTAATTTCTAACATAATACCTCCTCCTAATTCAATAGGTTTGAATCAACTTCTGAAAATACATTAATTATTTTAATATATCAATAAAATATTTAATTCTACTAATAAGCTGAGAAGATAATACAAAGTTCTAGTACTATATCCAATATTAATTAAGAGCATTAAATGGTAAAGTTCTCTATTACAAAACTTGAAGTGATCTAGAAAATAAAATATTCAATCTTTCTGACTTTCAGACTGATTGTAACCCTTGTAAGAGTCGCCTTATCCCAAATTTATAGACAATCAGACAATATAATAATATAATTATACTAACCAAAAATTATGGGTGTGAAATTGAAATCAGATATCCGGGTATCTTCATCTGAAAATTTCATCAAGATTTATTTTTCTATTTCAAAGCACCAAAGTTCTACGGAATAAAATTATTGATGACTCAATATAACAGATTTTAATAGAAGTAGCGATAAAATAATATACACAATATATGTAGAGGTTCTATTTAGTCAGATCATGAATAACCCAGTTTGATCGGAATCTACTGTTATAAATAAAATACATATTTTGAATCAATTACATTTGATAATTGATAAAAGCATCGGTACTTTGTTGATAAGAATAGATATTTCTTAATTTATAATCGGAAATTATTTCAAATTATGGTCCAGAGTAACGAAATAGTAATGTTTATCATGGGAATTGGAGTTTTAATATTTATTATGAAAAATAGTGAAGAGTTGGTTTACATACCACATCACAAATTATTACTTCGTTCATTTTATGTTCTCCTTGGAGCATGGTTTTTCACCAATATAGAGGCTCTTATTGCAACTCAAATTTGTAATATTGCTGAACATGTGTGTTATGTGTGCAGCTCAATACTATTAACATTGTGGTTATTTCGCATGGGATTTAAAAAAGAGGAAGCAGAATAATGACAATTTTAACCCTGGATATAGTGGCTTTCATTATTTCCACAGCTGGATTGGTGGCTCTACTCTGGAATTGGAAGTATTTCTCAAAATGCAATCTGGCCTTGTTATTTTTGTTTTTGCTGAGTTTTACCCTTTTTTATAATTTCTGTCTTATAATAGAGTGGGGTGGTATAACAAAAGTATTAGACCCCTATGAAAATATGGCTGGGGCTATAATTCCTATGACTTGGGCTTTTATATTTTATGCTTTAATAATTAATAATAAAAATACCAGACTGGAAGAAAGCCATGGTAATTTAAAACGTACTTTACATTCAATAGGCGACGGCGTAATCGTGACTGATCCCAAAACAGAAATCAAGATCATAAATCCTGTAGCTCAAAATTTGACCGGTTGGAATTCAGAAGAATGTCTGGGCAAAGAACTTCAGGAGGTCTTCAAGATCGTGAATACTAATACAGGAGAGCGAGTTCAGAATCCCGTCAAAGAAGTATTGCAAAACGGTCAAACAGTAGGATTAGCAAATCATACTACTCTCATCTCCAAAACTGGCGAAGAACATGCTATTGCTGACTCTGCAGCTCCAGTAAAAAACGCAAATAATACATTAATTGGAGTTGTGCTTGTTTTTCGAGATATTACTGAAAAATATAAAATGAATCAAAAGATACGTAAGAAAACAAAAAATTTGCAGGAATATAAGAATAGACTAGAAGCTACAATGAAATTAGGTAATTTAGCCTGGTGGGAATACAAGCTTGATGAAGATAATTTTCTTTTCAATGACCAATGGCCAAAAATGCTAGGATATAATCCAGACAAATTTGAAAAATATGCAGATTTTGAAAAATTAATTCATCCCGATGACCATGAGAGGGTAAAAACAGCTAAAAATAATCTGGAAAAACATGGAGAAATGTATAGAATAGATTATAGAATTAAAACTAATGATGGAAATTATAAATGGATATATGATATCGGGAATGTGACTGCTAGAAACAGCCGAAATGCACCAATCAAAACCAATGGAGTTGTAGTTGATATTACCGATAATAAAAGAGTAGAAGAAAGAATTAGATCCGAACTCCAGCAAAAGCAGACTTTATTAAAAGAATTATCCCACAGAACAAAAAATAATATGCAACAGATTTCATCAATGTTATCATTAAAAGCCACAAGAAGCAAAAATACTGCAGTACAAAAGGCCCTGGATGAAATAAAAGAAAGAATATATTCTATGTCTTTGGTGCACAAAATGTTGTATGATTCTCAAAATCTTTCCAGATTAAATCTTGGTAAATATATTAACAGATTGGTTTCTCATTTTCGTAGGGCCTATAGTAAGAATATTCAATTTAAGGTTAGTATTAACACTTCAAAAATAGAAGTATTAATAGACACTGCTATCCCTCTGGGTTTAATAATTAATGAATTGATATCAAACTCTATTCAACATGGTTTTGAAAAACAGGATAAAGGAGAAATCAGTATTGGATTAACAAGCAGCGAAGAAGGAATAATAGTAGATATATCAGATAATGGTCAGGGCTTACCAAATAATCTTGATTTTGATCAGTACTCTGGCATGGGATTGAAAATAGTAAAAGGGCTAGTA
>Ga0102941_1000088_pt1 | contig 35679 bp, 28 predicted proteins | sample SalPonR2_C_D2_MG_FD_79281 | JGI IMG/M metagenome (GOLD analysis project Ga0102941, IMG submission 79281) | Salt pond soil microbial communities from South San Francisco under conditions of wetland restoration - Salt Pond MetaG R2_C_D2_MG | ecosystem: Environmental > Aquatic > Marine > Intertidal... | reverse complement strand
TTTAGATTGTGCCGACCCGGAGGAAGGAGCGGCCCGTAGAAAAATCTACGATAAAATTACCCGCTGCGCCGGCAGTCTTGTGGAGGTAGGGAAGCAGCTGGAGTTGGAGTTTGGTATTCCCATCATCAACAAACGTATTGCGGTCACCCCTATTTCAATGGTTGCGGCGGCATCAAAAACCGAGGATTATGTCGGGTTTGCCGAAACTATGGATAAAGCGGCCAAGGAAGTTGGAGTTGACTTTATAGGAGGCTTCTCCGCTTTGGTCCATAAGGGGTTTAGCCGGTCCGACCGTATACTGCTACGTTCAATACCTGCGGCCTTAACCGCAACCGAAAGGGTATGCTCTTCGATCAATGTAGCTACCAGCAAAACCGGAGTCAATATGGATGCTGTTGTCGAGATGGGGAGGGTCATAAAAAAATGTGCCGAACTTACGGCGGAACAGGACGGTATCGCTTGCACAAAATTGGTGGTGTTTGCGAATGTGCCGGAGGATAACCCCTTTATGGCGGGTGCTCTTCATGGGCCGGGAGAGCCGGAATGTACTATCAATGTAGGAATCAGCGGGCCCGGTACGGTGAAGGCGGCTTTGGAAAAAGTACCCGGCGAACCCTTTGATGTGGTTGCGGAAACCATAAAAAAAACGGCATTCAAGATTTCCCGGGCAGGACAGCTGGTAGCGAGAGAAGCCTCCAGGAGGCTCAATGTACCCTTTGGAATTATCGATTTATCCCTGGCACCGACTCCGGCTGTTGGGGACAGCGTGGCCGGTATCCTGGAAGAGATAGGTGTTGAGCGGGCGGGGGCCCCTGGTACAACCGCAGCCCTGGCCTTGTTGAATGACGCGGTGAAGAAAGGCGGAATCATGGCGACCTCTCATGTGGGAGGATTAAGTGGCGCATTTATTCCTGTCAGTGAAGATACAGGTATGATAGAGGCGGTAAAGGCCGGTGCACTGAGCCTGGAAAAGCTGGAAGCTATGACCTGTGTATGCTCGGTGGGACTTGATATGATAGCGGTTCCCGGAGTTACAAGCGCTGAAACTATATCTGCAATAATTGCCGATGAAATGGCTATTGGAGTGGTAAACAACAAGACCACCGCCGTGCGGATAATCCCGGCCCCGGGAAAAGGGGTAGGTGATTCGGTTGAATACGGTGGTTTGCTGGGCCATGCTCCGATCATGCCGGTGAATCCTTTTTCCAGTGATACCTTTGTACAGAGGGGAGGGCGTATTCCTGCCCCCATGCATAGTGTGAGAAATTAGCCGGTACGCCCCCTGTCCCCGGGTTAGTGCCTTCTTATGACTGCTGTTCAATAGAACGTTCCATAGAACGTTCCATAGAATGAAAGATTTCCCTAAGCACCTTTGTTAACCAGGAAAAAGCAAGGATGAAAGTAGCCGCTTCGGAGATAGGGAATGCATACCACAGGCTGTTAAGCCCGTAAAGTTCACCGAGAATGTACATGATCGGCAGCAATACCACGATTGTACGAAGTATTCCGATCACCAGGCTTGGAGTACCCCGGCCGATTGCCTGAAAAATATTTGCCGACATTATTGAGGGGCCCACAAACAAAAAGCCGATACTGATACGCCGCATAGCGGTCACTCCGATCTCTACTAGTTCCGGGTTTGAATTGAACATAGTAATAAGCTGTCGCGGAAAGCTCTGAAAAATGAGAAAACCGATAAAGGTAAAGCAGAAGGCGGTTGCTATTCCGATGCGGGCGGTTTTTTTCATTCGCTCTGGATTATGGTTCCCGTAGTTATAGCCGGTCAAGGGCATCACTCCCTGCCCAAGGCCGAAGACCGGCATGAAAATAAAGGACTGAAGGCGAAAGAAGATACCGAATACTGCAATAGCGGTCAAATTGTGCCTGCCGATAATCAAATTGCCCCCGGCAAGCATGACGCTTGCCAAAAGCTGCATAGCCATGGCCGGAAGCCCAATGCGGTAAATCTCTCTTATTATCTTAAAACTGAACCGAAATGTTTTGGGGTTCATTTTTATTTCATTTTTATCGCTGAATAAAATAAGTATAACAAAGGTTCCTGAGATAATTCGGGAGAGTACCGTGGCGAGGGCCGCACCTTTTACTCCCATTTCCGGAAAAAATCCTATACCGAAAATAAGAAAGGGATCAAATGTAATGTTTAGTATCGCCCCGATCATCATCGTGAGCATTGGTATAAAGGTGTTGCCTTCCCCGCGGAGTATACCGTTAAACAGCATAGGAACAAACATAGCGATAGAGCCGACCATAATAATACGGATATAATCTCCGCCCATTTGGATGAGCTGTTCCTCTTTGGTGAACATACTGATGAGTTGATGGGAAAAAAACATGCCCACCAGCGCTACAGAAACTCCCAGTATGAGGGCAATCAAAACTACATGGTCCGCAATGATTCCGGCTTTTTTCCGGTCTCCGCTGCCGAGGGTACGTGAGATGAGGGAGGTAGCGCCGACCCCGGTTCCAACAGCGAGTGCGATCAATACCATCTGAAGCGGAAAGGCCAATGAGAGGGCCGAGAGAGCTTCCTTACTTACGTGTCCTATGTAAATACTGTCGACCACATTGTAGAGTGCTTGGGTTGCCATACCTAGTACACCCGGTATGGAGAGTTTTACCAGCAGAGAAAAGACCGGTTCAGTTCCCAAGCGGTCGGATCGGCGGTGTGCCTTCATGGAAGTGCTCCTTAAACAGTGCCGCAGCGCATTTAATAAAGAATTGGAAAAAGTGTAATTCGGCGGGCAATTTTCAATTGTAGTGTTAATCCTTGCCGATTTCGTCTGGAAATAAAGAGTAATCACTAATAAAAATGCTGTCAACTCTAGGTCCAACGCTGTTTCAGTTTTATTTTTTCCTGTAGACAAAAAATTTGAATAATGTACACTATTAGAAGCACTTAAGGTTGCAGAATAATTTAGAATATCCGCCTGCGAAAAGTACAATAAGTGAAGGAGAATAGTAAGTGGGCCATCTTTTTCTTTTTTCGAACATAATTGCTGCTATGATTGGAACTGGATCTCTGATTCTCTTGTTGATTGCATATTTTCATTCGAAAAGCAAAGCGCCTTTGTATGCGTTCTTACTGTTTTTAGCGGCCACCACCGACTATTTCCTGTTTATCCTAGCGACATACTTTTTCAAGATTCTGCAGATTGATGTAGCCCACGGATTTAGTGTGATACAGTCGGTTGGAATTGTTCTTACCGGGATTCTGATTTACGGAATACCGGCCCTCTATCGAATAATCGCACAGCTGGATTATACTGCAAAGGAACGTCTCGTTTTTGCCCTAGGTGCAGTTCTTGTAACCCTACCGTTTTTGTCTGCGGTGATTGCAGGTGCACAGGATACGGTGGTACAGACTCTTCGTCTGATACAGTTAGGGACCGAGTTTGTCTCATTACTGTACGCTGCAATTAGTTCGTTGGTATACGCCCCTACCGTTCTTTCGTTACAACGCAAGCGCTTGATCCAGGTGGCGGCCCTGCTGCACCTGTTGATAGTATTCCTAATGGCTACTTACAATTTTTTTGTGTCCGCGGACCTGCTGGAATTTGCGTATGTACTGTTTTACCTGTCATGGGCACTTATTCTTTTAAGATACGCCTTGTTATTGCTCCCATTTCACCCGGCCGGCACTAAGCGGGTGGATATATTTTGTAAGGCCTATAAAGTATCAAAGCGTGAAAAAGAGATCATCGATCTTGTCCTAGAGGGAAAGAGTAACCAGAAAATAGCGGAAAAACTTTATATCTCTCCCCGTACGGTGGATACCCACCTTTCCAATATTTACCGGAAATGCGGTGTGGAAGGGCGTTTTGCTCTTATAAAAAGGGTTGAAAGTCAGCACTAAAGAAGATGACCCAAGTAAGAAAATGTGAGCATTCGGAATGTGAAAGGATTAAGTAGAATTACGTAGAAAATTTATGTAAAACTAAGTAAACCCTAGGATATGGTAAAGTAAAATTATTCACTACTTTTTTGGTGAGAAGTATCAAGCTGTAAGGAGCGAGAGATGAATAAAGTGCTATGGGCGATACTGTTGTTGCTTTTAGTATGTACTGGTGGTATAGCCGCTGAGGGATGGAATTTTACGCCATTGCCCTTAGTTTTTTACACCTCCGATACCGGTATAGCCGGCGGTGCATTATTAGTAGCGGAAAGGTCGGTCCCGGTGTATGAGGGGGAAGTGCAGGATGACAAGAGAGCGGCCCCACCCAAAGGCAAAGAAGACACAGCAGACGGGGCAGGCGGAGGAGTATTAGGTGATGTGTTGTGGCAGATTGCGGCAACCTATACCCAGGAACGGCAGACAGAGATCTCCTCACTTTTTCAGAGTGATTTTATGAATGGAGCATACCGGCTCACCGCAAATGCCGGTTTTTTTAACACCCCCTCGGTGTTTTACGGAGTGGGACCTGATTCCGATTTGGAGGAGTCTTATGAGGAACAGAAGTTGGACTTCGAGTTTTCATGTGTACGGCGCTTGTGGAAGCAGCTGTATGCGGGGCCTTTGTATCTTTATACTAATGTTGAATATACAGATTTTGAATCCGACGGCGCAATTGCCCAGTATGTGCATGGTTCGAACAATACCGGCATAAGTTCGGAGCTTGGGCTTGTGCTGCAGTGGGACAGTAGATCATCCCTGGTATATCCCCGGAACGGCAGTTATGTTGAACTTCGGGCCCTGCATTCCGGTACAGGATTGGGTTCGGACTTCGATTTTAGCACCGTTAAATTGGATGCGCGGGGGTATTATGAGATTATTCCCGATACAGTGTTGGCCCTCCAGGCTATAATGCAGAGTAGTAGTGGGAGTGTACCCCTCCATAAAATGGAGGAACTCGGCGGTGTAAGAGTTTTGCGTGGCTATCAATTTGGGCGATATCGGGATGAAAGCAGTGCTGTAGTGCAGGGGGAGGTGCGATTTCCCATTTTTAATAGGCTTGGTGGAGTTGTGTTCGGGGCTGCCGGTCAGGTAGAAGAAGGGTACAGCCGGTTTTCTTTAGAGAATACAAAGGCTGCAGGGGGGCTCGGATTTCGTTTTCAACCGAATAAGAAGAGTGATGTTCGGATCAGAGTTGATCTAGGCTTTAGCAGGGATTTTACAGGAATTTATATCACCTTGCTTGAAGCGTTCTAAGACAGTTGTACAAAAAGGAGTTTTTATGTTTACCGAAAAAATGTTAGCCCACAGAACGAAAAATATGGGCTCAAGTGCTATCAGAGAGATATTGAAAGTACTTTCTAGACCGGGAATTGTGTCTCTGGCCGGTGGAATGCCCGCACCTGAAGCATTCCCTATGGAAAAAATGGATGTACTTTGTACCCGGGTGTTGGAGAAGCACGGAACGGCTGCACTGCAGTACGGGACTACTGAAGGGTTTGTACCGCTAAAAGAGGCTTTAGCTGAGTATTTGGAGGAAAACAGCATTGTAACAAAACCTGAGCATATCAATATAACTACCGGCTCTCAGGGGGTTCTTGATGCACTGGGGAAGGTACTTATATCACCGGATGATGCTGTTGCGGTGGAGGCCCCAACGTATCTGGGGGCGCTTCAGGCCTTTAACCCTTATGGCCCTCGCTATGTGCAAATGGAAACCGATGAAGACGGGCTGATTCCAGATTCGATGGAAAAGGTAATTAAGGAACACCGGCCTAAACTGGTGTATCTGGTTCCCACATTTCAGAACCCCACCGGCAGGACTATCCCCCTGGAACGAAGAAAGCGGATAGCCGACATTGCAAAGAGCACCGATACCCTGGTGATAGAGGATGATCCCTACGGGCAGCTGAGATACCGGGGACAACCAGTTACTCCCATCGCTGCTATGGCACCGGACCATGTGGTGTACTGCGGGTCCTTTTCCAAGGTGTTTGCGCCGGGTTTACGGGTAGGTTTTTATGTAGCCCCCGATCTGGTTGAGGAGTGGTTGATTCGGGCGAAACAGGGGGTTGATCTTCATACCAGCTCCTTTTCCCAAGCCCTTGCGGCGGAGTTTTTATCAGGTGGGTTTTTCAAAGAGCATCTGCCGAAAATTGTTGAGTTGTACCGACCAAAGCAGGAAGCGATGCTGGAGGCTATGGAGCAGTACTTTCCCGATGGGTTTACATGGTCAAAACCTGAGGGAGGTATGTTTATCTGGGCGGAAGGGCCTGAGGGGGTGGATACAATGCGTATCTATGATGAGGCAATTAACAATAATGTTGCCTTTGTACCGGGAAAGTACTTTTATACTGAAGAGGGTGCCGGTGCTTCAACTATGCGTCTGAACTTTACCATGGCGGATGAAGAAACTATAAAGGCGGCAGTGGGGCGTTTGGCCGAAGCCATAAAAAAAGTAGTATAAAACAGCATAAATACACCTTTTGTGAAAAGTCCTGTTCCTGTAAGATTGTGCACGGGGGCAGGGCTTTTTTGCTTTTTAAACGAGCCGGAAATTGCCCTCACTAGATCAGTACAGTAGTATAGAAAATATTAGAGTTAAAAAATATAATATCACTAAAAAATGTATAATATCTTACTCAATAGTACTATATAGCAAAATATAACCCTTTTTACTGTAAAATAATTAACTAAAATGCTTGAAATTTTTATGACAAATGCTTAGTATTCTAAACATTAATATCTTTTACCTGTGAGGAGGAGAGATGAAAAGAGCACTATGTATTGGAATAACTGCACTGTTTTTACTGGTGGCCCCGGTGGCTTTATTAATTGCCGGTGGACAGCAGGAAGACGGAAATAGCATCAGTTTTGCCGGATCGGGCGGGTATCCACCCTTTAACTACATTAATGAACAATCCGAAGTAATTGGATTTGATGTCGACGTTGCCGCCGAGATTGCTAAGCGTATGGACAGGGAGCTTGAGTACAAAACAACCGCCTGGGATGGAATTATCGAAGGTCTGCGTGCAGGCCGGTACGACGGTATTCTAGGAAGTATGGCGGTGACTGAGGACCGTGAGAAGGTAGTAGATTTTTCAGATCCCTATTACTATTCAGGGCCCCAATTGATTGTACGTAAAGACAGCAATATCGGTGGTCCGAAGGATTTGAATGAAGAGTCGGTTATCGGTCTGGTGACCGGAACTACCTTTGAGCAGGATGCGGAGAAACTGGGAGTAAAAGTTAAGCTGTACGAAGATGATACCCAAACTCTGCTGGAGCTGTTAAACGGACGGGTGGATGGTGTTTTAACCGACCGCATTGTAGGGCTAAATGCAATTGCCGAACTAAAACAGGGGGATCAGCTAACCCTGGTTGGTTCAACCCTGAGGACCGAGACAATGGCAATAGCGTTCAATGATGATGACGACGACCTGCGAAAACAGGTAAATGCAGTGCTGTCCGTAATGCGTGCTGATGGTACTCTCACAAGTATCAGTGAAAAGTGGTTTAACGGACAGGATATAACTGTGGAGTAAAATCTTGAGTAATATAATACCTTGGGATTTTAGTGTTATCCCGGAGAAGTTTTTGCTTTTCCGGGATGCTGCTCTCCTTACCCTTGAAATTACCACGCTCGGCATAGTGACCGGCTTAATTTTGGGGCTGATAGTTGCGCTGGGAAAACTTTCACAGCATAAGATTACTTCAAAGATTGCATCTGCCTATATCTTTATTATTCGTGGAACTCCACTGCTGCTGCAACTGTTTATTATCTATTACGGTTTAACATCGATTGTCACTATTCCTCCTTTTCCATCAGCAATAATTGCCCTTGGAGTACATAACGGTGCCTATATAGGTGAAATCTTTCGCGGAGCAATTCAGTCTATTCATTACGGTCAGATGGAAGCCGCCCGTTCACTTGGTATGACCCACAGAAAGTCAATGCGCCGCATTATTCTGCCCCAGGCTTTTAAGCGGGCTGTACCCCCTCTAGGGAATCAATTCATTATTGCTCTTAAAGACAGTTCCCTCGCCAGTACCATTGCGGTGCCGGAACTGCTGCTGAGGGGCCGGCAGATGGGGTCTTCGACCTTTATGTATATGGAGATGTTGATCATAGTGGCACTATGGTATCTCATTATGACCAGTGTTCTCTCCTATGGTGTCCATCGTTTGGAACAAAGATTGAAGGTGAGTGATCATGACTAAAACAAAAGAACCCATTCTGCAAATTAATCATCTTGAAAAATATTTCGGAGAACTGCAGGTACTGAAGGATATCAGCATCGATGTGGCCGAAAGCGAAGTGGTTGTGGTAATAGGAGCCAGCGGTTCGGGAAAAAGTACTCTGCTTCGTTGTGTGAATTTTCTTGAATATGCACAAAAGGGAAGTATTTATCTTGATGGGGAACATATAAAACCGACCCATAAGGTCTTGAACAGGATTCGTCAGGATGTGGGGATGGTGTTTCAGCATTTTAACCTGTTTCCGCATATGTCGGTTATGGGGAACGTAATTGAAGGTCCTGTACATGTAAAGGGTATGCCGAAAAAAGCGGCCCGTGAGCTTGGATTACAACTTCTGGAGAAGGTGGGCCTTGAGGATAAAGCCGAGGTGTACCCGGAAATGTTGTCGGGCGGACAGAAACAGCGGGTGGCGATTGCCCGGGCGCTGGCAATGCAGCCGAAGGTGATGCTCTTTGACGAACCTACCAGTGCCCTGGACCCCGAGCTGGTAGGCGAAGTAATCGGTGTGATGGAGGAACTTGGGAAAGAAGGGATGACCATGGTAGTAGTGACCCATGAGATGTGGTTTGCCAAAGAGGCGGCGGACAGGGTTATTTTTATGGACGAGGGAATTATTCTGGAAGAGGGTACCCCGGAGAAAATGTTCTCCTCACCGGAGCATGCCCGCACTAAGGAGTTCCTCAGTCAAATTTTACCGCAGGAACTGTAACAGAAGCTCCGGACTTATGCCCCATTATTCCCCTACTAAGTAAAGGCTGTTTTTAGCAGCTCCCGGGTGTATTCATGTTGTGGGGCTGTAAAAATATCCGCCGCCGGCCCCTGTTCAACTATTTTGCCGGCTTTCATTATAACAATTTCATGACAGAGGCTTTTTACCACCTTTAGGTCGTGGCTGATGAACAGGTAGGTTAAACCGTGACGCTCCTGGAGGGTTCGCAGGAGTTCTACCACCTGGAACTGGATCGACCGGTCGAGGGATGAGGTGGGCTCGTCGAGTACTATAAAATCCGGCTTGAGCACCAGCGCCCGTGCCAGGGCAACCCTCTGCCGCTGGCCTCCGGAAAACTCATTGGGGTACCTGTTTCTGGTGTGTGGATCCAGACCAACTTCCTCCATCGCGGCGATAATACGGCCCTCCCGCTCACCCTTTGGTGCTATTTTGTGGAGGTCCAACCCCTCTCCGATTATCTGTTCCACCGACATTCTCGGACTCAAACTTCCGTAGGGGTCCTGAAAGATCACCTGAAGAGAGCGGCGCAGGGGCCGCATTGCTTTATCACTTAGTTCATGGAGCCGGGTGTTTCCAAACAGGATAGAGCCGTTGCTTTTTTCAAGCCGAAGCAGCGCTTTCCCGAGGGTGGTTTTCCCGCTCCCGCTCTCACCGACAACTCCCAGGGACTGTCCTCGTTTTACCTCTAGGGCAATTCCATCTACCGCTTTGATATGTCCCTTTGTAACTCTAAAAAAGCCGCGCTGGATTGGGAACCACACCTTGAGGTCGTCTATTTTGAGGAGGGTCTCCTCTTCTCCCCTGGGGGGGGGCGGGGCTGAATCGAGTTCAGCATTGATCAAAGCCTTGGTGTACCTATGGGCGGGTTTTGTAAAGATGCTGGGTGTATCGGCGGTTTCAACTATGCGGCCGTCCTGCATTACTGCGACGCGGTCGGCGATCTGTTTTACTATTGAAAGATCGTGGCTGATAAACAGCACCGCCATCTGTAGCTCCTTCTGAAGGTGAGCTATTAGTTCTAAAATTTGTGCCTGAATAGTTACGTCCAGGCTGGTGGTAGGTTCATCGGCGATGAGAAGACGCGGCTCGTTTATTAGGGCCATTGCGATCATAACCCGCTGGCGTTCACCGCCGGAGAGCTGGTGGGGATACGCTTTAAGGCGCTCCTCCGGGGAGCGAATCCCGACCCTCTGGAGCCATTGAAGTGCTATTGGACGGGCTTGCTCAAGCCCGATGCCCCGATGAATATACAGAGTTTCGGCAATTTGTTTTTCAATTGTGTGCAGGGGGTTGAGGGAGCTCATTGGTTCCTGGAAAACCATCCCGATATGGTTTCCCCGAATACTGAGAAGCTCCTGTTCCGGTACGGACAGCAAATCAATATGTTCTCCCCTTTTACTCTCTACACGGTTTTCTGCTCCATGAAAAAAGATTTGTCCCCCGGGGTAGTGAACGTTTTCGGGCGGGAGCAGCTGGAGGATGGATGCGGCTGTGACGGTTTTGCCGGAGCCGCTCTCTCCTACAAGGGCAACCGTCTCGTGCCTGCCGATATCAAGACTTACACCGTGGACAACCTCGTTGTGGGTATTACCACGGCGGAAGGCGATCCGCAGATCACGGATAGAAACTAGGGGTAAGGGTGCCGGTTTCGAAGAACTCGTGGGTTCCCTTTTCATACGCTTATCCCGCCCGCCGTGGATCGAAGGCGTCACGGACCGCTTCGCCGATAAAAACCAACAGTGCCAACATAACTGCAAGTACCAAAAAAGCCGAAATACCGAGCCAGGGGGCCTGCACATTTGCCTTGCCCTGGGCTAAAAGCTCTCCCAGCGAGGGAGACCCGACGGGCAGACCAAAACCGAGAAAGTCCAGAGAAGTGAGCGTTGTAATAGAGCCTCCCAGAATAAAGGGCATAAAAGTGAGGGTAGCCACCATTGCGTTCGGTAGAATATGGCGAAACATAATAATACCGTCCCGATGACCAAGGGCTTTTGCTGCAAGTACATATTCAAAATTGCGGCCCCGCAAGAACTCTGCCCGCACAACTCCCACAAGGCTCATCCAGCTGAAAAGCAGGGTAATACCCAAAAGCCACCAAAAATTAGGCTGGATTATACTGGCGAGGATGATCAACAGAAACAGTGTCGGCATACCGGACCACACTTCGATAAATCTTTGGCCTAGAATATCAATCCTACCGCCGTAATACCCCATAATCGCCCCGGCAAAAACCCCCACAATAGAAGAAACTATCGTAAGGGTAAGGCCAAAGAGTACTGAAATTCGAAACCCGTAGATAATGCGGGCAAGTACATCCCTTCCCTTATCGTCCGTACCAAGGGGGTTTTCAGCGGTCGGTGGAGAGGGAGCGGGGCTGGGTAATTCGTAATTGATGGTATCATAACTAAAGCGTATCGGGGGCCAGAGAATCCAACCCTTTTCTTCAATAAGCTCTGTGACAAAGGGATCACGGTAGTCTGCGGCCATTGCAAACTCACCCCCAAAATCCGTTTCGGCATATTCGCGAAAGATCGGAAAGTAGAGTTTTCCTTCAAAGCTAATCAACAGCGGCTGGTCGTTGGCAAGCACTTCTGCAAAAAGACTGAGGACAAATAGAGTAGTAAAGAGAACAAATGAGTAATACCCGCGTTTGTTGCGGTAAAAACGTTGCAGCCTTTCCTTCATTAACCGGTTCATATGATCATTTCCTGCTCTGTTTAGGTGTTCTTAGATTCAAAATCGATACGGGGATCAACAATTGTATAGGTAAGATCGCTAATGAGATTGAGCAACAAACCCAGAAGGGTAAACATATACAGTGTGCCGAACATCACCGGATAATCCCTCTGCATAGTGGCTTCAAATCCCAACAAGCCGAGCCCTTCAAGCGAGAAAATAACTTCGATAAGCAGTGAGCCGGTGAAAAACATACTGATAAAGGCAGAGGGAAAACCGGCAATAATCAACAACATTGCGTTACGGAACACATGACCCCGGAGTATGCGTTTTTCCGTGCAGCCCTTCGCCCGGGCTGTGATTACATATTGTTTGTTGATTTCATCAAGAAAGGAATTCTTTGTCAGCATAGTCAAAGTCGCGAACCCCCCGATTACCATTGCAAGTATCGGGAGTGCCAAATGATGAAAATAGTCGGCAATTTTACCGAAGAGGGACAACTCGGTGAAGTTGTCGGATACAAGACCTCGAAGGGGAAACCAATCAAGATAACTACCGCCTGCAAAAAATATGATCAGTACAATAGCAAAAAGAAAGGTGGGGACGGCGTTACCGATAATTACTATGCTGCTTGACCATACATCAAAGCGGCTTCCATGGCGCACGGCTTTACGAATACCCATGGGGATAGAAACCAGATAAATAATAAGAGTACTCCATAGGCCAAGGGAGAAGGAGACGGGGAGGCGGTCGATGATAAGACCTACCACTGTACGGCCGCGAAAAAGGCTTTCGCCGAAGTCGAACACAGCATAGCGGCTCAGCATTTGAAAATAGCGGACATGCAGGGGCTTATCAAAGCCGAATCTCTTTTCAATTTCAACAATTACTTCCGGATCAAGGCCGCGGGCACCACGGTAGACAGCGCTTTCGCCACTGCTGTCACTTGAAACCCCGCCCCCGTCTCCGGCGGCCGAACCGCTGCTGTCGAGGGCACCGGTGCTGCCGGCTTCCATCTGGCCCTGTCCTGAAATGCGCTCCATCACCATATTGGAATTGATGCCGCTCATGTTGGCTATTATCTGATCAACCGGTCCTCCGGGGGCTATCTGAACGATAAAAAAATTTATTGTGATAATTGCGATAAGTGTGGGAATAATAAGTACTAGGCGGCGGAGTATATATGCGGCCATTCTTACCGGACCTTGGCAGGCAGGTTACCCTGTTTCCTTGAATCTATCCACCACGTATCCAGCCCAAGGGAGTATTTTGGTCGGGTGCGGGGTCTTGAAAACTTATCCCAATGACCCACTCGAAACTTTGAAATATGCCACTGGGGAATTACATAGTTGTTCCAGGTAAGAACACGATCAAGTGCATGCCCCCAGTGCAGTAGGGCTTCCCTGTCGTCCTGACGGGCGACAATTCCCTCAATCAAATAATCCACCGCAGGGTCCTGAACACCGGCGGTATTATAGGTATAGTCAATGTAGTCGCTGTGCCATGTTATCTGTAATCCGCTGTCGGGATAGTAATTTGCTCCGTATCCATGGGAAATCAAGTCGAAATCCCGCTCCCGCAGGCGATTGGTAAACTGGGTCGTATCTACAACCCTGATATTCATTGTAATACCCATTCGTTCGAGGTTCTTTTGTACAGGTATAGCTACCCGCTCCATCGAAGGACTGTAGAGCAGCAGTTCAAACTCCATTGGCTCGCCGGTACGGGCGTGGACCAGGCGTCGATCTTTGATGTGCCATCCCGCCTGCCGCAGGAGCCTCAGAGCCTTTCGGAGCTGTGGGCGAATAGTGCCTGAACCGTCGGTTACAGGGGGAGTGTACTCTTTGGTAAAAACTTCCTCGGGGACCTGATCTTTGATAGGTGCGAGGATTTTCCGTTCCTCCCTGCCCGGAAGGCCGGTTGCCTCATACTTTGTATTCTGAAAGTAACTGCGGGTGCGGGTATACTGATTGTAAAATAAGTTGGCGTTCATCCACTGGAAATCGAGGGCATAGGTGATAGCTTCCCTGACCCGTCGATCACTGAAAAAAGGACGCTGAATGTTAAATACAAAGGCCTGCATCGGCTGTGGAATTTGATGGGGAATTTCTTCTTGTAGGATGTATCCCTTGTCGAAATTCGGCCCCTTGTACATGGTCGCCCAGTTTTTGGAGATGTTTTCGCGGTGGACATCGTATTCACCGGCTTTAAACGCTTCAAATGCAACATTCTGGTCCCGGTAATAGTCGTAGCGGATATAATCGAAGTTCAGTTTCCCCCGGAGTACCGGGATATCCCGGGCCCAGTAATTTTTCAATCTTTCATATACCACGTACTGTCCAATCTTGTAATCGCTTATAGTATAGGCACCACTTCCAAGGGGGACCTCTGTAAGGGGTTCGGAGAAGTCCCGGTCCTTCCAATAATGCTTTGGTAGAATGGTCGTATCCGCCAGGGCCATTACCATCTCTTTGTTTCCCTCGGAGAGAGTAAATTTAACCCTGGAGCTGTCGAGGGCTTCAACCTTATCCACTTCCTTGAAGTATTGTCGAAATTGGGGTACCCCCTTCTCCATAAAAGTATTGAACGAAAAGACCACATCTTCGGAGCTTATCGCCTTACCATCCTGATGACGGGCCTTCGGATTAATATGAAAAACGACCCAGCTAAAATCTTCCGGGTATTCGAGCTTTTCAGCTATAAGCGGATAAATTGTGTTGATTTCATCCTCGGAACGGGTCATAAGGCTGTCGTTTACTGAAGTCGACCCCGCAGCAGCCAAGCCGCGAAGGGCATGGCGGTTAAAGTTGTCGTAGGTCCCAATTGAATGGAGCCGCAGTGTTCCTCCTTGCGGCGCATCCGGGTTTACATAATCGAAATGCTGAAAATCAGCAGAATATTTTGGCTGCCCATGCATCGAAAGAGCATGGGAAATACGGACCTCCGCCCAGCTCATCGTGACCATTGTACTCATTGAAGCCGCGGCGAATAGGAGCACTAACAGTATTGTTCTTTTCATAACCCTTTCCCCTCCCTTTAACCACATACCATAGGAATTCGAGGCGGGGAAGTCAATAAACCTAGAACGATTCTAACCTAGTTTCCCCCGGTCCTATCCCGGTATTACTGGAAGAAGTCCTCCCTGAAGAAAAAAAGTATTTGTGATTTAAAAGAGCCCTGATATGCACTATATTTAAACAAAACAATGACGGTTCTTTTAGTTGATCCAGACAGTTCTCTCCTCAAGGATATTGCATCATACCTTAACAGTATGGATGTAGGGGTAGTGACGGCTAAAAACCTGAATGAAGCTATTGAACTCATCCAAAAACAGCTTTTTGATGCAATTGTCACCGATGTAAGCGGCCAGAACGGCACTATTGTAAAACTCATGGAGTGCCGGCAGACCTTTAATCGGAACGCCCCGTTAATTGTAACCGCCGATTTTTCACATGTACAGGAGGCGGTAAAAGCCATAAAGCTTGGGGCCCATAATTTTATTCAAAAACCCTATGATGTTGAAGACCTCTATCAGAGGGTTCTTAAGGCCCTCGAATTCCGGCAACTGGAGATGGAAGCCCAAAGCCTGCGCGGCGAACGGGACCTTATCTATAAACCAGAAAATTTTGTAAGTGAAAGCCCCGAGATGGAAAAAGTTTTTAGTATGGTCGACAAAGTTGCGAAAACCGATTCCACTGTATTGCTCACAGGAGAAACCGGTACCGGAAAGGAACTTATTTCAGGGGCAATACATTACAACAGCAACCGTGCGGACAAGGCCTTTGTGAAGGTAAATTGTGCCGCCCTGCCTGTACAGCTTTTAGAGAGTGAACTCTTTGGCCACGAAAAGGGGGCCTTCACCGGGGCGGACAAAGTGCGCATCGGCCGTTTTGAACAGGCCAATGAGGGCAGTATTCTATTGGATGAAATAGCGGAAATGGAAATAAGCACCCAGGTAAAGCTCCTTCGGGTGCTCCAGGAGCGGGTCTTTGAGAGGCTCGGAAGCAATCGTGAGATCAAGCTGGATGTGCGGGTAATAACCGCTACCAACAGAGACCTTTTAACTGAGGTTCAGGAAAACCGATTTCGACAGGACCTTTATTATCGCCTGAATGTGGTGAATATCAATATTCCACCGCTCCGTGAACGAAAGAACGATATTATTCCCCTGGCCCGATACTTTCTTACCAAGTTTAACGGTGAGTTTGGGAAAACCATAGAAAAATTCGACGGGGCCGCCCTCAATCAGCTGCTGAAGTACACCTGGCCCGGCAATGTGAGGGAGCTTCGCAATACCATCGAGCGGGCGGTACTGATGAGCGAGCGTTCAGTAATTGGTCTGCAGGACCTTAACCTTACACCGGTAGATGAGAACGGGGCGAATGCTCAAACAGGTGCCCAGTCCGGTGGACAGGCGGGTGCATCGGCGGAGGCACCTCAAAATGAAGCATATGAAGATGCAAATACCTCCGGAGGAAAAGTTGAGTTTGTGCGGGTCCCGCCGGAAGGCTTAAGTCTTAAAGAGTTGGAAGAAGACCTAATCCGACAAGCCTTACAGGCAGCCCATTATGTACAAAAGGATGCCGCGAGGTTATTGGGTATTACCCCCCGCGCTCTAAATTATAAAATTGCCAAATACGGCATCAAAAATCCACACTGGCATAAGAATACCTGATGCCCCAACTTACAATTATGTAATGGTTCTTCGACATTAAATTTCAATAACGTAATCTAAATACACTGATCCCACACCTTATAGTAAAACCCTCTCTTTCCCTACACCAAATAACTCTCTATTAGACCACACATTAGAAGAAAAAATGGTAAGAACGAAAAGTTTGGCACGGATCCTGCTTTATTGTTCCGGTTTAAATAATGTGCAACTGGGAGGGAAACTATGTTGTTAAGAAACAGGAAACAGCTATCTAAAATGATAGCACTTGCGACGTCGATGCTGCTGATGCTAGTAGTGTTTGCGGCATGCGTACCGGAAGAAAAAAACGGAAATCTAAAAATAAGTTTTGAGGAATCCCAGCCGAGGGTGCTCGCACCGGCGATCAGTCTTGATGCGACCTCCTATACAGTAAGTGGAAACGGACCGTACAACAGTTCCTTTAACAAAACCACGACAGATTCGCCTCTTCAGATCAACCATTTGGAATCCGGCGAGTGGATTATTACGGTGGATGCCTACAATGCAGAGGGGACTCGTATTGCAACAGGGACCAATTCAGTAAATGTGTCCGCCGGAGAAACCGCTTCGCTGAATATACTCCTTTTACCGCCGGCGGGGACCGGGTCTTTCTTGGTGGATGTATTTTGGGACGATGCGGTAGTGTCAAATCCGGTAATTGAATCCCGGCTTACCTCAAGCTCAGGGAATATACTTGAGCTGAGCGCGAACCAGGTTAATGCGGGGCACTCTGAAATTTCGGATTCCACAATCTCCACAGGGTATTACACTATGGTGCTTCAGTTATTGGAATCGGGCGAGGTAATTGCGGGGGCGGTTGAAGCGGTCCGAATATTTAATGGAGAGCAGACTACCGGAGAGTTCACCTTTAATGAGTTTAACCTGCCCACCGGAGGGGTAGAGGTAATCGCAGACCCCGATCTTCAGGAACCCTTGACCATCACCCTATCGGGTGCAGTTGATTCAATTGTGTATGGAAGCACCATGACCGTAACAGCAGATGCCGGCGGAGTAGCCGACGTGCAGTACACATGGTATCTCAATGGTGTATCTCAGGCAAGCGGAACATCCTCCTACACAACCGACAGTACCTTATCCCCCGGTTTGTACCGGTTGGATGTTATTGGGTTTACCGCTGATGGTAGCCGTGCAGGGTCGGTCACCCACAATTTCACAGTAACAGAAAGTTAAAAAGAAAAAGGAAAGAATACTATAAACCAGGGGCGATGCAAAAATCGACAAGCTGTATGATTTTTGCATTCCCCGGCTTGAGAGAGGTAATTTGGATATGAGAAATAGAAGGAAAAATAATGTGCCCGGTAGAGTGTTCGCCAGTGCACACATGACAGCCGCCCTAATTATGGCGATAATAATGCTGGTTTCAGCATGCTCAAACCCGATGGGAAACAGTGCACCCCAGGGAAAAGTAAAAGTGCAATTAGGAATCGGCTCCCGGACTTTGGTATCCGACATCTCTACCCAAGTCAGCCTCTATCGGGTAACCTTCTCGGATGCCCAGGGAAGTGAAGTGGTTGTCGACTCCCCGGAAACTACTATAGAAGCTTCACTCCCCTCACCGGGAAGCTGGAATATACTGGTTGAAGGATTGAACGAAACTGATCAGGTGGTTGCCCTAGGGACCGCCGATGTCGAAGTAAACTCCGGCGAAACCGTATCTGTAGCAATCACCCTTGGCCCCGCCGACGGGGAGGGGACCGCCCGCATCGAAGTTCAGTGGAACTCCGTACAGACCCGCAGCGCCACCGTCGAAGGATACCTTGTAAGCAGTCAAAATGAAACAATCCCGATGGAATTCGCAATCGGCACCGAGGGTGAAGCGGTAGGTGAAGTGCAGGTTGACGGGGGCTTTTATACATTGGAAGCCCAGCTGCTGGACAGCGGTATCGTAATTGCGGGTTTCGCGGAAGCAGTCCATATATCTGCGAGCGGCACCACTGAGCATGTATTCAGCTTTGATAAGGTAAATAAACCCGGTGAAGCCCTTGCTGTAACCGAGGACACCTTTACAGTTGCCTGGAATCCTCCCGAGGACCCGGACACCGGAACTCCCCTCACTGTAGACGGATACCGGTTATACTATCGGGAACACGGAAACTACGAGTGGGTCCAATTGGTCGACACCGGCGCCGCCGAAACAGAGTACACCATTACAACCGACGATTTAGCGTACGGTGAGTACGACTTTGCCGTATCCTCTATCAGTGCAGGAGAAGAGTCGCTTTTACACACCAGTTATGATGACACCGCAGTACCCTCATACGGCTGGTATGTAGACTGGAATTAGAAAAATTTATTAGGCCTCTCCGCCGTGGGACGACATAAGAGAGAACTTTTCTCCCTCTTTGGGTTAAGAACTTTCCGAAATTGTTGTTCCACGGCGCTTTTTTTAAATAGTTATTTTGGGCGGGGGAGCGCCCCCGCGCTCCATAGCCGCCGAGTCCAGGCTGGGGCTCCCGGGCACATATCCGGCTCCGCTCCTCCGCTCCGCCGGGTGCCCGGGGCGGGCTATTCCGCTCCCCCCTTAGAGTTTGGGGTGTGATTTAGGATATCAAAAAATATCACCTCGCACCTGCGTTTTTAAAATCTTCAGTTTGTACCAGCTAAGTCAGAAATTTTTAGTAAAATCTTCGATTTACCGTTTATGTATTAGAACAAATTAGGTTTTATCTAAAAAACCCTCGTAAATAATTTTCTCTCCCCCGTCCAGGGTAACCAGCTGATAGTCCTCAAACTGTGCAAGTGCCTCGGGTACATCGGAGATGAACACGATGTGAGGATTGGATTTAGAAATCTCCCCGGGGGGGATTGCCGAATCTTCCTCCAGAATAATACCCTTTATATCAGGCAGTAGTTCTGTAAACTCACGGGAGAGGTAGCGGGTAATCAGTATCTCCGTACCGTCCAGTTTGAGACGGGATCGGGCCTGTTCAAAGGTGCCGGCTTTTACCACCGTGCCGGAGCAAACATTGCCGAAGCCGCGGTGTCCGCGGTTGAGAATGCTGCCTAAAAAGTGCACCTTGATGGTGTTCATGGGGATAGGAGAATTGAGGGGAATTCCAGCGGCGGTGACCACCCTGTCCGGCTTTTTAATGAATCCATGCTGCATTGCAAGGCGCAGAGCGTTCTGCAGCATCATCTCCGAGTCGTGTACCAGTTCGGTACAGATGGGAAAGATCCCCCAATTGAGCATGAGCTGGCGATAGGCCGTTTGGGAGGTGGTCACAGCAATGATTTTTTGTACAGGCCGGTAGTTGCTCAAAATGCGGGGGCTGTTCCCTCGAAGGGTCGGGGTAACGATTGCCCCGGCATCAATTTCCTGGGCTACAATATAGGCCGCTTTTGCGATGGCATGTCCGATATCCGCCGAGGTTTTGTTCGGATCAAAGAACCGACGGTTCCTCTCAAGGTACTCCGGTGACTGTTCTACCGCCAGAGCGATCCGATTCATAGTCTCAACAGCCCGCAGGGGATATTTTCCATTAGCCGTTTCACCGGAAAGCATCACCGCATCGGCCCCGTCAAAAATAGCGTTGGCCACATCGGTAAGCTCCGCCCTGGTTGGGTTTGGGTTGTGGATCATCGAATCAAGCATCTGGGTCGCGGTGATAACCGGTTTGTTTTGTTTGATGCATTTCTCAATAATACGCTTTTGTGCCAGGGGGACCTGTTCAACTGAAAGCTGTACCCCAAGATCACCTCGGGCGATCATTATTCCGTCGGACACCCGGATAATATCGTCGATATTATCAAGGCCCTGTTGGTTCTCGATTTTCGCAATGATATGAATATGTGAGTTGTGTTCTTTTATGATTTCCCGAATTTCCTCCACTTCCTGGGGGCTGCGAATGAAGGAAGCGGCGATAAAATCCATCTCATGTCGAATCGCAAAGAGAATATCCTGTCGGTCCTTTTCAGTAATCGCCGGCAGGGATACTTTTACTCCCGGAATATTTACATTTTTTTTGTTACCGAAGCTGCCGCCGTTACGGACCAGGCAGTACACCTCGGTGTCCTCTACTTTTGTGACCTCGAGGTCAATAACCCCGTCGGCGATAAAGATGTGCGTTCCCTTGCTTACATCTTGGGGAAGCTGAGCATAATTAACCGAAAGGCGATGTTTATCCCCCTCGACTTCTTCGGTTGTAAGTACTATCTCATCGCCGATATGAAGGGTAATCTCGCCGTCGGATTTTCCCTGGGACTTCACCATTCCCGTGCGAATTTCCGGGCCCTTTGTATCAAGCATAATCGCCACCGGCACACCTATATCGGCGGAGGCTTGTCGTATTCTTTTAATGCGGCCGGCCTGTTCATCATGGTCGCCATGGGAGAAATTAAATCTGGCAACATTGATGCCGGCGTTCAATAGCTCCTTCATCCTTGGAACTTCGTCGCAGGTGGGCCCTAGAGTCGCCACAATTCGTGTTTTTCTTAACTGTGCCATAGAACTTACCTCTCTACTAATGAGCATAGGTAGGTGACCTGCTTTTAGCAAGGATTTATTCTCAAAGAGGGAAAATAAATTACAGCTGTGATGCTTATGACTTTCAATATCAGAATTCCCGCTTTGGGAGTCTTTTGCAAACCCGGGGCTTCATTTATAGTGTGTGTATGGACAGAATAGATGAACGGGATACAATTTTCTCGCGGATGACCCTGGAACCCGGAACCGAGCACTACAGGAGCTATTACGCCAGGCATCCCGAGAAAAAAGAGTTTGACGACGCCATGCGAGCCGCCCCGCCGGGAAATTTTTCCCATGCAATGCCGGAGGCCCCGATGGTGGACACAACCTTTGCCTTTATCACCAAGCTCAGGGACTTTGTCCGGGGTTTTGAGGGGGAGTACAAGGCCCCCGGTCATTTGAGGGAGGAGATGAACTGCGCAGCCCTTACGGAGTATATAAAAAAAACGCTGCGCTCCTATGGTGCGGTAGTCACCGGGGCAACCGAGACGGATGAAAGCTGTGTCTATTCGGTCAGGGGCCGCGACGGGCGCTATAACCGCAGGGTAGATGAGGTGCTTCCCTTTACCCTGGTCTATGCGATGGAAATGTCTATCGATGAGATGCGAACAGCCCCCGGCATCCGAGAGGCGGCAGAGGTTGCGAGCACCTATTTGCGGGTTGCGGTCCCGGGATTAGTGATCGCCTCTTATCTGCGCGGCCTGGGTTACAATGCGGTCTGTCATATGGATGGTGAGAGTGAACTTGTGCTGCCGCCGATAGCCGAGCGGGCTGGAATCGGGCAAATCGGGCGGCATGGGCTGATTGTACACAAGAAATACGGCAGTCGTATTCGGCTGGGTGCGGTCACAACCGATGCGGAGCTCCAATTGGACGGGCCGGTGGACTTCAATCTGCCAAAGGTATGCGAGGCTTGCCGCAAATGCTCTGAGTTGTGTCCGGTAGGCGCTATTCCTTCCGGCCCGATACTAGATGACTATGCGAAGCAAGTCCGTTCGATCGATCATGAGGCCTGTTTTTCCGCCTGGAAACAGTTCGGCACCGACTGCGGTGTCTGTGTCGCTGCCTGCCCCTATTCAAAGGTCGGCGGGAACCATAAGGGTAGCACAGAGCCTGGGAAACCCGACTTCTTAAAGGCCTTTATGTTCGGGAACCATAATTAGGGCATAATTAGGGCCATAATTAATAGTCTTTTACCCTCGTCTTCGCCGGCTTCCATATCGGCCAGGTATTCTCGAAACTGCTTTTCCTCTATTACTGTTCCCCCTGCCGGCGGGACAACTGTTCCAGGACCCGCCCAAGCCGGTCCAGCTCGTCCGCCGCTTCACCAAACTGTTTGTTACCGAGAAGTTCAAAGTAGGTATCAAAGGCGCTGTTGGCACTTTGTATGAGCTGGTTGAGCTCCTGGGGTAGTTGGGGCTGCTGCTCCATCTCTGTTTCCCCCGGTTCTTCGGTCTGTTGTGAAGTAAATTGGGAGACAATATTTTCATTTAATTTATCCGGTCCCTTTTCCGAGTCGTATAAGCCCCGCAGGGCCTCTTCAAAGGTTTCAGCATAGGAGAGCTGATCATCGTACATTACTGCAACCAGGCGCAGCTCCGGATAGGCGGCGGTCTCCGACTGCAGGTAGATAGGTTCGACATACAGTATCGTATCATCAACGGGAATAGTAATTATGTTGCCCCGAATGACATTCGAGCCGCGCTGGTCCCACAATGAGAGCTGGCTTGAAAGATAGCTGTTTTGGTCGATCTTGGTTTCCACTTGTTGGGTCCCCAGGACCCGTTTATCCTTGGGAAATTTGTAGGCAATAAACTCCCCGTAGTGTTCAGGGTCGCTTGCGCCGGCAATCCAGCCTATAAGTACCTGTCGGTTTTTCGGAGTAAAGGGCATCATAACCACAAACTCAGGCTTGTTTGATCCGGGGCGCTCCCACATCACGTAGTAGGGTTTTACCTCCTGCACATCGTTGTAGTACTTCTCGGTAGCCCGAATCCACAGATCCTCCTGATTGTAGAATACCGCCGGGTCGGTCATGTGGTATTTTGCATACACCTCTCCCTGTATCATCAGGTAATTTGCCGGGTAACGCACATGTGCACGCAGCTCTTCGGGCATCTCCGATTTATCCTTGAAGAGTCCCGGGAATATCCGGTCCCACACCTTTATCAGGGCATCATCTTCATCATACAAATACAAATCTACATCACCGCTGTACGGGTTTACCACCGCCTTCACGGAGTTGCGGATGTAGTTGATTTGTCCGGTCATCTGCCGGCCCTCGGACTGGGATCGTTCGGAAATCCTTGAGGTGCCCACCGCCTGGGCTGAATAATACTCGCTGTAAGGAAACTTGTTGGAGGTAGTGTAGGCATCGATAATCCAGCGAAGCTCTCCGTCGATAAGTACTATATAGGGGTCGCGGTCGAAGGTAAGAAACGGTGCTATCCTATTCACCCGTTCAGCAATATTACGGTTAAACATAACCCGGCTGTCGTCTTTCTGGTAGCCGGAAAACAGGAAATCGGTGCCCCCCAATTTGTAGCCGAGGATGAATTTTCTGAAGAAGTTGGATACTTCCACTCCCCCCGTTCCGGCATAGTCGACATACTGGTTCTCATCGCCGCTGGGGTAGTCGAACTCCTGTTCTTCACTGTTTACAATTACATAATTATTGGTAAGCTCTCCGTAGTAAATTTCCGGTCTGGTGACCTCGAGGGATTTATCTGTGCTTTTTGGGGGAATGTCCTGTATAAGCAGCTCCGGCAGGCCCGAATCGGTGAAGTCATTTACCGTGTTCATGGTAATTCCGTAACCGTGGGTGTATTTGAAGTGCTCGTTTACAAAGGTCTGGCTCTTCGGCGGCAGGTTGCTGTGTGCCATTTCACGGGCCGAAACCATCACGGAGCGATATTCCCCGTCGATAGTGTACCTGTCGATATCGATATCACGGAACTCGTAGTACAGTCTTATTTCCTGAAACTGTTTATATACAGCATCCAGGGCCTGCCAGTCCCACAGTCGGATATTGGATATGGTGCCTTGATTATCCTGTACTATCTGCTCATTTAATTCCTCGCTCACGGAAAACTCCTCTTCCGTTATATTCTGAAGGTTAAAACCGTGACGGGTGAGCTCGATGTTGTTTTCAAGGTACTCTCTTTCCATCGTAATTTCATTGGGACTCACTTTGAGGGACTGAAAAAGTCCGGGGACTAGGTTGAGTACAAGAAACCACACTACAAGTATGAGTGCAAGAACTGAACCTGCCCCCACAACCTGGGGATGTACCATGTGTGAAAATAGTTTGCTGAAGGGTGTGCTGATTTTTCTCCTTACAGCAGGCAGCCAGAGCACGACGATTCCGGCTAAAGCAAGTACAGCGGCAACCAGATAGGCGGGTAACCGTATGTTGGCATCCGTCCAGCCGGGCCCGACAGTAATACCGCCCGGGTCAAGCAGCAGGCGATACCGTTCCAGCAACTTGCCCAGGGCAAGGGTAAAGAAAAACAGTGATGCCGCTGCTAAAAAGAGTTTCCCCCCCTGCTGCGCCTCTTCTATACGGGACTGTTCATCCTCATCGGGAGTAACGTCTCTGGCTCCGTTTTTCTCTCTAAGATATTTATTAAGCCCCAGTTGGGTGTGGGCATAGAGGGGCAGAAAAGTGAGAATGACCGCAATTACAGACAATATAAAAAGAAGCGAGTAGAGCAGTTCCAGAAAAGGGAGGGTGAACATGTAAAATCCGCCGTCTAATCCCAGAATCGGCTCGCTTACTTCGGTGGTATGCTGATGCAAAAACTTGAAGATGGTATCCCAGTTACCGGCCCCTCTTACAGCACCGATTAAGCCTGCCAGCACTACCGGCAGAAGGCGCAGTGTTTTTTTTGGCAGGCCGCTGTTATCGGGTATTTTCACTAACAGGGCAAACGGAAGCAGAACTCCCGCTCCTATCGCCAAGCCGATAAAACCGGCGGCTACTCGAATCAATATCTCCGCCCAAAAACGGTTTACGTATCCCAGGGACTCAAACCAAAGTTTTTCAACCCAGAACCCCATAAACCAGAAAAATAGAAGTGTCGCCACAGCCAGAATAGCTCCGGCAACAATTCCTTTCTTTTTCCCGGAGTGAATTCCCCGAAAAATCACAAAACCGCTTATAATGATCAATGCTAAAAAAATAATGGTATACATGCGAACTCCTTTCCCTACAATAACCACACTTACTGCATGCCACACTTCCTGTATGTGAATTCAAGGTAAAAAAAACCGAAGGAGAAATCAAATTTTCTGCGGCTTGACGATCCGGGCAGGCTCAGAGAGTCGTGAAAGAATCTTATACTTTGTACTTATTCACCGATAATAAGAGTCATGAAACCGTATATGCAAAATAACAGCGGACTTATGCCCCGGGTGGCGGAGAATGAAGATACCCGCCGGATTCTGTTTTTAATCGAGGCAATACGAGGAATTTTCAACAATAATCTTGATAAGGGGTGGTTTTTGAACCTGCTGGACAAGATGTCCTTTCCTTCTTCGTCTTTGCGGGAAATCAGGCAGATGATTCAGCTTGAAGCCCTTTACGAACGGGATACCTATCTTCTGGAATCGGGGGTGGCGGCCCTTGAAGAGTTTATTGCCTTTGCCCAGCGTTCTCTACAGCCGATTTTAAGGGATGAGCTGGGAGTATCCGGTTTCTCTCAGGATGATACAGCTGCCGTCGATCAGAGCTCTGTGATAGTAAAGGGGTTCTTTATTTATGCCTTTCCCTATAACCTCAACCGGCTTGCGGATTTTACGAATCGCCTCAAGCCCCTTGTTCAAAAGTTGAGTAAGAATTCACCCCCTCTCTATTCTCCTCCTTCTTATATAGATAGAGCATCCCGGTGGTGATAGCGGGTGTGGAGTAAATGGTGAGATAGCTCCCCGCCGGGTTGTTGGAGGTAATCTTTGTAAAGGGCGGCTACTTCCGGGTTCTCATGGCTCTTCCTTACGGGCATTCCCGTATCTTCGGCGTACAGTCCCTGGGCCCGCTTAAAGCGCTGGTAGAGGGAGTTTTCTATCGGTTGTCCGCCTCCTCCGACACAGCCTCCCCGGCAGGCCATAATCTCGATAAAGTGGTAGGGAACCCCTCCCGATTTCAAATCTTCCCTTACCTGAGACAAGAGGGTTCGTGCATTTGAAAGTCCGTGTACTACGGCTATCCGAATCTCCTGTCCGGATAGGGGAATTGCAGCAGTTTTAGTGTCCTCCAGACCCCGCACAGCCTCAAAGTTCAGATTTTCCAGAGCTTCTCCCGTCTTCAGTTCATAGGCTGTACGCAGTGCCGCTTCCATCACCCCGCCGGTTGCCCCGAAAATGGTGCCTGCACCGGTATAGGCCGACATGAGTTTGTCCGGCTTGATACCCTTGAGTTTATCAAATCTAATGCCCGCCTGGCGTATCATACGGGCCAGCTCGCGGGTGGTAAGCACGTAATCCACATCCTTGAAACCACTGGAGTTCATCTCCGGGCGATCGGCTTCGAACTTTTTGGCTGTGCAGGGCATGATGGAGAGGCTGACGATTTTTTCAGGAGGAATAGAACGGGTTTCTGCAAAGTGGGTTTTAATCAATGCTCCCAGCATCTGCTGGGGGGATTTACAGGAGGAAATATTGTCAATCAGTTCGGGAAAGTAGGTTTCTCCAAATTTTATCCAGCCCGGAGAGCATGAGGTAATCAGCGGAAAGGGGCCCCCCGCCTCGAGGCGGTGTAAAAACTCGGTGCCCTCCTCCATGATGGTCAAGTCGGCGGAAAAATTGGTATCGAATACCGTATCGACGCCGAGCAATTTCAGGGCTTCATAAATCTTGTCGATCACCAGTTCCCCCGGCTCCATGTCGAACTCCTCGCCAAGGGCGACCCTTACTGCCGGGGCAATCTGTGCGGCAACATGGAGCTCCGGATTTTCAATAGCGCCCCACACATCATCAACCTGTTCCCTTTCATGAAGGGCCCCCACCGGACAGTATACCACGCACTGTCCGCAGTTCACGCATACCCCGGAGCCCATGTCGGTCTCGGCCCCCGGTGATACGATGGTGTCGGCCCCGCGGCCGTAAAAGGAAATAGCCTTCACTGTCTGCACATTCTGACACACCTCCACGCAGCGACCGCAGCCGATACACTTGTTCATATCCCTCACTATTCCACGGGCCGAGGAATCAATTGGAAGCCCCCGGGTATACTGGTCGTAGCTGAGCTGTCGAATTTCAAACTTCTCCGCCAGCTTTTGCAGTTCACACTCACCGTGGCGGATGCACTGCAGACAGTCGTCGGGATGGGCCGCCAGAACCAGTTCCAGGAGTTTGCGTTTGATGCGGCGGAGTTCCCTGGTGTGGGTCCTTATCCGCATTCCCGACCGTGCTTCGGTGATACATGCCCGGCTGTATCCTGGATCTCCTTCTACCTCGACCATGCACATCCCGCAGGTCCCCAGCGGGGTGATATCTTCATGTCTGCATAGAGTCGGTATTTCGATTCCGGCCTTTTCCGCCGCTTCCAGAATGGTAGTTCCTGTTTCAACCTGTACCGCCTTATTATCAATTGTAAGACTAAGCATTTTATATTACCTCCCTTATGTAGTCCTGTTGCCGGATAAACCCCTCAACCTCATCGCCGAATTGATCCAAAAGCGAGTTGAGGGGGGTGCAGACCGACTGCCCGAAGGGACAGAAGGAGGTTGCCCTCATTACTTCTCCGGTTTCCCGCATCAGGGGAAGATAGTGCTGTTCTCCGCTGCCGGAGGCTATGCGGCGGGCCATATAACTCAGCTGACGGGTGCCGTAACGACAGGGGAAGCACTGGCCGCAGGATTCTTCGGCAAAGAAGCGCATACTGACGTCGAGCACACCGGCCATGTTTGTTTTTGAGTTCATAACAACCACTGCTCCCGAACCCAGGGTACCGCCGGCGGCATTCATTGAATCGTAGTCCAGCTGCATCGAGAGGGCGGTATCATCGTAGAGTGGGCCGGCGGTTCCTCCTATCTGTACCGCCTTTAGTTGTCCCTGGACCCCTCCGGCGGCCTTGAGAAGCTCCTTTACGCTGACGCCCATGGGAAATTCGTACACCCCTGGAGAGTTTACATTTCCGCTGACACTGTACAGCTTCGGTCCGGGAGAGCCCGGGGCCCCTATATCTGCAAAGGCGGCTGCCCCGTGTGCAAGGATAAGGGGAACATAAGTCAGGGTTTCCACATTGTTTACCACTGTGGGGCGGTCCCACAGTCCCTTTTCAGTGGGATAGGGAGGTTTCATCCACGGAAACCCCCGCTTTCCCATAAGTGAACTCAGCAGGGCGGTTTCGTCGCCCACCACATATGAGCCTCCGCCGCGTTTGATTTCGATATCAAAGGAAAAATCACCGTCGAGTATATTCTTTCCAAGTAAATTTTGTTTTCGGGCTGCCTCAAGGACCCCTTGGATTGTTTCTGCAATAGCGGGGTATTCTCCACGAATATAGATATATCCCTTCGAAGCACCTACCCCATAGCCGGCGATAGTCATACCTTCAACCATCAAAAAGGGAGTATGCTCCATGATGTATCGATCTTTAAAAGTTCCCGGTTCGCCTTCATCGGCATTACACACCAGGTAGATTTCTTCATCCTGCGGTACCCCGGCCCATTTCTTTCCGGTTGGGAATCCTGCCCCTCCGCGTCCGCGGAGTTTAGACTCCTGCACTTCCTGAATTACCCCGTCTTTCTTCATGTGTAAGGCCTTTTTAAGGCCTTGATATCCGCCGATGCCTAGGTACGCCTCAATATCGGGAGATTCCATTGCATAACTGGAAATTGATACCCTAGACCGCTTCATTTTTGGCCTCCTCTCGTAAAGAATGGATATAGTCTTTCACCTTTTCGACAGTAAGATTGGGGACAAGCTGGTCGTTTATCATCATATTGGGCGCGGTATTACAGCTTCCCAGGCAATTTACAATCTCAAGGCTAAAGAGCCCGTCTTCACTTACCTTATCTCGTTGCAGTCCAAGTTCTTTTCTCAGGAAGGAGTAGATATCCAGAGAACCCACTATTCGACACGACAAGGAATCGCACAAACGGATTACATAGGTACCCCTTGGACGGTAGGAAAACATGTGATAAAAAGAGAGAACCCCGTATACCTGGGCCATCGAGAGATTGAGATGTTCGGCTATGCGGCGAACCGAGTTTGGTGAGAGATAGTTTTGGTCCGTGTCCTGTTTTTGAAATTTGTGGAAAAGCTCAAGAATATGGTCCTGTGATGGGGGAACGGAACTGAGTTGTACTGATTGCATAATTACCCTCCTGTGTTAAAATGAGGGTGACCAATGAAATTGCGGCTGTGGTACAGTAGGAAGCGTTTTTGCGGCTGAATTCACGTTTTTATTGCAATTGTAACAAAAACTAGTGCTGATGGATAATTTCATCAGCTCCCTGTTCTATTAATACTATAATACGAATGCTGTAAGAAAAAAAGAGGTAATTGTTGTTTATTATGAATTTTATTGTAAGATATAGCGTATGTTGAAAATCGGTGATTTTAATACCCTGAAAATCATAAAAACCTCCCGGGGGGGCTGTTATCTCGACGGGGGGCAGAGGGAGATCTATCTCCCAAAAGCTGATACTCCGAGGGGGGCTGCTCCGGGGGGAGAGCTTGAGGTGTTTGTATATAACGACGGGAAAAACAGTGTAGGCGCTACAAGCCGGCAGCCGACGGCGAAGGTTGGAGACTTTGCCCCTTTGAAGGTAGTAAGCGCTGCCGATTTTGGGGCATTTCTGGACTGGGGGATTGAAAAAGACCTATTTGTTCCGAAAAAAAATCAGTCCAGTCCCCTGAACGAGGGTGATACCGCGATTGTGTATGTGATGTTGGATTATGAACAGACAGGAGTAATCGGTACCTGTCTTCTCGAACCCCATTTCGATACGGACACGTCAAAGCTGGAGTACAACCAGGAGGTTTCATTGCTGGTGTGGGACATCACCAAGCTGGGGGCTCAGGTAGTAATCGATAACCGCTACTCCGGCCTTTTGTATCATAGCGAGATCTTTGAACCAATTAAAATTGGGGACCGCAAAAAGGGGTATATAAAAAAAGTCAGAGATGACGGCCTGGTGGATGTGGTGCTTCAGCCCCAGGGTTTTCTGCCTGCCTCAGAGCAGGCGGCTGCAACAATTATTACCGCCCTTAAGCGGGGGGGAGGCTTTCTTCCCCTGCATGATAAAAGTGAACCAAAAGAGATTTACAGCCGCCTTAAGATGAGCAAAAAACTGTTCAAAAAAACTATCGGAGCGCTGTATAAAGAGAAGAAAATAAACCTTCGTGAAGACGGAATCGAACTGAACCGATAGCCCCTAGAGCCGGCGCCGTGCCGAACGGATAAAGCGCATTACCTCTAAAGAATCCCCCGCTCCTGATACCGGGGTGTAATGCGGTTCGAGACGGCATTTCACTGCATCGGCAATCATTCCTGAAAAGTAACCGGTCTGCTGAATATCCGGTGTCTCCTCCGGAAGAAGGGAGCGGTAATCGCTGTAGTAGGGACTGGCCCCGCTTCTTTCAAAAGTAAAAACCCCGTTCCCCACTCTGATTCTTCCGAATTCAAAGCTCATATCAATTTCAAATACAAGGTGGTCCCGACGGCTTCCAACCTCAAGGATAAGCGCCGCGGGTCCCGCTTTCCCGGACAAAAAGACCGAGGATGTTGCCAGGCCCATAGAACCGTATCGTTTTTTCAGATTGCAGGTGGACCCTGTGAGAAAATTGATGACATCGATCATATGAGTGCCGTCGTGCAGCAGAACATCCCGATGGGGGGTGTTTCGTCCAAAATAGAGGGTGCCGCGGACCGAAAGAAGTTCTCCATACTCCTTTGATCTTATATATTCCCGTGCAATTTGGTAGTCCCGGGAGTAGCGGCGCTCGTGATTCACCAGGATTTTAACCTGCTGTTCTTTATGAATTTTCTCAATTGCCCGTGCTTCCTTCAGTGAAGGGGCAAGGGGTTTTTCGCAAATTACCACCGGTACCCGGGCCTGGGCGGCCTTTCGTACCAATTTGAGGTGGGTATCCGGGGGAGTTGCAATCGAGAGAATGTCGGGGCGGACCTTCTTTAAGAGTGCATCGATATCTTCAAAAAGTTCAATCGAATACTCAGGAGACCACTGGGCGGCAAAGGCTTCCCGAGCCTCAGCCTTAATATCGCAGGCGGCGGTCATCTTGCAATCGGAGTTTTTCATCATACCACCGGCGTGGGTACAGGGCTTCTCCCTTAAAGGATCCTTTTCAAGGCTGCTGCCGATTCTCCCCAATCCGACAAGAGCACAGTTAAGCTTAGACATTACAGAAAAATCTCCCGGCGGTATTCATAATTTCTTGAAACACATGGTCCACCTCCGCTTCAACTGTTTCAGCGGACGTAACTGCCCCGGACTGGTCCCATGAGGTGGGAAAGGGGGTCTCATGGCTGTAGGGAAAGGGGAGGTCATACTCTTTAATGTGGATTGGTATTGTCCCGGATGCGCCGGTAAGGCCGGCCCGGACCGCTTGCGGTGAAAATACTTGGTCCCTTTTCATAACCGCCGCTGAAATACGATGGGCTATCTGCTGCAGCCTGCCTTCCCGCAGTGCTTTTAGGCGGTCGATGAAAAGAAGACTCTTTAACCATTCTAACTCCCGTATACACTTTCCGGTCAAACTGAGAAAATGTTCTCCTAGAGCGCCGATATCGCCAAAAAGGCTGTTAAAGAAGCCGAACAACTCCTTGTACGCTTCTCCATCGATGATGGTTTTTGACACGGGGGTAGCAAGGTCCAGTGTGGACCCGCCGCACAACAGAAAAGCACGGCTATCCGAGAAAAGCTGTTCAGGGTCCGCCAACAGTAAAAGTTCGGCAAGACTGGCTCCAATCGAATATCCGAATATGTCAACGGACGCCCCCTCTGTAAATGAGGTATGGTCCCCCCTTCGAATAGCACGGGTTAAGTCACGGACATCAAAAAAACTATGAAGACCGGAGGTAATGAAGCGGTGGGGAGCAAACTGTATTCTATGACTCAATGCGGCATTTAAAAATGAGACCGAAGAGAGGTCCGGGAAAAGCTTTTTTCTCTCTCTGGCAACGGGAATCATGCTGCGGGGATTCGACCATGACCTGGGAGCACGGTCCATGTGAAAGGCAAGGGGAAAGAGAATGACCGGCCTGCCGGTATGATCGGATAAAGTTGCCGCCCAGGGCAGGTACTTATCCCATGATTTCTCGTTGAGCCCATGGAACAGGAGTATCACTCCGTTGAAGGGCCCCTCTTTTTTGGGTTGGACCATATGGTAGGAAAAGGATTTATTCTCGTTGATAGTGCGATCGGCCCACTGAAGATGATGAAAAAGAAATTTATCCGAAAATTCATTTTCGTCAAGATAGTAACGTAGTAGTGCTTTGAAAAGTGAACTGCCTACGTTGTAATCCTCCTTGGGGTACACTTCGGTGTGATCGGAATAAAGAGGGTAGGAGTGAAGCTCAAGGGGATGCCGAATGAGAGGCTCAAGATCAATGTAGCCCACGTCTTCAGTCAGGTGTTTTGAGAGCGTGGTTGAAAGGCTGTGGTGGGTAAGTGTCATTCCGACTCCTCCGGTAACTTTTTCCTGTTTTTATTTTGAAGATTGACGATCTGTTTTTTGTGTGTACGCAGCAGTTCCTCCCATCGGGAAATGCCCTCTTTTAACTGGGTGGTTTTTTCAAATAATCTACCTATTTCGTCTTGCATTTCCTGAAGCCGCTGGTGGGTTTCCTTCGGGGGATGGGTGGATTCATCGGCACGTATGGCTACAAAATCACGGAAAAAATCAGAAATTCTTTCTATTTCATCGAGGGAGTAGCCGAAGAGCTGTAAATCCTGAATTAGTTTACAGAAAAACACGTAATGCTCCTTATAAAGACGGAAACCTCCCTGACTTCGCATATCCGGCTCGATAATCCCCTTTTCTTCCCAATGTTTGAGGGTTCGGGAACTGATACCTACGCGTTCGGCAAGAGTACCTACGGTAAGAAACTGCTCGCCCTCAGCCTCGGATCTTCGCCCCCCCTTATTTTCAGTTGGTATGCCGACCTTCCTGAGTATTTTTCGAATTTCCTCGATGGTGTAACCCATTTCACTGAATTGTTTTACATGCCGAATTTTATCAATGGCCCTATTTCCAAAATAGGGGGTGCTTTCGTCGGATTGACCGACAGGTTCTATCAAGCCTGCGTGTATCCATTCCAGTAAGTAAGCCTCCTCTGTATCTGTGGCCGCTGAAATCTCTTTTAATGTAAAAATACTGTTCTTGCTGCTTTTACTATCTTTATTGCTCTGCATAATTAAAATGTACCTAAACGTATAAGATTATATAAAAATATGTAAACATGAACGTATACGTACTTTATGATGTAGATTTTATGGGGTGGAATGAAAATTGTCAAGATACTCTTCAAGAGCTTCAAGGGTTTTAAAAGTGTCAAAAGCTTTCCCCCCACTGATATCAGGTCTGTTCACCGGAATGTTTTCCGGCATAAATTCCGGCATAAAACCAAGCCTGATTTGACCAAAGTTTTAAGAGACACTATTATTCAGTATAGGACAAGGAGGACGCCCCATGGACAAGAGAGAAACCGGGTTTTTAAAAGTACTGGCAGACTATTCTTTCCCGGAAAAACAGGTAGTAATAAATCCGAACGACGGGTTTGATCTTGGTCTGATGATGACTGAAGCAACGGTGCTCTTGTACGTAGGCGATTCTATAGAGGCAATTTTGAAAAAAAACGGTGAACCCCACTATGCACGGCTCTACCAAAAGAACGAGTGTCGGCTTGGGTCGGTTGAATTAAGCTTGAAGTGCGTTGAAAAAATGGGCGAACCAACCCATGTGCGCCTTCATCTTCTTCCCCAGGATCCATACCCAAAGCTGCTGGTAGTACCGGAATAAAAAGGCTGCACCCGACATGAGAACACGCCCCAACATGACAACACGCCCCGACCCAAAGGCGCCCCCCTTTTTACCCCTGCAAAAGGCAGAGATGGACGCTCTTGGGTGGGAACAATGCGACTTTGTCCTCATTTCGGGGGATGCGTATGTAGACCACCCGTCCTTCGGCGCGGCGGTTATCGGGAGGGTCCTAGAGGCCGAGGGTTTTAAAGTGGGAATCATTCCCCAGCCGGACTGGAACAGTGTAGACTCGTTTAAAGTCCTCGGCCCCCCGAGGCTTGCCTTTCTTATTACCTCCGGAAACATGGACTCTATGGTAAATCACTACACCGCCGCCGGGAAGCTTCGCCATGATGATGCCTATACTCCCGGAGGAAAGTACGGGCGGCGCCCCGATCGGGCGGTGATCACCTACTCAGGCCTCGCACGGGGTGCCTACAAGGGTATACCCCTAATCATCGGCGGGGTAGAAGCCTCCTTGCGGCGATTGACCCATTACGATTACTGGAGCGACAAACTTCGCAGGTCGATAGTGCTTGATTCTAAGGCGGACCTTCTGATTTACGGAATGGCTGAACGCCCGCTGCGTACAGTTGCCCGCCGATTAGCCGCAGGTGAAGAAATTCGCTCTATCCGCGATGTACGAGGTACGGTGTACCGGCTTACCGGCAGCGAAACCTCCGAACTAAAGGATAAGTTAAAGTACGATCCAAAGGACGAGTCAAAGGATGAGTCTATGAGTCCGCTGGGGGGAATGATTGAATTGCCCCCCTTTGAAGAAGTCCGCCGTGATAAAACAGCCTTTGCCCGCAGTTTTTCCGTACAAATGAAACATGCGGATCCTTTTACTGCACACACCCTGGTCGAAGAGGCGGGGGGACAGGCGGTAGTACAAAACCCTCCGGACTATCCATTGTCGCAGAAAGAATTAGACGAAGTATACGAGCTGCCCTATTCCCGGCGGGCCCATCCCTCCTACCGTGAGCCGGTTCCCGCTTTGGAGGAAGTACGGTTCAGCATGGTATCCAGCCGCGGATGTTTCGGCGGCTGCAGTTTCTGCGCCCTTACCTTCCATCAGGGCCGTATCGTGAAGGGCCGCTCCCACGAATCTCTGCTGAGGGAAGCACAGCAGCTTATCATTGATCCGGATTTCAAAGGCTATATTCACGATGTCGGAGGGCCGACGGCAAACTTCCGCAGACCCGCCTGTGAGCGTCAGGAAACCCATGGAGCATGTCCTACTAGGCAGTGTCTGTTTCCAGAACCCTGCCCGCAGCTCCGGCCGGATCATGGGGATTATCGACAGCTCCTTCGTACACTGAGGGAACTGCCGGGGGTGAAGAAGGTGTTTGTGCGCTCGGGTATACGCTACGATTATCTTTTGGCGGACAAAGAACAGGGAGGGGCTTTTCTACAGGATTTGTGTGAATACCATGTAAGCGGGCAGTTGAAAATTGCCCCGGAACATATATCAGAAAGGGTTTTGAACAAAATGGGGAAACCCGGCGGCAAAGTGTATAAGCGTTTTATGAAGGTCTATGCAGATACGAACCGCCGGCTGAAGAAGAAACAGTATGTGGTCCCCTATTTTATTTCATCGCATCCGGGGTCCGGCTTGGAGGATGCGATTGAACTGGCGGAGTTCTGCCGGGACCAGCATTTTATACCCCAGCAGGTACAGGACTTTTACCCCACCCCTGGTACTGTGTCGACCTGCATGTATTATTCCGGTATTGATCCGCGGACAATGGAGCCGGTGTATGTGCCCCGCGGCGGAAGGGAGAAGCGGATGCAGCGGGCGCTGCTTCAGTTTAACCGCCCCGAGAACGCTGCGATAGTGCGGGAGGCCCTGGAAAAGGCCGGCCGAACCGATTTAATCGGATATGGCCCCCGGGTCTTAGTTCCCCCGGAGAAAAAAAACTAGTAGTATTTATATA
>Ga0102941_1000087_pt1 | contig 36003 bp, 44 predicted proteins | sample SalPonR2_C_D2_MG_FD_79281 | JGI IMG/M metagenome (GOLD analysis project Ga0102941, IMG submission 79281) | Salt pond soil microbial communities from South San Francisco under conditions of wetland restoration - Salt Pond MetaG R2_C_D2_MG | ecosystem: Environmental > Aquatic > Marine > Intertidal... | reverse complement strand
GGGCAGGTTATCTTCTCTCCTGGCGATGTTGGGGTAAACCTACACTCAACCAATGGCGGCATTAACGTGCAGCCAGTGGGCTTTGGTGAAGCCGTGCTGTTTGCTGCGGACGGCGGCCGGCGCCTTCGAGAAATGAAATTTAACGATGATGACGGTGGATGGGTTGCTCCCGACATGAGCTTACTGAACCCGGACATCATTGAATCTGGAATCAAGCGCATGGTCCGCGTCCGGTCGCCGCATCAGATGTGCTGGTGCCTGACAAACGCCGGCTACATCGCCATCTTCCACTCCGAAGGCAACATCATGGGTTGGTCGCGATACCTGCTCACCGGAGGCCGTGTGCTGGATCTGACTGCGCTCGCTGATGATGACGGCAACGATATTGTCTACATGGTGGTTGAGCGCACCATCAAGGATGCCGAAAACGAGGGAGACTTTCTGAAAAAATACTATCTCGAGGCGGTGCCGGGCCTTTCCGATAAAAGCAGCTGGGATTACATGGAATCTACGCTGAAGTTCAGCTTCGATACCGCCACCACAACGATAACGGGCCTGGAGTCTCTCGAGGGGCTTATTGTCCAGGCGACCGGCAACCTTGGGTACATCGGCTTCTTCCGCGTAACTGGCGGGGAGATAGAGCTGCCTTACGCTGTAATCAGCTGCAAGGTTGGAATAGCCCATCGATCGATCATGGACACCCTGCCACCCGAGAAAAACAATCCTGGCGCCAAGGCACGGTATAGCGAGTTTTCTGTACGCACCCTGGAGTCAACCAGGCCCATCATTAACGACGAGCGCCCTGCTGACCGAGATCCGTCATCCCCGGTAGGCGCGTCCAATGTGCTCGATGAGTATAAAGACTTGAGCGTAAATACGGACGAGTGGAGCCCGACCCAGGTGGTAAGAATTGAGGAGCGGGTGCCATTGGCTTGCGAGATCATTGGTTTCTACGCAGAGCTCAAGGAGAATTCCGTATGACGGTAACTACTGCTTACGCTCCAGTCGATCAGACGCTTAACGCGGCCAGAAAATACAGTGCCGATTTCCCGTTTTCATCTGTCGATTCTGTAGAAGTTTACGAGCTTATCGATGGCAGCCGATACCTTGTTCCTGTTAGCGAGTACACGATAGAGACCTTCGGTGACACCCGGTACGGGCTTTTCGACAACGCGACGGTGACGTTTTCCAGGATTCACTCTGCTGGCACTACCGGTGTAAGGATCGAAAGGAACACGCTTATAGACCAGACGGTAGATATGCCGAAGGTCGATTCTTTTGTCGGTCGGTCTGTTGAGTATGCCCTCGATAAGGCAACGCTTATTTGCCAGGAGATTGCAGAGCGCAAATGTGAGGTTGATGTAACGACGCCAATTACTCAGACGTACAATTTCACGGGTTACTTTGGGTTCGTCGCTGCAGATATTAACGCTGCCGTGGCGAAGCTGTACGCCATTATGCTCGAGATAGATACGACCGGCGAAGACTGTTCCGCGAGACTGGATGAAGCATGACCGTTGATAGCAAGCTGGTATTCGAGACCAAGGAACAGAACGAAGAGCTTATCCACTACTTCGACATCGAAAGCATCGGTGTGGAAGCTATACAGGTGTTCGTGATTACGGCTGACGGTAGCCGATACCCCGTGCCTTACGCGGAGGTGTTCGACAATGTCTGATTTCTTCGACTACGTTACTCTTCAGCTTCCGTTCGATGGGCCAGATGCCAGCACAGACTTTATTGACTATAGTAAAAGTCAGCGCGTTCTGTCTGTGGCGGGTGACGCCCAGTTAGACACTGCCGAAAAGAAGTTTGGTGAGTCTTCGTTTCTGTCTGACGGAACGGGCGACTACATCAGTATATCGTCTCCTCCCGCAGCACTTATAAAATGGTGGCAGCAAGATTTCACTATTGAGTGTTGGGTTAGAGCTGCGTCGTTTGCTGACTGGTCATATAGCGCTTTCTCTAATGACTACCCCGCTATGGTGGGCAACGTTGAACCGGCGGGTAGCACAAATTACTGGACGTTTGGCCCTAGAACAGACGGCTCTATTTCGTTTTATTATTTCAACGGCGCTGGGTTGTTTATAAATAGCGCAGCAAGTCTGCTGTCTGTAAACACTTGGCATCACATAGCTATGACGTTATCGGGCACAACCGTTACGTTATGGCTGGACGGCGTCTCTGTTGCAACAGGGAGCTATTCTGGCACCCCACAGGCATTAACTTCTATACCGCTAACTATCGGTCAAGCTGACAGTGCTTCTGTAACGGGTCGTATAGATGACCTACGGATAACTACAGGCGTCGCCAGATACACCGCCGCGTTTACACCGCCTACTGAAGCGCATCCGATTATCGACCCACGGTTCAGCGAAGTATCGCTGCTTCTCCCAATGGACGGGGCAGACGCCAGCACTACGTTCACTGACGAAAGCGAATTAGGAAACACCGTAACCGCTGTAGGTGGCGCTCAGATAGATACCGCTCAATCTAAGTTCGGCGGTGCGTCTTTGCTTTTAGATGGCACAGGCGACTATCTCGAGCTTCCAGTTGATGCAGCTTTAGATTTCGGTACAGGCGACTTCACCATTGAGGCGTGGATACGTGTTAGCACCATTGCATCAAATAACCTGATATTCCAAAACAAAGACTATTTTTTATCTGATGGTTTTATTTTTTACGTGGATACGGGTGGCCACTTAAATATATTTGGAGGCAATGCCCTTCTAATTTCGGGTTCTGGCGCGACTGTCGCGATAGATACTTGGTATCACGTAGCCATGGTGAGGTCATCGGGTACGGTTACGCTGTATTTAGATGGTGTCTCTCAAGGGTCGGCAGCTTTAGCGACATCTTGGCCGATGGCTGCCAACAATAGTATTGGAGCCGATTACTATAACGGAGCTTTAACTGGCGGCTATTTTAACGGGCACCTTGACGATTTCCGCATTACCAAAGGCGCTGCTCGATACACCGCCGCGTTTACACCGCCTCTGGTTGCTCATTCACAGACTGGCCCCTACGACGATTACTTTGATGACGTCGTTTTGTTGTTGCCTTTTGATGGCGCCGATGGGGCCACCACCACCACCGACGAAAGTTCGGCAGCTAAAACTATATCGCTAGTTGGTGCGGACCTCGATGACGCACAGAAAAAGTTCGGTGATACCTCTTTAAGAATCGACAGCACCGACTATGTTCGTGTTACTTACGATGCGGATTTTGATTTTTCGTCAGGCGATTGGACCGTGGAGGGGTGGTACCGTTTCAACACGCTAACTGGGTCACCTAACTTTGATGCCTTGTGGTCTAAGTGTTCTTCCACCGGCGGCAACGTCGATGTGTGGTGCTTCGTATTTGGCGGCAAGATATATTTGCGCGACATACTCGGGGCTGAGATGGTGGCTCCGACAAACCACGGATTTACTACCGGCCAGTGGTACCACATCTCGGTCAGCAACGAGTCGGGCACACGTAGGATTCATATAGACGGCAACCTTCTTGTGTCAGGGACTGGCGGCACAATAACTAACTACTCTGCTCGCGATTTTTACATAGGAAAACTAAACACCGCTGACCACAGCATGGACGGTTGGGTAGATGATTTTAGGGTTACAAAAGGCGTTGCGCGCTACCCCGGCAACTTTTTGCCGTCCACCGGTCCTCTCCCGCTTGAGGGTCCGCCAGCCGCACCCGCCGGCCCAACTATCGATACGCAGCCAACCGATGACACGGTTGATGAAGGCGATGACGCCAGTTTCACAGTAGCCGCCACAGGAACAGGAACGCTTACCTACCAGTGGTATGACGCCAGCGATGACAGCACAATCAGCGGAGAGACTGCCGCCACGTATGACTTCACCACGGCCCTGGCAAATGATGGCGACCAGTTCTATGTAATCGTTACGGATGACAATGGGTCTACGCAGTCAGATACCGTCACGCTCACAGTAAACGAGGTTATCACTGGGCCAACCATCGACACGCAACCGACTAACGCTACAGTGGATGAAAATACAACGGCGACGTTTACTGTAGCAGCCACCACAAGCGGCGGAACTCTGACGTATCAATGGTACGACGCCAGTGACGATAGTGCGATCAGTGGAGAGACGGCGGCGACCTTCGACTTCACTGCCGTGCTTGCTGATGACGGTGATCAGTTTTATGTGATTGTTACGGACGATAACGACAGCACTCAATCGAATACGGTGACGTTGACAGTTCTCGATCTAGCTCCTGTCATAGACACTCAGCCGGTAAACACTACAGTCAATGAGCTTGAAACGGCTACATTCACAGTAGCAGCCACCGCGTCTGCGGGTTCGCTTACCTACCAGTGGTACGACGCTTCAGACGATAGTGCAATAAGCGGCGAGACTTCCGCGACGTTTACACCGACCACTGCCGTAGCAAATGATGGTGATCAGTTTTATGTAGTAGTCACTGATAGCAACGGCACAGCACAGTCCAATACGGTAACACTGACGGTCACGGACGTAAGTCCACAGATCGACACCCAGCCTGTAGGCGTAGAGGTAAACTACGGGAGTGCGTTTACACTTACCGTGGCGGCAAGCAGCAACTCCGCTGGTGCTGGGACACTCACCTACCAGTGGTACAAGCAGGGTGTTGCTATTTCTGGTGCTACGTCTGCGAGCTACACGTTTACGGTTAACGACAGCATTGCTGATGCCATTGCTTTGAGCGGGTCTCAGTTCTACGTGATTGCAACCGACCTTACCGGCACTGTGCAATCAGACATTGCTGTCGTTGACGTGAACACAGAGACCGATCTTCGGTACAACCTGTTCCTTGACCCGTACCGTGACCCCATATTTAAACGCGGGTACATCAAGCTGAACCGTAAGCTACTGCCGGGGGAGAAGATCGAGATAGGTCGCAAGACTCCCATCGAGACTAGCTTTGAAGTGCAGGACGGCAACCCGTTCCCCACTGAGCAGTTTGAATACACGATGGATAAAGCGACGTTTATCCTCCAAGAATTGGAGGGCACGATCTGCGATTGTAGAGGTGCGATTGTTGAAGAGGCCACACCCGGCGACCCTTTGGACCCGACCGTTGTTGGGCCTGAGTGCGAACCCTATTCATGCAGCGCGATAGAAGATTACTACCAAAAGATCAATTTTCAGTCGTCTTGGGTCAATCTGACGTCGGGCGAAGAAGTGTGGCCGTTCCCTGATGCGCCAGAGGGTTTTAAGTTTGGCGCAAGCCCGATATTTACAGCATTCAGTTACGTGCAGTTAACGTTGCCAGAAGGGAATCAATCTCCTATAGATTCTTGCGACCCAAACCCGCAAAACTTATACATGGGATTAAGTAATGGCAACCTAATAGGAGGTGTCGCCGGGCCTATAGTGCAGCGCGACCCGCCGACTGCGGGTAACGAAAGTCTACGTGCAATTATAGGTCCGTATGGGCAGCGGCTAGGGGGAACAATTTCTCAGCTGAACAGCCTACGCACTAAATTTGCCATGTACTATTATTTAGAGCGGAACGATGGGCAGATTCTACGTGATAGGGTCGAGTTTTCTATATCTTTTATAGACACCGACAGCAGCGGCGAGTATGACACGGTGCGTGTAACTATGATCTTTGTCGGCCCCACATTCATAGTTTTAGATGGTGACCCGCGTGACCCAGCCTTTGGGTTGACTAGCACCGAATACCAGACTCTTTGGCCTACGCTTCCCTTCAGCGGGCCGCAACCGGTTGATCAATACACCAACCCCACGTGGGTAAAAGATTTCCTTATAGAGGATGTGTTCCCTGACCCCACAGATTTGTGGGTGCCTTTTGAGGTTTCTACTAACGTCAGCAATGTGCGAAGGGTCCAATATACAGGCGGCGCCTTTGGTACTAGGGCTGGGTTTTGGGCCACCTGTTCTGGAAGCATTAAGTTAGGGGATTTTGAGACAGACTTTGACCCTGTAGACGTGACGTTTACTACGGTCAGACCCGCCGACGAGCCTGTGCAGGGGCTTGTCGAGCAGGATTGGCCTACAACTCCCCCAAGCGCCAACCCAGGTAACGTGTTTTTTTGGGCCGATAACACCACGGTTCACGCTGCGGCTCTAGGGGGGCTTGGCGACGGGACCGTGGGTACTTACGAAGACTTTAAGCTCGCATTTAATCGCAACAGAGTCACGTATGAACCACCCGAAGGCTGCGTGTTCACGGGAGACGATATATGACCGTCGATAGCGCATATTTTCAAGAGGTTTACGCGAGAGAGTCAGACACCGAGTACCCGTTCTTCATTGAGTCCACGGGCCTTGAAGCCATACAAGTGTTTAAACAGGCTTTGGATGGAACTCTTACACTGCTGACTAACGGCTTCCACTACAGCATTAAGTTTAGCGAGTACCGTGACCCTATCTTTGCCCAAGGCACAATTACGCTTGCGGCCCCGTTGTCTTCTGGCGCGAGTCTTGTCATCCGACGCAAGACACCGATTGAGACGTCGTTCAGTGTGTCAGACGGCAACCCGTTTCCTACGGAACAGTTCGAGTACACGATGGACAAAGCCACTTTCATCTTGCAGGAGATTGAAGGAACGGTTTGCGACTGCAGGGGCGAAAAAATAGAAGAAGTCACACCGGGTGACACTGACGTGCCAGAGCCGGTGCTTACTGAGTGCTTGCCTTACGCATGTGATGCGTATGACTCTTACGTGTCGTCACAGTTTGGAGGCATATCAGGCGAGTTTGTTGTGGACGTGAGTGAAACGGCTGCAACTACGGCAGAGGCAAGAACGCTGTTTGGTTTTCCTGTAAGCATGGGTGGTTCGACGTTGGATTTTAATAAAACCACTACATTGGGCGGCGGTGAGTCTTCGGTATTTACAACCTCCGACCCGCAGCTGAATTTCGTAGACGACTGCGGGGGCACAGAAAACATAAAAGTAGCACGTGTAGACATAATACAGTCCGGGGGGTGGCCGGTATTGGAGGTTTTGGGAACCGACGGCACTACTGCCGGCAACTCTTTTTCGGGCGCGTTGGTGTTTAAAGAATTAAGCTCTTCATCATCAACACTATCAAATGGCGGGGGTGTAGTTCTTTACGCACGGCCTTGCAAAATACCTTTCACAAATGCGTTAGGGAATGAGGTGCTGTCGGGTTTAATCCTTCCTGAAATCGGTTTTAATGTGGATGTTTCCGCCAAAACAATAAGTTTTAACGTACTTTGCGCTGGTACCACCACCGTCGCTAATAACCGGGCAGAGGGACCCTCCACGGCTATTGGACTTGGAACTATAGACCTTGACGACAGTATGTTTGCCAACTGGAATTTACTTACATTCCAAATCAGCGTGTCTGCGCCATTCATAACTGATGGCTACGACTTTAACGGAACAGGGTCTCTATACGAAGACCTTGCCATAACACTAAACGCCAGTGGGACGTATTCGAGAATTGTTGATGGGCGACCTACAACCACCACACTGTCAATGCCAGCTACGACCGTGTACGCTTTTTCTAGCAACTATTTTATACCGGGGTCCCCCATGTTCGGTCGGTTAAAGGACCCCTCCGCGCCACTGGGCGAAGATAACGCCTTTGTTTTAGCGCGAGCTAGGATGTTGGTCGCATCTTTTATAGGTGGAGACGCCACAGAATTTGATGTAGAAAAACTGTACCTTGCATTGAGACGAAACAACGAAGATTACACCCCGCCAGGGTATTGTGGTGGCCTGACAGTGTCGCCTAACTAGGAGTTTAAACATGGCTACTCAAACAAACCGGTCGATGATTTCAGAGACCAGCATCTGTAACCAGGCGCTGTCGTATCTTGGAACCAAAAGAATCACGTCAATTGATGAGGCATCCAGAACTGCTGAGCATTGCCGAGACCATTACCCGTTTGTGCGTGACGCAGTCATTGAGGACCGGTACTGGTCGTTCGCTCGGGCCAGAGACATATCAACAGTCAACAATAAGGATGCGTTTTCAAATTTGTTCGCTCATCCCATGCCACAGGAATGGCTGCAGGTTTTCTATGTACACGCTGATGCATGCGAAACGCCGGTCCACTGGGAGAGAGAGGGTAGGTTTATTCTCTGTGACGCCTCTACCGTGTACATGAAAGGCGTTAGGCGAGTCGTTGATACCGGTTTCTTCAGCAATATGTTTGTTCAAACCCTGGCGACCCGTCTTGCCGCGGATCTTGCTATACCGATCACAGAAAATAGAAACCTACAGGCGGACTATTGGAACCTTTATGGCGTTAAACTGAGCCAGGCGGCAGCCAGGGACGGGATGCAGGGGAAAAACGTCAAACTCAAGAGCTCGTCATTGATCGACGCGCGTCGAAGGTAGCAGTATGGAACAGTCACAAATAAGCGGTGGCATTGGGGGCGCAGCTCAAGGAGCGGCTATTGGCGCTCAGTTTGGCGGCCCGTGGGGCGCGGCTATTGGCGGCGTTATTGGCGGGGTCGCTGGGATCTTCGGTGGCGGTGGAGAGGACGACGCTAAAGAACTTGCAAGGACTCAGGCAAACCGAATAAAGATGCAGGGTCAGCGCGACCTAATGCAGATGAGAAAGCAGATGAATCAGACGGTAGGCGCCGCCAGGGCTGGTGTGGGCGCGTCTAATATTTTGTTTGAAGGGACTGCCGATGACTACATCAGCGCAATGAGTAACGAGTTTGAGTCTGCTCTTGGCTGGCAGCGAACCAAAACGAAGATCGACCAGCAGATTGCTTTAAAGGGTGGCGACATGGCTGCCAACCAAATTCAAAACGCTGGCATAAGCTCTGCCATTGGTGGGCTTGGGTCTCTCGCTACTGCTTACGGGAAGAATCCGTCAGCCTTTGGAAAGGGGTAGTATTGTGGCCAAGCTTCCGCAAATCACATATCAAAGCGGCCCGAGGCTTTCACTCGGACCAGGGCCGCAGCAAGCAGTCTTTGAGGCGTCTCAGCGTTCCAATATTGTGAGCACCGCGTTTCGGGCTGCATCCAATACCGCCAATGCCGTTGCCAAACGAAAAGGTGAGGACTCTGCCCTTGAGGCCAACTCTCGCTATCAGCAGGACGTCAGTGACTTTCAAAAGTTTGCTGCACAGAATCCTGCTGCAACTGCAGAAGAGCTATCCAATTGGGCAACAGAGAAAGGGTACGACCCGGATACGTTTGCCGGTGTAGATACGTCCAAATTTGATGCCCGAGGTGAAGAGCAGCTGCCGGCGCACGTCTGGTATGCCACCGGCCTCGAAGAGGTGATGAAAGCCTCCAGGGAAAAACACCAGGACATTATTGAAATCCCAGAGTATCGACGCCAGTGGACTCGCGCGTCTGCCGAGAATGCTCAGCAGGTTTCTGCCCAGGCTCGGGTCCGTGCTGGTGAAATGGAAACGAAGTATGAGTATGGCAGGACAAAGGCAGAGATTGAGCTTGCTGTAGAGGATGGGTCAATACAGCGAGCACGAGACCTGTTGTCCAGCTCAGTGTTCGAGGCCAACCCCATCGAAAGGCAGGTTCTTACTCGGAAAGTTAACTATGCTGAAAAAGAGTTTGAAGTGTCTGGCAGGATGGCCGCGGCAACCTCGCTTGATGACTACGAGTCTATAGTTGAAGACATCATGGACCCGGAGTGGGCTGGGGATATCACTGCTGGCGAGCAGCTGAAGCTGATTAACTCTACGGTTACCCGACGCAACGCTGTGCAAAAAGCAATGAAAGATGCCAAGAAAGCACAGCAGGACGCACTGTCTCTTGAGGCCATCATCGCTGTTAGCGAGGGCCGAGCCGGTATGGAGGAGATTAACTCGGTCGCTCGCGCTGTTGGCCTTAGCAACTACCTTTCCCTGGAGGCTCGTTACCGGTCTATGGAGGCTGCGCGTCGTAGTGGGGATGACCTTACCAACCCGAGCGTCATCAACAGCCTTGAGCGCGACATCACTGCGCTGAAGTTTGGCGCCCAGGAGGGTGACTTTGAAGATGAAATCATCGCCTTGCAGTCCAGGATCTTGGATGGCATTGGTGCCAGCTTTGATGCGGCGCAAGCCAAGTCATTAAGAGCATCGCTGAATGAAGCCACTGATGAGCCATTCAGCAATCCAGACTTTGTCCAGGCGAGGCGAAGTGTTTCAAATATGATTCTCGGAGGCGAGGGTCCGGCTATTGCGGCGTTTGCATCCAATGATCAGCGAGAGCGTTTGGCCCAGGCTGAAGAGTCACTGTATCAATACATCAAAGCCAATGGCGGCAACGCTGCAGACCTGGAACCATGGAAGAAAAACCAGCTCCCCAGGTACCTGGAAGAAGCGGCCAAAGCCCAGCTTCTCAATGTCAGCGATGACTTCCAGGACTACGTGGTTTATAGCTCTGGCGGAGAGTTCCGGGTGGACATGCCGTCAACCATCGGAAAGATCCAAGAAGAGATATCGGCGCTGGAAGGTCTTGCCGATCTGGACAACAGAGACAAGCAGAGGCTGACCAACCTCTACGAGTCAGCAACCGCTTTTGACAAGTGGCGCACCCAGTACGGAGAGACCTATGGCACTAACTAGCGACCAAGAGCTTGAGCGAGCTCGTAATAGGTTTAATGCCACCGCGACCGGGAAGGAGATAAACCTTAGCCGCGAGCGCGAGAAAAAAGAAGCCCGTGCATCCATCACTGTGCCCGACCTTCCTATGGGCGCTGACTACCAGGGCATGACCGACGCGGATTCGATTGCTGCTGACACGCCGAGTGACCAGCAAAAAGATATCCAGCTGACCACGGATGACGATTTCCTGCCGACGCTTGGCGATGTCAACACGCGCTACGACCTCAAAGAACAGGCGTTTCAAGACCAGCAGCGAGGCATCACGCGCAATGCCGGCGACGTATCCAATGAGTTTCTCAAGCCCAACAAGGTCACAGTCCGCGGAGTTGATGTGGCTACCGGCCGCCGTGTGCTCAATCGCGGCGACTGGGATAACGAAGAAGCTGCAGAGTCTTACCGTAAGGGTGTAGATGAAATACGGAAGGGCGGGTTTAATTCTCAAGAAGGCCTGGATGAGAAATCATTGCGCGGCATCACCATGGTCGCCAACGGCATCCTGGCTGAAGGGTTGTCGAAGCTAGATTTCATGCGGTCGATCGACATGCTTGGGGTGCCGAAACAGCAAGCCGAGCTCGCCTGGTCATCTGCAAACTCCGCTCGAATGCAGGGGGATGTTGAGGCATACCTGGGCCAGGATTTCACCCAGGGCGATCTTGATGACATGCCGCCAGAGCCATTGCCCGACATAGACAAGGAAGACCTGCCCAGCGTTGAAGGATGGGCTGACGCGGCGAAACTGGTGTATGAGACTGATAATGGTGTCCCGTTCCAGGGTACGGATCAGGATCTCATCGACTGGTATGTGGACGAGATGTCCAGCTTCAACTGGAAAATGGGCAACGTAGACCTGCCTGGCGTTAACACCTCTTCGATGGGCTCGTATCTTATGAGCGCCATGAGCAATGGCCCTGAGTACGCCCAAGCTTTGAGCAGCATGATCGACACCTACGACCGAGTGAACACTGACTGGTCTATCGTGGGCAACAGCCTACTCTCACTGCTGGGCGATCCAACCACTTATGTTGGTCTGGGCGGCGGCTTTGTTGCTGCCCGTGTCGGCGCACAGGTGGCCAAGCAGCGCATGAAGAGAGTGCTGCAAGAAACCATTGGCAAAGAGATCACTGAGGCCCAGGTGAAGTCTGCCGGGAAAGCCGGAATGGTAGCCGGTGCCGCCGCGGGTGGCTCTTTTGAGGGCGCCGGGTTTACTGCAGCTGACAACGCCGGCCGCCAGGCTGTCAGGGTCGAGGCCGGCGAGCAGGATGAAATCGATGCCGGTGAGGTTGCTGGAGCGGCGGCTGTTGGCGCTGGTGTGGGTGCTGCTGTTGGCGCGGGGATACCTGTCGTTGCTCCTGTCTTGGTCGCAGGAGGAAGGAGGGTTGGCCGGAAGCTCCTGGAAAACGGGAAGCGCGTCCCGCAAGGCAAGATGTACCGACAAATTGGTGCAGTTGGTGACATCGCCAACATGCGTTTGCCGCTGGCCAGCTCTTCGCCTGACTGGGATGCTCACACCAACCTACGGAATGCGTTTGATTTTGCTTCATCTGCACAGTTTGCCAATAACCGGGAGCTCAAGCTTGGGTTGCAAGCACTGGCAAAAGAGTCGATGAAGCGAGCCGGCTACAACCTGGCCATAGATAATCCGGACAACAATCGAATTTTGTCTGACATGATGGTCCAGGACGCTCGTACCGCTATGGCAAGCAACGCGAACGCCGTGGGCTGGTATGACAAAACCGTTGGCGCAGCCATGGAAATATTGTCAGAGATCCACCCTGAGATTTCGACCGATAAACGAGCAAAATTTGCCTTCACTTACGCGCTTGCCGTGACATCTAACGGGTTGAAGGTGGATAAGAATTTCCAGCTGGCAGAGAAGGCTTACCGGCAGTGGAAGGAAACAGGCGTAATGCCTGATGACATCGGCACCGGTACCGCGGCCGGAGCTATCAATAAGTCATTGCGCGATTACAACAAGCTGGAGAAAGAGTTTGGCCCAGAAATGCTGGCCGAAATCATGGACCAGAAATGGACTATCCGTCAGCTTGAGGGAATTTTTGGTACGTCATTTGCCGGCGAAACCAAAGAGGCCATTGTCCGAGGTTCGATGGTTCTTGGACCGAAGATAGGTAACGGTTTTTTCTCAAACCTCAACGGGCGGTTCGACGCGCTAACTATCGACCGGTGGTTTATGCGCTCATGGGGCCGCCTCACCGGCACACTTATCGAGCCGCGTCCCGACATGGTCAAGGAGAAGAGCGCGACTCTGAAGAGTTTGGTAAAGGAGTTTAAGTCGAAACACCCGGACCTGGTGAAAGAGTATCAGGCGCTTGGCGTCCGCTTTAATCTCAACAACCCCAAACAGATGGCTGCCGATATACAGAAAGCCAGCATGCTTCCTGCAAACCGCGAGATCATGAATCGCACGGAGCTGGGCCAGGAAATTCGGAAGACTGGTAACGGGTTAAAGAAGTACCTCGAAGGCGACAAGGAGGCGCCTAATGGCGGCAAAGAAAGGGCAAGAATTCGCGGGGTGATGGAGCCGGCATTGAAGGAGCTCCAGAAAGATTACCCAGAACTCACAATGAGTGATTTACAAGCTGTGTTGTGGTACCCTGAGAAGAGACTGTATGACAAGGCTAAAGCTGCTGAAGACGTTGCTGAAGGCTATGCAGATGACGAGGCTCCCGACTACGCTAATGCCGCTGCTAAGCTGGCAAGCGAGCTGGGTGTAGATGATAAAGCGATCAAGGAGGCGGATAGCCGTGGACGCACAACAGGAACACGATCAGGACCAGGGGGAGCTGAAGCCCAACAAGAAGCTGGCAGAAAAACTCCTCAAGGAAAGAGGCGAGCAGAGCTCCTCAAGTACAAGCTCTTCGCTCAAAAGCGACCTCGTTTCGGTGGTAATGGCAAAGCACGGGCTTACGGAAAACCAAGCCCTCGAAATGCTCGAGGAATTCGGGGCGTAGTAGCTGTCCACGAACCGTCTTCGCGGTTCAGTGATTTGATGGCAGCAACTGAGGCGCCGGCCGTTACGCTTCATGAGCTCAACCCCAAAGAAATGGCCGTCGATTTCACCGACATGATTACCCGCAATAAGCAGGGATCAAAGTTCGGTGCGGCTGTGTATGTCTACTCCCCAGAGGAGTACGCCAACATGCGCCTATTCACCACCCCAGACGGCGGGTCAGGGTTCGCTATCAAAGAAGACGGCGATATCGTTTCGGTGTTTTCCGGCGGCGGCGGCAATGTCCACTCGATGATTCAGCTGGCTGTCCAGGAGGGTGGCCGGAAGCTGGATGCATTCGACACTGTTCTTCCTGAGATTTATGGAATCAACGGATTCAAGGAGGTCAATAGATCCTCCTGGAACCCCGACTACGCGCCAGAAAACTGGGACGCAGAGACGTTCAAAGACTTTAATAACGGCGAGCCTGACGTAGTTTTCATGGAATACGATCCCAACTACACGCCCAAACTGGAGCTCGATACCGATGGATGAGAACCGCATTGACGAAAACTTGGGCCGGTCAATCACCAGCGGCAAGTACGACATGCCTAACAACAACGTCGTCAGGAACATCAGCCGACTTATCTCTAAAAGCATGGGCCTGGGCGGCAAGGTCACCAGTGAGCGAAAGACAGCTCAGCTGCTAGACGAGGGCCGGCGAGCAAAGCCAAAGGGGCTGGAAGACGAAATCCTTGGAGGCATGGAAGAGTCTGTCCCTGCTGACCCCGTGATAAATACAACCCAGGAGCAGGGGCCGTCGCCAGAGCCACCCCAGGACATCCCCGCTGGCGGCATGGCGAAGGATGACGTTGACCAGATTGTGGACAATGCGACAGACCCAGAGCCCCCTTCGGAGTTTGACTTGCCTGACCGCGGTGGTTTGACGCCGGAGCAGTACGCAGAGAAGGCAGCCGGCATTAAGTCTGACGAGCTCGAGGCCAGAACCTGGGAGCGCAACGTCAACTTGGATTACATGGACAGCGTGGAGGATATTGGCAAGGCGCTGGAGGTTGGCGCAACCATGATACCTACCGCAGCGCGGCAGTCCCTGGAGGAGGTTCAAGCCAGGGTTGATGCCGGAGAGGCTGTCGAGATACTGAAAGACGTGCTGACCGAAAAGCCCGCGGCCCTGTCTGCCACTCAGCTTCTGGCTGGCCGGCAGGTTCTGCTGACCATGTCGGAGCGAGTTGAAAAGCTGGCAGAGAAAATCGTCAAAGGGCAAGCGTCTGATGAGGAGCGACTAAGCTTCGAGAAGACTTCTGGCCAGATGGTGATGATCCAAGAGTACATGCAGGGCAAGATCCGGGAGGCCGGTCGCGCCCTCAACTCCATGAAGATCGTGGCGCAGACAGTGAACAGCGGCGACGTATCTCAAATCGCGTCAATGGCTGGCTCCGGGATGTCCCGTAATGCTGCCGGCGGTGACGTGGCGAGCTCTGGCGGCCCGACCATGATCATGGCGCAGCAGATTTTGGATCTGAAGGCGGCCGGCGGCACCGTGGGTGAGTCGATCAAAGAAATTCAGCGCGTATCAAAGCTTAGGAATTTTGCGTCTGCGCTGGTTAACTACCGGAACGCAGCAATTTTGACCGGCTTCAAAACCCAGCTGGTCAACTTCATATCCAACACCAACTTCGGCGCGATCAGCACCATGGCGGTAAGGCCTACCCAGGCGCTCATTGGCCTTGCTCGGTCATCCATCACCGGCAACCAGGACCGCGTGTACATGGCTGAAGCTGTGGCTGAGGCGACCGCGTTCATGGAGGGCTTTGGTGACGCCATCCGCATGGCAGCACGGGTTTGGAAAGACGGCACCTTTGCCAATGGCGGTGAGTATGCATCGTCGTTTGGCGCGAGAAAGATCGATGAGACGGTGGATAACGCACCTTTGACGGGCACCGCACTGCAACAGCTCATCCCCGGCGGCGAGAAATTGCGCCTCGCAGGGATTCCTCAGACACTTGATGCTACCCAGCGGGTGGTTGAGTCGATCAGCTACGGGCTTCTGACGGCGTCTGACGAGTTTTTTAAATCGATGGCCTACCGCAAGTCTCTCTACGGGCAGGCGACCAGGCAAGCGTACATGGAGGGGGTGGATGTTCCTGCCGACCGGGCCAACGAGCTGCTTAACAATGTCACCAAGGAAATGCATGACCAGGCGATCAAGTATGCAGAGCAGCAGACGTTCACCAATAACGAGGTGACGCCGATCTTGAAGATGGCTGCTGACTTTATCGTTAAAGCCGGCCAGGCGTTTCCTCCCATGAGGATAATCATCCCCTTTGTTCGGACGCCTACCGCAATCTTTGACCGGTCAATAAAGCTGTCTCCTTTGGCGCCAATTCAGAAAGACTTTTACGACCGGGTAGCAAAAGGCGGCGCGTCTGCAGATGAGGCCTTGGGGGAAATGGCTTTTGGTACTGCCCTGGCGACGATGTTTTATTTCATGTACCAGTCTGGTGCGATCAAAGGTGAGAACCTGACAACCGAAGACGGCACACCTATTGACCCAAGCGGACGATTAACTGGGCAGGGTCCCGGCTTCGATACCGCTCGCGATCGGAACCAGCGAAGGGTGCTTGAGTCCACTGGGTGGCAAGGTGTCAGCGTCCGTGCCGGCGACAGCTACGTGTCTATACAGCGGGGCATGGAGCCATTTTCTACCCCCCTGATCGGCATGCTGAACTACATGGATAAGATTGCTTACGCGCAAGACGAGGCGGAGGCCATGGATCTGTTCGCTGGTGCCGCTTTGGCGACCGCGGCACACTTCAAAGACAACACATACCTCCAAGGCCTGGCCGACATCAATGACCTTATGTCCGGGCGTATTAACTACCAGTCGTGGGCCGCCCAGCAAGGCGGGTCTTTTATCCCGTCGCTGCTCCGTGACTTCCGGTCGCTTGAGAAGGGCGCCACCGGCAAAGAGGAGACGCCGTACATACCGCGGTCAAATAACTTCTGGGAAATGCTGAACCAGGAAGTGGCTTACCGTCTTCCAGGCACGGAGAACCGCGCGATACGACGCTATTGGGATGGCACCCCGGTTATCGCTGGCGGGGGTGAGGCGCTGTATATGTACAATTCTGTGTCGCCTGTGCGGGTGAGCAAAGTGATGGGGTCTGAAGGCAGGGATTGGAGTTATGCCAATGATCGCCTAGCCGCCAACGGGGTTGCTGTGTCAGAGCCCACTTCGGAAATTGGCCTAGAGTCTCAGACCGGCATCAAGGTGGATCTGCTCGAGCTGACTGGAGGCACTGAGCTCTTTGACAAAATGCTTGAGATCGTTGGGCAAGCGAGGCTGGAGCAGGTTGAGGCGCTGATTGAAGAGCCGGAGTTTGAAAAGCTGACGGCTGGCCCTGGCAAAATGCAAGCAGCCTATCTGGAGAAAGCCCTGGCAACCGGCCTCAAAAACGGGAAAGCGCGATTCATCCAATGGCTGATGGAGCAGGATCTTGACCCCGAGGTGTACGGGGAAGAGGCGCAGCTTCTTAATCCGACCAACCTGCAGCGGCTATACAAAGACCAGCTGAAAGGGAAAACAACGGCGGAGCAGGAGAAGATGCTTGGCGAGCAGGGCATGAAGAATGTGTCAGGCCGCGGCGAGCTGTACGTTCCGCAGATATAAAAAAGGGCGGTGGCAACTATCACCCACCGCCCAAAGCCTCACTCATGAACTCGCTAATGCTATCTGGATCTGGGATCTTAAACCAGCGCTCATCCATCCATGGCTTTTCCTAGAAAGGAATGTCATCGTCTTCAAACTTACTTTGATTCTGCTGCCCCCCCTGGTTCTGGGCCTGATTATTACCCTGTTGACCCCCTTGCGGAGGATAATGATTTTGCTGCTGAAGAGCCTGGTCTTGTTGCCGGGGAGCCTGGTCTTGCCCTTGTTGAGGCCTTCCGCCAAGTAACGATACATCATTTACCCGACACTGCAGCTGACTGACTTCTTTTCCAAGCTCCTTGCTGTGGTAGGTGTTGAGTGACGCCTCCCCGGACACGGCGACCAGCTGGCCCTTAACCAGGTAGCTCGCCAGACCAACACCCCGGTCGCCAAACATCCCGCAGCGCACCCACTGCGTTTTTTTCTTTTCTCCATAGCCCACTGTGGCAGCAACACCAAACGACGTTACCGCTGTGCCGTTCTGGAGATATCGAATCTCTGCGTCACCACCCAAGTGGCCCGTAAATGTGAAGTTATTCATAGTTGTTTCCTAATAGGTGAGTTTTACATTTGGCACTTTGTTCATAACAATGGCCGTAATCGCTCGCTTTGCATCGTTACTGCTAAGCCCCGCATCGATTAACGCTTGAGCAGCAGCGCGATTGATTGACGCAACGTGCTCTTTGTCTGCAATTTTGCGAGCCTCTTCCGCCTCCTGCAGCCTTTGCTTTTCAATAGCACGTTGCTCAGCTTCGGCTTTTTCTTGCTCGGCCTTTTTGTGAAGGAGAGCTGCTCGCTCTTTTTCCTGCTCAAGCTTTCTCTCGGCCTCCCTGGCTTTCTCCTGCTCGGCTTCAATAGCTTTCTGAGCAGCATGTTCTGCCTCAAGCCGGGCCTCATCAGCAATACGCTTTTCGTTTTCAATGCGTTTGCGCTCAGCCTCTTCAGCTTTAAGTCGCTCAAACTCTTTGCGCTCCGCTTCCTCTTTGACTTTCCGGTTAACCATGTCCGCCAAGGCAGTGCGCGATGCATTGCGAGCCTTCAACGCCTGTTCGGTAAACTCATAGAAATCCAAGCACTCTTCCTGCAGGAGATCGTCAAGGGCGGCCTGTACTTCATCAGAGCTGGCGTCCTCCATGTTGGATGGCAGCATAGATATAAAATCGACGCGATCCTGGAGCTCCTGCTTTCGTTTGGTTTCGCGCTCCTTTTTCATGCGGTCCAGCTCTTGGTAAGCCAGCTTGTGGGGATCTCGCATTTCTGTGAGCTCTGCCTCGATAGACTTAGCCTCAGCGTCCACCTTCCTGCCATACGCCAGCGCGTCTGCCTTGAGCTCTTTGCGCGTTTTCTCCAGCGAGGAAAGTATTTTCCCTATATCGAGAGACACACGCTTGGACTTCTCATACCCTTCGTCTGTCGAAACGTCAGGAATAAAGTCACACTGCTCTTTGACTTCATTGATTTTGGCTCGCACCTCATCGTAAGCAGCCAATGGATTCATTTCTTTTTCAACGCTATTCACTTGGCGCCTCTCCTTCAACTTTATATTTAAATCGGACAGCACCTGTCTCGTCCCTGGCGGCCAACAAAACGAGCTTGTTGTTTTCCCATTTGGTGAACCATCGCCAGTTTTTAACCTTCAAATTCCAGGTTGCCTTCGGCTTGTTGTTAAAAATTTCCCACTCGTTGTCGTTTAACTTGACTGAAATCTCAGGGTAGTCATAAAGCTCTCTACCAATACCCCAGTTCGTGCAAGCGCGTTTAAACGAATCACTGGCGAGGCCTTTCTGGGCGTCCTGATTAGACTCTGTGCCCGTGTCTTCTTTGCTGACCCATGCTTTCTTATCGGGACACCATATAGAGACAATGCAGTTATGGTTGCCGTTGAGGTGCTCGCGCTTCCAGTTCGTAGGACCAACGACGCGGTCAAGAACCTCCATGTCTACCCGCGCGTTTTTGTAAACCAGCATTGTGGCGTAGCCGCCGCGGTTGATTGACTGCACACGAAACTCAATTTCATCCTGAGTTAGCGGGGTGCGTAATCCAGAAACATCCATTACGAAATGATCTCCATCAAAGAAACAAACATCCAGTAAATCACCGTGCCCCCGCCAATCAAAGAAAGGAAGCTGGCTGCACTGGACTCTTCAATCCATAAAAGAAAAAACACCAGACCTGCACATAGAAGTAAGCTCACCCCAGATCCTCCCAGCAATCATCCGAAGGCGCCATCGCTGACATCGCCTCGCACATTGCATACTCTTCATTGATCTGAAGCTTGAGCTCTGTTGTATATTCTTTGCGAGCCTCCTCACGATCAGGCAGGTCGATAACGATAGGCCTCAAAGGTCCGCGACCAAAGCATGAAAACGTGCCGTCAGAATTACGCTGCGTTAACATTGTCAACCTCCTTAATAAGCGCCGCCAAAGCAGATATCTTGTCGTTGATATCGTTGACCTGCTCTTCAGGAGATTGAAGCAGCTTGGAGCGGGTGCGATTGAGGTTTTTGTAAATCTCCAGTATTACTTCTTCCTCATCCACGTCAGCAATCTCAAAACTCTTTTTACCGATGCAGAAGTAATCGTCGTACTCCTTCATGTCAGTAAGGTACAAGCCGTAAGAAAGCGTCCCTTTCTCAGTAAGTCGCGCTAACACATAGTACTCTTGGGTAATTGTCGCCATTGTTTTGCTCCGCTGCTTGTGTGTTGAACAACACGAATAGTACTCCTTTTAGATCAGGCGTCAACACTTTTTATGAAATAAATCACGACGTGTAGCTTGTTACGACAGGCGCCCTTTCGATTTACCTATCGCGTGATCCTGTTGTCGAATCTTCCGGCCAAGTACGCTTCTTCGTCGGACGTCTCCCATGCCATCCTGGCTGGTATTTCCTTTCCCCTCGTTACTGATGCCCTGGCCGGTCGGTATCTTGTCGATCTTCCCGCCCCTGGCAACAAACTCTTCAACGGTTTCCCTGCCGGCCAGGGAGTCTTTATTAGCCTTCCAACCCGAATGGATGTTGAGGCGCGGGAAGTGATCTGTTCTGCTCATATTAGCGCCTCCTTCATCATCGCTATGCCCGCCGCCCTGATCTCATCAGAAGTCTTCTCTGGCAGTGCAAGCACCTTATCCCTGTTGGCAGCTTCAATGCGACTGTGCTCCCAGCCCTGGGTGTCCCCAAGGCACCATCCCTTAAATTCAGGGGCAGACGGAGGCCAGGCCTCTGTGCTGTCGTTTAGCTTTTCAATGCCCCGCTTCCACTGCTCGGGTGTTAGGCCTTCAAGGTTCTGATACCACTCAGGCGGTGGCGTGTCGCCAAAGGCAGAGGTAAGCTTGTGACCATAACGCCCAGCGAGAATGGTCCACAGGCGGTCTGTGTAGCGTTCAGACACCGCGCCGTTGACGCTCCCGCTCTCGCTCCTCTGCTGCAACTTTAACTCGCTCCGCTGCGCTAAGGCGCTGACGTCTTGCATCCCCATTATCTCGTCCATTGTTCTCATGCTTTACCTCAAATAGGCCAGTCCAGCCATTAGTGATTGATTGGTCGATTATTGCCTGCTGCTCTTCAGGAGTCCTGCCTGACAAAAACTTAACCTGCTTTTTAATGGTAGCAGGGGTCATTTTTTTCTTAATCTCACGTCGATAGCTTACCCACTCATCCCACCCCTTTATTTGTTTAATTACATTGTTTAATTCATTGTTTAATTCGGGTGAACGACGTTCAGGGGGTGGAGGAACCTCGTTCAGGGTGAGAGGTGAACCTCGTTCAGGGGGTGAATCTAGTTCAGGGGTCAATATCTCGTAGCGAGTCGTGCCATATTTTGACTCGCCATTGGCAATCAAATAGCCCGCCTCACAAATTATTGGCAGGTTTTTTCTCACGCATCTAGATGTGAGCCCACACTCTCTCGCGATAGTTTCCTTGCTGGGCCATGCCATTTCGCGCTCGGCATTCATGTACTTGCGTAGACAGCAGCAGATAAGTTTCTGGGTAGGCGAAAGATCGCTTTGCCAGATGTAATTAAGCCACGTTGTGGCATTGTTTGCAGGGTGACGCATTACATCTCCTCAGATATATTGAGAAGTATTGCGGTACTGGGGGAATCAAATTAAAATGGGGCCTGATTCCAGAACGTACTGCTGATACTTCTGGTTTCGTTGGCAGGGGACTCCACGCCCCTCCAACACTTGTGAGATTAACCCTGACCGCTCTCCGCTGTCAAAGGTTGGAAAGCCCATACCTCCCCGGCGTGGGCTTTTTTTATGCCTGTTCTAAATAATAGGCTGCGTATCTCGAGTCACCGTTATCGACAATCTCGGTCGCAATTTGATAGCCCTCAGCTCTCAACTCACTGATCCTGGCTGCCAATCTGAAGCATCCAAACTCAGTTAGAGCATGAATCGGCGTAATTACTCGGCCATCTTTTAAACTATCGATGATCATGTCTTTCTGACTTACTGGTCTCATGGTAAAGTATCTCCGCGGTTTAGTTTTCGTCGCTGTTTGTTAAGCCGTTTGACTCTGGTCTCCTGGGGTCAAGGCCGATCCCCCTTCCAACGGTTGGGGGCGGCCACCTAATCAGGCCCTCCCCTTTATTTTTTTCCACTTTGGCTGCTCTTTGACCAGGTCAACCGATCCAGAACCAATGCGGATTTTGTAGTTGTTGTTCTCCCGGTCATCAAACGCTTTTGATACCGCGGCCGGAGATACCTTACACATTTGCGCGATACCCTTCTTAGATCCGTAACGCTTCAGTGCGCCGTCCAGTGTTAAAAATTTCATCGCCATTTCCTCCTGTTGTTGGCGAACAAATCAGATCACACTTTGTAAGTTGACGCAACAAAAAAAGTGAAGTACTGTGGCCCTTCAATCATAACGGCGACCAGCAATGAAAGATTTCATCGTGTCAAAAGCAAACCTACACCAGCTTATGGAGCGTCTGCAGGATGAGCTCAAAGATCAATCGAGCCTTTCAGTAACCACCAAATCTCCTTCGATAGGCAAGTGGGGCATGACTCGTATCTGGCGAGCTTGGATGACCCAGACCGCTAAGTATATGGAGAATGAGGGTCTTAGAATCTACGTTGAAGATGCTGACGGCAACCGGATGGATGATGGCCGGCCTCCCAGTGCAGAAGATGCCCATGAGTACTTTACCCGGCGGTACCTGGGGGTCGATGAAAACGGACATCGCATGACCTGGTCGGCTGGCGGGGATGCACCTGGTCGCCGGGCCAATAAGGGTGAGCGGTATGGCGCGATGTGTCTTCATGAGCAGTGGGCAATAAGTCGCGGGATTGTTTTATATAACCCGCAGGATGGTGAGTACAAGCAACTAATGGATCAGGAGAATCAATGATGGGACAAGCAAGAGATCGCGGTACATTTGAGGAGAGAAAGGCGCAAGCCATCGCAGATGGAAGGGAGAAAAAGGAGAAGAAAAATACCCTGACAAAAAACACTCACTATGAAACAGATTATTTTACAGCCGTAGTAAACATGCTTCTCAGGCGGGGCAGGAAATGATGAAGATTATGTGCATAGGCTGTAATGGCCTGGTGGATGCCCGGCTTACGGATGGGGCAGAAATCTATCCTCATCGGAAAGACCTGGCGGCCGTGCCGTTTTGGAGGTGTGACGCTTGCGGCAATTACGTGGGCTGCCACCACCGTTCGGACGTAAAGACTGCGCCCCTTGGATCAATCCCAACAAAAGAGCTCCGGCAGCTGCGTAGCGAGATCCATCGCGTTATCGACCCGATCTGGCGCCAGGAGCGCAGGATGTCTCGTAAGCAGCTGTATAAAACAATCAGCGACATGGTGGGCTGGGATTTTCACACCGCGAGGATACGCAGTGTCGAAGAGGCGAAAGATATCTTAGCGTTGGTGACTAAAATATAATTCACAAAAAGTGTTGAGTTAAGTGTTTTTCTTCTATATCGTGTGCCTCAAGTAATACGAAATCACGCAGGGGATATAGAGATATGATTGAAGAATACAAAGTTGAGCAAAACCAAAAGTATGGCGACTACAGGGTTTCTGAGTATAGAAACGGAGAGTGGTGCAACGAAGTTGACGGCTTCAACAGTAAAGCAGCTGCTCAACGATTTTGCGACCAGCGCAATATGTTTGCCATACGCAATGATGACGAGCCTGTTGCTGGTCAAGCTGGCGAAGATGGCGAGCCGTCAGAGGGGGTTTACTAGCATGAATCCCCAAGACAAATTCAACGCGAAAGTCTAGCGGAATCACACAGGAGATAAACAAATGAATGACGCACAGTTAATGACTTACCAAAACGAAAACCGCGCAGACGTTGATGCGGTATACGAAGCAATTAAAGGGTCTGTGCTTGCGCGGATACCTGGCGCTGACGAAGGCTGGATATACGACCTTTTTCATGATGGATGCAGTGCTGACGAAATCATTGCTGAGATTATGACTAATTATGAAGGGCAGTCATAAGCTCAAACTGTAAATCACAACAGCGACGGAGATACACCATGAATAAGTTCCAAGCAGAGTTTGTCCAGGCATACGTTACCGGCAAAGCAAACTACAGCGAGCGCGCTCTTACCGAGGCGCGTGATACCTTTCGTAAAACCACCGAAGGCTACATTCTTCTTGACCAGCTAGTGATGGGTGCGGAGCTCAGCTTTGAGTCTCGCATGGCGATCCAGGACCTGGTGATAACCGCTTATCAGGATTTTGTGGAAGCGGCGGCGGAGGCGATATCTAAAGATGCCGCTGAGTACGATATCCCCTTGGCGACTGCTGTTAGCGAGCACGTTGTCGATGATGAGCTGCTTTCTCCGACTGAGGTGGAAGATGTTTCACGTGAAATAGGCCTAATTGGTGAGTATGCAGAATGTGATATCACTTTGTGCGAATCCTGCAAGGAAGGCTGCGATGTTGTTGAGGCAGATGAAGGGGGGGTTGAGGAAGCATGGGGCAGGAAAGTTTGGGTGCCCTGCATTACTGAGGTGTCGTCCTGCTGCAACAGTGAAGTAGGTGTTTACCGAGTGGTGGAGCAATGAAAGATGGCTTGTTGCTATTTTTTGCAATGTTGCTTTCGGCAATAGTTTTTTCGTTTGTCGGCTACACTGTGGTCAGGCTCTTGTCGATGACGGCGGGTGAGATACAGGGTTGAATATCAAACGCTGTGTTGTGTGCGCGGTGGAGTTTGAGGTCCGCAAGATAGGCCAGAAAGCTTGTAGTCCACGGTGCGCCATCATCGAGGTGAAGGCAAAAAAGAAACGCAAGGCAGAAAAAAAGAAAGCCCCGACAAAGCAGGATCTCAAGAAGAGGACCCAGGATGCGTTCAATTCTTTTATAAGAACCAGGGACATGCACCAGCCGTGTATATCGTGCGGCCAGTCACCCTACAAAGGTAGGCGTAACGCCTCGCATTATAGGAGCGTGGCAGCTGCAGGGCAGCTCAGGTTTAACTGCTGGAATGTGCATGCGAGTTGCGCCCAGTGTAATACCAGCAAGTCTGGCAACCTGCTCGAGTACCGGATAGCCCTGGTACAGAAAATTGGAGTCGAGCGCGTTGAGTCTTTGGAGAACAACAACAGCGTCAGGAAATACAGCGATGAATATCTCAGACGAATCGAAGACATTTTCAAGCGAAGAGCCAAGCATTATCAAAAAATCCGAGGGCGGTAAAACACTTGGCGAGCAAATAGTTGAAAGAATGACCAGGGAGGCCCAGGCTCAAAAGAACATCGAGCTGCGCGACAAGATTGCCATGGATGCCCTGCAGGGAATGTTGGCGGCAGGCTATAGGGAAAGAGAGACGCCTTCTGCCACTGCTAAACACGCATACATCTACGCAGATTTCATGCTTGAAGCCAGAGAGCAATAGTTTATGGCAGCCAACAGGGACTTTGCGACTTGGCATTCCAACGAGTGCCCTGCCTGCTCTGGTTGCCACCTTATTGGAGAGAGTGAATGAGTCTTAAGCCTGAAGGAATCATGGTAGACGGTGTGCTTCTCCACCCAGAGCAGTTAGTTAATTTGTGGAGGATGGGGGTAAGGCGTATCGCCAAACTAGAGGCAAAGAACGCCAGTCTGCGGGAGGCTGCTACTCGCGTTGTTGAGGAAAAGGAGAGACAGATGGACGACGTTCACCGAGATTCCCTGCGGCAGTTTCCGCACCTGCTGGACGATATAAATAGATTGGGAGAAGTCCTACAGGAGAGTGAGTAATGAATCACAACACAGTAAAAAAATACGCCGATAACCGATACGCAAAGCCACCCTGTCAGGGTCTGGTTTTGGTGTCTGGATACTGGAGAACGAGTGAGTACATTGAGGCCGAGCGGAAAGGCAAGAAAGCACTGGAGGCTGGTGATGGCTGAACCCTTCGCCCACTCCCTAATAGCCCTGGTGACCTTCGGGCTGCTGATTGCAATGGTGGATGCTTATTATGGACAATAACCAAATCATAGAGATCATGGTTCCCGCTATCATTGTGATAGCCGCGGTATCAGTATGGTTCAGCGCAAGGAGCTCCGATGATTAACTCAGCATTAATGTCCAGGCGCCGGGCAGCTCACGCTCTCAATCAGCTTCAGCGCGAGGCCCAGATGGGGTCTCTCGGCCGCGTGTTCCAGGCTGACATCGATGACGACTGGGCTACCCACGATGAGGGCTACATTATTGCCCTGGGTGACGGAAAAAAGGTCGCTGAGGTAGAGCTCTTTGAGACTGATGACGGTCGCATCATTGCCGATATAGTGGTGATGGATGCCTTCATGCTCGTCAGGCCCAGCAAGTGGAGAGAATTCGACCCCAGAGACCACGGCATACGCATCAGACCGGACGTCAATTGGCGCAAAGAAAAAATCTATCCAGACATCGAAGCCAAGATTGATGTGACCGATATCCCCGGTATTGAGATACCAAAACAACCGCTGGTTCGTGATAAAGTGGTCACCAACTTAAAGTTAATAGGATCAATGGGTTACAGGGAATAGAAATTATGGCCAGACCAAAAGGATCACCGGACCTTACCCCAGCTATCCGCGGCGGCTTACTTCGAGCTCTGAAGATCATCGATGACAGCAAAAAACCGATGTCAACGCGATGGGTTGAGGCATTCGAAAAAGACTTCCTCGCCACCATGACAGTCGCTTCCAGGTTTATCGACAAGAACGTGAATCTCGAGCACTCTGGCACCGTGACGCACAACACCAACCAAATGAGCGAAGAGCTGTTGCGCGACGTGATAAAGACCAAGCGCCTCCAGGCTGCAGCGAATGGTTGAGCTCGGCATCAAGCCCCTGGTAGGGAGCCAGCGCGTCCGTCTACATGACGGCAACGTGCCTATCTTTGAGATCGAGACTCTTGAGCTTGGAAGCCATTTCTGGAGCTTCATGGTGTACGAGGTGGACTCCTGGGAGGAGGGCGCCCGTGAGATCGTATGCAATACCACGCTCTACGCGCGAGGAAGCATCAAGTTTGACGGCTGTGCCAACCTGGAGTTCAAGGCAATCCCTCACTTCTGTGGCATTCAAGGCGCTGCACAGCACTGCAATCTGATCCTGTATCTGTACGACTACGCATCCAAGGCGATCGCAGACGCTGATCAGTCAGAGTTCGAGCTTGGAAACGGCTGATGAGGCAGAGCAGTACATCGACTCAGTCCCATGGTATCCCCAGGAGGGACCGCAGGAAGCTGCGTACTTCAGTGAAGCGGACGAGATTCTATACGGCGGTGCTGCTGGCGGGGGTAAGACATCCCTGGCTGTGGGCCTGGCTATTACCCGTCATCTGCAAACCCTCTTCGTCAGACGAGAGTCCACCCAGCTAGGCGGCGTCTACGATCACATCGAAGAGCTCATTGACCCAGGGAGAAAGGGTCAGCGAGGTCAGCCTCCCGAGTGGAATATCCCGCCATGGGACGGCGTCAACAGAAAGATAGTCTTCGGATCTACGCCCAACCTGGGTGACGAGTCAAAGTACCAGGGCCGGGCTCGCGATCTATTAGTTATCGATGAAGCCGCGAACATGCTGTACTCCCAGGTCCGATTCCTCATGGGCTGGGTACGAACCACAGTGAAAGGCCAGCGCACTCGAGTACTCCTATGCTCCAACCCACCGACCGGTGCAGACGGCTACTGGATCATTGAAATGTTTGCGCCCTGGCTTGATCCCCAACACCCCAATCGCGCGGCCCCTGGCGAGCTTCGTTACTTCACTACGGTGGATGGCGTCGATAAGGAAATGCCCAACGGTGATCCGGTAGAGATCAACGGTGAAATGGTCACGCCAAAGAGCAGGACCTTCATTCCCGCCAAGGTGACCGACAATAAGTATTTGGGCGCCGATTACATGGCCACCCTACAGGCGCTCCCAGAGCCATTGCGCTCTCAGATGCTATACGGTGACTTCACCGCCGGCATGGATGACGATGAGTACCAGGTAATTCCCACAGAGTGGGTGCGCCAGGCTCAGAATCGCTGGAAACCCATGGAGTACACCAACATATCGTCAGCTGGCCTGGACCCATCGCGAGGCGGCCGAGACGATACGATACTTTCCGCTCGCTCCGGCTGGCACTTCCATGAGCTCGAGGCCTGGCCCGGCCACGAAATGGATACCGGCGCCAAGGTGGCAGGGAAGGTGATTGAAAGGCTAGGACTGCACGATTGCCCCATCCATGTGGACTCTATCGGCATCGGTGCATCCGTAGTTGACCACCTCGAAGCGGTGATCTCAGCGCGATGTGTGCCGGTCAACTTTGCAGGGAAGAGCAGCGAAAAGGACTGGTCGGGCACCATGTCGTTTTTCAACAAACGCGCAGAGTGCTGGTGGCGCATGCGGGATCTTCTCAACCCGTCCAATGGTCAGCAGGTGCGCCTACCTCCCGATCAGAAGCTATTGGCCGATCTATGCGCCCCCAGGTACAAGCTGATGGCCACCGGGATCAAGATCGAGGGCAAGGAAGACATCGTAAAGCGCCTGGGCCGGTCGCCAGATAGGGGCGATGCGGTAGTAATGTGCGCCGAACGCAGCGCAATTATGTCCATCAGCGGCATAAATCGTCAGGCATTCACCACAAAACGGTCTTTTTAGTCGATCAAGGTGCTACTATGTGATCGATTTTATCGATTGGTGCGCCGAAATGTCCGAATTAAATACGAAGCTGTTGGCCAGGTACGCAAAGCTGTGCTCTGACCGTACCAATATCGAGCGCATGTGGGAGGCTATCGTTGATTACATCCTCCCCTACCGCGGTGACTTCTTCGACAATACCGGTGATGAGCTCTCGGTAGACTGGTTCCGGGAGCGCGATGCTTATGACTCCACGGCGATCATGGCGCACCAGATGCTGGCAGCCAGCCTCCACGGGGCTCTGACCAGCCCGGCATCACAGTGGTTTCTGATGCGGTTCCGCGACTCCAAGCTGAATAAGAACAAAGCAGCCAAGGAGTGGCTTGAGGACGGCAGCAAGAAGGTGTTCTTTGCCCTGCAGGACTCCAACTTCAATCTCGAGGTCAATGAGACGTACCAGGACGTGGCCGGGTTCGGCACTGCGTTCCTGTGCTTGGAGGAGGAAGGCGGCCCGGCGAACACCTGGAATGGCCTCGAGTTCAACTCAATCCCGATCAAAGAAGGCTATTTTGAGAGCAATGCTCGGGGAAACATTGAGCGATTCTTTCGTCACCTCAAGTGGACGCCCACGCAGATCCTCTCCAAGTTTGGTGACAACGTCCCTGAGAGCATCAAGGCCCTGGAGGAGAAGGGCAGCACTGACCGCCTGGATGTCATCTGGTGTGTTTACCCCACCGGCAACAAGGTTACGGCGCCAACGAAGAAGGTGGCCAGGAGCCGGCGCCCGTATGAGGCCCGATACATTCTCAAGGATACCAAAGAGACCATAGGCAAGCCGGTCGGCTATTACGAAATGCCGGTGTTTGCTCCCCGGTGGCGCAAGACTTCCGATTCTGAGTGGGGCAATAGCCCGGCGATGATCGCCTTGGCTGACGTGCTGTCGCTGAACCAGGCGCGTGAAATGCAGATGATCTCCAGTGAGAAAATGATTGACCCTCCCATGATGGCCGAAGAGCGATCCCTGATTACTGATCTGGACGTCAGCGCAGCCAGCCTGACAGTGGTTCGAAGCGTAGAAGGCATCAAGCCCCTGCTTACCGGTGGTCAGATCAATGTTTCGGATATGATGGTGGAGCAGCTGCAGGACGCTATTCGAAACTACTTCTTCATGGATCAACTGACATTCCCAAGCCCCCAGGCTCAGCCAATGACGGCGACCGAGGCTCAGATTCGATACGAGCAGATGCAGCGATTATTGGGTCCGACCATGGGCCGGCTGCAGTCTGACCTGCTTGATCCCCTGGTGTCCCGAGTGTTCCGCATGCTGTCGCGTGATGGCGTCATCCCTCCCCCGCCTCAAGAGGTCATCGATGCCAACGCTGAACTGGACATTGAGTACATGGGGTCGCTGGTGCGAGCTCAGAACAGTGACAAAGCTGCGGCGATTGAGCGATGGACTATGGGTCTGGGCAACATGGCGGCAGTCCTGCCGGATATTCTGGACGTGGTCGATGACGTCGGTGTCGGTCGGCAGTATGGCGAGGATCTCAACATCCCTGCCACGTTGATGCATAGCGACATTGAGGTGAAGAAAAAGCGCACTGAGCGCAAACAGAATCAACAGCAAGCCGAGCAAGCAATGTTGGCTGAGCAGCAAGGCAAGGCAGTGCAAGAAGTGGCTGCCGGTGAAGAGGCGGCACAGGAGGCAATGAGTGACCAGACACAGTAGGAAGGAAGCTGAAGAGCAGTGGAAAGAAAGGCTCCGCGAGAAGGCGGAGATCGTTCGGTCGGCTCTCAATACAGACAGCGGCAAAGCGTTATTTGGGTTGATGTCGCAGACGTTTGAGAGCGGATCTCTTAAAGGCGAAGACCCGCATGACACGTATTACCGGCTTGGACAGCGGGACGTGGTGGCGTATTTGCGTGAATTATCAGAGGTGACAAATGTCAGAGACCAATAACGAAGGCGGCGGCGATAGCGGTCAAACCTGGGTAGATACGGTACCGGAGGCTGATCTTCGCAGTGCGCTGCGGGATGCCCCGTTCATCAAAGGCTCGAAAGATATTGAGTCTTGGAAGAGTGAGGTCAAAGGCGTCTCCGATAGCCTGGGCAACTCAATCCGGCTCCCAAGCGCAGAGGCCGGCGAGGAAGACGTAGGCAAGTTCCAGCGCAAAGTGCTCGAGCGAGCTCCTGGCATGATCATGGTGCCCCCGGAAGATGACGATGAAGCGATGGGCATGGTGCTTAACAAGCTTGGCCGTCCATCAGACCCTGAAAACTACACGCTCCCCGAAGGCGTAGAGCTCGATGCTGACACTCTTGGCCGGGAGAAGGCTCGCGCTCACGCCCTGGGAATGACGCAAAAAGCATTCGCTAAGGATATTGCTGAGCGCCAGGGTGCCCTCGCTGAGGAGCGGCAGCGGCGGGAGGATCACTTCAAAGAGCAGCACTCTCTGCTGAAAACCGAGTGGGGCCAGGCATACGATGACCGCGTTGGCGAGATCAATGCCTTTCTGGCGAACAATGAGGACACCCCGGACGCGTTTAAACAGGCGTTCGAGAAGGGTGAGTTCTCCGCGGCGGATGCCCGGTGGCTCCACGGCCTGGCCCAGCTGGGTGAAGAAGGCGCGACCGTTAACCAGCAAAGCGATGGAGGCGATCGCAAGATGACTCCGGCGGAAGCTGAGGCGCAGCTTTCTGAGATCGAGAATCGACTGTTCAAAGAGAACGGCGGACGTCCGATGCATCCCTCGCATCCAGACTTCCAGCGGCTGAGTAAGCGGAAGATTGAATTGTTGAGGATGATGCAGACGTGAGCACCCTATTGCTTTGTTGATCACGCAAGCATAAAATTCAGCCATCAGACAACCGGGTAGCCATTTGGTCCGAGTCTGATAAAAGGTTCCGGTTGCGGGTAGGCCTTCGAGAATGAGTTTTTATTAACGCTCAACTTGGAGGGTCCTACCCATGAGCGCAACAATTGACAATGTATATGTACAGGGGTTCGAGCGCACCGTTCGGCACCTGGCCCAGCAGGGCATCAACCGTCTTCGTCCCTACGTCCAGGAAGTTTCAGAGTCTGTAGAAGCCTACAACTTTGAGCGAGTTGCTGCGACCGCGGCCACCCAGAAGACCACTCGCAAGACTGCCACTCCCGATGACGAGACTGCTTTCAGCCGTCGTAAGGCGATTCCGGTTGAATATCACACTGGTGATGTGACCGAGAAGAAAGACGTGGTCCAGCTCCTGATCGACCCTAACAGCACCTATGCGAAAGCACAGGGCATGGCGATGCGTCGAGCCCAGGATGACGAGATCATTTCTGCAGCTGTTGGTGCTTCGCGCGATGGTGATGGCAACTCCGTAGCCTTCCCGGCTGCACAGGCGATCGATGGATCTGCCGGCCTGATCACGTTTGACGCAGTGACTGCTGTCAGCGAGATCTTCATGAACAACGATATCGACCCTGATACGGATAAGGTCTTCGTGATCTCTCCTGAGCAGGCTCGCAAGTTGCTCCAGCTGACAGAGGCAACCAGCGGTGACTACAACGCGCTGAAGCCGCTGACGTCCAAGGGTTATGTCGAGTCCTGGATGGGCTACACCTGGATTGTGTCTACTCGCCTGACCTCGCCTACCGGTGATGGCTCAGACGTTGACTGCTTTGCGATGACTCGCGATGCAATCGGACTCCTGATGAACCAGGACATCCAGACTGAAGTTGATAAAGATCCAAGCATCAGCTTCGCATGGCGCATCTACACCAACTCCATCTACGGCGCGATCCGCGTTGAAGACGAGCAGCTGGTTAAACTGACATTGGCTACCAGCTAAGTCAGGCGTAGTATAGGGCGGGGCCCATAAGGGCCTCGTTTCTAACTACACAGGAAGACAGACATGCCATTAAAAACAGGGACAAACCAAACAGATCGTAAAGCGATTGCCGAGTATCTCGAGGCCGGCGAAGAGAGCGCGAAGAAAATCGCGATTGCTCTGAAGCTCCCCGAGCAAGCTGTGGCCAATTGCATTAAGGCTCTCAAGAAGCCCAAGAAAAAACCCGCCGCTAAGCGCAAGCCAAAGCAGGTAGACGCATCACAGGAAGACGCCGGCACTGAAGACAGTGGCACCGAGGGCGTCGATTTTGGCGAAGAAGAGAGCTCCTCAGAAACGCCCAGTTAAGTAGTTGTCGGAAGTAGCCAAGGAGGTGAATGATGACAATGACCGCAGACACGCACGTAGCACTGGGTGCGTCTAGTCCAAAAACCGCAGCTCGCGTAGGCACCGGGTCTTTTACCCTGGGAGCCAATGAGGTTGCTATCAAGATCGGCTCATCTGTATCTGTTGCGAACCCGCAAGAAGTCATCGGTGCGCTCGAGCATTTGTACAGATTCGCAAAGAGCAATATTTCGGACTACACGTCCGATACCGTGTTCTCTGTGTCATTGGATGGCAGCGATTCCGACATTGTGACCACTGGTCATGCTGTCGGGCTCGTTTCCCTTTACGTCGATAGCGCGGTGCTTACTGGCGATAAATCCCACTTCCTGCACCGCACTTATAAGAGGGTCATTGAGCGCCTTCTTGAGGAGTCCAAGTAATGGCACGTTCAGTTTCATTGAAGCAATCACAGGGTAATCAGGTCCGCGGGGCCATGGTTGAGTTTTTAATGGATGGCAACCTGACAGTCCCGGATGCATGGGATGTCGGCGTTAGCGTTGCTGTTGATGACGCCGAAGGCACCGAAGTCAATGCTGCAGAGGCGGTGCTTGCCGCAACGTCTGGCGCGACTGACAACAAGGAAGCGATCTCTGCCCTGGTGGCTGCGATCAATACCAACATTGTCGGTGTGCATGCGTACTACGTGCAGAACAGCGTGAATGAGTACGTGATTAACGTAGAGGGCGCCGGTTCGGGCTGGGAAGTAACTTTGTCGTCGCCGTTGTTTGAAGCCAGCTCTTAATGGCCCAAATTAACGACACGATGTTCGCTGCTCTGCGGGACGCTGGTTATTCCGGCGCTCTCGCGGACATGCGTACTGAGTATCTGACTGACCTTGGCTACGAGAACATGCGGGAAATGTACGTCTCAAACGGGTACACCTCGGGGTCTATCTCTGACTTTGCTCTAACTTATTGGAGCGGGACCATTGAGACTCCGCCATGATGGCGGAAAAGATTGTGTTTTCTAATATGGAGCGACGTGTGGACGACGCAAGGCTTACTCGTATCGAAGTTAAACTAGATGGTCTCATGGAGGCTATGCAGACGCTCGCACGGGTAGAGGAAAGAATAGGCTCTCAGAACGAGCAGTTGGCGCGCCTCCAAGCGCGTGTTGACAGTTTGATTGACGAAAAAATAGCGGATCTTGCCAGTGGAACTAAGGAAGGAAGGCATTTTAAAGAGCGCATTTTTTGGGTCATAGCTACTGTGGCTTTGACGTCTTTGAATCTATTACCAGACGGCGTCTTGGGCTCTTAGTAGGTGCAGATGAAGAGTAGGTCTATACACTACAAGCGTGTCGGGAATAAACGCTACGTCCTACTCGAGCAGGAGGTCTTCTACACGCAGATAGAAGGCTACGACGCCGTATTGGAGTTCCCGGTCACTGACGCCTGTTCGCTGTCTTACGACGGGACGCTCACGGTTAAGTCGGGGTTTGTGTGGGACATGGCATCGGGCGCTATCGATACGCCTGACATGGCTGTCGCGTCATTGGCCCACGACGCGCTTTGTAGGCTGATCAAGAAAGGCCAGCTGCCAACATCAACACAGAAGCCCGCTGACGTGTACTTCAGACGCGTACTCAAAGCAGAGGGCTGCGGGTGGTTTAGACGCTGGTACGCGTATTGGGCACTGAGGGCGTACAGTCACATAAAGTAGGTAACCATGAGAATCAAGAAAGGCGTCGACTTTAACGGCATTCAGCCTGAGACAGTGATGGCAATGCTGGTCTGTGAGACGGCCCTTGATGACATGGGGCACCCGTTCACCGCCACTTCCATTCTGGACGGGGTTCACAAGCCGGGCTCAAAGCATTACGCCGGGCTCGCTTTCGATATTCGCACCTGGGCTGATGGCTCTGGCACCCAGCTCTCCAATCACATCAAGCAGGAAATGGCCGCGCGACTACGCGACATACTGGGCCCTAAATGGGATGTTGTGGTGGAAGACACCCACATTCATGTGGAGTTTGACGACAAATGACAAAGCGCATGCATATCCAACGGTCATTCCAGAGCGGCGAGATATCGCCAAAGATGCTGATGAGGGCCAACACCGAGGAGTATAAGAGCGCGGTTTTGCTCATGCAGAACTTCTGGCCGACCAATCAAGGCTCAGCGCAGCGCACTCCTGGATCTCGATATGTGCTGGAGCTCACTGACCCAGAGACCCGCATCATCCCCTACCTGACGTCTGCCAATGAGCGAGCCCTGGTGATCCTGGGTGATGAAGACGTGAAGATGCTGGTCAACATCAATGACTTTGTGGCCGGCGATCTTTCTGAGGTTGATCTATCAGGCGGTGGCGGGACGATCCTGTTCCGTCGCAACACAGTCAAAAACTTCAACTTCAATGAAAAGACCAACTGGATCTTTGATCCTCCGCAGTACGACGGCGCCAATGGCGAGGGCCCTCTTGGGGGTTTTTATATTGAGGCCAATAACGTCGCTCGGCTGGTTCCCAGGCTCTACAAGTTCCCCACCAGGGAAGATGCGGTTGTAGATATGACTGGCACGGCAGCGGTGTTGGTGGCCACCAGTGTCGCCACGTTGCGGTACGAGGCTCAATACTTCAGCAATCCGGCCGAAGGATTTGGTGGTTATACGCTGACGTTCACTGTCTCTGCCAATGCGGATTTTTCGAGCCCATTGTTTGAGCGGTCATACGCCCATGCTCAGTTCCCGCAGACAGGCTCGGTGTTTACTGTTGAGGAAAATATCAGCCTACCCACTACCGGGTGGACAGGGACTTTGTATATTCGTGTTCGCGCTGAGGCGCAGACCCTGGAGGGAGAGCGCGAGTACAGCAATCCGCAATTCAATATCCGGTACATCCAGCTGTTTGTAAATGGATCTGCTGAGCTTGGCGAGGTCGATCTTACGACCCCGTATGAGGCTGTCGACCTGGAAGATGTTCAGTACGTGCAGTCGCCTTATGCCAACAAAGAGATTGTTTTCACTCACCCAAAACACGCGCCACAGCAGCTGTTTTTTGCCACGGGTAGCGGCGCTTACACCTTCAGCTCGATTACGTTTTCCAACACGCCCGCGGAGTGGGAGGAGAATAATTACCCTGCGGCATGCACGTCATTCAACGGCCGTCTTGTTTTGGCGGGGTCTCAAAGCTTCCGCGTTTTATCTGGCGACCCCCTGGCCTCTGAATCTGAGACCGTGTGGACAACCAAGGTTGGGCAGTGGAATGCATTTAGCGACCCCTCAGCAGATCCCCCGGAAGTAGACCCTGACGACTCTGTGCAGTTCACCGCGATCTACCGGTCGCCAATCCAGTGGGTGTACGGGCACAAGTCTCTGCTGGTGGGGGCCCTGGAGTATGAGTACATCGCTGACGGGCAGGTTATCTTCTCTCCTGGCGATGTTGGGGTAAACCTACACTCAACCAATGGCGGCATTAACGTGCAGCCAGTGGGCTTTGGTGAAGCCGTGCTGTTTGCTGCGGACGGCGGCCGGCGC
>Ga0102941_1000085_pt1 | contig 36112 bp, 24 predicted proteins | sample SalPonR2_C_D2_MG_FD_79281 | JGI IMG/M metagenome (GOLD analysis project Ga0102941, IMG submission 79281) | Salt pond soil microbial communities from South San Francisco under conditions of wetland restoration - Salt Pond MetaG R2_C_D2_MG | ecosystem: Environmental > Aquatic > Marine > Intertidal... | reverse complement strand
TTAAGTGATAAAGGTATTGATAAGTTTAATAAGGAAAAAGAAAACTTAGTAAAAAAAATAACTGAATGGATTTCAGATTTATCAACTGAAGAAAAAGACAAGTTTTTAAATTCATGTGATTTTTTAGTTAAACATTTGACTTCAATATAATATTAAAATTAAGAATATTGGTTTAACAGGACAGCTAATTAGCTGTCTTTTTTTCTTTTTTTATATAAAAAGGCAATTATTAGTTGACTAAAAATAAGTTATAATATAAAATAGTTAGTAAGTAAAATTATTATATAATAAAACAAAGATGGTGATAACATGAATAAGAAAAAAATTGGCTTGTTTATTATTTTAAATTTTGGAATCAGTTGGTTAATAGGTATTTTGGGTTTAATAATTGGCATAAAAGCTTTTTCAACAGCTTATTTCTACCTGGCAGTAATATATATGTTTATTCCTTCAATTAGTGCAATAATAGTGCAGAAATTTATTTATAAAGAAGAAATAATTAAATATTTTGGGTTTTCTTTTAAAATTAATAAATGGTTTTTTATTGCCTGGATAATGCCTTTATTGATTGCTTTTGGTTCATTGTTTATAGCTTTGCTCTTTTCTGATATAAATTTCTCTTCAAACATGGTTGGTTTTTTATCAAAATATAAAGAAATTCTTAGTCCAAATCAGTTTTCACAACTCCAAAATCAATTATTAAGTAGTAATATTCCAGTTGGGATCTTGATTAGTTTTCAAGCCATATTAGCTGGCCTTACAGTAAATGCTCTTGCTGGCTTAGGGGAAGAACTTGGATGGAGAGGTTTTTTACAAAAAGAGCTTTTTAGTTTGGGTTTTTGGAGATCTTCTTTTCTAATTGGTTTTATTTGGGGTATTTGGCATACTCCTTTGATTTTAATGGGACACAACTATCCGAATAATCCTTATCTAGGAATAGTTTTGATGACTTTGCTAGGTATCTTTTTAGGTCCAGTGTTTTCTTTTTTTAGATTAAAGGCTAAATCAGTTATTGCGGCAGCTATTTCACATGGTACATTTAATGCTAGTTTGAGTTTATCTACTATATTTTTAAAAGGTGGAAACGAGTTAACAATTGGAATGACCGGTTTATCGGGACTAATAGTTTTAATAATGATTAATATCTTAATATATTTATATCTAAAACATAAAAACTTTAGTCATGAAGAAAGGTTAAGTGTTTGAAAATGGAAAGGCAAAAATTTATTAAATACTCCATTTTAATGTTATTCTTGACTATTATATTGAACGTATTATTATTTTCTTCTTTACCAGAAGAAGTTTCTTTAATATTTTCATTAAAGCCTAATGGTGAAATGAGAAATAATGTAAATAAAGGGATGGCTGTCTTATTAACTCCGATATTAATATCATTTTCAATATTTGTGGGTATCATTAATAAAAAATATCTTCCCATATTTTTATTAATAGTAGGTTTTTCAATAATAAATATTTTAATTATTCTATTGAATATATTTTGAATAGGAAGAAGAAAGAAATAGATATAACAAAAAAATTACTTGACAATATAAATGTTATAACATATAATAAAATTAAATTAAATATTGTTATATAAATTAGGATTAATTCACTAGTGAAAGGCCTAAGTTAATCTGAAAATAATAACAATAAAATCTCAAAATATTGGAGTGTTGAAAATGAAAAAACAAAATAATGAAAAGAAAAAAGGGATGTTTATTCACATACTGGCTTATATATTGGTTTGTATTATTACCTTTACAATTGATGTTCTAACATCGCCAGGTATCTATTGGTTCTATTGGCCCGTGATGGGAATGGGGATAAGTGTTATTATTCATTGGTTTGTTGATTTTGGTTATGAAAAAATGTTTTCAAATCAAGAGGCAGATAAATTATGAGCAAATTTAGAATAGCACCTTATTGGTGGCCAATTATTGGTTTGGCCACTCCATTACTTCTTCCTATTTTGACAATGAAAAATAAAAAGTATAAATCCAATAAAGAAAAAGCGGAAAAAATTAATCAAAAAAGAATTAAACAGGCTGACAAACTTAAATTACCAGAGGTTGAATTTTTGGAATTAACAACCCTTGTAGAGTGGAAAAGAAAAAAAGATTTTATGGGAGATGCTGGAGTATCATACCTATTCAAAAGTGACAGAGGCCAATTTCTATTTGATATTGGTTTTGGGCCAGAAACTGAAACATTTGAATTTAATGCTGATAAATTAGATTTTAATCTTAAAAAAGTCGAAGCTTTAGCTATTTCTCATTTGCACGGGGACCATATGGGAGGAATGAAAGCACCTAGAAAAAATAATGTAACAATTCCTTCACACTTAATTCCGAAAAGAAAATTAGATTGTTATTTGCCTGATAATGCAAAAGCAGATGGTTTTAAACCTATTGTAGTCAATAGCCCCCAATATTTAAAAGCAGGTATAACTACTACAGGACCTTTAGCAAGAAGTTTATTCTTATTAGGTTATACTGAAGAACAAGCTTTAATAGTTAATATCAAAGACAAAGGTTTAGCTATATTTACAGGCTGTGGTCATCCTACAATTAAAGTAATTATTCAAATGGTTAAAAAGATAAGTGATATTCCTATATATGCCATTGGTGGTGGCTTACATTTTCCATTGACAGCAGGGAGGGGAAGTAAGTTTGGCTTTGAATTGCAACAAGTCTTTGGAACTGGGAAACCTCCTTGGGAGAAAATAAATAAAGATGATATAGAAGAAACTATCAATATTATTAATAAAATAGGTCCTCAAAAAGTATTTTTATCTGGACATGATTCCTGTGATAAAGCTTTAAGCATTTTAAAAGATCAATTAAAAGGAGATACAAAGATTTTAAAAGCTGGAGAAACACATAAAATATAATTAAATTGATATTTATCAGTTGAGGTGAACTATGATGAAATACTCTTTAATTTCAAAAAAAGGCAACTTAATAATAAGAATAATCATGCCAAACTTAATATTAGAGTTAAAATTAGAAGGAAAGAGCTTTTAAAAAATATAATAATCATATATCATTAATTATAAGAAATAATTATTAATTTAAGAGGTGTTTACATGGCAATTAGTTTAAAGCATAAAGATAGTGTTACTGGAATTGTTTTATATCTTTTTAACTTACTTAGACAATATAAAGATATGGAAGAATCATTTGCACTGAGTGATTTAATTGAATATATAAAAACTTTTGATAAAAGTGAAACAGCTATTAGAATGGGCTTATCAAGGATGTCCAAAGCTGATGTTGTAAAAAAGATAAAAATAGATGGTGATATATATTATAAACTAGATAAAGAAGGAAAAAAGGATTTAAATATATGGTCCCGAGGTTATGAGTACTTTATTTTAAAATATTCATATAGAGCTAGTGGTAAATGGGACAATAATTGGCACAGTTATATTTTGAAAGATTTTAATAATTCTGAGAAAGTTAATGAAGAAATTATAGAAAATTTAGAAGAACTAGGAAAAAAAGAGATAGAGTATAACATTTGGCCTTCCCCTATGATATGTCAGAGAAGATAGTTTCTTTACTAGATAATAATGATATTTCTTACTTCTATACAGTAGGAGAAATTAATACTAATATAAATTTAAATAATTACTTAAAGGAAGCATATGGTTTAGATGAATTACGAGAGAATTATCAAGAAGTACTTGATATGATAGAAGAGAACAATAAATTTATAGGAAATAAAAAAACAGAAACAATAGATTTATTGCCTAAATTAGGATATACCGGCTGGTTATTTTATACTCTTGTAATTAAAGACCCTTTCTTACCAAAAGAGATAATGAAAGATTGGATTGGTGACAAAGCCGTGGAAGAATTTAAATACTTTCGGGAAAAAACCTTTAGTAAAATAATTAATGATCTATTTAAAAAGAGAAAGGAAGTTTAAGATGACCTATTTAATTACAAAAACTTTGATATCAGCAGTAATAATAACTGCAGTTTCTGAAATATCAAAAAGAAGTTCATTATTTGGTGCTATCTTAGCTTCATTGCCTTTGGTATCTTTTCTAGGCATGATCTGGTTATATATTGATACTAATAGTGTCGAAAAAGTAGCAGAACTTTCATATAGTATATTTTGGATGGTGATACCTTCCTTATCTCTTTTTATTGTTTTGCCATTATTATTGAAAAAATATAATTTTTATATTTCATTAACTATTGCTACTACTATAATGGTTTCATTTTACTTTTTAATGGTTAAAGTACTAAATTATTTTGGAGTGAATATTTAAAAAGGTTTTTGAAAATAGTAAATTATTTAGTTTTAATAATAATAATATCTGCTTTATCTACTTTGAATAAATTAAAAGTCTTAGGTAAATTTTCATATTCTTCTTTAGATAATCTTGCTCTAATTTCATCAGGTAATGAAAAATAGTTAATACTACCTGATAATATTAATATATCTGCTTCTTCTTTATATTGAGCATAATTTCTTAAATAATTATATATAAAACCATGATCTGTTCTTTTTACATTATCCTGTAAAATTTCCCTGAATTTATTGTCTTTTTGTCCTGCATCAAAATAATAAATTATCTTACCAGCTAATTTTACACCGGCTATTTCTTCTCTGAAATTTGAATCAAAAGAGGTCATAGTTCTTAAATCGAGATATTCATAGTTAGGAATAGAATAACTATCTAATTTTATATTATCTACCATATTAAAAAAGCCGCTACCTTTTTTAAAATATTCCTTCATTTTCATTCCAAAATCCCATCTATCGATTCCTTTTCCTAATAGATAATTATTATTAGGTAGTATCTTACTTCTGATATTGTAATTAGTGTATAGTCTTCCTCTTGTACTGTCTATAAGATACCACTTATTATCTATATATACTTCAATAAATACATGACCTCTTATTGTATTGTTAAAATCTCCATTTTGATATTCACGGATAAAATCCATTTTTAAGCCCTCTACAAAAACCGCGGGAATGCCTTTAGCCCTCGCCATATTAGCAATAACTAAACCATAACTAGTACAACCATATAGTTTTTTATCTTTAATATAATCTTCTGTTTTATAACGGGAATAAAGTTCTAATTTGTGTATGTTTTCATCAAATTGGCCAAAATTCGATAGTTTTTGAAATATTTGAGCCAAAGTAGAAAAATCTTTTTTATCATTTATATCTTCCACAAATGAATATGTAATCTCAGTAATTTTGGATTGCTCTCCATGACCTAAAAATATTTTCGGATCAGAATAATCCGGATTAATAAAGAAATCTCTAAAAACTTGTTGTTTTATACTGTTATATTTTCTAATTTCACTTTCAGTCATTTCATGCTTCTTTTTTGTTTCTCTAATTAATTCTTGCAGAGAGTTCTTATAATTTGCAACTTCTTTTTGTGCGATTATTTCTGCTAGATCATCTTTAGTTAACAAATTTTTGTTTTCATAAATAAGATCAAAAATTTCATTTTGTAATTTTGTTTTGTTCTGCACGTTTGATTTCATTATTTTTAAAGTTAAGGATTTATAGATATTACTAAAATCCTCAGCAGCAAAAATAGAAGAACTAATTGTAAAAATTGTTAGTAGCACTAAAAATAATATTATTATTTTATTTCTCCTCAATAAACTCACCTCATATTATATATTTTAAATTGTTGATTCCTATCTTATGTTGCCTAAAGACTTATAAAACCCTTTTTATATCTTGTATTTTTAAATAGTAGGATAAAACTGTATATTTTGAGATAAACAATAAATTATTAAGAGATAATAGTTTTCATTGCTCTAAATATACTAGCTTTGCATAAAATAAATAAAGGGAAATGATATTTATTCACTAATAGTATTAATAATAAATTGTAAATTCTTATATAATCGAAATTTAAAAAGACCAATCTAGAAGTGTTATAAATTTTCTTTTAAATTAGAGTTTTTTTAGAAAAAGTAAAAGCATGTAAAAATGAAAATTTCTTAGAAGAGTATAATGCTGTATGAGTTTATATTAGGGAAGAATAATTTTTTGGAGATGATTAAAATGTCAGAGCAAGCATTTTTAAAATTATTAGATAATATATTTGGCGGTGTATATTATGTTAATAAAAAGCGGCAGATAGAATTTTGGAATAAAGAGGCCGAAAGAATCACCGGTTATAGAAAAGAAGAAGTAGTTGGCAAATATTGTTATGATAACATATTACAGCATATCGATGATGAAAATAATAATTTATGTAAAAATGGTTGCCCTTTACAAGCAACAATAGAAGATGGTAAAAGAAGAAAAACAGAAGTATATCTTCATCACAAAGAAGGCCAAAGAGTGCCTGTCTTAGTAAAAGTTGTACCCATTAGAGGGGAAAAGGGTGAGATTACAGGAGCGGTTGAGTTGTTTTTAAAAAATGAACAAAGAAAATCTCTGGAAGAAAAATTATTGGAATTAAAAAAAGAAAATTTCAAAGATAGGCTTACTGATATAAATAACAGAAAGTATTTAGAAGAAATTTTAAAAGAACTATTAAATAGCAGGAAAATAAAGAAAAGGAATATAGCTTTTGGTTTCCTAGATATAGATGATTTTAAAGATATTAATGATAATTTTGGCCATACAATGGGAGATAGAATTTTAAAGATGGTTGCAAATACATTAAAAGATAACGTTAGGCCTTCTGATCAGGTATTTAGATGGGGTGGAGATGAGTTTGCTTTAATATTATTTGATGTTGATAATAAAAGGGCGTTAAATAAATTATTAAATAGAATAAAAGTGTTGATAGGTAATTCTTTTATTAACCACCAAAATAAAAAAATCAAGGTAACAATATCAGTTGGAGCTACATTATTAAAAGAAAATGATGATATAGATACTCTAACTAAAAGAGCTGATCAAAATATGTATAACAGTAAAGAAGCGGGTAAAAACTTAATTACAATTTCATAAAAACATTTTAAGGATTTTACACATTGATAATTTTTGCAAATTGTTGTAATATAAAAACAAACAGGGCAGAATTTTTATAAAAACTTATCCTGCCAGAAATGGGGTGCATTTAATGAATAAAGAGCAAGCCGAAAGAATGAGAAATGGTGATGGTTTTATTGCAGCACTTGATCAAAGTGGAGGTAGTACTCCTAAAGCTTTAAGGAATTATGGGATATCTGAAGACGAATATGATACTGAGGAAGAAATGTTTAATCTAGTCCATGATATGAGGACCAGAATTATAACAAGTCCTCCCTTTACATCTGAGCATATTCTAGCAGCAATTCTCTTTAGACAGACCATGAACCGTAAGATGGAAGGTAAGTACACTGGAGATTATTTATGGGAAGAAAAAGGTATTATCCCTATCTTAAAGGTAGACAGCGGTAAAGAAGAACTTAAAGACGGAGTTTTAATGATGAAACCCATAACTGACTTAGATGAAAAACTCAAAGAAGCTAAAGAAAGAAATATTTTCGGTACTAAAATGCGTTCAGTTGTTAAAAGTGCTAACCCAAAAGGAATTAAAAATATAGTAAAGCAGCAGTTTGAATACGGTAAAAAAATTGCAGAAGCCGGTTTTGTACCTATTTTAGAACCAGAAGTAGATATATTTAGTGATGATAAAGCTGAATCCGAAAAAATTATGAAAAAAGAAATAATGAAACGTCTAGAAGATTTACCAGATGATATGATCTTTATGTTTAAACTTTCCTTACCAAGTGTAGATAATTTTTATTCTGATTTAATTGAGCATCCGAATGTAATGAGAGTGGTAGCTTTATCGGGCGGTTATAGTAGAGAAGATGCAGTTGATCTGTTAACACGTAACAAAGGTATGATTGCTAGTTACTCCCGTGCCCTTTTACAAGGATTACAAGTAGACCAATCTGAAGAAGAATTTAATGATAGATTAAGTAAATCTATTATAGAAATATATGAAGCATCTATAACTTAAAATTAAAGACTAAATATATTTTTAAATTTATTAAAGCCGTGTCTAATTTAAACAATTAGATGCGGCAATATTTTTTAATCTAAAAAGGCTTAAAAAGTATGATATAATTTAAACTATTTTTCAGGTTCAAGCAGGATTATTATTGCCTTTATTGAAATTTTAAGTTAGCAAGTAATTTTATTTTTTTGAAAAATTTAACATAGATATTTGTAAAAGGGGAAGGCATACCAACTGTGAAGTTGGGACGCAAAGCTATGGATCTTTTATAAAGACCGCCAAGTTGCCACTAATAAAGACTCTATGGCTTTGAGGTCATAGATTTTTTTGTTCTTTTATGGTGCTAATTAAATTATTGACTATTTTTATATAACATACATCAAGAAGTAAAGAAAAGGGTTGATAAAAATGGAAGAATCTATTCTAGCAAGAAAGCCTGTATTGAATTCAATCCAAAAAGTAATAGCTTATGAAATAATTTTTAAAAACTCCTATGACAATAAAATAAATGCAGAAAATATTGGTGTAACAGCTGAGGCAATTAATAATGATGTTGAATTTATTGAACAAACTAACTTATCACATGGTAAAAAAATCTTTATGAATTTCAATAGGGCTTTATTAAAAGATGAAATAGTCAAATTTTTAGCAAAGGATAACCTTGGTATAGAGATATCAGAAGGCATAGAATATGATGCTAATTTAATAAAAAATATTGTTAAATTAAAAAATGAAGGCGCTTTAATTATATTAAATGATTTCAACCCCTATAAACCAAATACAACATTAATTAAATATGCAGATATAATTAAATTAGACTTTAATAAATTTAAAGAAGAACACTCTTTAATAATAAATCGGCTTAAAAACAAGTATAATAAAAGCTTGAAATTTTTAGCAGAAAATATAAATGAACATGCCCAATTTGATAAAGCCAAAGAATGTGATTATGACTACTTCCAGGGAATATTTTTTACTAAACCAGAAGTCATGGCAAACCGAGACATTCCTGGCTATAAATTAAATTATCTCAATTTTTTAAAAGAGTTAAATAAAGAAGAAATTGACTTTGACAGATTAGAAAGTATTATTAAAAATGACATGTCGATGACAGTCAGTTTATTGAGTACAATTAATTCAGCCTATTATGGTTATAATGTATCTTCTATTAAACATGCCTCTACCTTATTAGGTATTAACGGTTTAAAAAAATGGAGCCTTATCTATTTAGCGGAAGGTCTACGTAATGATAAACCGGACATTTTATTTGTAAATACCTTGACCAGAGCGAAATTTGCAGAAGCGGCCGCTGAAGATTTTGGAGTTAAAGAAAAAAGTGATGAACTATTTACAGTTGGCATGTTATCAATGATGGATGCTTTTTTAAATAGATCTCTGGAAAATATCATTGATGAAATATCCTTAAAAGGTGATATAAAAGATGCCCTTTTAAAAGGAGAAGGTATCTTCGGAGAAATCTTAAGATTGGCAATTGCTTTTGAAAGAGTTAAGTGGGAGGAAATTTCTTTAATTGAAAAACAATATGGATTAAATCCCAAAAAACTATATAATAAATATCTTGAAGCTGTAGACTTTTCTTATGAAACAATGAATATGCTGATAGAACAATCTTAGATAATCTAAATATAATAAATATGCAAAACCCCTTCAGGTACAATTGTCCTGGAGGTTTTTGTTTTTATATCAGACTTTAAAAATGTTAATATTTCCCAGATGAGGTTGCATAGAGAATATCTTTGTGATATTATTAACAAGGAATTGTAAATCAATAATATCCTTGGAGGTAATATTATGAATAGAGGGAAAACAATTAATGAACTCGAGTTAGGTGAAAAAGCATCTTTTACAAAAACTATTACAGAAACAGATGTATATAATTATGCAGGTGTAACGGGTGATTTCAATCCAGCCCATATTAATGAAACCTTTGCAAAAGAAACCATGTTTAAAGGAAGAATAGCACATGGTATGATAGCAGCAGGTTTAATATCCACGGTATTAGGTACCCAATTACCGGGACCGGGCTGTATATATGTATCACAGGATTTAAAGTTTACTGCTCCTGTTCGTTTTGGAGATACAATAACTGCTACCGTAACAGTAGAAGACATAAATGTTGAAAAAAATAGAGTGAAACTGGCTACAGTTTGTACTAATCAAAAAGAGGATGTTGTAATTAAAGGTACAGCTAAATTAATGCCTATTAAGAAAAAAGATTAAAAAATTTAAGTTAGATTGTGAATATTTTTACATAAGGAGGTATATATTATGGATTTCAATTTAAGTAAAGAAAAAAAGATGTGTCGAAAAGTATATAAAGACTTTGCTGAAAATGAAATAAAACCAATTGCAGCTGATATAGATGAAAACTGTGAATTTCCAGCTGAAAACATAAAAAAGATGGCAGATGCAGATATGTTAGGTATTCCCTTCCCACAAAAATATGGTGGAGCCGGATCTGATACCTTAAACTATATTTTAGCAGTTGAAGAACTATCTTATGCTTGTGCTACTCATGGTGTGATCTTATCTGCTCATACTTCTTTAGGTGCTCACCCAATTTATAAATATGGTAATGAAGAGCAAAAAGAAAAGTATTTAAAACCATTAGCTAAAGGTGAAAAGTTAGGAGCTTTTGCTTTAACAGAAGCCGGGGCAGGAACTGATGCAGCTGGTGTTAAAACCACTGCTGAACTTGATGGAGATGAATATGTTTTAAATGGAACTAAGATATTTATTACAAATGCAGGTGCAGCTGATATATTTATTATTCATGCTATGACCGATAAAAGTAAAGGGACTAGAGGAATTAGTTCTTTTATTGTAGAAGCAGATACACCTGGTTTTTCCCTAGGAAAAAAAGAAGACAAAATGGGAATTAATGCTTCCGATACCAGAGAACTAATCTTTCAAGACTGTAGAATTCCAGTCGAAAACCTATTAGGAAAAGAAGGTATGGGTTTTAAAATTGCCATGTCTACTTTGGATGGAGGTAGAATTGGTATTGCTGCGCAAGCTTTAGGTATTGCCCAACGTGCTTTAGATGAAACTGTCCAATATGTACAAAAAAGAGAGCAGTTTGGGAGACCAATCGCTAAATTTCAGGGGCTGCAATGGGAAATTGCTGAAATGGCAACTAAGGTTGAGGCAGCCCGCAATTTAGTCTATAAAGCGGCTAAAACAAAAGATGAAGGTAAAAGATTTTCCACAGAAGCAGCTATGGCAAAGTACTTCGCCTCAGAAATAGCTTCGGAAGTTTCCAATAAAGCTGTTCAATTACACGGTGGTTACGGATATATAAAAGATTATCCGGTTGAAAGATTAATGAGAGATGCCAAAATTACTGAGATTTATGAAGGTACTACTGAAGTTCAGAAGATGGTAATAGCTGGTTCTTTACTAAACTAGATCAAAAAAATTTTAAATATAGATTATTAAGGAGGCGCAAGTATGAATATTATTGTTTGTGTTAAACAGGTGCCAGATACTAATGAAGTTAAAATAGATGAAGAAAAGGGTACTCTGATTAGAGAAGGAGTGCCAAGTATAATTAATCCTGAAGATAAGATTGCATTAGAGGAAGCAGTAAGATTAAAAGAAGAATTCGGGGGTAAAGTAACTGTAATAAGTATGGGGCCACCACAAGCCAAAGATGCTTTAATAGAAGCTTATGCGATAGGGGCAGATCAAGCAATATTACTATCTGATAAAAAGTTTGCCGGTTCAGATACCTGGGCTACAGCTTATACCCTAGCACAAGCCATTAAAGAAGTCGGAGATTTTGATATAGTATTCTGTGGACGTCAGGCGATAGATGGAGATACGGCTCAGGTTGGTCCTCAGATTGCTGAGAACTTAGATATTCCGCAGATTACTTATGTAAGTGAACTTGCCATAGAGGATAAAAAAGTAAATGCAAAAAGGAAATTAGAAGATGGGTATAGTGTTATTGAAACGGAGTTACCAGTGCTTTTAACTGTACTGGGAGATTTAAATATACCAAGATATCCTTCTATAAAACGCATTAGAGATGCTTTTAAAAAAGAAGATACTGTTAAGCTTTGGACTGCAGATGACTTTACTGTCGATCAAGATAAATTAGGATTAGATGCTTCTCCTACCCAGGTATATGACACTTTTGTTCCCACTAGAGAGCATGAAGCAGAAATCCTAGAAGGAACTGTAGAAGAGCAGGTAAAAAAATTAATTGATAAATTAAAAGCTGAAAAAGTTGTTTAGTAATATTTAAGGAGGCTTTATCCAATGTTAAAAATCATTGCAGATAAATGTACGGGTTGTGAAGTATGTATTGATAAATGTCCTTTTGATGCTTTACATATGGAAAATAATATAGTAGCTGTTGAGCAGGCAAGTTGTACCATGTGTGGAATTTGTGTTAAAAACTGTGAATATGATGCTATTAAATTGGAAAAAGAAAAAGATAAAAACAAAAAAGATGTTTCGGATTATAGGGGAGTCTGGGTCTTAGCAGAACAAAGAGAGAATAAGCTGATGAATGTTTCGTTAGAATTAGTAAGTGAAGGTAGAAAATTAGCTGATAAATTAGATGAAGAACTTTCAGCTGTGGTATTAGGGTCAGATATTAAAGATACTAGTGAAAAATTAATTGCCCATGGAGCAGATAATGTATATTTAATTGAGGATGAAAGATTGAAGGATTATCGAACTGGTCCCTATACCAGTATTATTTCTGATATGATAAATAAATTTAAACCTGAAATTGTTTTATTGGGGGCTACACATAACGGCCGGGATTTAGGCCCTAGAATTTCAGCTCGAATTGATACAGGATTAACTGCCGATTGTACTGAACTCTCAATTGAAGATAAAAGAGGTATATTATTACAAACCAGACCAGCTTTCGGTGGTAATTTAATGGCAACTATTATTTGTCCTGATCATAGACCACAGATGGCAACAGTTAGACCCGGTGTTATGGAAAAAGTTGAACCAAACTATGAGAGAGTCGGAGATATCAAAGAATGTAAGATAAGTTTAGACCAAGATAATATTGATTCTGAAGTAATAAAAAAATCAAAAATTATTAAACTTGATTCCAGCACTTCAGAATTAGACTTTTATACAGAGATTAAAGAGATAGTTAAACAAGCTCAAGGGAATGTAAATTTAGAAGATGCAGATATAATTGTTTCCGGTGGCCGTGGAGTAGGAGATCCAGATGGATTTAGTACAATTAAAAATCTTGCAGAAACACTTAATGCTGAAGTAGGAGCTTCTCGTGCTGTAGTAGATGAAGGCTGGATTGAGAAAGAACATCAAGTTGGTCAGACCGGTAAAACTGTTAAACCAAGAGTATATATAGCCTGTGGTATTTCAGGTGCTATTCAGCATAAAGCAGGTATGGACAACTCAGATATAATTATTGCAGTTAATACTGATCCTGAGGCTCCGATTTTTGAAGCATGTGATTATGGTATAGTAGGTGATTTACATCAAGTAGTTCCGATGTTAACGGAAGCATTTGAGCAGGCTATTAATTAAAAAAGTGCAGTTTATTCTAAAGAGCTTAATTTATAATGGATTGGTTTATATTTTAAAGAGTATATAAAAAATAAAACAAACATATATTATAATAATCCCACTTGAATAAAGTGGGATTATTTTAAACCAGACTATTTTTGTTGAGTGTTATAATAAAGGAAGTACCTTTGTTTTTATCATTAACTACTCTAATTATCCCGTCATGTTTTTCTACTATTTCTTTAACTATAGATAAGCCTAAACCGCTACCCTTTTCATTATTTCTTTTTCTTGCCTTGTCTAATTTATAGAAGCGCTGCCATATTTTATTTAATTCTTCTTTTGGTATACCGGGCCCGTGATCGCTAATAATTATCTTTAGATCAGATAGTTTGTAATTTTTATCATAATCAGGAATAGTTATAATATCTATTTTTTCTCCTTGTGGAGAATGGTTGATAGCATTTTCAATTAAATTTATGAAGACTTCTTTAAATTTATTAGGGTCTACATAAATTTTTAGATTTTTATCTTTAAAATATTTATTAATTTTGAGATTGTTTTTTTCAATTTCTCTCTGCTTAGCAGCAAGAGCAAAGTTGATTAAATCAGTTAATTTCTTTTGTTTTCTTTTAATCTTAAACCCTTCTGAATCTAATTGGCCTAAGAGCAAAAGTTCTTCAACCAGATAATTTAAATATTCAGCCTCATTTTTTATTATATTAGAGTATTTTTTTAATTTATTTTCATCAAGGTCTTGTGAATTAATTATTTCTATAAATCCACTAATTGAAGCCAGTGGTGATCTAAATTCATGAGAAATATCTGCAATATATTTTTTTCTCATTTTTTCTAATCTTTGTTTCTTCTCAATATTGTTTTTTATTTCCTCGACCGCATAGTTATAGGTATTAACTAAGTTTTTTATTTCTTTAGTTTTAATATTGTTTTCTTTTACTTTAGTATAATTCCCGTTTGAAATGTTTTGAGCGGCATTTTGTAGTTTATTAATAGGTTCAACAATATTTTGACTAAATTTAATACTAAATATCACAGCTATTATTAACCCAGCTATAGAGGCATAAAGTATTAATTTTAAGATATCAATGATGGTTGTAGTTATACTATTTAATTGGGTTTGTAGGACAATTCCGCCGATAACTTCAAAACGATTTTGATCTCCGGTATCAATTGTGACATCCTCATTTTGGTTTAAAGGATCTTTAAAAAGAGGAAAGATCATCAGTAAGTGGTTTTTAGCTGGGCCTTTAATCTTGCGGGTAACCTGATTACCTTTCATTACTTCTTTGATAGATTTATTTTCTATCTCAAGATTAAAGCTTTCAAAATTAGATGAGTTTAAGACATACTGTCCCTCGTTATCTATAATTCCAATCTCCATACCGGAAGTAGTTGAGATTGTATTTAATCTTTTTTTACTTTCCTGTTTGTTTATATTTTTCAAACTTTCCCCTTCTATATATTCGTTAACAATTTCTGAAATTCTATTGCCATTTTTGGTAGTCTTCCATTCTCTTAAACCATAGTAGTAGTTTTGAATAAGATAACCAAATATTAAACTTATACTGATAAGAGTTATAAATACAATTATTATATTGTAACTTAAAAGACGGGAAAGGAAGCTATTCAAATTAATTTTCATAAGTTTCTCCCGCAAGTTCAAATTTATATCCAGTACCCCAGACTGTTTTTAGAGGAGTTTCTTTCATTCCCCTATTTTTTAACTTTCTGCGTACTCTTTTAATATGTTCATCAATGGTTCTAATTTCTTTACTGTGTTCTTTACCCCATACTTTTTCAATTAATTCTTTTCTGGTAAAGGCTGTTCCCTCATTTTGGGCCAAAAAGGTGAAAAGGTCAAATTCTTTTGGGGCCAAATCTATAGTTTTACCATTGTAGACAACAGATTTTCCCTGATAATTGATAACTAAGTTTATTTTGGGGAAAGTATATTTATTAGTGTTATTTTTTTCTATGATTTTGTTAGCATTTTCAAATCTACGTAAGACTGCTTTTATTCTTGCTCTTAATTCGCGTGGAGAGAAGGGCTTAGTAACATAATCATCAGCCCCCATTTCTAAGCCAAGTACCTTATCGGTTTCTTCAACCTTAGCAGTTAACATAATAATAGGGGTATTTATATCATTTTCTTTTAACTGTTTACAGACTTCCCAGCCATCCATTTTAGGTAGCATAATATCCAATAAAATAAGATCATAATTTTTATCTAAAGCTTCCTGATAACCCGATTTGCCATCAGTACGGAACACTATCTTGGTATTATAGGTTTCTAACATAGCTTTTATAAGTTCAAATATATTTTTATCATCTTCAATAAGAAGGAATTTTTTATCATTCAAATTCATAATAGACTCCTTTCATTTACATATTGTTTACATTATATTTATTCTTTATAAATTGAGAAAGTCCTTCTTTGCTTTTTAATAGGTTTTATCCTTGAAAAAATTTTACATATAATTTGATTTTTGTTTATATTTTGTTTATAATTATGCTTACAAGGTGATAAAGTTTTCATAACTATTTATACTTTGGAGGGATAAAATGGCTAAGCAGGAGAAGTCAAGAAAAGAGAAAATTTATAAGTATTTAAAAATTGGAGTTTTAGTTGTATTTGCCCTATGGTTAGTATTTTCAGTTAATGGAGTGCAAAATCAGGCTAAAGAAAATAAGAATGTAATTCTTAGACCAAAATATGAAGTAACTTATCTACCAGGTGGTCCCGAAAGATTTGTCGGTGGCTACAGAGATGTAGTAAATGAAGAAAAGAAAAAGAATTTAAATACTGACAACTATCTCTGGACTACAGTCTTAGTAAAAAATGAAGGTAATGAAGATGCCAAAGATATTAATATTACGATTAATTCTGCCTATCCAATGGCAAAAGTTCTAGTAAACCCTTCTGGATATTCTAATGAAACAGATTTAAATACCAATGACGATAATTTGACCACCAAGGTTGATATTGAAGATTTAGAAATTGATAATAAGGCATTTGTTTTTATAGGATTTCAACCATCTAGTATTGAAAAACCATATGACCAGGCAGATATTAAAGAGTGGACCAATAGATATCAAAATTATCTGCAAAATGTAAATGTGGAATCTCTCAATACAGAAGACACCTTTTATGTAACAGGTTATAGAGATATATTTAAAACCGGCAGTTAAGGTGCAGCACATCCACCTGAAAGACCAGCTTAATAGGCTGGTTCTTTTTTTGTGTATATAATTTACTTTTCTAAGTACCCTTGTAGCTTTTTTAGCTGATTTATTATACCTCAGTATAAAATTATTATATAAGGTTTTTAAAGTCTAAAGTTATCATGAACTTTATAAATATCTATATAATAATTATCAGAATTATCTAAATAAAATGTTTCAAATAAAGGAGAAACAAGTTGATTAAAGAATTTATACAATAGGACTAAATAATAGAAGGTGATATTACTATTGATTAAAAAATAAGATTAAAGATAAAAGTTTTAAAAACCCCAATATTTTGTGAGATATGTTTATATTTTCCAGTAAATCTTCCAGCTTTAAAACTTCAAAAAATAATAACATTGAAAAGAGCGGTTAATAAAAAATTGCAGAGAATATAGTAAATATAACAATCTAATAATTAAAATGGCCCCAAAGGGGGGGATTGCAAATGAATAAAGAAACAGTTAAAGAAGAAACAGGTGTATTGAAAGTTGCCTCAAGCTCAAGTCCTAACTCTGTTGCGGGAGCGATGGCAGGAGTTTTAAGAGAAAAAGGATATGCAGAAGCACAAGTAATAGGTGCGGGAGCATTAAACCAAGCAGTAAAAGCTATTGCGATTTGTAGGGGGTATGTAGCTCCAAGTGGTATTGATCTTATCTGTGTACCAGCCTTTTTAGACATAGAAATTGACGGTGAAGAAAGAACGGCCATTAAATTTATTATCGAGTCACGGTAATAACTAATGATGTTATTATTTTAAAGTAGTATGTAATAGTCATTAAAAAAAGTAAAACAAATTATAGTTACTATACTATATTTTTTTAATACATTTCTTTTTAATGCATATAAATATTGGGGAGTTAATATTTAACTTTATTCTGGCTTTAAAAGGCCGGAATTTTTTTATTTTACAATAGTTGATTTAACTATTTTCTGCAGTAAAATTAAGATATATTTCTCTTTGAATTTAAAAAGGGTCTTATTAGGAAATAGACTGTACTTTTTTTTAAAGAACTGTCCCTAAGTGATATATATTTTTAAAGCTATTTATGATTATAATTAAGATATGTATATTAAAACTATAGATCTAACTTAGGGGGAGAATAATGGAGAAGAGAGTATCTTTATTTATATTAATAATATTTGTAACCGTACAGATTTTTTCTGTTACTGCTTTTGCTGTAGATCCACAGATTGTAATAGATGGGAATACAGCGACTGAACTTAATAAGAATGATAATATTACTGAGGTGAGGACTAAGACTGTAAATGGTGACAATGCCTTAAATTCGTTTTTAAAATTTAACGTAAATAAAGATAATATTGTTAATCTGCATTTCCCAGCCGGTACGGAAAATTTAATTAACCTTGTTCATCAAGAGAAATCTTTCATAGATGGAACTCTTAACTCAATTAAAAACAAACAAATTGGTGGAAATGTTTACTTCCTAAATCCCCATGGTATTATGGTAGGGGCAGATGGTGTTGTTAATGTAGGTAGCCTAACTGCTGTTACCCCCACTTCTCAATATATGGATAGTTTTTTTACAAATGAAGGGCATCTTAATTCAACAGCCCTTAAAAATCTTTCCGATGGTCAAATTCCAATTACAGAATCAGGTTTAATAACAGTAAAAGGACGCATAAATGCGGTTAATGACATAAAGATAGAAGCAGGTACAGTTAAAATTTCTGCAAGTAATGAGGCTGCGGGTATTGTAAATACCGGAGCTGAATATGAAAAAAGTAGTAATTCTAACCAGGACAAATTACATTTTAGGGATGTAGTTAATACAAGTGGTGTAAAAAGAGGAAGCGAGATCAGAATAAATAAAGGTAGTATTAAAATTAAAGCTGCCCAGGATTTTATAAATGAAGGTACAGTGGCAGCGACTGGTAATAAGGTTGAAGAAAATAAAGAACAAGAACCAGTAGAAAATAGAGAAATAGACATTAAAGCAGGGCGTGATATTAAGCTAAAAGAAGGCTCTTTAATTTCAGCGCGGGGTGGAGAAAAAAATCCTGCTGGTGGTGATATTGTAGTATTTGCTGATAATAAGGCTGAGTTTAACGAGGGAGCCACAATTGATGCCAGTGGTATCAATGAAGGAAAAGGCGGTTTTATTGAACTCAGTGCTAAAAAACAGGTCCAGATGGCTGGGGGAGAGTTTAAAGCAGCTGCTGAAAATGGAATTAACGGAAGAGTTTTAATAGATCCAGAAGAAATTGAAATTATAGCCAATGATAAAATAAGAGGTAACTTGGGAGCAGATCATTATTTTAATGGAGCTGATTTTGACTTAGAAGCAACAAAGAGAATTACTGTCGAAGAAGATGTAATAGTTTCCACCCGTAAGCTTGACTATACTAGTAATGACCATCTAGAAGGAAGTTCAGCTGGTGATTCTGGCAATATCTTTATGAAAGCCCCGATCATAAATTTAAAAAACGGTGCAAAATTATATGCACATGCTGATAATTCCTACCAGGCAGGTGATATTCAACTAACAGCCCAAATAACCAAAAGGCCGGATATAATTAAAGCAGATGCTGATACTGGTATTAATATAGATGGAGCAACTTTGCAGGGTAATAATATTACCATGGAGGCTAAGGCTACCGCTGACTATACTTGGAGTGTCACAGATAATCATAATATAGTACAGGAGGCAGTTTCAGCCTTAGGACAAAGTATGTCAAATGTAAAAGTAGCGGTTGTGCAATCAGATGCTAATTCTGTTATTAATATAAATGATGGTACAAATTTACAGGCAGCCGGTTCTATTAATTTAACTGCTTACTCTGACTCACAAGCGAAATTGATCTCCAGTAATCTATCTTCAAATAAAAAAGCAAGTATTGGTTTTGTTTATGGAAATGTGGTATCTAATGCAGAAGTAAATATAGCAGATAATACCTCTATTGAGGCTTCTAACTTAAACTTATCAGCATTTAATAATGCTAACTTAGATACCCGGCTTTACAGTATAACAAAAGCGGGCGAAAAAGCCCAAATTGGGGTAGCTCTTACGAATGCAGATGTCAATGCTATTACTGATATTGCATCTGGAGCTAACTTAAATATTTCTGATAATGTTTCTGTTGCAGCAGTAAATAACAGTAATTTTATAACTAAAGTTTCGACTATAAATATTGATACCGGCAAAGCCGGAATTGCAGCTGCAATTTCCAATGTTAATACAGAGGCCAGAGCAAGTATTGGATCTGAACTTAACACCGGTAATATAACTATTGAAGCCTTTGATAATATTAATGAGAATACAACTACAGCTAATGCTGCTTTGGGATCTAATGTAGTTGTAAGAAAAATAATGGGTACAGCCGCTGGTAGTACTGACTTTATAAAGAGTAAATTGGGCATGCAACCTAAGCTTAATTCGAGCAGTGGCAGTACAAGTAAGCCGAATTTAGCAGGAGCAGTTGCCATATCTGATACTGACCATAGTGCTACTGCATATATAAAAGATAATACTCAAATTGAAGTGGATAATAATCTTGCTGTGGTTTCTAAGGTCAAAGATTTAAGGCCCCAAAACCAGGCCGTTAGCAGTATAAAAGTAAATGCAGATGGAGATGCTAATAATCCCGATGCTAAATATGCAATGAGTGCAGCAGTTAGCTATGGAGATTATGATCATAATTCAAAAGCCTATATAGGGGAAAACAGCCAAATTACAGCTAAAAATTTGGGATTGTCTTCTGAGGTTTTAATACCTTATCAAATTACCTGGCATAAATGGGAAGGCCTTTCTACTATTACTAATAAGTTAAATAGTAACTTAGGGTTAGCGGATGGATTTTTAAATGGATTTGCTAATGCCACCGGTAATCCGGAAAATGGGGCTTTAAACGGAGCAGTTAACTATATAGACTTTAATAATAATTCTAATGCCTTTATTAAAAGGAATACTACGATATCAATGCTGCCCGGGGGAGAAAATAACTGGGCAAGTCAGTTACCCAGCCAAAACTTATTTGCTGAATTAGCTTCTTCTCCCAATTCAGTCATTAACTTTAATAAGCCGTTGAGTATAAGTGCAAATAGTGAGTTTACTGGTGTATTTGCAGCTGGTAATCTAGCACTTAACCTCAGTAATGCGCAAGGAGAAGCAACTGATAAAGCAGCCGGGGGAGCCTATAATCAGATAAATTATAGTAGTGATAGTAAAGCATATATAACTGAAGGGGTAGTGGTAGAAACCATAGACACCACTCCAGATGATGAAGAAAGTCCAGATCCGGTTGATATTTCTATTACAGCTGATTCTAAAGAAAAGATTATTGCAATTGGCCCTTCAGCGGGAGACAAAGCCAGTTATGGTTTAAAAGGAGTTTTTAATCTTTCTAATATTGATAGTCATACAGAAGCTTCTATTGATGATGAAGCTCAAATTGAAGTCTCTGATTTAGATATTAAGGCAACGGAAGAGGTCATAAGCTGGTCTATCACCGGTGCTTATAATAGGACGGAAAGTATGGGTTTTGGTTTTAGTACTGCTATAAATGATATAAAAACTAATACTTATGCCTTTGTGGGTGATAATGATCAATATAATGAAGATAACTCTCAGTTAACTTTAGATAAAAAAGAACTAAAAGCAGATAATGTTGAGATAACTGCCAGGCATGATGGACGGATTGAAGCAATTGCAGTTTCCCTACAAAATACTGGTGGAAATAATAGTTCTAATAACCTCACTGACTCACCACAGGGTAGTGCTGTTGCCGATTCGACGCAAAATGCACAGGAGGGAGTAGTTGATTCTTTTTCTAAAGCAAATTCCACAACTGTTAGTGATACAAATAATGCTTCTCAACCCAGCTTTGGGTTGGGAATTTCAGGCAGTGCAGCGGTTAATTTAACCGACCTTACTACAAAAGCATATATAAAAGATACTGACTTTAATTTAGAAAGCGGTTCTCAGGATAACTCCTTAATATTAAAAGCAGTAACAGATAGTGATATTACAGCTGGAGCCGGAGCCGGTGCTTTACTTAGAGCTGGAAAAGACAGCAGTGGCTTTAAAGCAGCTATCGCTGGGAGTGTAGCAGTTAATAAGTTAAATAATAGCAATGAGACATATCTTGATGATAGTAAGATCATTAATTCAGATAATATAATTTTAAATTCTTTAAGTGGTGGAGAACTTTTATCACTAGCTTTAGGGCTTAGTTTAAATACCTCACAGAGTAACTCAGCTTCAATAGCAGGTTCAGTTTCTATAAGTGAGACTGCTAATAAAACAAAAGCATATTTAAAAGATTCTATAGTAGAAGGGAAAAATAGTGAATCAGGTGACGAGCATTTATTTGATCTTTATGCATATGACAGAACCAAAATTGGCACCGGTGGTGGATCTTTAGTGGCCGGTGGTAAAGGTGGTTTTGGTGCAGCTGTATCCTATACTGAGATAGCAAATGATATCAATACCTATCTGAATAATTCTTCTGTACAAGGTTTTGATAACATAAATATTTATAGTCTCTCCGCAAACCGCATTGCAGCCGGAGCGGGCATGGTAGGAGGCAGCACAAATTCATTCGGTGGCTCTCTAGTAATAACTAATATAGGTAATGAGATAACAGCAGAGATCAAAAAAGATTCGCTTGTTATAGCCAGTCAGGTTGTCAATCTCAAAGCAGAGGATACTAAACCTTTAACTGAATTAGATAATATTATCGATAGCAAGGATGAAGGACATGCTAATCAGAGTAGTCTGGATTATCAGGGAACAGAGATTAATACTAAACAGTTAGATAAGAGTAGTATTCTTTCGGTAGCAGGTGTAGTTCAGGGAGGAAGCAATAATATTGGTATTTCCTTTAGCTGGAATCAAATTAATAATAACTATAAAGCAGTAATAAGTGACAGCAGTGTGCAAAGCTTAAATAGTAGTGAAACGGATAGTAACATTAATGTTAGTGCTCACTCTCAAACAGCCATCACAAGTTATTCCTTAGGAGCTGGGATTGCCGGTCAGTTTGCTGGGGGAGGCTCAATTTCTATCAATGAAATAAATAATTCTGTCTTAGCTGAAATTAATGATGAGTTAGAGGCGGGTGAAAATAGATTAAAAGAGATTAATACAGATCAACTAACTATAACCGCACAAGATGATTCTAAAATTAAGTCTTTGGCCGGCCAAGTTACTTTAGCAGGCGGTTCTACTTCGATTGGGGTTGCTTATGCCCACAATAAAATTGGAGAAGCCAATAATTTAAATGAAACAAAAGCCTCTCTTAATAATATTGGGCTGGCGGTCCAAAATATTAATTTAAACTCTCAACAGGGTGGTTTTATTAAAAGCTGGTCAGTTTCAGGGGCAGGAGCTAAAGATGTTGCAATTAGTGGCTCTCTGGTAAGAAATGATATTAAAAACAAAACAACGATTTCCATTATAGATATAAAATCCATAAATAGTAATAATAATATTACTGCTTTAGCTGAAGATAATAAAGGAATAGAAACTTTATCAGGGGCTGTCACAGCAGCTGGTTCAGTGGCTGTGGGAGGTACAGCTGCTATTAATAATGTTGCTGGTATTACCGAGGCTTACTTTACAGGCGGTACTATCAACAATGAAACAGAGTTAAGTGGGCTTGCTCTCACAGCGCGCGCTGATAAATCCATAATAAGCAGGGCTTATCAAGGGAGTGGCAGTTTAAGCCTTGCAGTGGGAGCTGCCATTACAAAAAATAAAGTTAACCAAGATATTACCTCTTCTATAAAAGAAGGTTCTAATCTGTTTATAAAAGACAGAGGCAATCTTTCTTTAAAAGCTACTGATAATATTAATTTAATTAGTGAATCACAGGGGTATCAGTTTTCGGGTGCAGTAGCAGCCGGGGCAGTAATTTCTAAATCATTAAGAGCCGGTAATACAAAAACAATGATAGGTGATGATACCACCAATGATGTAAGTACTAATATAAAAATGGAGTATGGGGATTTAAAAATAGAAAGTAGATATACCGGTTCAGTTAAAGCCAAAACTATTGCAGGTGCGGGTGGTATTATTGCTACTTTAAATGCTTCTTATGCCCAGGCAAAAGTCGGTGAGAAAGATAATAAAGTAAATGTATTAGCTAAAATAGCAGACCGGGTAAAGATTGGTCCTGCTTCTGAACAGGCATACTTTAGTTTTTATCCAGATAATATATATATTAAAGCAATTGCTAGGCCCCATGTCAAGACTGAATCTAATGGCTATAATGGAGCGGTCAAAGCAAGTGCTGGTCTATCTAGAGCGGATTCAGATCTATATATGAATATAACATCTAGTATTGATGAAAATAGCAGTATAACTGCCTATGATTTAGATATTGATACCTATAACTTATTAAATAATGATAAAAACACCGCTTATAGTTATGCGAGAAATCTTAATGCAAGTGGGCTATTAGGAGTTAATGCTGCTAAAAGTACATCTGATAGTGATATAGATGTAAAAACAGTTTTAAGTTCTGACCTTAATATTTTTAGAGGTACATATGTTAATACTCAAAATACAAACAGCCAGTATGCAGAAGTATTAGGAGTAAATGCAGCCGGTGTGGGTGGGTTAGGAGCATATAAGGCTTCGGCAACTTCTGATAGCCGAACTGATACATTAATTAAAGCTGTAGAACTTAAAAGTGGTTATCTTGATTTTAAAAGTATTGGTAGTGATACCAACAAATCATATGCTAAATCTGGTACTGGAGCAATAATTAGTGGAGCTGCTGCTAAGGCCACCACAGATACATACAGTGACCTCAATTTAAAAATTGCGAAGGGTGCACTTATAGATGTCCGCCTGGGCAACTCAAACTTGCAAGCAATTCATAATACTTACTTTAATAGTCAGGCCAATAGTATAAATGCGTCCCTGGTTGGTAAAAGCGGAGCTTATACTACTAATACTGTTCTTTCTTCAGTAAATTTAGATATTGAAGACGATGTGCAAATAATAAATAGAGGAGCGAATATTTTATCAGAAAATAATATTACTCAAAATGGTAAAGATAGTAATGTAAAAGCTGGCTCTGGTGGTGTATTAGATGATTCAGCTGTAAAAAGTATTAATATCATATTTGCTGACACCGATCTTGATATAGGTAAAAATGTGCGTATTAAATCAAAAGGAAATCCACTATTTTCTCCTGGAAATATTAATATGGGAGCTAATAATAAACTTAATCTTTTTGACGAAACAGTCCTAAAAGCAGGGGGAGCAATTTCTAGAGCCCATGTCCAAACCACACATATAGCTGATTTATCAGCAGAAATTAATCTTGATAAGAATGTTAATATTATTAGCTCTGGTGATTTAAATATTAGAACCTATATCGACAGTAGTATTACTTCTTCTGCTTTAGTGAAAACATATGGTGGTATAGGTGATGCCGGGGGAATGGCTTATAATAAAATTGATACTGAGCAAATAATAAAAATAGGTAGGAAAGGTGTACCTACTTCAGAGGGAATTATCTTAGAATCGGCCGGTGATATGGAGTTAGCGGCTGGCAAAAGTGCAGATGGGATTTGGGAAAATAATATAGATAGTGAAACCAGAACTGAAATATATAATTATACAGGTATACCTGTTGATACTGACCCAAAAGCCTATTCAGTTGTAGACTCTATAAATCGTTTAGAAATGGAAGACAATACTACCTTAAACAGTGGTGGAGATATAAACTTAGGTATTTTCAAGGGGGATGTTGATTTAGTGGCCGAAGGTAGAGGACATAACCCTTATCTTGAATTGTTTGGTACAGTGAAAACAACAGGAGAAACTGTTAAAAACATTTCTAATAACATCTATTTATATGGAGATGCGACAGCCGGCATTTATAATACGCAGCGAATGACTATAGATAGTCAAGGAGATGTTACAGAAGCTACTAGTCGCTTTGATTATTTTAAGTCTGTTACTAATCCTAGTGAAGATTTGCAAGATGAAATCGATTACCTAAGAACTTTAAAAGAACAAGCAGAAACAGCTGACCGAAAAGCAGATTTAGAAGGTGAGATTACTGTATTAGAGATGTTAAAAGAGGTTGAAAGGGATAGGAATATTGACTACTTTTATATCCAAGACCTTTATGCCTCAGGTGGAAATATAAATATTGAGGCTGATAATTTCAAAGGTGCAGGTACCATGATAGCCAAAGGTGGACCGACAATTAAAGTTGATAATTATAGTAATTACTACCTTAAGTTTGAAAGTATCTCTATCCCACCTGAAAATGATGGAGGCAATATAAATATAAATGGTGGAATCAGCAGCGGTTTTAGTTTAGATAGTAATCCAGGTGGTGCAACCTGGATTAGGATAAATAACTATTATGATTCTGGTGCATCTAATCATGGCCCTGGCATATATTTAACCGGTCCTATTGAAAATTTAAGTGGTGAGGTGAATATATATAATCGATCTGGTAATTTAGCCCAATTTTCTACTTTAGAAGCAAAAGAGATTGAAATTAAAGTACCAAATGGTTTCTATATTGTAAATAATCCCAGTGGAATCTTTCATACTAGTGCTGCCCCGGAAGCAGTCTGGGGAAATGCAGGGTTTAACAATCTTTCTATTGATAATATCTTAGGATTAGCAGCTGAGTATCATTATAAAAATGGTGATTATTATGGAGATATCAACCAATTTTTAAAAGATCCTGAAGGTGAAATGGGTCAGGATAATGTGGATGGCACGACTTTTGTACTTAAGAATATCCCCAATGTATATGATTCGGACCGGGAGACATCTTCCCAGGTAAAACTATTTAATGGTTTTTGGATGGATAAAGTTTCTAATTTAGATGTTATCAGAACTGCTGACTATAATGCAGGTGCCCATAGTGATCAAGCAAAACCAGATTTGCTTGCCTCCCAAATTGGTATAAATGCAAGAGCAATTAATATCAATGGTAAAATTAGGGCAGGTAATCCTAGCGACTGGTCGATTAAAATTAATCCAGTCTTAAAAGACTGGTTAACTGAGCAATCTGGTTCTAAAATAATAGACATACCTCAGCAATTCACCCAAGAGGTCGATGGTTCAACTGTTACTAAAACAAATTATAGTAAAATAGATAGTGATGATAATATACCGATATTACAGTATGACCAGCAGAAAGATAGATTGATTTTAAATGATATTAATGCTAGTGGAGGCGGCTTTGTCTATTTACGTGGCAAGATTATCAGTACTAATCGACAAGGAGAAATTGAACTATTAAATGGATTAGGTGATGTAAAAATAGATAATAACAGTGATATTCCCTTAGAAATAGGTGGTATTAATACAGGCAGTAGTACTCTTGGTAAATTAAAGATTGAAGATACAGCCAAAAATAAAACAACTTGGTATATAAATGATTTACAGGGCGGTACGCGAGTGTTTACCGACCACATTAATACTAATGGTGATTATAGAAGTGCTCGTGAAATTACAAATCATATTGATGTTAATACTTATCAACCCAAAGAAAACTTACGCTACCAATGGCAGCATCAATTTTATTTATCAAGACACTTTGATGGAGATGCAAAATCAGGAGATGAAAGCTTATTTTATCGTTTCAATCAGCCTTCAAGTTGGCAAAAGGAAATATATAATAGGAATTATTCTAAAGTGATTGAAGATAGATATATAGATGATTATTTCTACAGTCAAGTAACTAGAGGTAATATTCCAAATGATTATTATTCTATTATTGTTAATGATATGCCTACAGATGAAGGTTGGCCTAAAGACGGTACTTGGTATTTTAAGGTATTTAGGGCTGTTGAGTTAGGTATTACGAGTAGTATTAAAGCTGATAATTCAATTGATATTAGTTTTAAGGGTAATGCAAATGCTAATTTAGATATAACTTCTAATTCTGATATATTTTTCACTGATAAAATAAGTAATATTAAAGGTTTAACTGATATTAATGTTTCTGGTTCAGGTAAGTCTATTAAACAAACCTATAATGCAGTTATTAATTCCAATGATATTAAAATGTTTGCTGATAATATGATTGGTACTAAACGTCAATCCATAAAATTAGTTCCTGACTATAATAATAATTTAAGGTTAGAAAGTATAACTAATCACGGTGATATTAATATAGAAGTTCCTCGTAATTCTCTCATAATAAACGAATTATCAGCCGGTAATAATACATATGGTTTTGCAGATATTAATCTAACAGTTAAGGGAGATATCACCAATCAGGTGAGTCCTATTGAGGGATCTAATATAAGTTTAATAAGTGAGCAGGGATCAATAGGTAATATTAGTCATCCCCTATTAATAAATTCTCATTCGCAGGCTTTCAGTAATGGAGAAATTGGGGGCGGCGAAGTAAAACTAGAAGCTGAAAATGAGATAAATATCATAGAAACGGTTGGTGATCTAAGACTTTTAAAAGCACAATCTCATAATGACAGTGTAATTATAAAGATAAATAATGGTAATTTAGTTAATATAGTAGAAGAAAGACGGATTGACCAAGATCGCAGAAATGCATTAGCAAATATATGGAATAAATTAGATATTAAAGGTGAACAGGTACAAAAAGATACAGTAACACCTTTTGTCAATAGTGTAAATAGAACCTATAATCAATACTGGAGATTAGCTGAAAATGGGCAAATTCAAAATGGTGAATTTGTACTTAATGAAAACCTTGATTACTATCGGATCCGAGCCAAAGCATTACTCGGTGAAAAAGAGGTGACTGACCTACAGGTCAAAGAATACGCGGCTGAAGTTTTTAAGGAATACCAAAACTATTTTACAGATGTATTTTCAACCGACTGGAAAAGCTTGGCTCAGTTTCAACAATATGATAGTAATTATACTTACCAAATTGATGCAGCTAAAAGGGAAGCAATAACAAAAGGAGTTAAATGGTTAGAAAGTGAACTACTTTATCAAATCAGCCAAAATGCTTTAAAAGATCCTGAAGAAAGTGGCCAATTAGTAAAACAAGACCCTAATATTATTAGTAATGGAGAATACTTAGTACTAGAGTCAGTTAATAAAGGCATCGGTAATGTCGGGGAACCAGTCTCAATCGATTTACCTCAAGCCGGTGAATCAATAAATTTAACTACTACACAGGCAGCTGCTTTAACAAGAGCCAGTATGCCAGGTGATGTCTATTTACTTAATAGCAATGGCGAAAAGATATCTCTGGCTGATAGAAAAGAAGCAGCTTCTATAAAAGTTCGTCAGACCAATCCGATTTATGTAAGTACCGACCAGAAGCTTTCTGTTTTAGCAAAAGATGAGATTTTTGTTAATAGTAGTACTGATCTCAAATTACATGAGATTAAAGCCGGTGGGGACATTAGATTAGTTACCGATGGTAATATATTAGATAGAGCAACTGCTCAGGCAATTACCGGTCAAAGGAATTTACTTTTAGATACGGGCGGTAATATAGGTGAAGTTGGTCAACCTCTCAGATATAGTATTGAGGGAATGTTAGCTTCGGTCACTTCTGCAGAAAATATCTATTTAAGAAATACAGTGGGTAATATGAGATTAGTAAGAATGGGGGCTGTAAAAGATATTAAACTCGAAGTTCCAACAGGTGGTATTTACGGCCAGGAGGCTGGTCTAAGTCTATCTGCTCGCAATTTAAACCTAGCTGTGGCAGGTAGTATAAAAGGAAAGGGATATGATAATGTTAATGATTATTCACTTTATCTCAAGGTCAAACCGGAGGGAGAACTAACCGGTAATATTGGTGGTGAAGTAACAATAAGTACTCCTGGTTATGACTTAAATATTGGCCAGGTCAAAACTGAAGGTGACTTTAATCTTAAGGCTAGTCAGAATACTTTTATTAAACAAATTGATGCTACAGGTTTTGATATAAATCTAAAAGCATCTGATTCTATAAAAGCTAGAAGCTTGGCAAGTCTAGATAATCTAAAAGCAGTTAATATAGACTTACAGGCTAATATAGGTAGCATTGGGGAAGTGGATAATTTCTTATTAACGGATTCAAGTAATCCAACTTTAGGCTCCATAAGTGTGCTGGCTGGTAATGATATCTATTTAAGAGAAAGCCAGGGCAGTTTAAATATCGATAAGTTTTCAGCCGGTAGAAATATTGGTTTGATGGTAGAAAGTTCTATTCTAGCTAATAATAATGATCAAAAACCTACTTTTGTATCTAAAAAATTAAGCTTAGAATCGGGAAATGGCAGTATTGGTAAAGAGGATAATTATATAACCATTCAGGTAGAGGAGTTAACTAAAGCTGTAGCTCGAAAAGGAATATATCTAAAAGAAATTGGTGATGATTTAACTGCTGCTTTTATTGAAAGCCGCAATGATTCAGTTTTTTTAACAGTACCTGATGGTAATATGTATTTAGGAGAAGTTAGAGCTAAAAATGAGCTTAATCTTACAGGCACTGGAAATTTAACTGCTGATTATTTAAAGGCAAATACGATATTAATTGCCTTTAAAAGCCCAAACTCAATTACTAATATAAATAATATGGAAGTAGATGGTGAATTTAAATATTTTGCTGATAATATCAAGATTGATAAGCTTTTACATCAGGGGAAAGAACCACTACTATTAAGTTTGGAAGGTGGGTCTAAAATATTAGCAGATGATATTGTACTTAATGGATCTTCAGAGGCTGGTTTTGTATTTGAAAAACTATATGCAGATTATGCAGAAATAAATTTGGAATCTGATTATGTTAATTATCGTAAAACTAAAATAGGCAGTCGTTCCATATTTAATACAAACAGTAGTTCTGTACTTGTTGATAATATTAACAAGAAATTATATGCATATGATTTACAACTTTATCCCCAAAATGATGTATTTAGTTTACTATTCAGGGAAGATCAAACAATAAAAACTGATAGTATGGTAGTTAATTATCATCCTGACTTTATTATCAATGAATTTAGTACAGAAAATAGTATTATAAGAATGAATAAAAAATTAAGGCAAGTGCTTGGTAATCTTAACAAAAACTTTATTCAGCCGACTTTGATTAATCATACACTGCTTTTAGATAGATCCTTAATGGTTAAGCTAAACTATGAATTAATTAATTTGAATACAAACTCTACAAGTATAGATATTGATAATGAGTAAGAAGATTTATAATTAAAATAACTAATTGGTACTCAGTTATAGATTGGGGGAAAACAAAGTGAAGATTATGGTAGCTGATAATAGTCCTTTATTTGCGGAAGGCTTAAAAAATTTATTGACAGCTGAAAAATTTGAATTTATCGGGGTTGCTAAAGATGGACAAGAAACTTTTCAAATGGCTTTAAAGGAACATCCAGAGGTAATTTTAATGGATATTAATATATTAAATATAGAAGGTGTTTCCATTATTAAAGAGATTAAAAATAATTTGGACAATATTAATATTATTGTCATAGCAAATTTTGATAAAAAGGATAATTTATTTAAAGTTATAAAAGCAGGTGCCTCTGGTTATATGTTTAAATATCTATTAGGAGAAGAACTATTAGACAGCTTATCGGAGATAAAGAAAAAACAGAGCTTTATTTTTCCTCAATTTGAAGAATTCATATTTGATAACAAGTAGGGGATTTCAAGCTTAAATACAAGAGTTGTTAATGTATATTTTTTATATTTACAATGCGTAGATTTGTCCTATTATATAACTTTAAGATCTTAGGTTGATCTGTTTGAGAAGTTTTTATAACTTTAAAAAGTTTTAATAAAAATTATATTTAAATAAAAGAAATCATCAGGGGGATCAGGATGGCCAAAAATATAAAGGAAGTTATCCAGAAAATAAGCATAATTTTCATCATGTTATTAATATTAATATTTACCTATAATACTGCAATTATTAATGCCCAAAGTAGTGAACAAAGGATACTGATCAATGAAATTAAGTTTAATCAATCTGAAATTCTAAGTAAAGATGAAATTAAAGCAATTACAGTTAAATACGAAGGAAAAAAACTAACAGTTTCTGAAATGAGAGGCATTGTAGAAGAAATAAATCAAATATATAACAAAAGAGGCTTTATTACTGCTAGAGCTATATTACCTGCACAAGAGGTTGAAAACGGAATCTTAAAATTAAAGTTAATAGAAGGTAAAATAGGTGAGATAAACATTTCTGGCAATAAAGAGACCAAAGATTCATATATATTAAAACGTTTGGCTTTTCAAAGAGGAGATATTATACAAATAGATGAACTGGAAAATGAACTATTTTATTTTAATGCTACCAGTGACCTAAATGTGCAAGTAGAACTTAAAGCGGGCAAAGCGTATGCTACTACTGATTTACATTTACAGATTAATGAGCCTAAAAAATACAACTTCTCTATTTTTACTGACAATGGAGGAAGTAAAGAAACGGGCATAATCAGATACGGATTTAATTTTGCAAATAGTAGTTTGAGAGGTTGTCGAGATAAACTTTCTTTATCATTATTTGAGACAGCCGGAGCTTTTAGTGGGGGCTTAAATTATACAGTACTTTTAAATACTAGAGGCGGGCAAGTAAGTGTAGGATATAATAAAAGCTATACTGATATAATTGCGGGAGAGTATAAAGAGTTAAATATTGAGGGTGATTATGAAGAATACAGTTTAAATCTTAGTCATCCAATCAAAGTAGAGCCTGGACAGATAAAGGAAGGCTTCTTTAGGTATAAAACCAAAAATTCGGATACATACTTTTCAGGTACAAACTTACTAAATGATGATGTGCAAACTTATAGCCTGGGCTTACATATGCAAAAAGTCAATCCAAAGGTCACTTGGGTTTCTGAAGTTGAAATTCTTAAAGGTTATGCAGTTTCAGGTAAAGGTAGTTTTACTGATCCGGGTACAATTCAAGACTTTATAAAGTATAAGGCAAATATTGAAAATCAAAGATATATAAATAAAGGGGATTTATTCACTTTTAAATTTGATTTGCAGTTAACTAATAATAAGCTTTTACCTTCCTCCGAACAGTATAGCCTAGGAGGAGTATCTTCTATAAGAGGATTTAAATCGGGGAAGTTGAGTGGGGATAAGGGTTTTTATTTTAATTTAGAACTAAAAAGTAAGGTTAATAACAAAATTAATAATTATGTGTTTTTAGACCATGGAGCAGTTTATCCTTATAAAGGAAATGAAGAGCAGATAAATAAGGAAGACTTTATTACATCAGCTGGTATAGGTCTAGATATTAACTTCACAAAAAGCTTAAAGGCTGATTTTGTCTTAGGATTACCTTTGGAAGTTGGGAATAAACCTAAATTACATTTTAATATTCAAAAAAGCTGGTAATTAATACCCATATTATAGATAAAATGTTTTTATTTGAAATAAATTGAAGGATTTCTCACTAATAAAATGAATTATAAATATAAGAGTGTTTTATATTTTTTCATTAAATGAGTAGGTGTTGTCATGCAATTTCAATTTATTTCTTATCTAATACCCCTTTTTATCTCAGCTTTTATAACTTTTATACTTGCAGCCTATGGGTTGAAATATAAAACTGTTAAAGGGGCAATACCATTTGCTATCAGTATGTTGATCGGGACTCTTTGGGCTGTTTCTAATGGTCTTGAGATGGCCGGAGTTAATCTGGAGGCAAAAATATTTTGGGCTAATGTACAGTATTTTAGCTATGCATTTGCTCCTATTACCTGGATCATAATGGTATTTGAATTCACGGGTAAAGAAGACTGGGTTAATAAAAAGAATATTTTAATTATGTCTATTATACCTGTGATTACCTTAGTTTTAGTATGGACTAATTCTTTCCATCACCTCATTAGAGCTAATATTAGTTTAGATACTAGTGGGGCGTTTTCAGTAATAGATAAAGATTATGGACCCTGGTTTTGGGTGCATTCTACATACAGTTACTTAATAAATATAATAAATTTATATTTATTATTACAGGCTAGTTGGAGAAGAAATACTATTTATAAAAAACAAGTCTCTTCTCTTTTAATAGGGTTTTTCATATTATTTTTATCCAGTTTTTTATATGTAATGGGATTGAGCCCAGTTCAGCGCTTTGATATATCTCCTCTTTTATTTAGTTTTTCTGGTTTAATTATGGGATGGGGGATTTTCCATTATAGATTATTTGATCTTGTGCCTATTGCTAGAACAAGGGTCATTGAGGAAATGGGGACCGGTATTATAGTTTTAGATAAAAAGAATAGGATTATTGATATCAATCCAAGTGCTAAAAAAATATTTAATTTTGATAATAAGATTACCTTAATAGGGGAAAAATTATCAGCTATTTCAAAGGAATTAGTTGATAAGATTTCAGGTGAAAAAGAATTTGGTTTTGTTCAAACTGAATTTAATATAACAGAGAAGGAGAAGAGGAAATTTTTTGAACTATTTATCTCACCCATTACTGATTATCGTAAAGAACAAGTTGCCTGGACCTTAATTATCAATGATATTACCAGCTTAAAAAAAGCCAGGGATAAAATAAATGAACAAAAACAAGAACTTGCTATTTTAGAGGAACGTGATCGCATGGCAAGAGATCTTCATGATAATCTTGGGCAGATTTTAAGTTTTTCGAGTGTGCAACTTCAGGCGGTCAAACATCAGTTTAAAAATGGCAATTTAGATTTAGCTGATGAATACCTGGAAAGATTAAAAGATATCTTAATAGAAGCACATAAAGATATTCGCGAGTATGTTTATAATGTAAGGGGTAATATAAATTATAAAGAAGATTTTTTAATTCTTCTAAATAATGTAATTAATAAATTTAAAAGGAATACAAATATAGAGATCACCTTTGAAAAGGAGATTTCTTTTATTTATAAGGATAATAAAGAAATTAATATATTACATATGGAAGAAAAGATGCAGTTAATAAATATAGTAAGAGAAGCTTTGACTAATGTAATGAAACACGCAGAAGCAGAAACTGTTAATATATTTGTTACAATAAAAGAAGATTTAGTTAAAATAATTATTGAAGATGATGGAATTGGAATTGATAATTTCAATAAAATAACTAGCTCTGGTCTAAATATAATGAATGAAAGGGCCAGATTAGTAGGTGGGAAATTAAAAGTAAAAACAGAATCTGGGATTGGTACTAGAGTTATTGTGAAAATGCCAGTGGACTGGGGTGTACATAGTGAATATATTAATAGCTGATGATCATCCTTTATTTGCCGAGGGGCTAAAGAATCTAATATCTGCAGAAGGTTTTAATATTGTTGGGATAGTTGAAGATGGTAAAAAAGCATATAAAATGGCAGTAATTAAAAAGCCGGATGTTATTCTAATGGATATTAAAATGCCTAGTTTAAATGGTATTGAAGCTACTAGAAAAATAAAAAGCGAATTAAAAGACACAAAAATTATTATTCTGACTAGTTTTGAAGAGGAAGATAGTTTGTTAAAAGCTATTAAAGCAGGAGCTTCTGGTTATTTATTAAAAAGTTTAGATGGAGAAGAACTGATTGATAGTCTTAAGGAGATCAAAAGAGGTAAAAATCCATTTTCCCCGGGCTTAGAAGATTTAGTTTTAAATGAAATAAGGGATTCTGATGTGCAATCACAAAGTGTTGAGCAAGAAAGTAGGATAGAACTCACGCAAAGACAGTTAGAAATAGCTAAGTTGGTATCTAGAGGACTTAAGTATAAAGAGATAGCGGAGGAGCTATTTTTAAGTGAAAGAACTATAAAATACCATATGAAACAAATAAAAGAGAGCCTATCTTTAAATAGTCAAGCTCAAGTTATTTCTTATGTAAAAAAGTATTATGGATAAAAAAATAAAAATTCCTTGACAAGGGACTTTTTCATCAGTGATTTCAGTTATAAGGTTTCTAATTTTATCTATTGCTAATTTACCTATATTAGTAATTGTTGGTTACGCTTTATTCGGTTTAGGTATTGCCCCTATTATTCCTCTACTATTTAGCATGACAGGTAAAAGTACTACTCACCACTATTGTAGGCTATATTTCAAACAATTTTCTTTAAATACAGCCTGGATATTTCTTGCATTCACTTCAATTATATTAGTTTTTCTTATAAGAATTTTATCAAGAGAATAAATAATTCTACATATAATTTAACAAAATTAAGAAATGAAAACCTATTAAGTCCTGTTTTGAAAGTTCTTTTGGTAATTTGGGTAAGTAAGGAATGCTTTAGATAAATAATAGGTTAAATAGATTTGCAACAAAAATGTATATATAAATTAAATTTCCGACAGGCCTTAATAGCCTGCCGGTTTCTTTTATGGATAATAATATTTTTTATCTGAAATGTCTCAAGAAAACTCCATCCTAATCTTGTTTTTGATTAGGTTGGAGATGAATTGAGACGGTTTTAACTTACAAAGCATAAGCCCTTTCTATATTTCAATAATTCTACA
>Ga0102941_1000083_pt1 | contig 36256 bp, 24 predicted proteins | sample SalPonR2_C_D2_MG_FD_79281 | JGI IMG/M metagenome (GOLD analysis project Ga0102941, IMG submission 79281) | Salt pond soil microbial communities from South San Francisco under conditions of wetland restoration - Salt Pond MetaG R2_C_D2_MG | ecosystem: Environmental > Aquatic > Marine > Intertidal... | reverse complement strand
CAACTAAAGCAATAAGACCATTTAAAGCCTTATATGCATATCTTTTGAAACTTAGCGAAATAATAAATACTTCTACGGAGCAACGTAATACATTTCAAGTAAAACGGTTTAACACTTTTCATCTGCACTTACACCACCCCACACAAAAAACCATAATTTATACAATTTAATTACAACCCTTACAATACTTTATACCCAATATAATTATTTTTGCTACAATTTTGAAGGTCTATTTCTCGAACCTACAATAACGTCATAAATTATTAAAATTATCCTAAACTTAAATATAGTATTAACATGATTTTATATTCTATATTTTACCCTGGTATGAGAATTGTAATTATAATAATGCTTGATAAATAAAAAAGAAAAAAGAGTACCAGTGATGAAGAAAATAATCGCCTACATAAGACCCGAGAAATTAACAGATGTTAAAAATGCTTTAGAGGCCAGAACAATCTCAGAGTTCTCAGTCACAAATGCCCTGGGTGCAGGAAGGCAAAAGGGATATACAAAAAAATACAGAGGCAATGCAATTGAAGCCAACCTTCTGAAAAAAGTTAGAATAGAGGTAGCAGTTGTAGATGCCTTTGTTGATAAAGTCATAGAAGGCCTGATTGCAGGTGCTCAAACAGGCGAAATCGGTGATGGTAAAATTTTTATCCAAAATTTAGAAAACGCACATAGAATCAGGACTAAACACGAAGGCAAAAATGCTCTTAAAAGTTGGGTACATAAATTTTCATGATCTAGAGATAATCGAAAAATAATCTAATATTAATTTGTTTAATTAGGAGGAAAGCATGAAAATGATCACAGCGTACATTCAACCGGAAAGATTGAATGATGTCAAAAAGGCCCTGTATGAAAGGGAAGTTTTTAAACTATCCGTTACCAATGCGCGGGGTGCAGGTCAACAAAAAGGCTATCGAGAAACCTACCGTGGGAATGAGATCGAAGTCAATCTACTCAAAAAAGTTAGACTAGAAATTGCAGTCAATGATGAATTTGTAGATAAGACAGTAGAAGGCATAATTGAGGGAGCCCGCACAGGCGAAATCGGTGATGGAAAGATATTCATTCAGAACCTGGAGGAGTGCTACAGAATCAGGACAGGCGAAAAAGGCGAAGATGCCATTGGATAGTTAGTTAAAATTAAAAAAAAGGAGACTAATCATGAAGAAATTATTCACAAAGAAAAAAATATTTACAGGCTTTTTACTTATCATTATGCTTACAAATCTACTCATGGCCGAAACAGGGACGCAAAAAAGTGCAGTTGATCTGGCCCAATCACTTCAGAAAAATATCAATATAGTCTGGACAGTTATCGCTGCCTTTTTAGTCTTTTTTATGCAAGCCGGTTTTGCAATGGTCGAGAGTGGATTTACCCGAGCCAAAAACACAGTTAACATTGTAATGAAAAACTTAATGGACTTTTCAATCGGCACAGTTGCATTTTTCTTGTTAGGATTTGGATTAATGTTTGGCGAAACCAATGGATTATTTGGCACCAGCCATTTTATGTTGACAGGCGCTGATGTACAGGGAGCAGACTGGAACTGGACCTTTTTAATCTTCCAAACTGTATTTGCAGGTACAGCAGCCACAATTGTCTCCGGGGCAGTAGCAGGGAGAACCAAATTTAAAGGTTATCTAGCCTACAGTGTTTTTATCTGTACTCTGATCTATCCTGTTTTCGGTTCCTGGTCCTGGGGCTCCCTTCTAGCCGGAAATGGCTGGTTAGAATCTCTGGGGTTTACTGATTTTGCTGGCTCTACTGTAGTCCACTCTATCGGAGGATGGTTGGCTCTAGCAGGAGCAATAATGGTTGGACCTAGAATCGGTAAATATGGTCCTGATGGAAGCCCCAAGGCAATTCCCGGTCACAATATCAGCATAGCCGCTCTGGGTGTTTTTATACTCTGGTTTGGCTGGTTCGGTTTCAACCCCGGTAGTACTACTGTAGGTGATGGCAATATTGGTAGAATAGCAGTCACAACCAATCTGTCTGCAGCAGCCGGCGCAATCTTAGCCATGATCACCTCCTGGGTAAAACACAGAAAACCGGACGGATCAATGGCTCTCAATGGTGCTCTTGGTGGATTGGTCGCAATCACCGCTGGAACTGCAGCTGTCTCACCTCTCGGAGCTTTAATTATAGGTGCTCTAGCAGGAATAATAGTTGTTCTAAGTGTAGATTTTATAGATCACGTTTTGAAAGTAGATGATCCGGTTGGTGCTGTAAGTGTGCACGGAGTCTGTGGAGCCTTTGGTACCCTGGCTGTTGGACTATTTGATGTAGATGGCGGTCTCTTTTACGGTGGAGGATTACAATTATTAGGAGCACAGTTTATAGGGGTCTTAACTGGCTTTGTCTGGGCTTTTGGTGCTGGTCTGATCTTATTCTGGGCTATCAAAAAGACTATTGGTCTGAGAGTGACTGAAGATGAAGAATTAAGAGGACTTGATATCGAAGAGCACGGTATGGAAGCCTATGCCGGTTTTCAAATCTTTTTAACAGAATAGATGATGCAACATACTTTTGGTTAATGTCAGGGGTAGCTTCTGTTAAATTACAACTACTAGCAGGAGCTACTTCTGAACTAAACTCTTATTAAATCAAATAATTACAAAGAAAGCTATTAATTTTAAACGGAGGAATTCATGAAAAAGTTATCCCAAACAAGTCTGGTTGTAATTTTGTCCATTTTGACCTTAAGTAGTTCACTTTGGGCAGGAGGATTTGATCTCGGAGCAGATGTTTATAATAGGTATGTCTGGAGGGGAACTGATTTTGGTAATACTCCCGCTATTCAGCCCTCAATTTCTTATTCAGCAGGCAATTTTGAAGTAGGCGCCTGGGGCTCCTGGTCTGTAACAGGAGCATCGGGCGCCAATGAGAATGATCTTTATGCTACTTATTCTTTAGGAGATTTCAGTTTTACAGTAACTGATTACTTCTTCCCCAGTTATAATAATGATCAATTTTTTGAATATGGTGAACATGGCTCCCACACAATAGAAGCCAGTGCTGGATATTCTTATCAAAATTTGAGTGTCCTGGCTGCAATGAATGTATTGGGCAATGACACTGATAATTCTAAATATATAGAAGCCAGTTACGGTTTTTATGAAAAAAATGATCTAAGTTCTTCCTTCTTCATAGGGGCTGGGGATGGAATGTATAACACGAACGGAGATTTTGCCGCAGTTAGTGTGGGATTAACAGTATCCAAAGGCAAATATTCTGCTTCTTATATAGTCAATCCTGATCAGGAGACTTCATTTTTAACTTTTGGCATTTCTTTATAGTCTCGCAAAGACGCAACGGCGCGACGTTAATAATTCAAACAGAAAAAAGTTAAAGGTTAGGTTGAGGCTGAGCAATCTTGACATAAGTCGGCCCAGAAGCAGCTCAGCCTAACTTTCCAGATTCATATCCAATTAATGTAAAATTTTGGAATGACTGATTTAATATAGACTTGTGTTAAGTTGCGGTTAATAATGGAATACGGAAACAGGAAAATGGAAAGCGGAATAGGGAGTAAGGAATAAGGAAACTGAAAAAATTAAGGTTAAAGATGAGGCTTAGGTTAATAAGTATCTCATCCTTGGCCTTAGCCTTAACCTCAGTCTCTTGAATTCAGAATTATGAATTTTGAATTATGAATTAAATGAAAGATAGAAAAAAATATTTGAATAAAATCTTATTCTAATTTAACACACTTGTTAAACAAAACATAAAGAGTAAAAATTTAGTTTTGGATAAATCTGCAACTGATAACAGAATAGGTAATAAAAAAAAACAAAAAAACCAAGGTTAAGGATGAGGCTTAGGTTGAGAATCCCGTGTTGAGCCTTATACTCAACCTCTGACTTATATAAGCCCATTAGGGATGATATATTTGAAGTACTTAGAGAAAAATTAACAAACCTAATCCTTCGTAGGAGTAATATCTATTAGATTCACCAAAGGAGATAAATAATATAGCCTGGGGTAAAACGCCAGGAAAGGATATTTCAAAAATACAATATTCGCTGAAAGCGAATTATAAGTTATATTTTAATAATAAAAACAGGAAAATAGATGCCAAAACAAATTAAAATAGGACTGGCACAGATCAATCAGACCGTAGGTGATATTTCCGGGAATATAGCACAAATATTATCATGGCTTAAAAATGCCAAAAATAAAAACGTAGATCTACTGGTTTTCCCCGAATTGACGATAACCTCCTACCCCCCGGAAGACCTATTAATGAGAGATTATTTTGTAGAAAAAAATGAGCAGGCTTTAGAGGAAATAAGTAAAAAGATTGATGGTAATATAGCAGTTATAATAGGATTTATTAAAAAGGACGATAAAAATTTGTATAATTGTGCTGCTTTAATAAAAAACAGTCAGGTGCAGGAGGTAGTTTCCAAGACTCTACTCCCCAATTATGATGTCTTTAATGAGAAAAGGTACTTTACTGCCAGTGAAAAAGTATTTCCAGTAGAAATAGAACTAGGAGGAGAAAATATTAATCTAGGTCTCCAGATTTGCGAAGATATCTGGAATGATCCTGCCCAGATATCGGTCACCAAAAAATTGGTTGATCAGAGTGCTGACCTAATAGTCAATCTTTCTGCTTCGCCCTATGATTATAATAAGCACGATCAAAGGAGGGAATTATTAAAAACCAAGGCCAGTCAATATTCTGTACCCATAGCACTTTGTAATCTGGTAGGCGCCCAGGATGACCTGATTTTTGATGGTCAGTCTTTAATCTATGATAACCAGGGTGAGTTAGTCAACTATGGAAAGTCTTTTGAAGAAGACCTGATCACAGCTAAAATAGATCTAAAGCAAGGAAATAGTGCTGAATATATAAGCCTGAATAGATCTTCCCGGGATAAAGAAATTTTTGAAGCGCTGGTTCTGGGAGTGAAAGATTATTTCAAAAAATCAGGATTTGCAAAAGCAGTCCTGGGTTTGAGCGGTGGTATTGATTCTGCTTTAACTGCCTGTATAGCAAAAGAGGCTCTGGGTAAGGAAAATGTTATTGGTATTACAATGCCAACTCAATACACAGAAGGTATAAGTATAACTGACGCAGGTAAATTAACAGAAAATCTAGGAATCGAATTTAGGATTAAAGTTATAAAAGAAATTTACAAAAATTATCTGAATAAAATGGGACACAATTTTGAAACAGAAGAGCCTGGAATAGCAGAGGAAAATCTTCAGTCACGTATTCGTGGAGATATCTTAATGAGTATTGCCAATAAAGAAGATGCTCTCACCTTAAATACTGGTAATAAAACAGAGCTGGCTCTGGGTTATTGTACTTTGTATGGTGATATGTGTGGCTCCATAGCAGTCCTATCAGATTTGAGCAAACATCTGGTCTATGATCTGGCTGAATATTACAACCAATTAAAGAATTCTGAAGTTATACCCCGCAGATCTATTGAACGGGAGCCAACTGCAGAATTAAAATTTGACCAGGAAGATCCTTTTGATTATGATATTGTTGGTCCGCTAGTAGATGAGATAATAGTTGAAGGTAAAGGCTATAAGGAATTAATTGAAGAGGGATATGAAAAACCTCTAGTAATTGAGATACTGGAAAAAATAAGGAAAACAGAGTACAAACGCAGTCAGGCTGCAGTTGGTTTAAAAATAACTGGTAAGGCCTTTGGGAGAGGTCGAAGATATCCTATTATTAATCAATTTCAAGAATATCTGGAGAGAGAAGAAGAACTTTAGTTTTTCCATTAAACCTTGTAAAACCCAGCCATATAGATATTTATAATTGAAAGCGGATATATTGGGTTTTATCTTTCTGCAGGCAAACAAACCTTGCAGGTTTGATAAACCTACAAGGTTTGGCGTCGATGCAGATATTAATACCAATTAGCGGTTTTTACCTTATTAAACCTTGTATGGCCCAGGGCCCTACGGGGTTATGGTTCTTTCACATTGGAATAATATGTAGGATATTACATGCGTGGATACAACCAAATCTCGCCGAGTTCTGTAAGATTGTATTTTTTTAAGGTTTAAATCCAACCAGGAAAAGGCGCCTCAAAACAACTTACAAAAATGTTGCTAAATATTATACCCCTACAAAATTGCAACAATTGCGGAATAAACAGGGGGAGAATAGTTTAATAGGTTGGGAAATAATTTGTAATGTTGTAGATTTAGGGTTGTTTTAAAAGCAATTACGGAATTTAAAACACTAACAATTTTGTTGTAGGTATTTATTGTCTCACAAAATTGTTGTTTGGGTTGAGTAATATTTGGTCTTTTTGATGTTGTTTTAAAAATTTTATTCTGTTGTTTGTCAGTAATATAGAGTGTTTGTTGATAAATTATAATTTGGGCTGGCATATTCATTGAGACAATGTATAATGGATTTTGAAAAAAGATGATGAAAATAAGAATTAAGAGATAATAAATGGATAACTTAAATAAGATAGGTGAAAAAATGAGTGAAGAAAATATGCGGAAAGGTGTCAATCTTAACGTAGCTGATCGTTCTTCAGATATTAAGTACGAAACGAACAAAGAAGCACTCGAAAAATTCGGTGTGAATCTGTTCAATGATCGAGTTATGCGGGAAAAATTACCCAAAGATGTTTACAAAAAATTGAAAAAAACAATTCAATCCGGTGCCAAGCTGGAAATGGAAATTGCAGATTCTGTCGCTCATGCACTCAAAGAATGGGCCAAAGAAAACGGTGTATCCCATTACACACACTGGTTCCAACCTTTAACAGGATCTACTGCTGAGAAACATGATAGTTTTCTGGAAATTGAAGATGGCGAGCCTATTGAACGTTTTAAAGCCAAACAGCTTGTTCAGGGTGAACCGGACGCTTCTTCTTTTCCTCACGGGGGTAGAAGAACAACATTTGAAGCCCGGGGTTATACCGCCTGGGATCCTTCCAGTCCGGCCTTTATTAAAGATGGCCCAAAAGGCGGAATTCTTTGTATTCCATCTGTATTTATTAGTTATAATGGAGATGCTCTCGACAAAAAGACCCCTTTACTGAGAGCTATGGAAGATTTGAATGATACTGCTAAAAGAATTCTGAATATTTTTGGTAAAGAAGATGTAGACAGAGTTAAAACTACCATAGGAACTGAACAGGAATATTTTCTGATTGATAAAGAATATTATGCACTTCGTCCTGATCTGCAATTGACAGGCAGAACTCTGGTAGGGGCAGATGCTCCGAAAGGACAGGAACTTGATGATCATTATTTTGGTGCAATCAAAGAACGTGTACTCCATTTCATGCAGGAAGTAGAAGAAGAACTTTACAAATTAGGCATTCCTGCCAAAACCAGACACAATGAGGTTGCTCCTCAACAATTCGAAATTGCTCCTATTTTTGCAGAAGCCAATCTGGGAGCCGACCGAAACCAATTAATGATGCAGACTATCAAAGAAGTAGCCAATAGAAATGGACTGGCAGCACTTTTACATGAAAAGCCTTTTGATGGCATCAATGGAAGTGGAAAACACAATAACTGGTCTATTCAAAGTTCTGATGGTCAAAATTTACTTGACCCTGGTGATACACCGGAAGAAAATTTGCAGTTTCTCGTCTTTCTTGTCAGCACACTTAAAGCCGTTTATGAACACGGTGACCTTCTTAGAGCTACAGTTGCATCTTCCAGTAATGATCATAGATTAGGCGGAAATGAAGCACCTCCTGCAATCATGTCTGTCTTCCTGGGCGAACATCTGGATAGCATTCTCAACCATATTAAAAAAGGTAAAGATTTCGAGTCTTCTGAAGACTTTGTAATTGATCTGGGAATAGATCAATTACCTTCTATATTAAAAGATAATACAGATAGGAATCGAACATCTCCCTTTGCTTTTACCGGTAATAAATTTGAATTCCGTGCACCTGGTTCCGATGCTTCGGTCTCTTTTACAAACACTGTTTTGAGTGCTGCAGTATCAGATGCTCTGGATCAAATTGCTGATGATATTGAAAATGAACTGGATAATGAAGATGATTTTGACCAGGCCATACTGAAGGTTCTTCAGAAACATATTTCCGAAACTGAAGATATTAGATTTGAAGGCGACAATTACAGCCAGGAATGGGTCGAAGAAGCTGAAGAAAGAGGGCTGCCAAATCTGGAGACAAGTGGATATGCCTATGATGTTATGCTGGACGATAAAAACAAAGAAATGTTGATCAGACGTGGAGCATTAAATGAAAAAGAAATTGAATCTATTTACAATACCAAACAGGAAAAATATGTAACTGAACTTGAGATCGAATGCAAAACAATGCAGGAACTGGTTGAAACCAAAGTACTTCCTCCGGCAGTGGAATATCAAACCAAATTAGCCCAATCTGTTAAAGAGACAAAGGCTGTTGAAGATATGGCTGATATTGACATGAATATGGATTCAAAGGATATGCTCAAAGATGTGAATACATTGATCAAAGAAATCAGAGATAACCTGGAGACCCTTAATACAAAATTGGAAGAATCTGAAAAGGAGGATGTATTATCAGACAAATCCAAACATTTCTCCGATGAAATTGTTCCACAGTTGGAAACATTAAGAGAGGCCGTTGATCAATTAGAACAGATCATGCCTGATAATCTCTGGCAATTACCAAAATATTATGAAATGCTATTTACTCTTTAAATTGATTCGCAAGATAAAAAATGGATAGTGATAAATATTTTAGATTAAGAAAGGATAATTATTATGAGTAAAGATAAGAAATATGACAGGGTTTTTGATAGTGGTGGATTGAGTCTTCCTGATGAAGATCTTGTTTCAGATATGGACCTGCGACAAACAGAAGCCGGTATAAAATTTGTCAAAGACATTTTCCAGCAGAAACTAGCTGAAGAATTAAATCTGCGTCGAGTTTCTGCTCCAATATCAGTTCTCTCCAATACAGGATTAAATGACGGTTTAACCGGTGCTGAAGCTCCTGTCAGTTTTGATATTCAAGCTCTGGGAAAGCGGGCTGAGATTGTACACTCCCTGGCTAAATGGAAGAGAAAGGCTCTCAGAGATTATGGTTTCATTAGTGGAGAAGGACTCTATACTGATATGAATGCTCTCAGAACTTCTGAAGAACTGGATAATGTGCACTCAATTTATGTTGATCAATGGGATTGGGAGCGCATTATTGCTGACCATGAAAGAGACCTGGGAGTTTTGAAATATATTGTCAAAAAAATCTACAGTGTTCTCAAAGAAGTAGAAGAAGAAGTCTGCCATGAATTCTCAGACCTGGCGGATCCTTTTCTTCCACCAGAAATAGAATTTGTACATAGTGAAGACCTGCTTGAAAAATACCCTGATAAAACTCCTGAAGAAAGAGAAGAAGCAATTGCCAAAGAAAAGCAAGCTGTTTTTATAATTGGTTGTGGTGCTGAACTGGCAGATGGATCAACCCATGAAATCAGAGCAGCTGATTATGATGACTGGATAACTGAGACTAAAGATGGGAAAAAAGGGTTAAATGGAGATATTTTAGTCTGGAATCCGGTTTTAAATTCTTCTCTGGAACTTTCGTCCATGGGTATTCGAGTTGATAAAGAAACCATGCTGAAGCAATTAAAAATAAGAGATGAAGAGCATAAAAAGGAACAGCCCTTTCACCAGCAAATTCTAAATAATGAATTACCACAATCGATTGGTGGTGGGATTGGACAATCACGTTCCTGTATGTTTTTTCTAAGAAAGGCCCATATTGGGGAAGTTCAAGCAGGTATCTGGTCGGATGAGATGCGTGAAGTTTGTCTGGAAAATGGTATTCAGCTATTATAACCTAATAAATTTCTGATTTCGGCCCTTGCCTCATCATCGTACCCCGGATCTCCCTTTTGGGGCGACTCCGGGGTACTTATTCCCTCTAAGTGGGTCGAATTATAAATAGAATATTTTCTAAAATTTCAAGATATTTCTCAATACGTCTGGACTACGTCAAATTTAAATCAAAGGAGGAAGATATGGACTCAATTCAAAGTTTCGGAGGTAAATAGAAAAATAGAATATTAATCAAAAAATTAGGATGAATTAATATGGCAACAAATAATTTATATGATCCCAAATTTGAACATGATGCCTGTGGGATAGGTTTTACAGCCAATATTGATGCTAGTCGGTCACATCAGATCATTGAAGATGGTGTTCAGATGTTGATCAACCTGGAGCATAGAGGTGCTGTTGGTGGTGATGCTTCTACAGGTGATGGGGCTGGATTGCTATTTGAAATTCCCCATGATTTTTTTCAGAAGGAAATTTCATCATTTGAACTACCCGCAGAAGAAGATTATGCTGCAGGTATGGTTTTTTTACCCAATAATCAGACTATAATTGATCACTGTCAGGATCAATTTGAAGAAATTGCTATTCAAGAAGGATCTGAAGTTTTAGGATGGAGACAGGTACCAACTAATAATAACTGTCTGCAAGGCATTGCTGCCGATTCAGAACCCATTATCCACCAGGTTTTTCTACATCGCAAAAACATTAATAAAGAAGATTTTGAAAGAAAGTTGTATGTTATCCGCAGGCAAATTGAGAAAAATGTTAAAAATTATATTGAGGAACTGGGTATTGAGACGGATGCAATATTTTACATCAATAGTTTATCTTATAGAACAATAGTTTACAAGGGCTTGTTAACCGGGACACAATTATCCGAATACTACCCTGATCTAAAAGATGATGATTTTCAATCCAGTTTTGCCATTATCCACCAGAGATTCAGTACCAATACTTTGCCAACCTGGCATAGAGCGCAGCCCATGCGGCATCTTGCTCACAATGGTGAGATCAATACTTTACAGGGTAATATCAATAGAATGCGTTCCCGGGAAGGTGTGATTTCTTCTTCAAAATTTGGTGATAAGGTTGATAAAATTCGCCCTATTATTGATAGGAGTGGTAGTGACTCGGCTATTTTTGATAATGTACTGGAATTTTTTCTACACGGTGGCAGGAGTCTACCCCATGTTATGATGATGATGGTTCCAGAAGCCTGTCCTCAAGATGCTCAGATCAGCCGTGATAAACGCGGTTTTTACCAATTTCACTCTTCCATCATGGAACCCTGGGATGGCCCGGCGGCTTTAGTTTTTTCCGATGGTAGATATGTGGGCGCAACCCTGGATAGAAATGGACTTAGACCAATTCGATATACCATTACCAAGGACAACCGGGTTGTACTCTCTTCAGAAACCGGTGTACTCAATGTCGAGGCTGACCAGGTTCGCAAAAAAGGTAGATTGAATGGCGGTAGAATGTTTCTGGTGGACCTAAAACAAAGACGAATCATCTTTGATAATGAGATCAAAGCCCGGGTCTCTAGACAGTATCCCTATCGTAAATGGGTCGAAAAAATGCAGATAAAATTAAGAGGATTATTTTCTCCGGGTGGTATGCCCAAAATGGAGAAAGAGGAACTGATAAAAAAACAGAAGTGTTTTGGTTACACTGATGAGGAGATCAAAAAATTGATCCTGCCCATGGTCAAACAAAGCCAGGAAAATACTGGAAGTATGGGAAATGATGCGGCTATTCCTGTTCTCTCACGCAAAACCAAAAATCTTTTTAATTATTTCAAGCAGGAATTTGCTCAGGTTACCAATCCACCTATTGACCCACTCCGAGAAGAACTGGTTATGTCCCTGGATAGTTTTCTGGGACGAAAAAGTACTCCCCTGGAAGAAGATCCCAAACATTACAAAGGCATTAATTTACATCATCCGGTCTTGAGCAAAGACGACTTAAGGATTTTGGAGTATACTGAGAATGAGTCACTTAAATCAGCCCGTTTGGATATTACCTATCAGCCTGATGCTACTGGAAAAAAACTTAAACAAAGGTTAGATCAAATTTTTGAGCAGGCTGCTGATTTAATAGAAGATGAAAAGGTGTCTCTACTGGTACTGACAGATAAAAATGCAGATCAGGATCAGGTTCCCATCCCCGTTCTTCTGGCTGCGTCGGGCTTACACCATTATCTAATCGATGAAAATCTAAGAACCAAGGCAGCCATCATTGTTGAATCCGGCGAAGTTCGGGAGGTCATGCATTATGCGCTTTTACTGGGTTATGGAACTGATGCAATCTGTCCTTATCTGGCTTATCAGACCATTCACGATCTCTATGAATCCAATTACATAGAAAATATGAACACTCCTGAAGAAGCAATGGATTCCTATATCACTGCTGTCAAAAAAGGTCTCTTAAAAACATTTAGCAGAATGGGAATCTCTACATTGCACGGATTTTTTGGCGCTCAAATATTTGAAGCAGTAGGGCTAAATAAAAAGGTTGTAGATAAATATTTCACAGATACACCTTCCAGAATTGGTGGAATGGGTCTGAAAGAGATATCTCAGGAAGCAGCCAAAATGCACCAGAAAGCATATGGCGTTGAGGAAGCAACTCCGGAGCTACTGGAACCAGGTGGAGAATATAGAGTTCGAACTGAAGGTGAAAAACATTTCTGGAATGCAGAATCCATCCATTATTTACAGGAAAGTGTGCGTAAGAAGGACTATGAGACCTTTCAAAAATTCACTGAAAATATCAATCAAGCACAAAAAGATTCTGGATTAATCCGGGGACTGATGCGCTTCAAAGATAGAGAATCAATACCTATAGACGAAGTTGAGCCAGTAGATTCGATTGTAAAACGATTTGTGACAGCGGCTATGTCCATGGGTTCAATCAGTAAGGAAGCCCACGAAACTATGGCTATTGCTATGAATCGTCTAGGAGCCAAGAGTAATTCCGGCGAAGGTGGTGAAGATCCAGCTCGTTATGAGGAGCTACCCAATGGTGACAGTAAGTGCTCGGCCATAAAACAGGTTGCCTCGGGGCGATTTGGAGTTAATACTGAATATCTGAGACATGCTGAAGAAATCCAGATCAAGATGGCTCAAGGTGCCAAGCCCGGTGAAGGAGGACAATTGCCCGGTCACAAAGTCAGCGAAACTATTGCTCGTATTAGACAGACCACTCCGGGGGTAACTCTGATTTCTCCTCCTCCCCATCATGATATTTATTCCATTGAAGATCTGGCGCAATTGATCTATGATCTCAAGACAGTTAATGATGAGGCGCGGGTATCAGTAAAATTAGTGTCCGAAGCTGGAGTAGGGACAATTGCAGCAGGAGTTGCCAAGGCCAAAGCTGATATGGTCCTGATCTCAGGTCAGGACGGAGGAACAGGTTCTTCGCCTCTGACTGCGATCAAACATGCTGGTCTGCCCTGGGAACTCGGAATTGCAGAAGCACAACAAACATTAGTCCAAAATAAACTCAGAGACCAGATTCGTGTCCAGGTTGATGGTCAACTCAGAACAGGCCGTGATCTTGCAATTGCAACTCTCTTAGGAGCAGAAGAATATGGCTTCGGCACCACTGCCCTGATAACAATGGGCTGTGTAATGATGAGGAAGTGCCACAAAAATTCATGTCCCGTAGGAATCGCCACACAAAATCCGGAATTAAGAAAAAATTTTAAAGGAAAACCGGAACATGTGGAAAGATTTATGAAATTTGTTGCCCAGGATCTCAGAGAAATAATGGCTGAACTGGGTTTTAGAACTATTGATGAGATGGTGGGGCGCGTTGATGCGCTTGATTTTGAAGAGGTACTTGATCACTGGAAAGCAGAAAATGTGGATCTGTCGCGGATATTAAACAAGGATCATTTGCAGGCTGAAACTGATTTTTACAGCGAGAATGAAACTATCCATATTCAGGCCTCGGATAAGGAACTGGGCCTGTACGACCAGGTCAAAGATGCTATTCAGACTGGTGAAGAGGTGACTATTAATAAAGATATTCGAAATATCCATAGAACAGTTGGAGCTTTTATCAGCGGCCAGATTGCTGATCAATATGGTCTGGATGGGTTGCCTGAGGATACTATTAATTTCAATTTTCATGGGTCTGCCGGACAGAGCACTGGTGCTTTTCTGGTTAATGGTGTGACTATGGAGATAACTGGTGATGCTAATGATTATCTGGGCAAAGGCATGTCCGGGGGTAAGATCATACTCAAGACTCCGGAAAGCCTGCGTGATAGGTCCAGCTCCAATGTAATTTGTGGTAATGTTGTCCTCTTTGGCGCTACTGGTGGAGAAGTTTACATTAATGGTCGCGCTGGTGAAAGATTCGGCGTCAGAAATAGTGGAGGTCAAGCTGTTGTAGAAGGGGTTGGTGACCATGGTTGTGAATATATGACTGGTGGAACTGTGGTTGTGCTTGGTGAAACAGGAAAGAATTTTGCTGCTGGAATGAGCGGTGGAAAAGCTTTTGTATATGATCCTTCCCATATTTTTGATAACCGCTGCAATCTCGATATGGTGGTTCTAGAAAGTGTCTGGAAAGACCAGGACAAAGAAGAACTGCGCAGTATGCTTGAACAACATTATCAGTATACAGGAAGTTTAAAAGCCAAAGATATACTTGATAATTGGGAAGCAAAATTACCATACTTTGTGAAGGTAGTTCCCATCGAGTATAAGAAAGTTATGGAAAGGATGAAGATGAAAGAAGGTAGTGAAAAAGAAACTGTCTCAGCAACTGAGGAGGTTTATCTTGACTAAAGAACTCAATTTCACAAAAATAAAACGTAAAAACATACCCAAACGCAAGGTCAAAGAACGTATTCAGGATTATAGAGAAGTTGAAGCTAATTATCCTGAAGCACTAGTTAGAGAGCAGGCTTCCCGCTGCATGGATTGTGGTGTTGCTCACTGCCATAGTTTTGGTTGTCCTATTGAAAATAGAATTCCGGACTGGAATGATCTGGTTTACCAAGGACACTGGAAAAAGGCTTTGCAGATTTTGCATTCTACTAATAATTTTCCCGAGTTTACTGGAAAACTCTGTCCTGCCCCCTGTGAAGATGGTTGTACTCTGGATATGGATTATGAATCTGTTACTATCAGTAATATTGAATTCAAGATTGTTGAAAAAGGGTGGGAAAAAGGCTGGATCCAGCCCAGACCTCCCCATCAAGAACTAGATCAGAAAGTCGCAATTATTGGTTCCGGACCGTCCGGATTGAGTGCTGCTCAACAACTACGCAGAAAGGGTTTTCAAGTTACTATTTTTGAGAAAGCACCTCAGCCAGGCGGGTTATTGCGCTATGGCATACCTGATTTTAAAATGGATAAAAAATATATTGATAAGAGAATAGAGCAAATGATTGAGGAAGGAATTGATTTTGAGCTCAATACTGAAATAGGCCGAGATATTGCTCTGGATTATGTAAAAAGAAAATTTGATGCGCTTGTTTTAACAGTAGGGACACAAAAGCCCCGTGACCTTGATCTGCCCGGTAGAGATCTGGACGGTATTGTTTTTGCCAAGGAATATCTGATCCATCAGAATAGAGTTAATAACAGAGAAGTTGATAACCTGGCCGACCGTTTGGATGCCAAAGATAAATCTATTGTGGTCATTGGTGGTGGGGATACAGGTTCGGATTGTATTGGTACGGCTGTTAGACAGGGTGCCAAACAGATCACTCAGATTGAAATCCTGCCCAAGCCACCCAGCACACGCTCCGCTGGGAATCCCTGGCCCCTGGTTGCTAATACTTATGAGGAGACTTCTTCTTTGAAAGAAGGCGGGATAACTCTCTGGAAAACTTTACCAACTGAATTTGTAGGTAAAGAAGGCCACGTCACAGAAATAAAATGCCATAGTATTAGCTGGGAAGGCGATGATTTTGAAAAGATTCCGGATAGTGAGTTTCAGGTGGATGCTGATATGGCGATCTTAAGCGTTGGTTTTGAAAGAAATGAAGACAGCCCGATTTTTGAAAGTGATTTGATCAATTTAACTGAGGATAATGAAATAGATACTAAAGAAAATATTTACACTGCCGGTGATCTGGTTAATGGCCCGTCTTTAATCGTGAATAATATTGCTGATGGTCGGGAAGTTGCTAAGACTGTTGCTTCGGATTTGAGAAGGTAAAAAATACAAAAAGTAACCTTGCGAAGGATTCCAACCTTCGTAAGGTTGAAATTTTCTTCATTGAATAAGTCAAAATCAAAGGAGCCGAACATTAATTCAAAATGATTATCCAGGGAATAATTTTTCAGATTGTTTTGAATGGCATTTTGCGCAATTTTAGGTCGGGGAGGTCAACTCCCTATCCCATTCTGGAGACATTGATGTTGATATTCTGACATCTGTGACCAATCTATAAACACTTCAGTTTTATTTAAAGCATGCAATAAATCAACTCCCTCCTGTCGCTTACTTTTTCTCAAAAAGGAGATTAGTTCAGATAATATAAGTTTATTAATAGTAAGAGCGTTTTCATCCAGTACATTATTAAGAAAAATTAGCTTGCCCTGCTACAAAATAATTTATCCAGACAGAACTATCTACTAATATGTTCATTTCTACCCCTGAGTTTATCTTTGTATGAGATATATCAGTTCTATTGCAGTAGATCAGTAGAAAAAATATCGTCTGCTCAAGATAGGTAGTTTAGGATTTATTCATACTTTTTTACTATCAAGAACTCATGTATTATATAGTAAATTAGATAAAATTTTTTCTGGAAGAAATAAGTCTGAAATTTTAGTAAATACGCTTCGATATGAATCAGAAAGTCAATTTGTACTGCAGGAGTAATTAATAAATAGAAATAGTAAAAAAATAACCTCGCCCGCTATAATTAGCAGACGAGGTTATATATAGAGGAGGAGGGAAAGTGATTGCTAAGCTTTTATAAACTTTGTGAGCACACCAGGAGTCGAACCTGGGACCCACGGCTTAAAAGGCCGTTGCTCTACCAGCTGAGCTATGTGCCCTCACTTCTCATCAAATAGCGACCAAAATTATGGCTAATTTTTATGTATGTCAAGAAAAAAACTAAAACAGTATACATAATAAACTTTAGACCAGCCAGATAGTTCAATATCATGAATTAAAGTAAGATAATTAAGGGTGCATAAAATCAATAAATCTTTCTTTATTTTTAACGTCCAGTGCTTCTTTTCTTTCAATCTGATTGGAAATGAATGCTTTTACCTTTTTAATCCTTTTATCAAGATAAAAAGATTCCCATTCAGATTCAAAATTTTCATAATCGATTTCACTATTATCAGAAAGTCTCTTGAGTAAATTTACATAGGTATTGGGATTATAACCTGCCCTATAAGCATAAATAACACCCAGTCTGTCAGCTTCATACTCATATTTCAATTGTCTTTTTTTACAGGCTGCCTCATATAAGTTATTAGCCAGGTTCTCCAGCTTCGAAGTATTTTTTGATGAAGTCTCCTCCTCCAGTTTTTGAAAAGCATGGCTGGCTTTAATACGGGTTTCCCGATTTTGTAGCTCTAACTGTCCATGCTTCCGGATAAAGTGAGCCAGTTCATGTCCTAATAAACAGGCCAGTTCGGCTTCATTATTTATTTTGTCTATTAAACCCTGACTGAGAAAAAATATGCCTCCCGGAGTACAATAAGCCGCCGAGTTTGGCTCCTTTACAATATAAAATTTGACTGAATGTTGGTATCCGCTACTTTTTTCCAATACCAAAGTGCCTACAAAGTTAATATATTTTACCTTGTTGCTATCTTTGATAACTCCTTTTTGTGCAATTCTACTTGCTACAGCAAGACCAATTTTTTCATCCTGCCAGGTTATTTGAGTAATATTAGATTCCTGTGGTAACCCATAGCGTTTTTCTAATTTTTTAGGGTTGCGGTTTTGAAAAGTATTATTTTTAAAGGAAAGATATTCTTCCGGAGTAATTAATTTTTTATTATATTGTTCTACAAAACCCGGATTACCTCCTGTCTGAGCTATATATTTTTCTGCAAAGCCCCGTACGGCTCCGCTCATTGAAGCCTGTGAAATTCTACTGGTATCAGTTTTAATTTTTTGATCTAATAGATTTTCAGATTTGCAATTTTCGAATACATTTCTAGAGACCCAACCTACATTATGCTGCCATTTAACTTGCAGCCATTTGTCAGACTGGTCTAATTTATAGATTTTTGAACCTTTAGATAATACTTTTATAACTGGATAAAAGCATCCCGGACCTTCCCTCAGGTGTGTATTGTTTCTAGGTATAGTTACTCTTTCTTTAGAGAAGACATTTATTGTAAAAAGTAAAATCAGCAAAATTACAGAATATTTTTTCATTTCTAGCCTCCGGATATCTTCAATCTACTAATAATTATGAGATAAATTAATTTCCTTCTAATTTCCTTTGACACTGTTTAATGTAATAAGCAGTAATCTGGTCATCAGGAAATCTGGACCGCAATTCTGTAAACCTATGAAGCGCTGCTTCAAAGTTATCGTTTCGATATAATTTTAAAGCTTTCTGATGTAAATTCAATAAAATTTTTGTATCCTGGTCAATTTTTTCTGTGGTACAAATCACACAATATATATCAAGAGATTTACTTAGACCTTTAACTGTGATATTACCTAATTTTCTGCAAACGAACTTTTCTTGGACCTGGTTATATGTAAATCCAGAAATAATATTATTGGTATTAAAAGTTTTATTGACTCCCTCTAAACGGGCAGCCAGATTAACACTATTTCCAATCGCTGTATAATCCATTCTGTTAGAGGAACCAAGATTACCGACCAGAATTTCACCAGTTGTTACTCCAATTCTTGTTTTGAGTCTGATATCTTGACCCTTAATAGTAAAGTTTTTATTTATTATTTCTTGAATATCCAAAATAGTCTGAGATGCTTTTTCAGCATGACCGGGTTGATTGAGCGGAGGACCGAAAATAGCCATTAATCCATCTCCCAGGTATTTATCGATCATACCACCATTTTCGAATATAATTTGCTCTAATTGTTGAAAATAATTATTTAATAGTTGAACCGTGTCCTGGGAATCCAATTTTTCAGCTAAACCGGTGAAGCCCTCGATATCAGTAAAAAGTACTGTACCCTGGACCTTTTCTCCCCCAAGCTTAACTTCTTCATAATTTTGTGTTAGTCTATCTATTATTTCCGGATGCATATAATTTTGGAAAATATTTTTTATTAATTGTCTTTGCCGTCCCTCTGACCAATAATTATATGTAACAATACCGATGAGGGACAACAGTGTAGCAAACCATATACCGACACTTGGAATGTGAGTTGTAGTTGTACTATAGAAATAAAAGTGTAATCCAAGGGGTATTATAAAATAAGTAATAGTGACAACACTACAGAAGTAGAGCCTATATTTTCTCCAGGCAAGATTGAAAAGTAAAAGTGCTAAAAATAAAATAACTGAAATTTTCAAAAAAGAAATTCGGGACACAACTTTCTCCTGAACCATGTTACTATAAACTGTGGCATATATTTCAATTCCAGGAAAAGGTGCTTGCTCTGTTGTATAAGGTGTAGGCTTCACATCCCATAGTCCCGCAGCTGTAGCCCCAATAAAAATTGTTTTATCTCTAAAAATATTAGGCGACAAGATTGGCTTTTTACCTGCCTTCCATTGTTGATAGGACTTTACTAAATTGATGAAAGAAACATACTTGAAGGTCTCATTGACTCCGCCTTTCCCATACCACCTGATATTTAGGAATCCATTTTTATTTATATTGAATTTAAAAGGTCCGGCTATAAGTTTCCCGCTCTGTTTATCAAATGAAATTTTTTTGATATCATGAGCGCTAATTAACCCGGATAAACTCAGAAAGGGGAAAATATGGTTATTATATTTATAGAATAGAGGTATTTTCCTGCAAATACCATCTTCATCAGTATAAAAATTAACAGTACCAAGATTGCGGGCTGACTTTTGGAATTTTGGGATCGGTAAAGTGGCCTGCGGAAATTCTCGAATAAGTTGATCGGGAAGATTGAATTGGATATTTTTACGCTTTTTTACTATTGGATGATTAGTCTCATGAGTTGAGTCTTCTAATTGAAGAGCGAGGGTTACATCATTTTCCCGCATCGATTGTGCAAAAATAGAGTCCGATAAACTTGTGTTTTGGTTTACTCTGTTTATATCCGAACGAGAAAATAGGATATCAAAAAGAATAGATTTAGCCTGACTGTGAGAAAGGTATTCAGTTACTCTTCCATAAAGGCTTCTAGGCCAGGGCCAGAGTATTTTATAGTTTTTGCGAAGCTGGTTGATGCTGTTTTGATCTATAGTGACGATAACTATATCATCGGAAGGTTTTTCAGGGCAGCTGGTGACCACGATATCATTTATCTGTTTGTTCCAATTTTGAATCAAAGGTAGATCAATCACCAGGAAAATTATTATAATGCTCAGAAGAGCTACTGCACTTGCAATTGTAATATTTTTAATTTTATCCAATTAGATAAATATTTTTATTGAATGGATTCACTATTTTATGGATAACAAATTTGATAACTATAAATATTCTATTTATCTAGCAAAAGACTATACCAGAATCATTCATAACCATTTTAAAATGGGGTGTGAAATATTGCTCTTTTATTACTTTAATCCCCACCTTCCATAGAAACTCAGTTTGCCCATCTCTTCCTCGGGAGGAATAATTTTATGGTTAATGGTTATAATGGTTAATACCGTGGATTTATTTCTCCCGAACACATTGCCCTAAGTTACCCAAAGGAAATTTTGATGAATTTTTCAGGTATAAACGGGTACCCTTTATTATTCCTGGTAATCAGTGATTCATGCTTTGGGCTATAGGAGGTAAAGACCTTCATCTGCAAGAATGTCAATATATAACTCAATTTTATCACCTCAGGCTCTTAGCATATATATTTATTTTAAATATATAGCTAATATAAATCCATTTTTAACCTTCTGGAATATAGACATGTTTTTTATAGTACCAGTATATATTCCAAATTATGTAATAAGTAAAAATTCCAGTTTAACTTCTTCTGAATCTAAGAAACCTTATTATAGGGTTCCTGTTAAATATTATTTTTTCTATTAATATTTTAGTCTAGTAGATGTTTAAACATTTCTTATAAATGGAAATCATTATCAAATATATATTATCCACCTTCTTTCTCTTTTTCAAAATAACTGCCCTCATGGGTAAACTATGTGATATCTGTACTCGTACAATTAGTTTAATTTCTGAAAAAATTATTGAGAGATTCTATCACGTATTCTTGTTTATCTTCACTTAGCTGAGGATAAACAGGAATAGCAAGTGAATGTTGAGAGGCGTCTTCGCTGTTTGGGAAATCGCCCTCTTCATAATCAAGATGTTGATAACATTCTTGCTGGTGAAAAGGAACAGGATAATAAATTGAGTAACCAATTTGTTTCTTGCGAAGATAGGTTTCAAGTTCTTTTCTATCTCCGGGTACGGATATGACGTATTGGTTGTAAATATGATATTCAGGTTTATAGGCTACTTCAGGAGTCTGAATTTGATCAGTGAGTTCCCGATTATATTTTTCAGCATTCTCCTGTCTCATTTTATTCCATTTATCCAGGTATTGTAATTTTACTGATAATACAGCGGCCTGGATAGCATTCAGTCGGAAATTACCCCCAATCATAGAGTGATGATATTTAGGAGCGGCTCCATGATTTCTTAGTTTTCTGATTTTTGCGGCTATTTCATCATCGCGGGTAACTACCATACCACCATCCCCCATACCACCTAAACTATTGGAAGGGAAAAAGGAAAAGCAACCTGTTTTACCCATTGTCCCGGCTTGATAGGAGTCACCTTTATTGGGATATTTAGCTCCAAAAGCCTGAGTAGCATCTTCTATAACAGGTATATTATACTTCCTTGCAGTTCTTATTATAGGTTTCATATCTGCACACTGCCCAAATAGGTGAGCTGGTATGATGGCTTTTACTCTTTCAGTCTTATCTTGATTATTCTCTAACCATTGATTGAGTTTCTTTGGATCGAGGTTATATGTATCTGGATCAATATCAAGAAAAACAGGTTGAGCATTTAATCGTGATATTACTTCTGTGGTAGAAAAGAAAGCATAATCTGTTGTCAATACAATATCTCCTGGTCCAACATCTAGAGCCATTAAGGAAACTAATAAAGCATCTGTTCCAGAAGAGACTCCGATTGCATTGTCAATATCACAATAATCAGAAATATTTCTTTCGAAATTAGAAACTTTAGGTCCATTTATATACTGGGCTGATTCTACCACCTCATCTATAGCGATTTTGACTTCATCGCGAATTTCATCTATTTGGGGATTCAAATCAGATAAAGATACGTGCATTACTTTTCCTCTATTTTTGAATTATCTCTTACTTTAATATAAAAAGAGTATTCTGGTTCAGCAAGGGTTATTTGTTAATCGACTGAAAACCTCCGTTTACCTGAATTATTCATAACTATTTTAAAATGGTGGGTTAAGGATATATTTTATATTATTTTAAATACTCTTTTCTATACAAACTCAGTTTTCCCGAAGGATCCGCCCAGGGGTCTTCATCGAAGTCCCTGGTGACCGTTGTGACCTAAGGGAAATGGTAATGAATTTTTCAGGTTTAAATATAGAAAAAATAGAAATAGGAGGAGGTCAGTTATTTATTTAATGAAAAGAATCTTTGCATACAATACCTTTGATATATTGAAATTTGATCATACCTAATATGATGATCAAAATATTTAGCAAAATGATTATCTAAATGTTAATTAATATTGGATATACTCCTCTTTGAGAGGACAAAAAAATCTTGCATTAATTAATATTAAAATGTACATTTATTCTGATTTTTAATGAAAAGTAGTCCTGATTAAAATTGAGATTTCTAAAGATCAATCGGATTAAATAAGTTCTTAGATTAGGATATTTTTAATAATGCAATACATAATCAGAAATATAGTGGTATTAATACAAAGTCTTTCGCTTTTATTATATTTAAAATATATTTGCTCCAAGGTAAGAATCCGATTGTTTTAACCTTCCATAGGATTAATATCTAATATCACTAGAAGAATTTTACATTTTTTCTAACCTAAATAAAAAAATAATCATTAAAAGGATAAATAGATGGATCAAAATAATTTAATAGATTTACCATCCTGGAATAGGGCGGTGATTAAAGTCGGGAGTGCGATCATTGCGCCGGATAATCAGAGTTGCGGTACAAAATATCTTTTACACATTGCAAATTTTGTCAATCAATGCCGCAGGAAAGGAAAAGAAATAATTATAGTTTCTTCAGGTGCTGTAGCTGCTGGTCAGGCCTTACAGACCAAATATCCTGTAAATGCTCCTAAATCCATACCAGTAAAACAAGCTCTAGCTGCGATTGGTCAGCCAGGGATGTTTTCTCAGTGGAAAAAATTATTTGATTTTCCCTGTGCTCAACTCTTAATCACACTTGAAGATTTATTAAACAGAGAAAGATATGTCAATGTTAAAAACACCCTCAATGAAGTTTTACGGATGGAAGCACTTCCGATTGTGAATGAAAACGATACCGTTGGTGTTCATGAGTTGAAAGTAGGCGATAATGACAACCTTTCTGCTCACGTTGCTGATCTAGTTGATGCAGATTTGCTCTTGATTAGTACAGATACGGATGGACTTTACACCGATGATCCGGCAGAAAATGAGGAAGCAGAAATGATTCCTGAAGTAAAAAAAATTGATAAAGAAATTTATAATATGGCTGGATCTTCGTCAAATCCAGTCGCTAAAGGTGGTATGAAAACGAAGATAGAAGCAGCTGAGAAGGCAGTCCAACGAGGTATTAATACAATTATTTTAAACGGGCAAAAATATAAAACTTTTGAAAATATGTTGAATGGTAAGGTAGCAGGAACCTTATTTCACAAGGAAAAGGATCCCAGGACAGCTAAGAAGAATTGGATGCTTCATGCCCTTCGTTCAGAAGGTGAAGTGATAATAGACAAAGGCGCTGCTAATGCTCTGATTGAGAAGTCGGCTTCTCTTCTACCAGCCGGAGTCAAAGAAGTAAAAGGAGAATTTAATAAAGGTTCTGCTGTCAAAATATATAAACTGGAAAATGGTAAAAAACAATTGATTGGCAAAGGAACTACTCAGTATGATTCTGAAGGAATGCGAAAAATTAAGGGGAAACAGAGTTTCGAAATCAAAGAAACCCTGGGCTACATTACTAGTGATGCAATCGTCCAGAGAGACGATATGGTTGTACTGGAAAATATAACCCATAAGGAGGATATAAAATGAGTCAGAATATTGAAGAAATAGTAAAAAAATGTCATCAATCTTCCAGAGTTATCAGTCAGCTGGATAATGCTGAGAAAAATCAAATTTTAAATACCATTGCTGATCTTTTGGAAGAAAACATAGAAGAAATAGAGGAAAAAAATAAGATTGATATGGAAAATGCAGAAGAGAATGATCTTTCAGAGGCAATGAAAGATAGGCTACTGCTAAATCAGGAAAGAATAGAAAAGATGGCGAAGGCTGTGCGGGAAATTGCTGAATTGGATGACCCTGTAGGTGATATTACAGATTATAGACAGCGGCCTAGCGGTATAAAGGTGGCGCGAATGTCAATTCCTCTAGGTGTGATAGCAATGATCTATGAATCCCGTCCTAATGTTACGTCCGATGCAGCAGCATTATGTTTAAAAGCTGGTAACGCAGTTGTTTTAAGAGGTGGTTCTGAGGCTTTTCACTCAAATACTGCTATAGCCGATGTCATAACAGAGGCTCTGGAACAAAATGATGTTCCTGGTGAAATAGTGACTCTGATACCAACAACTGATCGTGAGGCAGTGAATGAGCTTTTATCTATGAATCAATATGTAGACCTTCTAATTCCAAGAGGAGGAGAAGGATTAATAAGATTTGTTGATGAAAATAGCCATATTCCGGTTTTAAAACATTATAAAGGTGTTTGCCACGAATTTGTCGACAAAGAAGCTGATTTTGATAAAGCCATGAGAATGTTGATCGACGGCAAAGTCAGCCGTACCGGTGTCTGTAATGCTCTTGAAACTTTACTGGTGCAGGAAGATGTTGCGGAAGATTTTCTATCTTTGGTTCAAGAGAATGAACATCTACAGGATGTGAAAATCCATGGTTGTGAAAGAACTCAGGAAATAATGTCAGATATTGATTCTGCTACAGAGGAGGATTATTATGCCGAATATCTCGCAAAAGAAATTGCTATTAAGGTTGTAGATGATTTTGATGAGGCTGTAGATCATATCACAAAATATGGATCCGGACATACAGATGTGATTGCCACTGAAAAAATTGATAGAGGAAATGAATTTTTAAAACGGGTCAATTCAGCAGTAGCAATGGTAAATGCTTCTTCCCGGTTTTCTGATGGAGGAGAATTTGGATTGGGAGCAGAAATAGGCATTTCTACTACAAAATTACATGCCTATGGTCCTATGGGTGTAGAAGCCTTAACTACGCAAAAATTTGTGGTTCTGGGGGAAGGTACAACCCGGCACGATATAGTGTAAACATTTTTAATTTTATTATTATTTGATCTAATTGGGATCTTCTTAAAAAATTGCATAATCAATAAAAAGTCATGGTTGTACCTCATTGAGATCATCTCTAGGGGTTCGTTGTGACCTTGGTGACTCATGGTAGATTTGAACCAGAGATGAAAAACGAATTGATTCATTCTTTGTCTCAGCTCAGAATGAGAGGGTTTTCTGCTTTTTCAAGGAAGTCCTATATTACTTTTTGATATATTATCAGTGAGAAAGAAGCCTCGCAGGTTTTTTCAACCTACGAGGGTTATTATTATTCTATTAATTATTCTTTTTCCTTAGAGATTCGTGTGAATCTAATTAAGAGATAGGCCAGAGCAGCAAAGAAGAGTAAAGCAACTATTGTAGAAAATCCACCGGCCCAATTTTGGGGTAAAATCTCTGCTCTTTTGCCAATTATAACCAGAAAACCTACCAGTACACCCATTAAGCCATCGCCTCCTACTAATCCTGATCCAAATAAAATTCCTTTTTCTCTGCGTTCTTCCATAACCTTTTCCGTTTCACTGCGTTTTTCAATTACTTTTCTAATTGTACCTCCTATAAAAATAGGAATCATGGTAGAGACGGGAAGGTAAACTCCTACAGCAAAAGCAAGGGCTGGAATCTTGATCACAAAATGTACAAACAGAGTGATACCTGCCCCTATAAAAACGAGGGTCCAGGGAATATTTTGACTGACTAGACCGTCGATTATCATCTTCATCATATTGGCCTGAGGTGCTGGCAATTCAGCAGAACCAAAGCCGTGTGCTTCTCCCAGAATCATAACACTGAGGGCTACAAAAAATGCTGTTGCTAACACACCAACCAGCTCTGCTATTTGTTGCTTTTTAGGCGTAGCACCGATCAGAAAACCGGCTTTCAGATCCTGGGAGGTGTCTCCTGCAATAGAAGCTGCACAGCCTACTATTCCACCGATTGTGATGGTGGCTATTTTGGCATTGATACCCTCGAAGCCCAAGCCCAGAAAGATGAGACTTGTCCCTATTAATGTGGCTATCACCATTCCCGAGGTAGGATTGGAAGTAACCCCCACCAGGCCAACTATTCTTGCTGAAACTGTCACAAAGAAAAATGCAAATATAGACGCCAGAGAGGCTGCTATTAAGCGAATGAAAATTGAGTCGGAAAAGTTAAACAAAATAGGTATTACTGCTATGATCAGTGTTATTAGCCCCACGCCTATAAAAACAACTTTGAGGGAAAGATCATCATCTGTTCTGTCAAATGCTTTGCCGGCTTTGGATTCCTTAATATGCTGAAGACCAACCTTGAAACTCGATACCATTGTAGGAATTGATTTAATCAAAGTAATAAACCCCGCAGTTGCAACTGAGCCAGCACCTATGTATCTAATATAGGTGCTCCAGATCTGATTGGGTGTCATTTTGCTGATCAGTTGTGTACCGGGATAGATCACTTGTCCAATAGCATCTCCATAATAAGCCAGGCCAGGAATAAGAACCAACCAGGATAATAAACCACCTGAGACCATAATCAGTGCAATCCGGAAACCCAGAATATAACCTACTCCAAGGAGAGCGGGTTGAGTGCGCATCCCCAGAGTTGCTTTTTTGACAAATGGTATTTTGACCCAGATTTTATCTTTAAATAAATGTACTATTTTGATCAGGAAAGTATAAACAAAGCCAACGCCTAAACCGGCAAATACATTTTTTGCACTGGTACCGCCTGTATCTGCAGCTACTAAGACTTCAGCTGAACCTATACCTTCCGGATAGGGCAATTTACCATGCTCCTTTTTGATCAAAAATCTTCGCAAAGGGATCATAAAAAGTACTCCTATAAGACCGCCAGCAAGTGCAATCAATGTTATTTTCAGGAGGCCCGGTTTTTGTCCCCACATATAGAGTGCTGGTATTGTAAAAATTATTCCTGAAGCCAGGGATGAACTGGCTGAACCGGCGGTTTTGGTGATATTATTTTCCAGAATTGAAGTTTTACCGGTGATTTTTCTCAGTGCTCTTGAAATAGCAACTGTCAAAACTGCCAGTGGAATGGCGGTTGAGATTGTTAAGCCAGAAATCAATCCCAGATAAGCATTAGCCATTCCGAATAGAATACCGAAGATTGAACCGTAGATCAAGGATTTGAAGGTTAGTTCTGTCATTGATTCCGTTTTAGGAACATACGGTTCGTACTCTTCTCCTGATACTTCCTCATACGCTTCCGGTGGTAGTCCTTCTTTTTTTCCCATGATCTGCCCCTATCTACTATTTGCATTTCAAATTTTAAAGACTTTTATATTAATATTGTAGGATATATTTTACAAGGAATTTATTGTAGGCTAACGTTTCCTGTTAGCAATATAGCCAGGAAGTTTGAAAAATAATAAATTTCCTAATAATAAATGTAATGAAAGACAGCATAGAATTTCATCAGGTTTGTGACATTAGAAAAACTGCACAGGTTTGATAAACCTACGAGGTTTAATAGAGAGAACTCCTTATGTGAAAGCCCTTAAATAAAAAAAACCAAAAAATCTCAAAAAATAATTTAACTTTTTGTAATTTGATCTGTCTAATAAATGAAGCTCTCAAAAAATGGGAAGTAATATTGTCAGGAAATAGAGATTTTAACCAGATAGTAAAAGATAATCATCAAAAAATATTTGGACTGTTTATGAAAATGGTAGGCCGCCACGATCAGGCAGATGAATTGACTCAGAGGACTTTTGTGACAGTATATAAGAAACTGGATACCTTTCGAGGAGAATCCTCTCTAGATACCTGGATCTACCGAATTGCTGTTAATATTGGTAAGAATTATCTCAACAAAAAACGAGTCAAAGATTTTGTAGGTCTGGATAAAATTAAAGAGTTAATTTACGAAAGCAGCAGTAATATAAATGAGGATAGCAAAAATTATTTACAGCAGGCTATTCAGAAGTTACCACCCAAACAGACAATGGTGGTTTTGCTCAGGAGCTTTCAGGGCTTACCCTACAAGAAAATAGGAGCTATTTTGGATATCAGTGAAAATTCTGCCAAAGTTAATTTTTCCCATGCTTTGAAAAATTTACGCAAAAAATTAAATCAGATGGGGGTGGATTATGAGCAACTGTAAAAAATGCCAGAAATTATTACCAAAATATATAGATAGTTCTTTAAAAAAGGATAAAATCGCCTTTGTTGAAAATCATATAGAAGAATGTTCTGAGTGTAAGAATTTCTATCAGGAGTTATACATGATCAATGCCAGAGTAGGTAAAGAGGACTATCAGCTAGAGGATGAATATGGGAATAAATTATTAGCAGAGGTTAACAATCATCTGGATAAGCAGAAGCAGCGCCAACCTATTTTTAAGTGGGCCGCAGCTGCTACTGCTGCAATAATATTGATAGCAATTGGTATCACTCAATTTGGATCTGAGGGAAAAATAGCTACCGCATCTAATTATACAACCGAAGATTATTTATCCTATCTCAACTCTGATTACTTATCCGGCTACTCGAATAAATCTATGTATTTGCCGGAAGATATTTACTCCGAGAGCACAACAGAAATGGGTTATACTTTAGTGAGTACGGAAGGGTATGAGTCTCTAAATGACTTAGCCATAATCACCACCCAATTATCTGAAGAAAAATTTGATAATTTAATAGCAAATATAAAAAAATCAAATAAGGAGAACTAATGCTAAATATTAAAAATAAGGTCTTAATTAGTCTGCTCATATTTTTATTCAGTATCAGTATCTTTGCTCAAAGAAGGGGGGCCAATCATATGTTTCCTCACGATAGCAGTGGTTTAAAAGGGCCTCGAGGTAGATGGGCTGATTCAAGCAATAGTATGTTTGAGCGAAGAAAAGAAAAACTGGAAAAACTTAAAGTATGGAGAATGGTGGATTATTTGAACCTTTCTTCTCAGCAATCAGAGAAATTTTTCCCTAAGTACCATAAATACAAAGAAAAACTACGTAACCATCATAAAAATATGGAAAGTGTCATTCTTGAACTTGATAATAAATTGAGGAGGGAAGAATACGATCCTGATGAAAGTGATTTAAACAAATATCTGAATAAACTGGCTCAAATCAGAGAGAATAGATCCAAGATAAAAAAAGAATTTTTAAAAAATGTTGACGGCATTCTGAATACTAAGCAAAAGATGAAACTACTGATCTTTGAAGACAAATTTAAGAGACAAATAATGAGAGAACTGCATAGAATGCGTGGTAAAGGTAAGCAACCTAATTTAAGGAGGTAATTATGAAGAAATTTTTAGCAAATTTATTAATTGTCCTGTTCGTTTTATCAGCGGTGGGAATGGCTCGTCCTAGAGGAAAATTTTCACATAAACCTGGGAAAGATAATCATTATAAACATGGGTTTCACAACCCTATTATGTCTGAATTGGAATTGACTGATGAACAGGAAGAAGCAATTCAGAAGATTCATTTCAATTATAAGAAAAAAATGATTTCGACACGATCTGACTTGAAAGTTGCTAGAATGGATCTGAGAGAAGCCTTTCACGGGAACAAATCCAAAAATGAAATTCAGAAAGCAGCAGATAAAGTAAAAGAAGAGCAAAATGAATTATTTGATGTGCGGATAGAAAAGAAGCTGAAAGTGAGACAGGAATTAACCAATGAACAAAAGGACAAACTGGAAGATCTGCCTCATTTTTTCATGAAAAACAGATCTGATTGTTCTAAAGGTGATTTTAATTGTAAAAAAGATAATTTCCATAGGAAAACAAGGAGATTTCATAGATAAGTATTATAATAATCTTAACCTCATTGCTCTCCCTTATCATTAAAAAAGTGGTAAGGGAGATCTTGATTATGAACGGCATCAAGATATGTTAGTAATATTCCAGTAGTCCTCCCAAATTGAAGGACCAACAGAGGATAAATAGGGCAAGAAAGTGATGCTAAAGACCAAAAAAACTGGAGGAAGGAAATATTAGGTAGATGGTGAAATAGACAAAAAATTCTGGCTTTCCTAGCGTGTGAAATTCAAGCATTATTTAGCTCTATTTGGACAATTTTGGTTATAATAATTTGTGATATAGATATTATTAGTTTCTTTTTCATTTTGATATGCTACATAGGATTATCCGGATGACGAAATTACGTCATTAACAAACTTATATAGCAAAAAAATTACTTTTCCTTAATACAATTCCACAAAATAAAATTTAAAAATCAGCTTGTAACTTTTTGACTCCTTTTATAACTAAATATGTTATTCGGAAATAAAATAGGAGAATATTTATGCCAATTTACGAATATCGATGCAAAGATTGTGAGCATGAATTTACAAAAATGCAAAGTATAAAGGATGATTCTATACCTGAATGTCCAGAATGTTCTGGTGAGTCCAAAAAGTTAATTTCAGGTGGAAGCGGTATTATAATGAATGATTCCAGTTCCTCTTCTGATGCTACTAGCTCAGCACCAACCTGTCCGACAGGTACATGTGGGCTATAATATATATAGCAAACACAAAGGATTTATATAAAATAAATGTAAATCTATATCAGTAAAATTGTGAGTAAAAAATAACCGGCAGTTATTATGGCTGCCGGTTATTTAAATTATTATAACAGAAGATAAGACTAATCCGTATTATACCATCCCCCTTTTAAAAAGGAATTATTCTCTATAAATTAAAAGAGAGCTAGTTAGGAGGAGAGGCCTATAGAGTTAAATTCTAAAATATCAAAAAACAACTTTTATTCTTTTTTGTGGCACGCTACTTTTCTAGCCCTGGCCAAAAATTTCATGGATATAAACACAATTATCCCGGCCATGATGATTGATGCTGGGGGAGAATCTATTCATGTAGGGGTTTTAACTGCAATTTTGATCGGGGGTGGTAGACTCTCGCAATTAGTTTTTGCCCCTTTAATAAACAATAGAAGCCACAAAAAAACATTTTTATTAAGTGGAATAAATCTCCGGTTCATTACTCTGGGGCTGGTGGCTTTCCTATTTCTTTTTTCTCCTGATCTAAGTACTAATGTAATTTTAATTTCAATATTTATATTGATTACTATATTTGCATTCGGAGGGGGATTTGCTACGATAAGTTACACGGACATCCTGGGGAAATCGATTTTGCAAAACAGACGCAAAAAATTTTTCTCACTAAAACAGGTAATCTCTAGTCTGGGTTTACTTATATCAGCCTTTGCTGTCAGACGAATTTTAAGAAATTCAATATATCCTGACAATTATTCTATATTATTTTTTATTGCGACGGGATTGCTTGCGCTGGCTTCCCTTGGTTTTTGGAAAATAAAAGAAGTACAGACGGAACAAATCCAAATTGCAGGACTTAAGGACTATTACAACAAAATTAAATCGGAATTTAAGTCAAATCAAAGATTAGCACATTATCTTTTTGTAATTAACACCCAGGGCATTGTACTTACATTGATGCCCTTTTTAATTCTTTACGGTAAAAAACAATTAGGAGCGGGTGGAGCAGAAATAGGAAATTATTTATTTTTGAAGGTTGTCGGAGGTGTAATTACTGGAAGTATAATGTACTATTTTGCCCGGGAAGCACGCTATCACTATATTTTATATTTAACTTCTGCTATAACTATATTAATACTGGGCTCTATACTGGGGCTACCGGGCAGTTTACTTTTTCCTTTCATTTTCCTCATAGCAGGATTTATTAATGCCTTTCATAAAATTTCAATACAGGGAATCCTACTTGAAGTCACTAACGACAAAAATCGTGCTATTTATACGGGGCTTGCTGGGGCAGGTAAGATATTACCGGCTGTTTTCTCACTTGTAGGAGGCTGGATTGTTGAACAATATGGCTTCAAACTCTTCTTCCTGATTTTTCTTGGAATAATGGCCCTATCTTTTTATTTCATCTATAGGTTGAATTGCCAGAAATAATCATCTTCAGTTCAAATACTATCCGTTCCATGCTTATTTTGCTAATTATCGTAGAATATAAACAAATACAACTCCTTTTTGGATTATAATAATTTTAAATCACTACTTATTTCAATTAGCCTTTGACATTCTGGTAATTTATTTTTAAATAGTATTGTTGATAAGAAAAATAGTTAATTTTTTTTGATTATTTAACAAGGGAGGTAGTCATGACAGGAAAAAATAAAAAATATGATTTTTATTTACAGGACCAAAACGAAAATGATTTTAGGCTTTCAGATTACAGGAGCGAATCCAGAGTATTATTATCATTTCATCCTCTGGCCTGGACCCCTGTTTGTCAAAATCAGATGGAAGATCTAGAGAATAATTATGAAAAATTTAAGGACTTAAATATAGTTCCTGTAGGAATAAGTGTGGATTCTACTTATGCTAAAAAGGCCTGGGCTGAAGAAATGGGTTTGGAAAACCTCAGATTGTTATCTGATTTTTGGCCTCATGGTGAAGTTGCTCAAGAATTTAATATTTTCAGAAACAATTTTGGTTTTTCCAAACGGGCGAATATTTTGATTGATAAAAATAGTCAAATTGAATTTAAGTTAGAATATGACATGTCAGTCCTACCCGATATTGATGAACTATTAGACAAAATAAATAAGTTATAAGACTCCCTCTGCTTATCCTTCTATTACAGAGTAAAAACCTCTGGTTGTGGTCTCCTCCTCGCAACCAGAGGTTTAATTTATGATGAAGATACTCATCAATGTCTTTTAACATGCAATATAGTCATATCATTAAGTTTTTTTGAACAGATTTATGATGGTCTCGTAAAAAGAGCCGCTCGTGTCATGGACATCTCTTTGAGGCAAAGACGCAACGGCGCAAAGTAGTTTATTGTCAGGCTATTATAAAGTAAAAGGTTAACTTCAAAGAATACAACCTATTATGGCAGATAATATTTCTATAACATTACTTTTTACGAGTTTATCATTTATAATTTTAATACACATATTGGCCTAATTTTCACAATTTTTGTATTTTTATCCAAATCCTAAAGTACTTTTATACCATTAATATTCAATAATTTAACCATCTTAAAATAATCTCAAACTGTAATTAACATTATGACCTTGTCATGCGAACTTTTTTTTAATTTTTAATTGATTATTGGATTATTTCAGAGTTGGTTCACCTATAAAAATGTACTCTATACTAAACAACCTTTGAAATATTCAGGAAATGATGCTATGTTAAAATGAGAAGTGTTATTTTTGGTAAAAAGATTAAAAGCGATGAGAGTATACAATGGATCAATTTAAAAGCCCAGAAGAAAATCTAGACTTATTAATATATGGAATAGAAAATGCGCCTGATGGCATTCTATTAGTGAAGAAAAATGCAGAGATAACCTATGCCAATCAAAAAATGGGTGATTATCTAAATTATACTCAGGAAGAATTAGTTGGAAAATATATTTACGAACTAGACCCGAATTTTTCAGAAAAAAACTGGTCTGACCACTGGGCAAAAGTCAAGGAACAAGGGAAAATTGTTTTAGAATCCCGACTCAAACGGAAAAATGAAGACCTTCTTCCAGTAGCCCTGTCGATAAATCACCTCGTCCATCAAAATAAAGAACGACACCTAACTTTTGTAAGAGATATAACCGAACAAAAAGAGAGACAGAAAAAACTAGAACAGGTTCGGGATGAGTATCAAAATTTAATCAATAGTATGAGCGATGCTGTCATCGTGCATGATCTCAAAGGAAATTTTTTAACTGTTAACAATGAAGCGGTAGAACGTTTGGGCTACTCCAGAAAAGAATTCCAAAATCTATCCACACAGGATATTGATACTCCTGAACATGCACAATATGTAGAAGAGATAATTCAGAAAATTGCAGATAAGGGTAAATTAATATTTGAAACAGTTCATGTATCTAAACAAGGAGACAAAATTCCAGTTGAAATAAGTTCTTCTTTGATAAAATATAAAGGTAAAAATGCTATACTAAGTGTTGCAAGAGATATTACTGCAAGGAAAAAGGCTCAGAGGGCACTAAAAAAATCAGAGCGAAGGTTTCGAGAGCTACTTGAAAATGTTAATTTAATTGCCATTTCCCTAAATACAGAAGGTAAAATCACCTTCTGTAATGATTTCTTTTTACAGTTGACAGGTTGGAATAGAGAGGAAGTACTCGGAGAAGACTGGTTTGAGATAGCCATACCGGAGGAAGAACAGGAAAATTTAAAAGAAAATATTTTTCAGGAAGCACTTAAAACAGGAGGCTATCCTGCCCACCATGAAAATGTAATTTTAACCCACAATGGGGAAGAAAGGATAATTGACTGGAGTAATACCGTCTTAAAAGATAATAATGGTAATGTAGAAGGAATTACTTCCATTGGTAGAGATATTACAGAACGAAAACAAGCGGAACAGGAAAAAGAGGAAATGCGCAAACAAATGTTTCAATCTCAAAAATTAGAATCTATAGGACAGCTAGCAGGAGGTATAGCACATGATTTTAATAACCTTTTGACTGTTATTCAGGGACACATCCAGATGTCAAAGGGTAAAGTTGATTCAGATTCTCCTTTAAAGTCGCATATAGAACAGATTAATAAAGCCGCTAATCGCGCTAGTGATTTAACCCGTCAATTATTACTGTTCAGTAGAAAAAAAGAAGCCAGATTTGAGCCAGTTGATCTAAACCAAATAATTATCAATCTTAGAAAAATGCTGGCTAGATTGATCGGAGAAGATATAAATATAAATATAAATTTAGCCGATGATCTATGGACAGTCTATGCTGATAAAGGTCAAATGGAACAAGTTATTACAAATTTAAGCGTTAATGCACGGGACGCAATCAATCGAGGTGGAGAAATACAAATTAACACCCAAAACTCGCACTTATCAGAGAAAAGGATTACAGACTCTCCAAAATTATCTTCCAAGCAGTATGTTCAATTAGAAGTCAAAGACAATGGCAAAGGGATGGATCAAGAAACCCAGCAAAATATATTTGAGCCTTTTTTTACCACAAAAGATAAAGGTGAAGGCACAGGAATGGGGCTTTCAGTAGTGCATGGAATAACCAAACAACATCATGGAATAATTGATGTTGACAGTGAACAAGGCCAGGGAACCAGTTTCAAAATCTATTTACCTGCGCATCCTGATATGGACAGTAGCGATAATAATAAACCAGTAGATATAAATTATTATAAAGGGGACCAGGAAGGGATATTAATAGTTGAAGATGATCCAGATGTATTAGAATTTGTTGCAAAAGGGCTGGGGAATAGCAATTACAATACCTTTAAAGCAAAAAGTGCTGAAGAGGCAATCAAAATATATAACCAAAACAAGGATCAAATTCAATTGGTTGTAAGCGATATAATAATGCCCGGAATGAGAGGTGACCGACTCGCAGAAGAACTTCAGAAAGCAAATTCTGAGCTGGATATAATTTTGAATAGTGGATATACTGATAGGAAGGTAGATCAATCGAACCTGGAAAAGAAATATACATTTTTATCTAAACCTTATAAACTTCGTGATCTTTTAGAAACTATTCAAGAAACCTTGGATTAATTCTATTGTGGAATAACTAAATTCTGGTTCTTTCGCACCGATTGTGGGTAAATCTATTAATGCATGCTGATTTTTTAAATGATTATACTTTTTTCTATACCTGAATATTTCTTGCGTCGAAATTATAATCAAAATAAAGTTATTTGAAAATAAATATTTTATTTGAAATAAAATCATAGAGAATAAATGAGAAGCAAATTAGTCTTGAGTAATAAAGACTAAGGAATTACACTGAAGTGTACTCATTTTGACGATTGGAATTTATCATACCCAAAAATGAATTATAT
>Ga0102941_1000080_pt1 | contig 36440 bp, 29 predicted proteins | sample SalPonR2_C_D2_MG_FD_79281 | JGI IMG/M metagenome (GOLD analysis project Ga0102941, IMG submission 79281) | Salt pond soil microbial communities from South San Francisco under conditions of wetland restoration - Salt Pond MetaG R2_C_D2_MG | ecosystem: Environmental > Aquatic > Marine > Intertidal... | reverse complement strand
TTATAGAGGCGGCTTATTAGAAAAAGAGTCAAAAGATCTTTTAGAACAATTTTTTGCAAAAGTGAGAGAAGAATGATTCCATATGTTAAATATTATAACTGGGTTATTCGGGACTCTAACAAAAATGGTCTATAGATGTTATGAATTTATTGTTTTATCTCTATTGTATAAAAAATCAGTTTTAATCTCGATAGATTGCAGGGGGAGGTCTTGAATAGCTTAGTTCTTTTGAACTCTGAGAACAAGGGCGCAGGACCTAGTAGAGACAAGGGATGTTAAAATTTATATTAACAATCAAATATTTTTGTTATACATTACCGTTCATAATGACTAAACGAAGAGATCAGGAACAGTCAGGGTGGCCTGCTATTAATGGAAAGAATTTTAATCCATTCAATAACAAAAATTTTGAGTTATCAAATTATTTATTCTAATTAATTCAATTTCGGACTGAATGAAGAAAATATATAAATATCTAATCTTAGTTTTAATCTTAATCTCCAATATCATCTTTCCAAAGAATAAAGATAGTCTGACAGTTTTATCAAACAATGTGGAAAGTATTACTTACAAAACTGATAAGTTCTACCTTACCTATGATTCCTGGGGAGTTAATGGAGGCTTTTTTAACTATGGTCTTCCAGGATATTCTTTGAGAAATTCTTATAATGGAATGGAAACTGTTGCTCCACTTTTTAGAAAACAGCCATTACCATGGTATAATTCAGATTATACAAAAATAAAGAGTGACCAAAATTCAGTGCAAATTAATTCAGAATTTTTTGAGACAAAATCTCTTCATTCTGAATTTAGCTATTTTAAGGGAGATTATGGGTATAGCTATTTTAGTATGAGAATGGGAAGAAAAGTTTCTGATAGTCTATATTGGACACTATACGGTAAAAATTTTAGTTCGGAAGGTTCAAAGGGATTATATGGAAAAAATTATCAACGAAAAGGGGAAAGTCTGGGTCAGTCTTATCATTTAGATTTTTATTTCAATAATGCGAGCTGGAAATCAAAAGCTGGGATTAGCTACAATAAATATTATCCTGGACTAATGGGTTATAAAGAATTGGAGTATGGTGTAGAAGAAACATATTTATCTTTGACTCATGCTGGTCATTTAGGTCAGAAAGAAATAAGGAATTATTTTATTACTCAGCATATGGGAAGAGACTCAACAAAGCTTGGTGTGTCATTTTCTAATCATTATTATAAAATCAAAAATATTGTTTTTAATCATAAATATAATTTAAGTGCAACTTCTATAAATTTAAATTTTCAACGGAATATAAGGATTGGTTCAAAGACATTTTTAGTGGAATATCTTCCTTCTTTTCAGGATGTAACCCTTGAGAATAATGAAAAAGAAGCTAAGAATTTTTATAGGATGAATTTGAGCTACAAAGACAGTGTATTTTATGGAAAGACTGGTCTATCATTGAAATTATTGAATTTTAACGCCGGCTACGATTTATTTTATAAATATAAATGGGATTCTAGTTTCTCGATTGAACTTAATACTGCCAAAAATTATTTTGAATATCCAATCAGTTATGAATTGGGAGAATTTACAAAATCAAATCCTAAGCAAAATTTTGGACATTATTATAAAAATAATTTAAATTTCAATTTTAAATCTAAAAGTTTTTATTTAGAACAAAATTTTATTCATATTAATAGTAATTATCTATATCCCAAGAAGGAATTTATCACAGACAGTCTGACATATTTGGAAAAGAGAAACGTTTCTAACTTATATTTTTATCACCGTTCTGAGGTATCATTACCAGCTGGTCTAAAAATAGATACAAAAATGATATATACGCCTGCTGATTCTGATAGATTCATTAATTTTTATGGAAGAGGTAGAATACAACAAAATTTGACTCCTGTTTTCGGTACTATAGCGGATATAATCCCTGAATATTTAGGTTTTTTTAAGAGCTATTTTAGAAAAATTCAACAAAATATGATACCGTATTGGACCGGAGAAATCAGCTATTTGCAGGGGGGAAATAGATTGATTTGGCTACAGAGTCTACAGCAAGGGGGGGCTTCTTCGATACAATATTATACCAATAATAGATTGACTGTCGATTTGAAAATGGGGTTCAGAGTGAAATCCTTCCATTTTTTCTACTCTATTTATAATCTGATGGATAGAAAGCAATCTACTATTGGTGGAATGCCATATAGAGGAAGATTAAAGGTTTATGGAATTAAATGGTCTTTTTTAGATTAAATAATTCAAAATGAGATTGATAATGTGAATGAAGTTTACTAACATTACTCGTTTTATACAGAAAAGAATATGAGTCTAAATATGAATCTAAAAACATTTAAACAGGGTGTTCATCCCCCAGAATTAAAACAAAAAACTGAAGAAAAACAGGTTGAAAGACCACCTTTGCCGCAAGAGGTTTATATTCCTCTCAATCAACATATTGGCAGTCCATGCCAGCCGGTTGTGGAAAAAGGCGAAGAAGTTAAAACCGGACAGGTTATTGGAGAAGGAGAAGGTTTTGTTACCAGTACTATTCATGCTTCGATCTCTGGTGAAGTGAAGGAAATAAGACAATTTCCTGCCCCCGACGGTACTACCCCGGTTATGGTACATATTGAAAGTGATGAAAAGGATACAAAGATAAAGGATTGGAAAGAGGAGGATTGGCATGAGCTCGATATTGAAGTTCTGAAAAATAGAATTGCTCAGGCTGGAATTGTAGGTCTGGGTGGTGCTTCTTTTCCAACTCAAGTCAAAGTATCGCCTCCAGAAGATAAATCTATTGATACATATATTGTTAATGGTTGTGAATGTGAACCTTATTTAACTGCTGATCATAGAATCATGCTTGAATTCTCCGATAAATTATTACAGGGAATCCAGATTATGCAAAAAATTCTGGGTGTGAAAAATGTTACTATTGGAATCGAAGATAATAAATCAGCACCCCTTGAATTACTCAGAGAAAAAACACAGCAAGAAAATGAAATATCTGTCCAGGCTTTGGAAACAAAATATCCGCAGGGCGCTGAGAAAAATCTCATTGATGCTTTACTGGGTCGGAAAGTTCCAGCAGGGGGATTACCTTTAGATGTCGGAGTTGTAGTCAATAATGTCGGAACAATTGTGGCCACCCGGGATGCTGTAATAAAGAATAAACCTTTAATAGAACGTGTTGTTACGGTAACTGGTCAAGGTATCCAGGAACCCAAAAATGTAATTGCCAGAATTGGTACACAATTTAAAAATTTGATTGAATATTGCGGGGGATTAACTCCAGATACCAAAAAAGTGATTGATGGTGGACCTATGATGGGGGTTGCTCAACATACTCTCGATGTTCCTCTAACTAAAGGAACTAGCGGAATTCTGGCTCTCACCCAGGAGGAAACAGAAAGGGAACCTGAATATAATTGTATCCGTTGCGGGGCCTGTGTAAAACACTGTCCTATGAATTTATTACCCACTAGAATTGTTAGCATGATTGATAATGACTATATAGAAAAAGCTGAAGAACTAGGAGCCCTGAATTGTATGGAATGTGGGTCCTGTGCTTATGTTTGTCCCTCAAATATTCCTTTAGTGCAAAAAATTAAAGTAGGTAAGCAATTAATTAATGACCGGGACTAATATTTTAGATAAAAAGTTAAAGTAAATTATAAATCTTTTACGAAAAACAAATTGATTTTGCAAATTCGATTCAACTACAAATATTATATAACTTCAATCCAAGAAAATAAACTTTAGGTAGATAAATAAGATAGGAATAGTGATTTATGACTGAAAATAATCAGGAAAATAAAAAGTTTACAGTTTCTTCATCACCCCATTTAAATAATGAAGAAAATGTCAATAAAATAATGTTGCATGTGATATTAGCTCTTGTTCCTGCTATTGGTTTTTCAATCTATTATTTTGGATGGGATTCTTTATTCACTATTTTAGTAGCAGCAGGTTCCTGTATAGCAACTGAATTTTTAGTCAAAAAAATACGCAATCAGAAAGTAACCGATAATAGTTCTTTGTTGACTGGAATACTGCTTGCAATGACTTTGCCACCCGGATTAGAACCGGGTTTTGTTGCTCTAGGTTCTGTTTTTGCTATTTTGGTAGGAAAAGAAGTTTTTGGAGGCCTGGGGAACAATATCTTTAATCCTGCTTTAATTGGTAGGGCCTTTTTACAGGCAAGTTTTCCTGTCAAAATGACTACCTGGGAACCCACTAAACATTCTTTTATTAAAGCTGCAGCAGAAGCCTCTGATGCTGTCACGTTTGCAACCCCTTTAGGAGCAGAAAAATTTGGAAACGGGGTTATCCACGGATTTTCAGAATATTTAAATGGCCTCATTTTAGGAAATACCGGAGGATGTATTGGTGAAACCAGTGCTCTTGTTTTATTAATAGGTGGAGTCTATTTATTGATTAAAAAGTATGCAGATTGGCGTATTCCGGTTAGTATTTTTAGTACAGTCTTTCTAGTCGGAGGGTTATTCTGGCTTATTGCTCCCTCCGCTTATCCTAATCCAATTTTCCATCTCTTTTCAGGAGGACTAATGATTGGAGGATTCTTTATGGCTACTGACCTGGTGACATCTCCGGTTACAAAACTTGGTTCCTGGATTTTTGGAGCAGGGATTGGCCTGGTAGTTGTCCTGATTAGATTATTTGGTGGATTGCCGGAAGGGGTGATGTATTCAATTCTGTTTATGAATGCTTTTGTTCCTTTGATAAATAGATATACTCGTCCAAATTATTTTGGGGAGGTTAAATAATGAAATCAGCGAAATTAATCATAGTTTTAACAGTTGTTACAATATTGGCAGGTTTAAGTCTTTCTCTGCTTAATGCCTGGGCTGAGCCTAAGATTGAAAAACATAGAATGAAGGTCAGAAATAACGCAGTTAAAAAGGTTTTACCAAATGTTGCTAAGTTTGAAAAGGATACAATTAATGGTTCCACATTCTTCATTGGGAAAAATGATTCTAATCAAATTGTAGGTGTTAGCTTCATTGCAAAAGGTAAAGGTTATCAGAGTGATATCAGAATTATGGTTGGAATGGATACAAGCTTGACTAATCTGTACGGTGCAAAAATTCTTGAGCAGGCTGAAACACCTGGCCTGGGAAGTAAAATTTCTGAAGATCCTACCAGGGATGATCCCAACTGGTTTATGCAGCAATTTCAAGATCTCAAATTAGACAATCAGTATATCAATTATATAAAATCAGGTCAACCTAAAAAAAACAAAGCAGAGATAAAAGCCATTACAGGTGCGACAATATCATCCAAATCTGTGGTCAATATTATTAATGAAACTGTTAAAGATTATAAAAATTATACAAATTTTGCAAAATAAGGAAGGAAATATATGTCCAAAGGTAAAGTCTCATACCTAAAAGAATTTACAAAAGGTATCTGGGAGGACAACCCGGTTCTGGTAATGTTGCTGGGGCTGTGTCCCACCCTCGCTGTTACCAATACGGCTATCAATAGTCTCTCCATGGGATTGGCAGTATTATTTACTCTTACTTCTTCAAGTATAGTAGTTTCTTTAATTCGAAAATTTGTACCGGAGGAAGTACGAATTCCTGTTTTTATCGTGGTGATCGCAACTTTTGTAACAATTGTTGACTTATTTTTAAAAGCACAATTTCCAGAAATCAGTAATGCGCTAGGGCCATTCGTACCCTTAATTGTAGTAAATTGTATGATTTTAGGAAGGCAGGAAGCTTTTGCTTCACAAAATCCTCTGGGCCGTTCAATATTAGATGCTCTTGGTATGAGTGTTGGTTTTACTCTAGCTCTTCTTTTTCTGGGAATGATTCGAGAATTATTAGGTTCCGGGACTATTTTTGCCATTCAGGTAATGCCAGAAAGTTTTCAGCCCTGGGTAATTATGATTCTACCTCCTGGTGCTTTTCTTACCCTGGGATTTATGATAGCTGGCTTTAATTGGGTTAATGAAAAAGTAAAAACCTAAAAAAACATCTATTTGGAGTAATATATGCATTTAATAGCAATATTTTTATCAGCAGTTTTTGTTAATAACTATGTACTCAGTAAATTTCTTGGAATCTGTCCTTTTGTTGGTGTCTCCAAAAAATTAGGGCCTTCTTTAAGCATGGGCATGGCAGTTACTTTTGTAATGACTATGGCTACTACAGTTACCTGGCTAATATTTAATTTAATTTTGATCCCCCTCGGTCTTGAGTACCTCAAGATTGTTTCATTTATTCTAGTAATTGCTTCACTGGTCCAATTTGTAGAAATGTTTATCAAGAAAGTAAGCCGCCCTCTCTATGATACCCTTGGAATCTATTTACCACTGATTACTACAAATTGTGCTATTATGGGAGTGGCCTTATTTATGGTAAGAGCAGAATATGGTTTTATCGAAGGTGTGATCTACGGTTTCAGTGCTGGAATTGGATTTACTTTGGCTATAGTAATAATGGCTGGAATTCGAGAGGAATTAGAACTAGCAGATGTACCTGAGCATTTTCAAGGTGCGCCGATTACAATGATAGTAGCTGGTTGCCTTGCTCTGGCTTTCATGGGTTTTGGTGGAATGCTGTAAAATTTAAACATTAAACAAAATATATATTTAGGGAGATAAATATGGAACTCTCACCTATATTGCAAGCAGTATTGAGCATGGGGGGAATAGGATTTATATTTGCTGTGTTGCTGACAATAGCAAATAAGACTCTTAAAGTTGAAGGAAATCCTAAGGTTGAAAAAGTTGAAGAGGCTTTGCCTGGAATCGACTGTGGTGCCTGTGGTTATCCTAGTTGTGAAGGCTGTGCTAAAGCAATGGTGGAAGGAGAGGCAGAAGTAACTGTCTGCTCTGTAAGCAATGAAGAGGGATATCAAGAAATTGCTGATATTCTGGGCGTGGAATATGGCACAGGAGAAAGAGAGGTAGCTGTAGTATTGTGCCAGGGGGGAGATGGAGTAGTAAAAACAAAATCTCATTATGAAGGTGTCTCTTCCTGTATGGCAGCTACATTTGCTGGGGGAGGAGAGCGAGCCTGTCAGTATGGTTGTATTGGAAAAGGAGATTGTGTAGAAGTTTGTGATTTTGATGCTATTTATATGAATGAAAAAAATTTACCTGTAGTGGATAGAGAAAAATGTACAGGTTGTGGAAAATGTGTTGAAGCCTGTCCGCGGGATATTATTGAATTGCATAGTATTAATCACCATGCTTTTGTCCTGTGTAAAAATGAGGATGAAGGAAAAAAAGCCCGCCAGGTTTGTGATAATGCTTGCATTGGTTGCGGATTATGTGTAAAGTTTGATGATTCAGACGCATTCATTATGGAAAACAACCTTGCTAGCAATGATCAAGAAAAATATGATAAGACTTATGAGTTACCTACTGATAAATGCCCTACAGGCTGTCTTGTACTTGTAGGAGAGAAAGATGAAGAATAAATTCAAAAAAGACCAAATTACATCTGAAGAGGGATTTGAAAAAGGCCTTGTTAAGGAAAGACTTGATTCAGATTTAGTTAAAATAATTTTAGAATCCAAAGAAGCCTGTGACCACTGCCATGCCAAAGTTATTTGCCAGCCCAATGAGAGTGGTAAAAGAGAAGTAATATTGAGCAATGATTTAGATGCTAAAGAAGGAGATATAGTCCTATTGGAGTCTTCGGACTTGTCTCATATAAAAGTAACAGCCATGCAATATGGTCTACCTCTACTGGGATTTTTATTGGGACTATTTATTTCTCATAGTATTATACAAACTACTTATTGGGGCCTACCCTCCGAACTTATTGATTTTTTTGCAGGAATATTGGGATTGTCAGGAGCTAGCTGTATTACATATTTTTGGAGTAAAAGGAAAAGCCAAAATAATTTCTCAGTATTAAAAATGAAATCTATTCTTCAAGATGAAAAATAATCAGAAGATACTATTTAGTTTATTTATAGTACTATTAATTTTTTCTAATTGTGAATCAGATTCTCAGTTACATGAAGTAACCAGAAGAAAATTTGCTCTGGGTACTATTGTAAAAATTACTGTCCTGGATACAGATAAAACCGAAGCGCGCAAAGCGATAGATCAAGCATTTAATGAAATCAATCGAATTGGTTCGCTGTTTTATAAAGGTAATCCTAAAAGTCCGATTTATAGATTTAATCATAGTAAGCAAGATACCCTCTCTTTATCAGAAGAAATTATAAACTGGATCTTCCGCAGTCAGAAATTGGCCAGAAAAACAAAAGGTAGCTTTGATATAACTGTTGGAAAAATTGCTTCGCTTTATACTTTTGATCAGGAGAATTTTCAGCCTCCGAAAAAGAAAAAAGTTGATAGTTTGCTTAATTATGTAGGTTACCGGAAAATTGCTGTTGATACGTCACGTAATATAGTGATTAAAAAGGATCAAAGAATAAAAATTATTACTGGGGGAAGTGCAAAAGGCTATGCTGTAGATAGAGCTATTAAAAGTTTAGATACCTTTAAATTGGCTGGGGCACTTGTATCTGCCGGCGGGGATCTTCGGGCAACACCAAGGGAAGATAAAAAGAAATGGACAGTTGGTATTCGGCATCCCAGAAGAAAAGATGCTATTCTTGGAACTATAGAGATTGAGAAAGGAGCAGTAGCGACTTCAGGAGATTATGAACAATTTGTAGATTATAATGGTAAAAGATATCACCATATTATCAGCCCTAAGTCCGGATATCCAGCCCGGGCCTCCCGATCTACCACAATAATTGCTCCTACTGCTGAACTGGCTGACGCATTATCGACGGGATTATTTATTCTAGGACCGGAGCAAGGGCTTCAACAAATCCAGGAATTTTCGGGTTGTGAAGCCTTATGGGTTGATAGTGAGGGGAATTATCATTCTACAAAAAAATTTAATGATTATTTAAAAAATAAATTAAAATAATTTTCCTAATCTCATTTTAGGATTCGCTAAAATAAATCCAACCTAAAATAATTGTCTTGTTTTTTTATTTAATGCTTTGTGAAATAATATTTTTGTATTTTTGAGTTTCAGGAAAGTATTTCTTAGCCAATCTGGCGATTTTTAGTCTTTGTTCGGGCTTTTCTATCCGGGGTATATATTTTTTTAAATCGTAATTTATCGATTCCAACCGTTTCTGGGCATATTTATTATCAGGATCGGTTTGTAAGGCTTTTTTGTACATGTGGATTGCATCGTAACTGTCAATAGTGAGTAATCTCCCTTCGGTATAATATTTATCACCCCAGGTATTATATAGTTTGGCTTGACTGCCCGGATAATATTGCACTAAGTCTCTGCTAATAATTTGAAATTCTTTATAATTTTGATTTCTAAAGTATTTATTGGTGACTTTTGTAATTACCTGTTCTATCCTTGATCGAGCTAGCTGAGCATTCGGATTTGATTCAATAATTTTGTGATATAAAATGAGAGCATTTTGATTGTTCTGAGAAAACAATATTCCACTTGAATAATATTGGTGAGCTAGAATATGTAAATTATTGAGCTTATTTTCAGGAAACAATTCAATTGCCTTTTTATGTAATTGGTAATATTTGTCAAGATTTCCTTTTTCAAAATATTTATTTGCTCTCCTGTTTAACTGTTGATAGATTGTGTCTAAAGCTCGTTGTGCGAGATAATTGGAGGAGTCTATTTTTAAGAGTTTCCGATAGATTTCTGTAGCTTCTTCTAATTTATCTTGTTTTCGAGATTTTCTGGCATCTTTGATCATATTTCTAATCTTTCCTCTCTGTAACTGGGAGAGTTTGGTTTCATGGCGATTCGTATCTAGGGCTTGAGTTTGATTTGCTAAATTATTCGATTTATTATTTCCATTATGGTTGAAAAAGTTATCTTGCTTCATCCAAAATAGGGAAATAGCCAAAAATACAATAAACCCGATTCCAGAAATATATTCAGATATTTTTGAATTATATATTTTGGTTGCCTGTTTAACTGCAAAAATATTTTTAGCTCTTTGAGGACGATCGTGAGAGGATTTTTGCATACAATTTAAAATAATTGAATTTAATTCATTGCTAATTTGGGGATTAATTTTTTTAGGAGGCGTGGGATTTGACTCACTAATTTTTTTTAATGTGCCCATCATTGTCTTACTTTTAAATGGCAATTCACCGGTAGCCATTTCATACATTACCACTCCAAGAGAATATATATCACTATGATGGCTAATTTCATTGCCTCTGACCTGTTCCGGACTCATATATTCGGGAGTCCCAAGAATTTCATCCTCCTTAGTCAGGTTTTGTGTACGATTTTTTGTTTTTGCAATACCAAAGTCCATCAAAACTGGACGCTGATTTTTGTCAATAAAAATATTAGATGATTTAATATCTCGATGAATAAGCCCATTCCGATGTGCCAGGTCAAGTCCCTCTGCAGTGGGTTTGATTATCTCCCTTATTTTATTTTCAGAGAAAGGACCGTCTGTCCTTAATATTTCTTTCAAATCCTGGCCTTCTAGATATTCCATGGAAATGTAATATAAGTCCCCCTTGGAACCAACATCATAAATTGTAATTATGTTCTTATGGTTTAAACTGGCAGCAATCCGGGCTTCTTTCTGGAACCTTTTGATGAGGCAAGTATCATTTTTTCCATGTGATGATAAAATTTTAAGGGCAACAATACGTTCAAGGGTTTTTTGCCGGGCTTTGTATATATTTGCCATTCCACCTTCATCGATCTGCTCAATTATCTTATATTTATTTGGCAGAGTAGAAATGAGATGGTTATTTGAAGATAAGTGAAATTGTTGAGTAGATAACTTTTTTGTCTCAGGTTTGTATAAATCTTCTTTATCATCCTTTGATTTTATTGTTTTTAATCCTTTTGTATAATATTCATTTGTTGGATTGGCTTCTCTTAATTTTATACTCCTATTCCAGGTATTCTTCAGATTACGTCCCATTTGATATAGTTCGAATTCATCAAAAGGTTTATGAATAAAAAAAACATCATGTTTTAATTCTTGTTGAATGTCATTGATTGAATCAACATCATAGCCGGTAATTAATACGATGTATATTTTATCATCTATTTTTCTAATTTCTTTGCCAGTCTTAATGCCATTCCAGTCTGGCATTCGAATATCTATAAAGGCCGTTGTGTAATATAGTCCCTGTTCATAGCCTTTTTTGACTGCCTCAAAACCTGCTGGCCCATTTTGAGCCAAACATATGTTAAAATCTTCTCCTGTATAAAAAGAAATATCTTCAAAATTTTCTTCATTACCAGGATTTTCAATAAAAATATATTTGAATAAATCCAAAATATTAGGATCGTCATCAATTGCTATGATATTTTTATTTTGCATGATTTTTAAATAGTAAGTATTAAATCGGAACTCAGTGGAAATATAGTTTACATTTTAATTTTCGGAAGATGAGGAGCAAAATAAAGCTTTAATTTTAAGATTCAATCTAGATTTATTTTAGAGAAGGGTTAATTAATAGTGCTGAGATACCCCCTATTTATTCCAATAATTGCACCTAAAATACTGGAATGAATAGACATCTAAGTAATATAGAAATAAACAAATATATTTTTATCTCGCGGTGAGTTTTTCCCGAGACAAACTCGGGATCTAACCGACCCGAGAGAGATGAGGGACCTTTGTTGACTGTTGGCACTTTTATTTCTCACAAAAAAAGTGCTTATTTGAATGTTTCGAAGACCATTACATCAGAATTGCTACAATTATTTTAGTCTTTAGTAGAAAACGGGGGATTTCAGTTAATTAATAGTGTTGTTGAAGATTATAAAAATATTTAGTATTTTTGGAAGTTAATTATTGCAATAGGGCTTATATTATAAAAAGAGTATTGGAAAGAAATGTGGATATATTTGGATTTATAAATAATTTTAGTAAATGACTTGCAAGTTGAATCAAAAAAGAGGTCACGATGGAAAATAATGAGACTCAGAATTCCCCTTTAATTCAGAAGTTATTTCAAGCCTGGTGGTGGATCCCCGGACTCATGATTTTTGTGTTTGGATTGTATGGCCTGGTCTTCAATATTCCTGTAGTTGATACACTCTGGTATATATTTGGTTGGTATGGTTATTTACTGGTATTAGACGCCGTTATCTATTGTATACAGGACCATTCCTTTATTAGTGATCGTAAGATTGAATTATTAGAAATGTTATTATGGTCGGTATCTTTCTGGTACATCTATGAAGCCTATAATTTAATATTAAAAAATTGGTATTATATTTTTGGCTTTAAGTCGCCTGTAGTGCAGTTTATTTATGGATTACTTGCTTTTGCCACCGTATTTCCTGCCAGTTTTTTTCATTATGAATTATTAAAAGCACTAGGTCTCTTTGAAGATTCAACTCCTAGTCCCAGAGCTTTTAAAATATTAAGACCCTTTAGTAAATATTTTGGAGCTTTGTGTATAATATTACCATTAATCATACCAAAATATACTTTCTGGATGGTCTGGGGAGCAACTCTGGGTATACCAGCGGTTATTAATTATAATATTGGAGCCGAGTCCTTATTAAGAGATCTGAAGCAAGGTACTGCTACAAGAGTATATAGATTATTGGTAGGAGGCTTGATGGCAGGGGTTGTATGGGAAGGTCTAAATTACTGGGCTAGATGTAAATGGATCTATACTGTCCCTGGCTTAGAGGAATTAAAGCTATTTGAAATTCCTGTTTTAGGATTACTGGGTTTTCCGATTTTAGCGGTATCTTCATTTTCATATTATTCACTACTCAATCATTTCCTTAGAAGAGGACGGCATTGGGAGATCAAGGATGGAGAACAACAAAATAAATCTCGTTCTTCAGGTTATATTCCTGCAGTAATTATTTCAGTTATATTTAGTATCGTAGTTTTTATAGGGTTATTTAATATAAATTATAAATCTACTCGTCCTCTTTTAAGAGAGATTCCAGCCTTAAATTCAACTAGAGTAAAAAAGTTAAAAAAAACTGGTATACATTCACCCGAGCAATTATATTCACATGCACAGAGGCAGGGAGTAAATGTAGTAGCCAAAAATGCCAATCTCAAAACTGATATAGTAAAAAAATCTTTTGAATTTTGTAGCTTAATGCTTCATAAAGGTATGGGGTATAAAAATGCGGTCTTATTGAATAGAATAGGTATTTATACAGTAGACCAACTTGAGGATAGATCCCCAAGTAAGATCTATCAGAATATAAGAAATGTAGAAAAGTCAAATAGTTATCCTAGAATGAAAGAAATACAGGTCTGGATTAGGGCGGCGGAGCTGTTTGGAAGAACCAAGAGATAGATTATTGAGTACCGTTAAAAATAGTTAATAATTGGAGCCGATATGTCAACACTAATTCTTTTGGCAGGAATTGCTATTTATGTTATTTTATATTTTACCTATGGTAAAAAGTTAGAAAATACGGTTGGTGTATCGGAGGAAAATGAGACACCAGCACATGAATATTATGATGGAGTTGATTATATTCCAGCCAAGAAGTCTGTTCTGTTTGGCCATCATTTTGCTTCAATAGCAGGTGCAGCGCCTATTATCGGTCCAGTTCTTGCCATGGCCTGGGGATGGGTTCCTGCAATACTCTGGGTCTGGTTAGGCAATATCTTTATGGGCGCGGTTCACGATTATCTTGCTGTTATGGCATCCGTGCGATATAAAGGGAAATCAATCCAATTCGTTGCTTCCGACTTGATTTCTGAGAGAACCGGAAAAATGTTTTACTGGTTAGTTTTCTTCTTACTGGTACTGGTAATAGCAGCATTTGGAGCAGTGGTAACAGGTATGTTCATTAACAATCCTTCTGTAGCTTCTTCCTACTTTTTTATAATATTATCAGCTCTTTTACTTGGGATAATGTTATATCGTCTTAAGTGGAATTTTTATCTATCGACTGTCATAGGTATTGGTTTACTGGTATTATCTATGGTGGCAGGGATATATTTTCCGATTAATTTGAGTTGGAATACCTGGATTGTAATCTTATTTCTATATATAATTATTGCTGCTTCAATACCTGTCAATGTACTCCTGCAGCCCAGAGATTATTTGAATTCGTGGTTATTGTATGCAGGTTTATTAATTGGAGGAGTGGCAGCAATATTCAGTCTGCATGAATTAACAGCGCCAGCCTTTACTTCCTTTGCTCCGATCATCTCCAATGGAAAATCTACACCTTTCTGGCCCTCAATAGTTCTTATAATTGCTTGTGGTTCTTTATCAGGATTTCATTCGTTAGTTGGGTCCGGAACTACTTCCAAACAGATAGATAAGGAAAGTGATGTACTTCCAATTGGATATGGGACCATGCTTTCTGAAGGATTTCTATCTACCGTGGTTATCATCTCAATCGCAGGATTTGGCTTTGGAGTGCTTACTAAGGCAGGAAGTGGCCTTAGTATACAAAACTGGGCGCAAAAATATACCTCCAGTATGATGGAACATTATCCCAAAGCCGATATGTTTACTCATTCCTATGCTGCAATGGTTAAATCAACTTTTCTAAGGTTCATTCCTCATAAAGTGATCACTGTCTTAGCCGGAATGTGGGTAGCTTCCTTTGCTCTGACAACTTTGGACACTACCAATAGGCTGGCTAGATATACTATTGCTGAAATGGCTAGTCCCTTGAAAAAGAATATGCGTCAATTATATGACTTTTTGACCAATAAATGGGTGGCTTCCCTGATCCCTGCTGCTCTCGGTATGTGGTTAGCATGGAGTAAAAATTTTACGGTTTTGTGGCCTTCTTTCAGTACAGCAAATCAATTAATTGCCTCGATTGCTCTTTTAACGGGAACCATTTGGTTGAAGAAAAAAATTAAAACTGATAAGCTCAATATTAGTCTGATACCGGCTATAATTCTATGGATCACAGTCACTGCAGCAATTGTTTGGTTCAGTATAGTTGTTCTACCAGCTACTATTGCTGAGAGTCCTGTAACAGGTATCTCAGTCCTGATCATTGAAATTGTAATGTTTGTGTTGAATATTCTCTTCATTATTGATTTTATTAAAAGTTATAAAGAGGCTGATAGGAATGAATAATAGCCTCTTTAACTATCTCAAGGATTTATTAGATAGCTTTGATCAACATCTCAAAAAAGGCGCGACAGAAGAACTTGAGTATGAACTAGAGGAAATGGAATTTGTATTCGCTTTGTTGATCTATTCTTCATTTATTGGGATATCCGGTATTCCGGAGGGAGTTGCTATTGAATTATTACCTTACATGGGAAAAGAATTGCAACAATTTGAAGAAAAGACAGTCAATTCTGATGATCAATTGGCGCAATTATTTTCAAAATTTGACTTTGAGTAAAATTTGCAAACTTATTTTTTTACAGGTAAAGGTGGAACAGGCAAAACTACTATCTCGTCTGCTTTGGCACGAGAATTATCCGGGGTCGGTTATAATACTTTATTAGTTTCTCTGGATCCCGCCCATAATCTTCAAGATATTTTTGAACTAGAAGAATCTGGGCCAGAATCACAAATCACAGAAAATCTTAGAATTATAGAACCTGATTTTGAAAAAATCAAAACAGAGTATTTTGAAGGAAAAGTAAAATTTTTACGGGAAACCACTTCGCATTTATCCTCTTTTAATATTGAAAATTATCTTGATACGTTAAAATATGCTCCTGGCCAAGAAGAATATGCTGTGATGTTATTTTTGAGAAATCTATTATTTCAGAGAAATAAACAACCTTATCAATTCATTATATTTGATACTCCGCCGACGGGATTGTTGCTTAAAATTTTGTCATTGCCAAAGTTATCTCTGCAGTGGATTAGAAAATTGGTAGAATTGCGGGCAAAAATTGTAGATCGCAGAGAAATGATTAGTAATATTAGAAATGAAGATGAAAAAACAAAATATTATCAGAAGGACCAGGTTTTACAGCAATTACGGCAGCAGGAAAATGAATATGATAAATTAAGAGAATTCTATGGTTCAGCAAATTTTTATATTGTTATGAATCCTGATATACTGGTTGAGAAGGAAACTTATCGTTTGAAAAATAACTTATTTGAATTGGATTTTGAGATAGATGGAATTATAAATAATCGATGTAATAAACCCTATACATTTGAATATCTGAACGAAAAAGAAAATAATATTATTCGGATTGGGGCAAAAGAAAACAATGGCTCTAGAAAGTATCAATTGGATCTTAATTTAATTAAAAAACTGGATATAAGTTTGTCAGAATAGGATTCCAGCCAAATTTACAAATCATCAGAGAAGAGCAATAAATATGACCAATATGTTTATATTTTATATATTTGTTTTTATTTCTATTATTTTGGTAGCTGGTTATTTTTTGGGTAAAAAGAGAAATAAACAGATTTCAACTATAGCTCTTAAAACTTTGGAGGAAATAATAAAACCCGGGGATCAGATCATAACTAATATTGGGGGAGTGGTTGGATATCATGTTGAGATGAAATTTGAAGAAGAACAATATTTTGAAGATTTACGAGGTACGATCACACTTATGCCAAGACATAGTCTATTGTACCTCCCAATTTCAAAAATATTTAGAAAGTTTGATCGATTTTACCTTGAAATAGAATTAAAGAGTAGTCCGGTAGAAAGAGAAATACATTTTTTGGAAAATAAATTTTTAGATCAATACCGTAAAGGAGTAAAAAATAATAATAGATTAATTACTGAAGAGATACAGTATCAAAATAAGACTTTCTTATATTTATATGAAAAAAGGAGCGATTTGGAAAAAATTAAAACATTGGTCAGGACGATACAAGGAGTAAAGTATATAAAAGAAGTCTCCTTAAATCCGAATGGGCTCCTTGAAATATTGTTTATTCCTGCAAAGGATGATAGAAATAAAAAAATATTGGAGCCACTTATTGAATGGCTCCAATTATAATCCTTAAATATTAGCTATACCTTTCTGCCAGATAAACAGTATTAAAAAGTAACATAGAAATAGTCATAGGACCTACTCCACCAGGTACAGGTGATATGGCTCCTGCCTTCTCAACTACCTCATCAAATTTTACATCGCCCGTGAGCTTATAGCCTTTCTCATTATCTGCTTCAACGCGATTGACCCCAACATCTATGACTACTGCACCTTCTTTAACATACTCGGAAGTTACCATTTCTGGCTGCCCAGTGGATACAACGAGAATATCGGCTTGTCGGGTGATTTCCTTTAGATTTTTTGTTCGGGAATGACATAAGGTAACAGTGGCATTACCCATATCTTTTTTCAAACTTAGAAGATTGGAAAGAGGCTTACCAACAATATTACTACGGCCAATAAGGACTGCGTGTTTACCTTCTGGATCCACATCAGAATATTCTAACATTTTGAGTATCCCATGAGGAGTACAGGGTAAGGGCCCTTCTATTCCTAACATCATTCTGCCCAGACTAATAGGATGTATACCATCGGCATCCTTTTCAGGGGCAATAGCTTCTAATAATGCCATTTCATCCAGATGTTCCGGAACTGGAAGTTGTAGGAGTATACCATGATAATTGTCATTGTTGTTTAATTCCTGAATAAGATCTAGAATATCTTCCTGTGTACTATCTGCAGGAAGATTAAATGTCTTACTGTGCATATTAAGTTTATCAAAAGCCTTTTGTTTCATTCGGACATAGACTTTTGAAGCGTCATCGTCGCCAACTAAAATCACAGCAAGGCCCGGAGTAACCCCCTTACCTTTTAAATCTTTAATCCTAGATTTTAGTCCACTACGTACTTTATCTGATATTTCTCTACCATTAATGATCATAATTATTAACCTAATTTATAATTATTGGTCAAGACTGAGCGTAACTTACACTTCTATGTTCTCTTAGTACCATCACTTTGATTTCTCCTGGGAAAGTGGCTTCTTTTTCAATTTGGTTTGCGATATCATCAGCCATCATAGAGGCCTCATTATCATCGATCTGCTCATTTTCAACCATGACTCGCACCTCTCTACCTGCCTGGATTGCATACGATTGAGTGACGCCATCAAAAGATTCTGCGATTCCTTCTAATTTTTCTAAACGTTGAATGTAGTTTTCCAGAGTATCTCCTCTGGCACCTCGTCTGGATCCGCTTATCTGATCAGCAGCCTGAATTAATATACTAATTGGATTAGTAGGTTCGACCTCCTCATGGTGAGAAGCAATAGAATTAAGGATAATTTCATCTTCAATAAATTTTTGTACGATATCTCGGCCTATTTCAGCATGAGTGCCAGTGATGTTTCTATCTATTGCTTTTCCTAAATCATGAAGTAAACCTGCCTTTTTGGCAGTATTAGAATCCAGGCCTAGTTCTGAGGCCATTAAACCAGCCAACCAGGCTACTTCTATAGAGTGGTTTAATACATTTTGCCCATATGAGGTACGATATTTTAATTTACCCAGATTGTTCATTATTTCATCAGACATGGGAGCGACATTAACTTCATCAATTGCATGCTCTGCTGCCTCATAGATTGAATCATCGACTTCTTCTTTTGCTTTTCCATACATTTCTTCAATCCTGGCAGGATGTATCCGACCATCTTCAATTAATTTTTCAAGAGCAATTCGTGCTATCTCTCTTCTCACAGGATCAAAGCCTGAAAGTACAACTGCTTCCGGGGTATCATCTACTATAATCTCTATTCCGGTTAATTTTTCAAAATGGCGGATATTTCTACCCTCTCTACCTATGATTCGGCCTTTCATATCATCATTGGGAAGATTAATTACAGAAACAGTAGTTTCTGCTGTGTGATCCGCAGCAGATCTTTGAATAGCTGAAACAATTATTTTTTTGGCTTCCTTTTTGGCTTTGTTTTCTGCTTTTTCTTTGATTTTTCTAACTTCTGCAGCTGCTTCCTTTTTAGCCTCTTTTTTCATATCATCAATTAATTTTTCGCGAGCATCTTTTTGAGTCATATGAGCAACTTCTTCTAATTTTTGCAGCTGTTTATCTTTAATTTCTTCAATTTCCTGCTTTTTTTGATCTAATTCATCTTGTTTTTCTTTTAATTTCTGTTTCTCTTCATCAAGTTCTTTCTCTTTTTTTTCTGCAACTTCGGTTTTTTGTTCAAGATAATATTCACGTTTTAGTAACTTTTTCTCTTTCTCTTCTACTTCTTTAGTCTTCTTTTTAGCCTCTTCTTCAGCTTCATTTTTAATGGATAAAGCTTCTTCTTTAGCTTCTAAAGTAGCTTCTTTAACAATATCATCAGCTTCTTTTTTGGCTTTGTTTATTATGTCTTCGGCCTTTGAGCGAGCCTGATTTAATTTTTGAGTATAAAAGAAAAGGGCTATGCCGGCTCCAATAGCCGCTCCGGATAGAGCTATTACTATATAAATTAACATATCTTACTCCTTGTACTTTATGGTTAAAGGAACTGTATCCGGATATTATGGATGCAGGGTAGGCTCAGGATTGATCTATTTTTTGGTCGATCCGATTAATCAACTCTTCAGATTTATCTTTAATTTTATCTATTTTATCCTGATTATTGTTGCGGGCCCTAAATAGTTCATCTGTTAAGTTTAATGCAGCAAGAATAGCAATACGAATTTCAGATTGTTTTTTTTCAATAGAATTTTCAACTTCTTCCATCTTATTATTTAGATATTCTGCAACAGTATTAATATAATCGGAGTTAGCTTTGGCCCGTATTTTATAACTTTTACCATATATTTTGACTTCTGCATAATTGTCTTCGTCCATAATATCCCGTATAGAAACTATTCAAGAACCTGATCGATCTGTTCAATCATAGTTTCTATTTTATCCCTTATAATTGCTTCTTCGTTATTGTCTAATCTATTGTTATTATCTTCCGAATCAGTAAGTTCCTGATTTTGAAGATTTTTATTTTTTTCTCTTAAGTGTTCAACAACATCTTCCAGTTGATGAATTCTTTCTTCAACCTTATCAAGCTTTGTTTCTTTATATATATCATCTGAGTTCTGCATTGATCTTGCTTTGTAATTGGTTAAAAATATTGTCCATTTTTTGATCTACTTCGGAATCTTTTAGAGTCCTTTCTCTACTTTGAAATATCAGATTGAAAGTTAAACTCTTTTTGTTATTTTCTTCCATTTGTTCGTCAGAATATTTATCGTAAAATTGAATATCTTTTAGAAAAGAACCACCATTATTTTGAATTATTTCAATAACTTCTCCAACGTGTGTATGATAATTTACAATAATAGAAATATCTCGTTCAACTGCAGGATAGTCTGAGATAGGCTGATAATCTATTTTATCAGTAGTATTTTCAAATAGATTTTTCATGTTTCCTTCAAAGAAATATAAGGGTTGCTCCACATTCAATTCATTTTCCTGTATATCAGTGGCTATTTTCCCTAAATGTCCTAATACTGTTTCTTCCAGGGAAATTTCTAAAAGATTTTCAAAACTATCTATATCTTCTTCAATAAGATTGAAAGCAGGCGACTTACTGGTGTAAAACTCTATTAATTGCTCAACTAAACCCTTGAGATCATAAATACTGCTTTCACGTGGTTCAGAATATTTCCAGTAGATATCTTCTAGATTGCCTGTTAGCAGTAATGATAAATGTTCTTTTTGAATAGATTTATTCTCTTTTTTCGGCGCAAATTGATGCACATTGCCAATTTCGAAGAGCTGAAGATTAGTATTTCCATGATTGATGTTATATTTTGCTGTTTGTGTCAAGCCAGAAATTAAATTTGTCCTAAGATAAGCGAGTTTCTGACTAAGGGGATTATCGATCTTGATAGCTTCTACTTTATTTATATTATATTTAATGTGATCAGCATGAGTTAAAGAATTATTATAAACTTCATTATATCCATATCCGGAAAGTTTCTTACGTACTTTTTGGGTAAAATTATGACGTTTATTCTGGTGATAATCAGTACTAATAGTAATTGAAGAAGCTGACTTGATCTTCTCCATCCCCTTGATACGCACGATTTCTTCAATATAATCAACTTCTCTTTTAAGGTCCGGCCGCCAGGAGGGTGACTGCACTTTGATTTTGTTATCTTCCCGGGCAATTATATCACAACCTAGAAGTTTGAATTTTTTTGTAATCCAGTCTTTATCAAATTTTTCTCCTAAAAGTGAATTAATTTTGTTAAACCTTACAGTAATTTTTGGCTGGATGATTTTGTTAGGATAATTATCTATTCTACCTTTGCAAACTGTACCTCCAGCGATCTCAGTAATAATGTCAGTAACCCTGTCCAGGCCGTAGATAACATTTTGTGGATCAATACCTCGCTCAAATCGATAGGATGCATCAGTATTTAAATCTAAATATTTGGATCCTTTTCTAATTGTAGCAGGATCAAAATAGGCACTCTCTAAAAGTAGATTGGTAGTCTCCTCTGTAACTTCTGAGTTTTGTAAACCCATTATTCCAGCTATTGCAATAGGTTTCTCTGCATCACAAATAAGCAAGGTTCTGTCATTAAGTTTGCGGCTCTCTCCATCCAGAGTGACAACTTCTTCTCCTTGATTACTTAATCTCACATTAATTTCATTGCCGGCTATTCGATCTAAGTCAAAAGTATGTAAAGGTTGTCCTGTTTCCATGAGGACAAAATTGGCAGCATCAACTATATTATTAATTGGACGTAAACCAACACTTTTTAAATGCCTCTGTAACCATTCCGGAGATTCTTTAATTTTAATATCTTTGATTACTCGAGTTGCATATCGCGGGCAATTATCGGGAGTGTGGATATTAACAGAATTAATCGTAGAAATATCCGGCCCATTTTCTTTGAAATCGATTTCAGGAGTATGAAATTTTTCTTCAGTCAGAACAGAAAGATCTCTGGCAACTCCTATATGAGATGTACAGTCAGGTCGATTAGGAGTTAAATCAATATCAAAATTCACTCCATATTTTTCCTGATAATATTTGGAATAATTATTACCCGGTTCTGCCTCATCTGGCAATATTATTATTCCAGAGTGATCATCAGAAATTCCTAACTCATCCTCGGCAGGAATCATCCCTTCCGATTTTACTCCCCGTAACTCTACTTTGGAAACGGTTCCTCCAGGCAGTTCACAACCAGGTAAAGCTAAAGGAACTTTTGCATCGGGATAAAGATTGGGCGCGCCGGAGACAATTTTACGTTCGCGCTCACCATCAAAAACAATAGCAATTCTGAGTTTGTCAGCATCAGGATGTTCTCTAACCTCACGAATTTCCCCGATTACGATATTATCTATGTCCTTTAAAGGATTCTCTTTTAAATCAGCTTCCAATCCAAGGTAAGTAAGCTTATCACATAGTTTTTCATCGGAATATGAGTAGTCTATATATTTTTGTAACCACTTATTATTAATAATCATATATTTTTAAACTGTTTTAAAAATCGTTTATCACTATTATAAAGTAATCTTATGTCTCCAATACCATATTTTAACATTGTTAATCTTTCAATACCAATTCCAAAGGCATAACCAGAATATTCTTCTGGATCAATATCAGAAGCAGAAAGGACGTTTGGGTCCACCATTCCACAACCCAAAATTTCAAGCCAGCCGCTACCCTTACAGAGGTCACATCCCGAGCCACCGCATTTAAAGCAACTGATATCTACTTCTGCACTCGGTTCAGTAAAAGGGAAATAGCTGGGACGAAATCTTAATTCCTCCTCTTCACCAAAAAATTTCTTGACAAATAGAAATAAAGTAGTTTTTAATTCACTAAAAGTCACCTTATCATTAATATAAAGTCCCTCTATTTGATGAAACGTACAATAATGACTGGCATCAATAGCTTCATTTCTAAATGTTCTCCCGGGAGCAAGTATCCTGATAGGCGGTTTTTGATTTTCCATAGTTCTGACCTGAATAGGGGAGGTGTGTGTCCGTAATAAAGTATCATTATCAATGAAAAAAGTATCCTGTGCATCACGAGCCGGGTGATTTTCCGGAAAATTTAGAGCTTGAAAATTATAATAATCTGTCTCTACTTCGGGACCTAATTCTACAGAAAATCCAATTTCTCTAAAAATAGTGAGTATATGTTCCATTGTTTGAGATAATGGATGGATAGAACCTTCTCGGGGACTTTTACCCGGTAAAGTCGGATCAAAAAATTTAGAACTAGATTGATCTGATTTTAATTTTTCCTTTAGATCAGCAACAGAATTCTGTACCTCCTGCTTAAAGGAATTCATAAGTTGACCGAATTCCTTTTTTTTCTCAGGAGGAATCTGGTCAAATTTATTAAAATATGTATTTATGATTCCATTCTTACCGAGGTATTTAATCCTTAAATTTTCTATAGCCTTTTTCTCTAGTTCTATCTCAGAATATTCCTCTCTGAATTGAGTTCGGGAACCTTTTACCTCTTCAAATAAATCCATTCTACTATGCCTTTACATTCTCAACAATTTTCTTAAATCCTTCTGGATCATTCATTGCTAGTTCAGCAAGCACTTTACGGTTTAATTTGATATCGTTTTGTTTGAGAGCATGTATAAATCTACTGTAACGCAGGCCATGTTTTCTTGAAGCCGCATTAATTCGAGTTATCCAAAGACGACGGAATTCTCTTTTCTTCCGCTTTCTATCTTTATAGGCATACTGAAGGGCTTTTTCGACTGCATCTTTCGCTACTTTAAATCTTCGGCTTCTAGCCCCCCGGTATCCTTTGGCTTGCTTCATTATTTTTCTTCTTCTTCTATGACGTGGAACTGAACTATTAGATCTTGGCATTATCTATTCTCCTTATTGTAACATTTCTTTGATTCGCTTTTCATCTGCTTTTGAAACGTAGCTAGTTTTTCTCAACCTTCTTTTCCTCTTAGAAGATTTTTTGTTCAGAATATGTGATTTATAAGCTTTTTTACGTTTCAATTTACCGTTTTTAGTTTTTTTAAATCGTTTAGCAACGGATTTGCGTGTTTTTATTTTGGGCATTTATTTATCCTCCTTTTTAGGTTTAACTACTGCTTGGATTAAACTTCCCATTTTATTCGGTGGCTTATCAATTTCTCCTAAATCACTTAACCGGTCAATAAGATCATCCATTAAATCAAATCCAATATCAGTATGGATATTTTCTCTTCCTTTAAATTTTATAGAAAGTTTAACTTTATTATTGTCTTCCAGAAAACCTCTGGCTTTTCTTATCTTAGTTTTTATGTCATGTTCTTCGATCCGGGTGCTGAATCTCAGTTCCTTAGTTTTTACTTTATGTTGCTTTTTCTTCTGCCTTTTCTTCTTTTTTTGTTGTCTGTATTTATATTTTCCAAAATCCAGTAATCTACAAACAGGTGGGTCAGCATCAGGTGCTACTTCAACTAGATCGTATCCTCTTTTATCAGCTTCATCAAAAGCGGTCTGCCTGTCAACTATACCAACTTGCTCTCCATCATTATCAATTAATCTGATTTTTTTGGCTCGAATTTCATGATTCACCCGGGTATCACCGGTATTCCTTCGTTTTCTAATTTTCTAACTCCCTTTTTTTATTTATATCTTCTCTCAATTCATCTATAATTTCGGAACGTTGAAATGTTCCAATATCTCCTTCTTTATGTTTTCTTACTGAGACAGTATTGTTTTCTATCTCTCTGTCTCCAATGATAAACATATAAGGTATTTTATCGGTTTCTGCTTTTCTTACTTTAGAACTCATTGTATCACTTTTATTCATGAGTTTTGAACGGATCCCCTGCTCCAATAATCTTTGATGAAATTTTGAAGCTTCTTCCACTTGTGTATCGGAAATAGGGATTACAGCTGCTTGGATTGGGGCTAGCCAAACTGGAAAATTACCATATGTGTGTTCGATCAAGACACCTAAAAATCTTTCCAAAGAACCCAGGATTGCTCTATGTATCATATAAGGCTTTTTTCTCTCGCCATTTGAATCTACATATTCCATATCAAATCTTTGGGGCAAGTTAAAATCAAATTGGATTGTTGAACACTGCCAGGACCTTCCGAGAGAATCTTTAATTTTCATATCGATTTTTGGACCGTAAAATGTGGCTTCACCTTCATCTATATCATAATCAATATCTAGATTCTCAAGGGATGATTTCAGAGCGTTAGTTGCTTCTTCCCACATTTCATCGGAACCAACATATTTTTCTTCATCCCGAGTAGATATAAACACCTCAAATTCATCAAAACCAAACGTTTTTATAAAATCAAAAGTAAAATTGAGTAATTCATCAACTTCCTTATTTAATTGGTCGGGAGTACAGATAATGTGAGCATCATCCTGAGTAAATCCTCGAACGCGCATTAATCCGTGCAGAACTCCTGATTTTTCATATCTATAGACAGTTCCTAATTCGGCGTATTTTATAGGAAGATCCCTATAGCTTCTAATATCGGAATTATAAATTTTAATATGGTAAGGGCAATTCATCGGCTTAATAAAGTATTTTTGGTCCTCGATTTCCATGGGATTAAACATGCCCTCCTGGTAAAAATCAAGGTGCCCACTTGTTTCCCAAAGAGTTGATTGACCAATATGCGGAGTTTGAACTAATTTATATCCAGACTCTATATGAGATTCTTTCCAATAATTTTTAATTTCTTCCAGTAAGGTAGTACCTTTGGGATGCCATAAAATCAACCCAGGTCCAACTTCTTTATCTATATGGAATAAATCGAGTTCTTTTCCTATTTTCCGGTGATCTCGTTTTTTAGCTTCTTCTAGAAAAGTTAAATAGTCATCTAATTTTTCTGAAGTTGAAAAGGCAGTACCATAAATTCTACTTAACATTTTATTACTGGAATCACCTCGCCAGTAGGCACCCGCTATATTCAAAAGTTTGAAATCGCCAATTTTACCAGTAGAAGGAATATGAGGGCCGGTACAAAGATCTACAAAATCGCCCACCCGATAAATTGAAAGAGTTTCACCTTCTTCAATATCATCAATTAATTCTAATTTATAAGGCTCTTCCCGTTCTTTAAATAAATCTCGGGCTTCCTGTCTAGAAATTTCTTTCCTTTTGAAATCTAAATCCGCCTCAATCAATTCCTGCATACGACCGGATATTTTTTCTTTATCTTCTTCTGTGAAGCCTGGCTCTTTATCAAAATCATAGTAAAATTGATTTTCTATGGCCGGCCCAATTGCAACTTTGGCTTCAGGATATAGATCCTTTACAGCATGGGCCATTATGTGTGCACAGGAGTGAAGCATCAAATCCTGCGCTTTTTCCGAGTCATCTTTAATAAGATTTAATTCATCACCATCACTGAGTTCATGGCTTAAATCTCTAAGTTCACCGTTAACTTCGCCTGCGATAGAAGCATTATATAATCCCATGCTGATCTCTTGAGCAATATCTCCAACTGTAGAATTTTTTGGCATTGTAATGGAAGAACCGTCTGGTAACTTTATATCTATATTGTTGTTATCTGACATTATATCCTCAATATATATAAAAGTAGTGTTGTTTTCTTTGATTTATTAAAGTGGGCGGTACTGGATTTGAACCAGTGACCTCCTGCACGTCAAGCAAGCACTCTAACCAACTGAGCTAACCGCCCTTTCTTATATCAATTAACGGACCTTAATTTAACATACAAAAAAATTTTGACCAAGGAAAAAATGGAAATCATCCGGAGTAATTCTCCTCTCCAAAGCTTAGGATAAATATACCTCCTAATAACCTGAAAAATTCATTACTATTTCCCTTGGGCACTTAGGTCACAACGGTCACCAGGGACTTTGATGAAGACTTCCAGGGAGGTCACATAGGTCACTTAGGACTCCCAGGGAGACCCCTGGGGGATCATTCGGAAAAACTGAGTTTTTATAGAAAGGGGTAGTTAAAATAATATAAAATTTATTCTTAACCTACCGTTTTAAAATGGTTATGCATAATTCACCTATGAAAATAGATTCTAATAAAAATTATAAGCATTATGTAAAAATTAGGAAAGAAAGAAATGAAATGATATACAAATCAAAATTAATTAAATAAGTGTTTTGTGGAGACGGAGGGAATCGAACCCTCGTCCGGGCTTGGTCCATCATCAAGTCCTACAGCTTAGTTCTGTTCAAAATTTGCTCTTCTGGATAGTAGGAACAGAACAACTACTATCCAGTGTAACGCTCTGATTTTATTATTCGGACCTCTGAGCGCTGTAACGGTCCTATCCCCGCCATTTAGTTGATAACGTAGGACGGGGCCACACGCCACCTATGCTATAGCTTATGCCATAGCGTAGGCACCTGCCTGCTGATCTTCAGCTAGCAGGTGTGTAGGTACCTCGTCGGCACTTAATTAATTGGAACTTTTTTATGGAAGCCCTGTTCCAAACTTCCGCTGCACTTGATCACTTCACAAACCCGTCGAAGCCGATCGTCCCCATATCAAATATCATTTAAGTTAATGAATTATATAACCACAATCAATTTCGCATTTTCAAAAAATATTTGGATTACCGCCATGTGATTATTCCTTTTATTATATGATAGAATGTAAAAATAGTTTCATAGATTAATTTTTATTAAAGATTATTTGTTAATGGGGAAAACAATCGCAATACTAAACGTGATATTAACTTATAAATTGATAATTGACAACATATTAGTAAATGTTTTCAGATCCAATAAGGGTCTGTATAATAATCTTCTAAGGTTAGGTCAAGAAACGGTATTATCGTCTGCAAAAAAACTGAAATTCTTGATATAACCTACTTTATATTTGTAATATTCAGATAATTAGGAGTGTTAATAGGTTAAATTATGTCTGTTATTGATTTATAGACGGCCAATGTTTTTATGTTTTAATATTACAAAACAAAATTAGTTTAATATATGAATAGGAAGTAATTTTTAGGCTGTTTCTCTATGCTTATGCTGGTTTGCAGTATTTATTCTAAATTAGTATCTACCTAGCAGATTTTTTTTGTCTTTGAATTTTTATAATTGCTTGCCAGTTTTATTTTGTCTTCACTGGTTATAAAAAGATTTACAATTAAACATATCCCCAATTCTAATCCCTGTAATTTTAGTTTTTATAGATAAATCTGTTTATTTATGACATTCTTTTTTTTAATCTAGTAATTTATGTGGATATTAAAGCTGGTTCGTAAACAAAATATTTAATAGGTTATTTGTATGAAAATGTCTGATAGATAAGAAATAATAGCACCTGATTATTATACATTGTATCAATTAATGTAAAAAAATTAACATAATGCTTGTTAAATAACATAACAAACTTTAACTTTAGTCAGAAAGAAATGATTATTCTATGTGAATAGTCATTTAGGTAAGAAGTTACTTTTAATTATTTACAAGGATTTAACATGTTAGACGAAAGATTAACAGGCACAGTTAAGTGGTTCGATGAGAAAAAAGGTTTTGGTTTTATTGAAAGAGATGAAGGGGATGACGTTTTCGTTCATTATACTTCATTAAGAGATGATAGCGGTTTCCGTACTCTTGAGGATGGTCAAAAAGTTGAATTTGATGTTAAAGAAGCAGAAAAAGGTCCTCAGGCAGAAGACGTAGTAAAATTATAAGCTTTTTTTTAAATAGAAATGGGTGTAGAAATGTTCTGCACCCATTTTATTTACAAAATTAGGACCTTCCAAAAAAACTCACCTGTAAAATTAGATTTTGCAATCAAAGTTTGATTATATCTATCCTTTCGATAGTTTGGAAGGATTGTAAAATCAAATTCACGCTAAATCTTTATATTGAGATGTTTTAATTAATATTTCAATTAATATTTTACAGGTGTTTATCTTTTCTTTTAGTCTATTAACATTAACGTAATGGGTATGGTGGAATAGTGGCTCTCAATAAAATAGTTCCATAATATGTTAGAGGGTTACTAAAGCCTGTATATAAGTATTCCACATTTTTGTGATTCAAATTTTTGGAATTTTATTCTAATATAACGCCATAACCAATTTCTCTATTCCTATGATGTCTTTGGGGGTACGTAATGTTAGTTTAAAAAAACCTTATTCAAAGATATTAAATTTGGAAACCACTTTTTAATTAGCCCATCGGAAATATTTATCATATTTGAAAAAAAACGGTTAAAACCGTTTAAATGAAATGTGGACGTTATTTTTGTTTCTCTTTCACCTGCTGATTAATAGCATATGATAAAAAATTTAACCACCATATAGAATGTATGAGAAACGCTTCTTTGTAATTCACCTTTTTTTCCGCCCTTACTATTCCTTAGATTTTAGTTATCACATATCCTGTTTACCTGGTGAATAAATAGATATAACTTAAGTAAAAAGGTTTTTTAAGGTCTTATATCTGTATTCTGTGATTTTATGAAATAAGAAATACTTCTGAGGAACCACTTGGATCTAGTCTCACTTGATTAAAATTTCGGGATAAAAGTGAGTATAGGAACCATATTTTAACAAATCAGAAATATTTTCTAGATTGATTTCTTACCTTTTATCTTATTTAAATCATATAAAATTATACTCCATATAATCTTTCAATCCCAATTATTACGTCAATTAAAGGATGGCTTTGTAAAAAGTCTAATGAGCATTCTTCTGAGCATCTCACTATGATCATCAAACCACTTCTAATCAGGGAGCTCCGTGAACCTGGTGGGAAGCCTCTGGTGAGGCAGGCGAAGAATAGATAAGCAAATAAATAATATGTAATTGTATAGCTTTATGAATCTCTAAAATTGTTGAAAAAGTCACTTTTTGCAAGAATATCTTAAATGACTTTATTAAAATACTTTTATAATGACTATGGGGATAGTTTAGAGGAGTAGAATAAAACTGTAAAATTTATTATAATAAGAGAAAATTAGTAAAATATATTATGTAATATAAAATTAATTCTAAATAGAGTTAATAGCTTATAACTATTCTGAGTCCAAAATTATGACTTGTGCTGGAAGGTGTTTTCTGATTACGATAATATACCCGGCAATAAAATTGACTATCTACCCATGATCCGCCTCGGAGGACCTTTTTATTTCCTGAAGATGGCCCTTTAGGATTTGTTTGGGATTGATTGGGGTAAGCGCTGTACCAATCATAGCACCATTCCCAGACATTTCCGCTCATATCATATAATCCAAGATTATTCGGTGATTTTTGTCCTACTCTATGAGTTCTGCTGTCACTATTAGCATAATACCAGGCATATTCTGTTAATTCATTTTGGTTGTTAGTTCCACTCCATCTTATATCATTCCCTCTATTTCGAGCAGCAAATTCCCACTCTGCTTCAGTAGGTAATCTATAACCAAAAGCATTAGGATTATAGGATACTATATCTCCCTCTATTTCGTAGACTGGTGTTAATCCATCTTGTTTACTTAGTTTATTACAGTATTTGACTGCATCATACCAGGATATCTTTTCAACAGGCCGGCTATTGTGATTTTCAGCATTTTTGGAATATGAGGGATTACTATCCATTATATTGACCCATTTCTGTTGTGTAACTTCATATTTGCTAATGTAAAACGTACTGACAGTAACGGAATGGGCAGAGTTATTTTCTCCTTGTGAATTGGTTCCCATTTGAAAAGTCCCGCCTTCTACTCTAACCATATAATCTGGAATCTTGGATAATTTTTTATTTTTCCGGCAATTTTCTATTTTTGAATTTATTGCTGAAGAGGTTCCCCCAATTTCAATTGCTTGTTGATAGAGAGATACAGCTTCAGACCAATTTTCATTATCTCTTTGTTGATCCCCTCTGTTTTCATATCTATTAGCAATTTCTTCAATACCATTTCTAGCTTCTGTATTATTACTCTCTCTATTCAAAATTTCCTGATATGTAGCATAAGCTTCAGCTAAATTACCGGAATTTAGATTGGATTCGGCCTCAGATAGTAAAGTTGCCAGATTTTGTTGGGCTCTAAGTTTTTCTTGAACACTTTGAATTTTTTGTTCGATAGCAGAATCTTCCAGACCAACTTCTAGGGCAATCTTATAGTTTGAAATCGCCTTTTTTAAATTACCATTCGATTGCTGATTATCCCCTACTTGTTCAAAATGATTTGCTATTTCCTTTAAACCCTGGATAGCTTCTGTATTTCCTGAATCTATACTTAATATAGTTTGATATGTTTTATAAGCATTACTATCTGAAGGTTTTACCAGATCATTGTTTCTAATTTGTGTCTGTGCAGTTGAAAGTAATTGGTTTACTTTTTCTGTTCCTGATTTGTTTTGTTCTTCCGATCCACCAAAAAATAAGAAATATCCTCCTGTAATGAGAACTAATACAACACCGATTATAACATAGCTTAAGTTAGACTTTTCAGTTTCTTTTTCCTCTTCTTCTTCATGTTTTGATTCCACCTGTTCTGAAAAACAATCAGGACAGAGACCATCTTCTTTTTCATGAAATACACAGATATTTTCTCTGCCACATTCCTTGCAGGTAAATCTATTTATATCACGTGTATCTCCACAAATGGGACATTCCCTATCTTCCTCAGTTTCTTCCTTACCTGATTGTTTTTCCTGGGTAGTTTCTTCTGGTTGATCTGTTTTTTCCTCTACCTCCTCCTTGTCTTTAGTCTCATCTGGTTTACTTTTAGATTTGGTTTCAGATTCAGTAATTTCTTCTTTTTCTTTTGTTTCTAATTCTTCTTTTGCCTCTTCTTTCTCTTCAATTGTTTCCTCAGTCTCTTTTTCAATGGGTTCTGTTTTATCGGATTTTTTCTCTTCCTTCTTTTGTTCACTTATGAACTGTTGAGTAGCTTCTAATTTTTGCTGGGCTTCTTTATTATCGGGTTGTAATTCCAGTACCTGTTCGAATTCAGTTAAAGCGTCTTTGTATTTTTTGTTATTTAATAATTGGTTCCCTTTTTCCATATATTGGGAAATTTTTAATTCCATTCCCAATGATTTCAGAGTCTCAATATCAGGCAGGTCATATTCTTGAGTGTAATGGTTATAGAAATTTTCCCATTCTTCGCCTTCTAATTTTTTACCCTCACTTATGTAGTCCTTTAGTATATTTTCTTCTCGGAATTGCTGGAAGCTTATAAGTAAATCCTCTGCACAGGCAAAACATAAATTGTCTTTTCTACGGTGAGTTATACAGATATTTTCTTTCCCGCACTCCTGACAGGTAAACCTTTCTATTCCGCCGGTTTCTCCGCAAATTGGGCAGTCTGGATAGGCCTGTTTCCCTTTTTCTTCAACCTCTTTCTGCTGCTCTTGTCGGTCTTCTTCAGATATTTCTTCAGATTCTTCCTGTTCCCCTTGGACTTCTTTATCTTCTTCTGTTTCCAGGTCTGCTTCAGAAGGTTCTTCAGATACTTCTTCTGGTTCTTCTCTTTCTTCTACTTCTTTTTCACTTTCTTTCTCAGCTATGAATTGTTGAGCAGCTTCTTTCTTATTTTGCGCTGCTTTGTTTTTGGGGGCGATTTCTAAAATATTTTCATACTTTTCAAGAGCTTGTTCATATTTTTGATTATTGAGAAGCTGATTCCCTTGTTCTAGCAAAAGAGAAGTTTTTATTTCGATGGCAGCAGAAGCCAGGGTTTCTATGTCCGGTAATTTATATTCCTGATTATATTGTTCATAAAAATTTTTCCATTCTTCGCCTTCCAAATTTTTATCCTGCTGTACGTAATTTTCCAGAATTTCATTTTCCTGGAAAGTTTCAAATGGTTTTCTGGTATCTTTTTCTTCGAAACAATCCGGGCAAAGATTACCCTCCTTTTTATGAGTAATACAAATATTTTCTTTTTCACATTCACTACAGGTAAAACGTTCTACTTCCTGGCTTTGTCCACAAATCGGACACTCAGGAGATTCTTCAGCAAGGGAATCAAAAAATTCCATGGCGGAGTCAAATTCTTTTCGCGCTGTCTCACTACGCTTCTTTTCTTTTTCGGCTTTTTCTGCTTCTTTTTCTTTCTCTCTATGATAACAGGTAGGACATAATTTTTGTCCTTCTTCCTCTTTGTGTCCTACGCATACCTTTGTTTTTCCACATTTTTCACAATTATAAGTATTTTCGGGATTTTCTTTGCCACAGATAGGACACGCGTTAGTTGCAAATTCAGGTTTTAATTTATTAATAAAACTTTTAACTGTATCAAATCTATCCTCCGGATCTTTTGCTAAGGCTTGATTTAATGCTTGCATTGCAACTTCTGGAATGCTTTCAATCACCGGCGGATCTTTTTCTTTGTGTTGCATCATTAAGTTGCCCTTGACAAAGGGAGGATTACCACTGAGAGCTTCGTAAATAATGATCCCAAGTGAGTACTGATCCATTGTAGGCGCAGGCTCTTCCCCGTAAAATTGTTCGTAGGGCATATAAGTAGGGGAGCCGGCTGAATAAGTGGTATTACTGGCTCTTGACATGGAAATAGAATTGATAATCTCCCGGGCTAATCCAAAATCTGTTAATTTTAATTGATCATCTCTCCTGTCATATAGTATGTTAGTAGGTTTTAAGTCTCTATGTATAACTGGAGGCTTTTTGCTATGGGCATAGTCTAGGGCATCGGCTAATTTTGAAAATAATGTCACTACTTCATCAACAGTAAAAGTTGAATTTTTATTGTCAAGATAGTCACGAAAATTTTGGCCAGGAATATATTCAGTTACAATAAAATAATTGTCTTGCCACTGTTCTAAAGAATAAGTTCCAACTATATTACTATGTTGCAGTTGTTGGGCGATTCGGACTTCACGTTTTAAATTTTTTAATGCTCTTTTGTCTCTTGTCAAAATGGGAGGTACTGTTTTAATAGCTCTTTTTACTTCTTTGTCTAGCCCATGGTAAATAGTTTCATATACTTTTCCCATTCCTCCTTTACCTATTAGACGTACTATTTCATAATCTTCTAGTTTAAATCCTGGTTCTAATGTTTGGGGGGTACTACCGTCAAAAGCCCGGCGTATTTTTTGATCATCATAATTATCTTTACCAGAGGGATCTTTAGAATTTTGTTTTTTGAGCTTTGTCTTTAACCTTTCATACTCTTCTTTGCTAATCTCTCCATTTATATATTTTTCTTCTAAATCTTCTAATAAATTATTTGAGTCGGCCATAACTCCACCCTTTGATTCTTTACAAAAATGTGTGAATATTTTTAATAAACACTTGCAAGATAATTTATAACATTTGCCTCTTACATAATTTACAAGTTTTGATAATAATGAACTAATTTACATCTATTATTTCCGTGTCCCTGATAATAATTGGGTGTTAGAAACAATTAACTATGATCTTGTGAATATCACCCAAAAATACCCTAATTGGTATCAAACTTATTTAAATTTGATGGAATAAACAAATAATTCATTCAATATATTAATTAATCTAACTCAAATTTAATATTCTTATTTATTTTAATTGAGGGTCTTCTTACCTGACAAATTCATGACCACTTTCCTTGGGTCACTTAGGTCACAACGGTCACAAGGGACTTCGATGAAGACTCCTAAGGAGTTCCTAGGGGTCACATAGGTCACTTAGGACTCCCAGGGAGACCACTAGGGGGATCCTTCGGAAAAACTATGTTCTTATAGAAAAGGGCAATTAAAATAATATAAAATATATTTTTAACCTACCATTTTAAAATGGTTATGTACTGTATCAAAAATCAAGAAAATATATGATATTTTCTATGAATAATTCAGGCTTAAAAATAAAAAAAATACTCTCATCCTGGCACCGCGGAGAGAGCTATTTCGAGGGAGAAGAAGGATGAATCAATTTGTCGTCCTGGTCCGACTTTCCAAGGGGTACCAAGATCATAATGGATTCCCAAGGAGAATCTCAATAAGACGCTCACCAAGACATTTTTATATACATCCTAAAAATCTAAAGTAGATTCATAAAAAAGTACGAAAAGGCGGCTCAAATTGTTAAATTATAATACCTTAAATTTAAATCTTTAACAAAAAAGGAGCCACCTTTTCGATGACTAAAAATAACCCAAAAAGACAACAAATCAAACCACGTTTTGTAGATCAAAAGTTAACAAATTATGCCGGTTTAGCACCATTTTCTAAATTTATGCATGATAAACTTAATTTTTCAGAGATTATCAAGGATAATTGTCAATTACCAATAGCCAATAACACTAAATTTCATACTTCACAAGTGTTATCTATTATTATATTTGGTTATTTGACAGATTTTGATAGGATCAAACAATTTGAAGAATTAAGTAAGGATCTAACAGTACAGAGATTACTGGGTCTTCCTAAACATATAGATGAAGATACTATAGCACACAGATTAAATAAATTTAGCAACTCTGAGTTAAATGAGCTAAAAACTAGTTTGGATCATTCAATACAAAACGTCCATTCCAATTATGATCTTTCAAGTAGAGAAAAGATATTAGATATTGATTCTACAGTTATTCCAGTGTATGGTAATCAGGAAAAAGCACGAAAAGGATTTAATCCTCATAAAAAGGGTGTTAAATCTTTTCATCCAATTTTATGTTTCCTTGCTGGGACCAAAGAATGTGTGAATAGTAAGTTACGTCCTGGAAATGTACACACAAGTAAGAACGCAGATAAATTTCTAAAAGACAGTTGGAATAATCTGCCAGGTAGAAACTCGGATTACCTTATCAGAGCTGATTCCGGATATTTTAGTGATGATTTTATCAGGGAGATAGAATCTCAAGGTGCAGATTATTTAATTAAGATAAAACGTAAGAATTTCGATAAGTTTATGGAGAATAAAGAGTGGATGAGCATACCCAAAGAGGAAGGTTTATCCTACTGCGAATTTAACTATCAGTGTCAGGGCTGGGATAGGGAGAGAAAATTTGTAGGTATTAGACGTTTGAAAAGAATAGAAAGCGAAGGTTTATTTCCAGTTAAAATATATGAATACTTTTGTTTTGTAACTAATTTATTTGAAGCTCCTTTAGAAATATATTATCTTTATAGAGATAGGGGTGAATGTGAAAACTGGATAGAAAATGTTAAGAATCAGCTTTCTGCAGGAAGTACCAAGATGGAAAGTTTTGAGGCAAACAGAGTATTTTGGCAGATGGCGATTTATGGATATAATTTAACTATTTGGCTCAGATATTTGACCGATCATAATAGTTGGAGCCAGGAACCGAAAACTTTTCAGTTTTGGTTCATTAACATCGCAGGTAAATTAGTTTATACTGGGAAACAATATTATCTTAATCTACAGAAATATTATTATTACCGTGAAAAATGGATGAATCTTTATAGAAGTATGTTAGAAATAAAATTGGAGTGAATGCATTCTAAATTTTTGCAATAAAAATACAAAGAAATAGTAGTGGAAGAGACGAAATATAGAGAATTACGCCTGATTTAACCAATTTTGGTAAAAAATCGGACTAAAAATGAACATTTTTTTCAATTATAAATCTCACAAAGTCTTTAATAATCTTTCTTTCTCTATCAAAAATGGTAATGAGAAAAATATCCGATATTTCTTATTAAAAAATTTCACATTAGATTTTTAGGT
>Ga0102941_1000079_pt1 | contig 36551 bp, 44 predicted proteins | sample SalPonR2_C_D2_MG_FD_79281 | JGI IMG/M metagenome (GOLD analysis project Ga0102941, IMG submission 79281) | Salt pond soil microbial communities from South San Francisco under conditions of wetland restoration - Salt Pond MetaG R2_C_D2_MG | ecosystem: Environmental > Aquatic > Marine > Intertidal... | reverse complement strand
TAAGGCCTTTTGATAATATTAGAAAAGCTGATGCAGACCAGCTTCTAAACTTTATCCAGGGCGAACATCCGCAGACAATTGCCTTGATTCTTTCATATATTGAGTCTCCCCAGGCTTCGCAAATTTTATCTTCCTTATCCGAAGAAGTGCAAAGTGATGTAGCTAAAAGAATTGCACTCATGGATAGAACTTCTCCTGAAATCATAAAAGATGTGGAAAGTGTTTTAGAGAAAAAGCTATCTTCCGTTATTACCAATGAGTATGCATCTGCTGGTGGTATTGACACTATTGTTGATATCTTAAACCAGGTAGACCGTGGTACAGAGAAGAACATTTTCGATCAATTAGACGAAGAAGACCCCGACTTATCCGAAGATATCAAAAAGCAAATGTTCGTATTCGAAGATATCGTATTATTATCTGATAAGGCAGTACAGTTAGTATTACGTGAAGTTGAAACTCATGATATCGCCCTTGCCCTTAAGACATCTGGTGAAGAAGTAGAAGAAGTTATCTTTAACAATATGTCCAGTAGAGCTCGCGATATGTTAAAAGAAGACATGGAATATATGGGGCCAGTTCGTATTAGAGAAGTTGAAGATGCTCAACAGCGTATCGTTAATGTCATAAGACAATTAGAAGAAAGCGGTGAAATAATTATAGCACGCGGTGGGGAGAGTGAATTAGTTGTCTAAAATAATAAAAGCTTCTCAAATAATTGGTAAATATAAATTATCAAATGAACCTAATGAAGAGTTTGCAAAAAGTGAAGAGCAAAAAGAAACCGATCAAAAAGGTAAAAAAGAACAAGAAAAAGTATCAGAAGAATCTAAAAAAGAACAGTCCAAAAATATAATAAAAGAAGCAGAAAAAAAGGCAGAACAAATTATACAAGAAGCAAAAGCAGAAAAAGCCAAAGTTGAAGATATAAAAAAAGAGGCCTATCAAGACGGTTTTGCAAAAGGTAAAGAAGCCGGCTTACAACAAGCAAATCAAAAAATACAAGAAGTAGTTAATACTCTGCATCATGAAATAGAACAGCTAAATGATCAATATGATCAAGAGATAAATCAGCTGCAGCCTACTTTGATTAATATTGCAACAAAGATGGCTTGTAAGATAATTAATCACAAAATAGAAGAAAGTCCTGAAATAATAAATAATATTGTAGAAGATGTATTAGCGGATTTAAGTAATAACCATCAGCAGTTTGTAATCAATGTTAACCCAGAAATTTTACCATATTTAAGTAAAAGTGAACTTAAAACTAATTTCCCGGAAAGTAAGTTTGAATTTAATGCCGATGACTCCTTACAAAAAGGAGACTGTGTTGTAAATACAAACTTCGGTGGTAAAGACGCCTATCTAGTCGAAAAACTGGATAGATTAGAAAAACAAATTAAAAAAGAAATGGGTATGAACAAATAAATGTTTAATGATTTTAATTTAGAAAAAATCGAAAAAACAATTGAAAATACCAAGGTAAATCGAGAGTTCGGCTATATTACGAGAGTAGTAGGGCTTATCATTGAATCCATTGGACCAGAGGTAAGTATTGGAGAACTTTGTTATATTAAGAGCAGTGAAGGTGATATTGAGGCTGAAGTAGTCGGCTTTAATGATAACAAAGTTCTACTGATGCCCATTGGTGTGATGAAGGGCATTACTCCCGGTGCAAAAGTTATTGCCAGTGGTAGTGAACTTAAAATAGAAATTGGTAATGAACTCTTAGGGGAAGTTCTAAATGGTTTAGGAAAACCCCTTACTTCTGAAAAAGAAGAATTAGACTATGCAAATTTAAAAGAAGTAAGCGTCAGTAAAGAACCACCCGATCCCTTAAAAAGATCAAGAATAAAAGAACCATTAAGCTTAGGACTAAAAAGTATTGACGGACTTTTAACCTGTGGACGCGGCCAAAGACTTGGTATCTTTGCTGGAAGTGGGGTAGGTAAAAGTACCCTTTTAGGAATGGCTGCTCGCAACACAGAGGCTGATATAAATGTAATTGCCTTAATCGGTGAACGTGGTAGAGAGGTTAGAGACTTTATTGAAGAAGATCTTGGTGAAGAGGGTTTAAAGAATTCTATTGTAGTTGTAGCAACATCTGATAAACCGGCTTTAATTAGAATGAAAGCCGCCAGTGTGGCCACTTCCATAGCAGAATTTTTTAGAGACCAGGGCCAGGATGTTCTCCTGATGATGGACTCGATAACAAGGGTAGCAATGGCTTTAAGAGAGGTTGGCCTTGCTTCCGGTGAACCACCGGCCACTAGAGGTTACCCACCTTCAGTCTTTGCTAAGCTACCAAAACTCTTAGAAAGAACAGGTACCAATGATAAAGGCTCCATAACTGCACTTTACGCAGTTTTAGTAGAAGGTGATGACTTTAATGAACCGATCTCAGATACTGTAAGAGGTATCTTAGATGGACATATCACATTATCAAGGGATTTAGCCTCCCGCAACCATTTCCCGGCTGTAGATGTCTTAGAAAGTGTCAGCCGTGTAATGAAAGATGTAGTAGATAATGACCACCTAGAAAATGCTAACCAACTAAAGAAACTCTTAGCTGATTATAAAGAAGCGGAAGATCTCATCAGTATTGGAGCTTATGAACAAGGCAGTAACCCGAAAGTAGACCGGGCAATTAATAAAATAGACCGCATAAATGATTTTTTAACTCAGCGGATCGAAGAGAAAGTAAGTTTTGAAGAAACCAAAAAAAGGTTAGCGCAAATTATAAATTCATAAAAAAAAGTAAATTTTAAAGGGGTAATCTTATGGCTCAATTTTACTTTAGACTACAGAGAGTACTTGATATAAGGGAAGTTGAATTAGATAAGGCCCAACATGAACTTTATCAGGTCAAACAACGCAAAAATGAATTAGAAGAGAGATTAGATAGGGCAAAACAAAAGCTATCCAATCTATTTGACTATATTAGATATAATAATTTAACTGTAACCGAAAATATTAGAACCAGAGATTACATAAAAAGACAGCAGAAAAAAATAAGAGATATTTATGAAGAATACAATAAACAAAAAGAAATAGTAAAAGAACATCAGGAAATAGTTATTGAAAAAAAACAGGCTAAAGAAAAGATTGTAAAAATAAAAGAAAAGAAATCAGAGGCTTTTTACAAAGACCTATTAAGTAAAGAGCAAAAAGAAATAGATGAACTAAGCCTACGATTAAGTAACCAGGAGGTATAAGATGAAAAAGGCAATATATATCTTTCTCTTCTTGTTTGTTTTACTCTATGTTGTTTGGGCTTTAAACCTTTTTGGTATATTACAATTAGATGATATAGTAACTTCTACCCCATATGTCAAAGAAAGAATGAAAACAGATGAACAGTATGACCGAATGATGAATGATTACTATAAATTAGAAAATTCATATGATGAATTAAAAAAAGAAAACGAAGAAATAAAATCTAATTTAGAACAGGTCAAAAACACCTTAGAGCAAAAAGACCAGAAAATAAAAGATTTAGAAGAAAAGTATGCTAACTTAAAAGCAAGTCAGGAAGAAAAGAAAGCTAGAATAGATAAACTAGTAAAAATATATGGAAACATGGACCCCGAAGAAGCAGCTAAGGTAATGGTTGATTTAAAAATGGAAACCAGTCTAGAAATAATAGATGAACTCAAAGATGAACATGTAGCTGAAATATTGATGAACATGCCGCAGGAAACTGCTGTACAGTTAACTGAGAGATTAAAGGAGTAGCTATTCCTTTAATATAAATAAAAACTAAAAAAGAGGAGGTGATGAGAGATAAATGCTTTAGCAGTTACTTTACAGACAAACCAGTTAAAAACTGGTAAAGCAGATTCTAAACAGATTGAACTTCCAAATGATTTCAAAGAAAAAATAAGGTCACTTTTAAACAGTCAAGAAACTACTAATCAAACAACAAATAGTGAAAACCAGCAATTAGATGAAATATTAAATAAGATAAAAAAACTACTAGAAGCAGAAAATATTGATTTAGCTGATGTTAAACAGATTTTAATAAAACAAAAAAATAATACAAATGACAATGAACTATCAATATTTAAATTAAAAAGTGACACTCAATCAACGGATAAAGCACAAAATAAGTTTAATATCCTAATAGAAATACCAAACAATAAAAAAGAAGTCAGTCAGGAATCTGCTGGGAAATTAGCAAAACTGCTGAATGAGTTAGAAAAATTAAATAAAGAAAACATTCCAAAAACAGATAAGGCAAGAAATGAAGCTAAAGATGAAACAGCCAAGAAAATAAACCCTGATTCTTCCTTAAGAAAAAGTAACAAAATGACGATAAATAAGATAGTAACCAAATTAAAGAATTTAGAGCCTAAGCAATTAAATAAATTAAAGCAAATGATTTTAGAAAAAACTCAAAATCAAACATCAAAACAAGAAAATTTGTTATTAAGTAAAATTAAGGTTTTAAATAATTCACAATTAAATGAACAAGTAACTCTAGAAAAGATAGTTACTGAAATCAATAAATTAACAAATGAAGAAATCAAAACAATTCAAAAAAATATAGTACATCAAATTAACACAAAGAAAACAGCCAGAAAGCATAATAAAGCCAATATATTAAAACAAAATAATCAATCTAATCAAAAGGAAGTAGTCAAACAAAACAAGCAAACACAACATAGTAAATCTAATCAGGATATCAAGTTAAAAGCAGATAATAAACAGCCAAGTAAAAGAGCAGTTAAAAATGCGGGAGTTAAATTTACCGGTAAAGAACTTAAGGATACTTCTCAGATTAAAACAAAAAATAATACAAAAGATAAACTACTATTTAACAATTTAGAATTTAAACTAAAAAATGAAGAAAATAGTAATAAATATAAAAAAGTAAATAATATAAAATACTTTAGTAAAAAACAGCAAAATACTGGTAAAGAAAATTTAACAGGCTTTAAAAATATGGATTTAAAAAATCATACTAGTGCAAAAACTACTAAGAATAATTTTAATAATATAATCAAAAAAAATAATATATTAAATCAGATCAAAGACAAAGTAAATATCAAGAACTTAAACAATAAAAATCAAATAGAAATTAAACTCAAACCTGATTCACTGGGTAAAATGAAGATAAACTTATCAATGGAAGCAAACAAGATAGTCGGTAAAATACTAGTAGAAAACAATGCGGTTCAAAATTATCTTGAAAACAATCTACAGGAACTTAAAAACAATCTTTTATCCAAGGGGTTACAGGTAGATAACTTTAATATCGAATCAGAAAATAAAAATCATAATCAAAACCAAAACCAAAACAATCAAAACTCAAACAACCTATTTCAGCAGTTTAAAGAAGGACATGACAAAAACAATAACAATAACAAAAGTCAAAGAAATGTATATGATTTTTTTGAAAACAGTGAATTAACTGAAGAACAAATTGAAGAGATTAATAAGCCGAGCTGGAGAAGCCAGCGTTTAATAAATAACGGCTTTGAATACTTTGCTTAAGAAAGGAGATGTAATATGGCTATAGAAGCTGCCGGTGCAGCAAACAGTCAGACCGCCGCTAATAATGAGAACTCAGTCGGTAGTCAGATAAAAAAAGAACTTGGTCAAGATGCTTTCTTTAAGCTCTTAATCACTCAACTACAAAATCAGGATCCCTTAAAACCGATGGAAGATAAGGAATTTATTGCTCAAATGGCTCAGTTTAGTTCTCTAGAACAGATGAATAACATGAATCAAAACTTTAACAAGCTAATGGATGTACAAAGAGTTAATCAAAATAGTTCTTTAATTGGAAAAACGGTTGAAAGTAAAATAGTTGGTAAAGAAAGTTCAAGAGAAGTTACCGGTGAAGTGATAAAGATTAGTTTTGAAGGAGATAAAACATTTGCTCATCTCAATAATGGCAACAATGACAAAATCAATGTAGACGATATCACAGCCATATATTAATAAGTAAAAGGGAGTAAGGTGAGAAAGATGAAAATTGATAACAGATTAATTGTTAACAGACCCCTTAAACCTAATACAAAAGACGATAAAGTAAATAAACAAAACAAGAAGAATGTTAATAAAAGCAGTACTCCTTTTAAAAAGATCTTTCAGGAAAAAATAAAAAGTTCTAAAATTGAATTTTCCAAACATGCTAAAGAAAGATTAAAAAACAGAAATATTAATTTAAATAAAACACAGATGCAGAAATTACAAAAAGGAGTCGAAAAAGCTGAATCAAAGGGAGCAAAAGATTCCCTTATATTAGTAGATGATGTAGCCTATATTGTAAGTGTAAAAAATAATAAAGTAGTCACAGCAATAGATGGCAATAACATGAAGGAAAAAGTATTTACTAATATTGATTCAACAGTATTAATGTAAAAACAAAACTAAGCTGGTTAAATGGCAGGTCCTTTACGGATGCCACAGAATGCTAACTGACAGAGGCATTCTACCAGCGTAAAGGAGAGGTTGATAACTAAATATGCTAAGATCAATGTATGCAGGTGTGTCAGGCTTAAAAGCACACCAACAGCAGATGGATGTTATTGGTAATAATATTGCCAATGTAAACACAACAGGCTTTAAAGGTAGTCGAGTTACCTTTAAAGAGATGTTAAGTCAAACTATAAATGGGGCCTCATCACCTCAGGGTGATAGAGGTGGTACAAATCCTAAACAGATCGGTTTAGGTGTACAACTAGGTAGTATAGATAAAAACATGGGCCAGGGAAGCTTACAATCCACTGGCAAAGAAACAGATGTAGCAATTCAGGGTAATGGATTCTTTATAGTCAATGATGGAAACCAAAACCTATATACTAGAGCAGGCAATATGTCATTTGATGAAGAAGGGTTTTTAGTCAACTCAGCAACTGGTAATAGAGTACAGGGCTGGGTAGCGAATGAAGATGGAACTATCACAGAAACTAACTTAGATAGTCTTGAAGATATATCACTAGATCAATCAATGGATGCATCAGCAACTACAGAAGCTAGCTATACAGACAATTTGAACCCCACTATTGATGAATTAACTCTCACTGATGAATCAGATACTTTTGAAATAAGTGATGGTACCAATACGGATAATATAAACGTTTCTCTTACTAAAGGAGAAAATGAAAACGAGTGGGATTTCACTTTAAATGCAGATAGTAGTGATACAGAATTTGCTAATACTACTAATAATTCTATAAATGGTACTATAACCTTAAATGCATCAGGTGAAATAGAAAAAATAGTAGATGAGAGTGGTGCTGTTTTAGTAGATAGTACTACTTCAGATAATATTATAGTAAATCAAGTAGGGACTGGTACTAACACTGAGATAGTTTTACCAGGCTATGGAGAACATATAAATACTGCAACTTTATTTGAAGGAGCAAATAGTGGAGATATAGCTAGTGCTCAGACTAATAATAAACAAACAATTTCATCCAGTATTTATGATTCTCTAGGAGTTGAACATAATCTAACCTTTGATATATTAAAAAATGGACCAAATGAATGGTTAGTTCAAGAAGATAATATTGAAGTAAGTGGAGCAAGTCCTTCTGGAACTGGATGGTTTGGTGGTTCTGATCATACAATAACATTTACTGATGAAGGTAGAATGAAGTCTGGACAAACAGTAACATTACAAATGAATCCTGATGGAGGAGCCGCAAATGACCAAGAAATAACCTTTGATTTCTCACAATTCACCCAATATGAAGGAGATATGGCAGCTGATTTAGATCAAGCAGATGGATATTCACAGGGTGAACTTAAAGACTTCACCATAAATGATTCAGGTACTATTGTGGGTTCCTTTGATAATGGATATAATAAAACATTAGCTCAAATGGGTGTAGCTGAATTTGCTAATCCTGAAGGACTAAATAAAAAAGGTGAAACAATGTACAGTATTTCCAATAACTCTGGTTATCCTAAAGTAGGACCAGCCGGTAGTGGTGGAAAAGGCTTTATTTCATCCAGTAAGTTAGAAATGTCAAATGTAGACTTAGCCGAACAGTTTACTAAAATGATAACCTCACAAAGAGGTTTTCAGGCTAACTCTAAAGTAATTACAACTTCTGATGAAATGCTGCAGGGATTAGTTAATATTAAGAGATAAATGATTATAAGTGGGGCCTATTTCTAGGCCCCATAATCTAAACCTAGGGGTAGGTGGTTTGATGATTAAGTTGGTTAGGCTAAATGGTGAAGAAATAACAGTAAATGCAGATCTGATAGAAACAGTTAAATCAACACCGGATACGATAGTTGAACTAACAACCCACAAAAGAATTTTAGTTCAAGATTCTGTTGATGAAGTGATAGACAAAGTAATTGATTATAAGCGTAAAATTTTTAACAGTCTTATGTTGGATAAGGAGTGAGTTAGATGAATCTCAGTGTTGTAATAGGAATAGTATTAGGTGTGGTACTTATAGGGGGAGCTATCTTTTTAGGTGGCAATGCCATCATATTCTTAAGTGTACAGTCAATTATGATTGTACTGGGTGGTACCTTAGCTGGTACAATGGCCAGTTTTTCCCTTCCAGATCTTAAAAAAATACCATCACTCCTTAAAATAATATTTACACGTAATGCAATGGAAACTGATAGTATAATTGAAATTCTAGTAAATCTAGCCAAAAAAGCCAGGAGAGAAGGCTTATTAACTCTTGAACAGGAAATTCAAGATATTGATGATCCTTTTTTAGAAAAAGGTGTTCAACTAGTAGTTGATGGCACAGAACCTGAACTGGTAAAAGATATATTGGAAACAAAGTTATCGTATATGGAAACAAGGCATTCAGTTGGTAAAGGTATCTTTGATAAGATGGGCCAACTTTCACCTGCATTTGGGATGATTGGTACTTTAATTGGTTTAATCCAGATGCTGAGTGAATTAGATGATCCCAGTAAACTTGGGGCTGGAATGGCTACCGCCTTAATCACTACCTTATATGGTGCCTTTTTAGCTAATCTGATATTCATACCCCTAGCTAATAAATTGAAGATGCAGAGTCAAGAAGAAGTATTAGTAAAGGAATTAATGATAGAAGGAATTCTATCAATACAAGCTGGTGAAAATCCACGTATTATAGAAGAAAAACTAAAAGCTTTCTTATCACAAGAAGGTTCAACTCAAGGTGAAACTGAACAAGAAGAACAAGTAAATACAAGTGAAGTGGTGGGTGAAAATGCCTAGAAGAAAAAGGAAAAACGACCAAGAAGATAATAGTAGCGGTTCTCCTGCATGGATGACAACATTCGGTGATTTAATGACCCTGTTATTAGTGTTTTTCGTATTACTTTACTCATTTTCTGTGATTGACTTAGAGAAGTTCCGTGGTTTCATGTCAGCTTTACAGAATCAATTAGGAGTAATGGAAGGCGGACGCACCATAAGTGAAAGTGATGTATTAGACCAGGGTATGCAGGGAGAGAATTTTAACCCTTCTCAGAATAACTTGCGGCGGGTCTATAAGAATATGCAGGGTTTTATCAAGGAAAATGATCTACAGTCCAAGGTCAGTGTTGAAATGACTCAAAGGGGACTGGTAATTAGAATGACCGGTGAGATTCTCTATGATATTGGGGAGGCAATTATTAAACCCACAGGCAAAAAAGTATTAGATGAAATTGGTAAAAATATTGAAGGTATTAATAATAATGTGAAGGTTGATGGACATACAGATAACTTACCGATTAATAATAATCAGTATCCTTCCAATTGGGAGTTATCAACGGCAAGAGCAGTTAAAGTTATCAAGTATTTCATAGAAACTAGAGATATAATTCCTGCTCGTTTATCAGCAGCAGGCTATTCGAAATATAGACCACTTAAGGAAAATATTAACCCTGAAAATAGGGCCTTAAATAGAAGGGTCGAAGTGGTAATCATGAATACAATGCTACAACAAGATGTTGGGAGTGGTTAAGATTGGCTGAAGAAGAAGAAAATAGTGGATTAATGAAATTAATAATCATAGCTGTTTCAATAATAATTGTACTGTCACTAATTGGATTTGTAATGGTGAAATTTGTTAATCCAGAACAGGTTAGCCTAGGTGGCTTAACTGGTGGAGATGAGGAAGAACAAAAAGAAGAAGAAGCAAATAATGAAATAGGTCCAACCTATCAGTTGGGTGATTTTACAGTTAACTTTGCAGAAGAAAATAACTTCAATTTTTTAAAGGCCAGTATTACTTTCGAAGTCAGCCACGAAAAATTGGTGGAAGAATTAAATAAAAGAAACCCACAGATTCGAGATTTGGTAATATCAATATTAAGGGCACAATCATCTAGTGATATTAAAGCCCCTTCTACAAAAAGTATTAAAGATGAAATCAAAACAAGAGTTAACGAAAAATTAAACACAGGCGAAATTAATAGTGTCTGGTTTACCCAATTGGTTATTCAGTAAGGAGGACATGTAATGGCAGATTCTGAAGTTCTCAATCAAAATGAAATAGATTCACTACTAAATGCTTTGGATTCTGGCAATGTAGATGTCGAAGAAATGAAAGAAAGTAGTGAAACAGATAATGTAAAAAAATATGATTTCAGAAGGCCTAATAAGCTGTCAAAAGAACAGATGAGGACCCTTCAGATGATTCATGAAAACTTTGCTAGATTACTTACTACAAGTTTATCTACTCGTTTAAGAAGTATGGTTAGTTTTGAAGTTGCTTCTATTGAGCAGCTTTCTTATAGAGAATTTATAAGATCACTACCAGAACCAACTATTATAGGTATCTCTGAACTTGATCCGTTGGATGGTCAATTCATATTTGAAATCAACCCGGAAGTGGGTTTTACCATTATAGATAGACTATTTGGGGGACTCGGTAAACCTATTGATGAGATAAGATCTTTTACAGATATTGAACAGGTAGTATTAAAAAAGGCTCTTAACTGGGTAATGAATAGTTTTACAGAAGCCTGGGAAAATCTAATAGAAATTAATCCAAGATTAAGAGAATTGGAATCAAATCCCCAGTTTACTCAGATCGTACCTGATAATGATATGACAATTATTATAACACTATCAGCAACTGTGGCCGATAGTGAAGGTCTAGTAAATATCTGTATACCATATATTATGTTAGAACCAATAGTTTCACATCTAAATGCCCAGCATTGGTTTTCGAGTACCAGAAAAGAAAAGACGAATGAACACCTTGAAAAACTAAAAGAGCGTGTTAAAAAAGCGAAGGTCAAGCTTTTTGCAGAACTTGGTGCTACTGATTTAACGGTAGAAGATATACTTTATCTTAAACAGGGGGATATTGTAAAGCTAAATAAAAAAGTAAAAGAGCCAATAGATGTAAGGGTGGGAAAAATTAAAAAGTTTAAAGCTATTCCAGGTAATTTTAATAAACAACATGCATTAAAGATCGTGAAAGTCGAAACTGAAGTTACGGAGGAAGGTGATTTAGATGAGTAATGGGGATGGACAATTATCTCAAGAAGAAATTGATTCTTTAATAAATTCGGACGGAGATGATGATGTAGAACAAACTGAAGAGTTAACTGAAGAAGAAGTGGATATAATAGGTGAGATTGGTAATATTGCAATGGGTTCAGCTGCTACAGCTTTATTTACCCTACTTAATAAAAAAGTTGATATTACTGCTCCCAAGGTTGATATAAGTACCTTTAAAGAAATCGTATCTGATTATTCGCGTCCCTTTGTATTAGTTAAGGTTGAATACATAGAAGGATTAGAAGGGCTTAACCTTCTTATGTTAGATTCAAAAGATGCTGCGATTATTGCCGATTTAATGATGGGTGGTAGTGGAGAAGATATGGAAGCAGATACCGAATTAGATGAGATCCATTTAAGTGCGGTGGGGGAAGCAATGAACCAGATGATGGGTTCTTCATCAACTTCAATTTCAAATATTATCGATAAAGTAGTAAATATTTCTCCACCAGAACCAATATTTGATGTGGATATAGAGAAATTTGATAATGATTATTTTGATAATGATGACTTTTTAGTAGTTACTTCTTTTGATCTTAAAATAGGTAATCTAATTGATAGTACTTTTAAACAGTTAGCTCCCTTAAAATTTACTAAAAAATTGATTAAGAACTTGCAGTCAAATAATGAGGGATTAACTGCTAAATCTGATAATTCCATGCAGTCCAATATTTCTCAGGTCGCTGAAAAAAGTGGTACTAAAGAAAAAGAAGAGAAACAAGAAAAACCTAAAAAGAAAAAGGCTACAGCTAAAGCAAAGGCCAGTGCTTCAACTGCTTCTAGTTCGAGCGGTCAGCTTAAAAGTTCTGAAAAAGTAGATGTACAGGAAGCCCAGTTTCCTGAATTTGGTGGTAAACAAGGTGCAAGTTTACCCCAGAACATGGAACTGCTAAAAGATGTGCCTTTAACAGTAACAGTTAGATTAGGTAAGTCTAGAATGACAATAAGTGAAGTTCTTGATTTAGGTGAAGGCTCAATTATTGAACTTGATAAGTTAGCCGGTGAATTAGTTGATCTTTATGTAAATGGTAAACTAATTGCTAAAGGAGAAGTTGTAGTCATAGATGAAAGCTTTGGCTTTAGAGTCAAAGATATAATTAGTCCAGCCGAAAGAATCAGTGAAATATAAAAGGAGTACAATATGAATTATACTTTTGAAATTTTAAAGATAGGCTTTTATTTATTAGTTGTAGTAGGTATCATATATTTTTTAAGTGTATTATTTAAAAAAAATGTTTTAAGTGTGCAGTCTAGTAAACATCTCAAACTAATAGATAAACTATATATGGGTTCAAAAACAGGTTTATTTTTAATAGAAGTAAATGATGAGATTATTTTAATCAGTCAGACTGAAAATAAGATTGAGAAGTTAGATAAATGGAAGAAAGTTAATTTTGATTTTGATATTGAAGAGTTAAGGGAATCTAATGAAAGCAAACAAGCTCAATTTAAGGAGTTTTTTATGAAGTATTTAGGGAGGAACGACAGTGATTCAGACCAATAAGAAGTATTTAATTATAATACTGATCTTATTTATTCTCTTCAGTTTAAATACAGCAGTCAATGCACAAGAAGGTTTTAATATTCCTGATATAAACTTAGATATTTCTTCTCCCAATCAAGAAGGGGGAGGTAATGATCTAGTTTTATCACTAAGGATACTCGGACTGCTTACAGTCCTTTCACTGGCGCCTGCCATAGTGATCATGTTTACTTCTTTTACCAGGATAATAATTGTATTTTCAATTATTAAAAGGGCCTTATCAATTAGGAATATGCCTCCTAATCAGGTTTTAATTGGTCTAGCTATCTTTTTAACAATATTTATTATGGCACCGGTCTGGCAGTCCGTTAACACCGAGGCCTTACAACCATATCTGAATGAAGAAATAAGTATCGACCAGGCCTATAATAGAACAGAAGAACCTTTAAGGAACTTTATGTTTGATCAAACCAATGAAGATTCAATTGCCCTTTTTGTAGATATGGCAGAGCTGGAAAGACCGGAAAACCGAGAGGATATACCGCTTTATGTTTTAATCCCGGCTTTTTTAACAAATGAGATTAAAATTGCCTTTCAAATAGGCTTTATGATCTATATTCCATTTTTGATGATAGATATGATTGTAGCCAGTATATTAATGTCCATGGGCATGATGATGCTGCCACCCGTTATAATATCATTACCATTTAAAATATTATTATTTGTCTTGGTAGACGGTTGGTATCTAATTATCAACTCATTAGTAGAGACATTTTAAGGAGAGATTAAAGTTGGATCAAGGTGTTGTTATAGATATTGGAAGACAATCTTTATATATTGTATTAACCGTAATTGCCCCGGTGTTAGGAGCAGGCCTTCTAACCGGTTTAATCGTGGCAATCTTACAGGCTACTACACAAATTCAGGAACAAACTTTGGCTTTTGTACCTAAAATATTTGCAGTTTTAGCTGCTATAGCATTTTTAGGTCCCTGGATATTAACAACAGTGGTTGACTTTGTAACAGAACTTTTTAGAAGTATACCGCTTTACATAGGATAGGATGAATTAAGATGCCGGCAAATATCTTAGCACCCAATTTAATTTACTTTTTCTTTTTGATTATGGCCAGATACTTCGGAATATTTTTAATAACACCTATCTTCAGCAGTATTGTAGTTTTAAGACAGGTTAAAATTATCTTAGCACTACTTATGGCTTTAATAACTTTCTTATTAACTTATCAAACAGCTAATATTGCTGCCCCGACCAATGATTTGACAGTAATCATATTTATAATAAAAGAGCTTTCGATAGGTTTGTTTATGGGGTTTATCATCTATTTATTTTTTGCAGCTATTCAGTTAGCTGGCCAGTTTATAGATTTAAGAATGGGTTTTAGAATCGCTAATGTAGTTGACCCGATGAGTGGAGCTTCTTCTCCTATTATCGGTCAGTTCAAAAATATATTCACTATTTTAATATTTTTATCAATTAATGGTCATCTCATGATAATTAGAAGCTTGAATAAATCATTTAATATTATACCGATTGGTGAAATTACTTATAGTAATACTTTATGGCAGTTTCTCTTTAGACGCAGTGCCGATTTATTTATCATTGGTTTTAAGATTGCTTTACCGATTATGGGGACATTGTTTATCGTAGATATCATGTTAGGCTTTTTAGCAAGAGCCGTTCCCCAGATGAATATCTTTATTATTGGTTTACCTTTAAAAATATTGATTGGATTTATTTTATTAATCCTTTCATTTGAAATTTTAATATACTATTTTTCCGATATCTTAAACAACGGTTTAGATCAATTAATCCAACTTATAAATATTATGGGCTCGACTTAAAAAGGAAAGGATAAAATATGGCAGATGACTCTACAGGGCAAAAAACTGAAGAACCCACGCCGAAGCGGAAGCGGGAAGCACGGGAAAAAGGCCAGGTGGCCAAAAGCCAGGAATTAAATCAGGCATTTACTTTATTAGCCAGTTTTTCAATCCTGTATATCCTATTTGCAGGTATGATGGATTCTTTGACGATGAAGGTAACAAGTTTTTTATCATTTGATTCTGTGATGGAGATTAACATAGCTTCAGCTTACAATATTTTGATGGAAACAATCTATTATGTAGCCACTTTAGTGGCACCTGTGATGATTGCCTCAGCTGTGATGGGTATCATTATTAACTTTACTCAAGTTGGACCATTGTTTAGCGGTGAAAGCCTTAAACCCAAACTGGATAGTTTGAATATTATAAAGGGTTTTGGTAAATTATTTTCAATAAAGACTTTAGTTGAAATGGTAAAGTCTATATTAAAAATAATGATAATTGCAGGAATAGCCTACTTTTATTTGAGAAATTCAATTACAGATCTAATAACAATGACCGAACAGGGTTTACATCCTGCTTTAATGATGATTGGGAATGTAATCTATAAAGCAGCCGTTGCAATTACCATCTTTTTAGTAGGAGTAGGAGTTTTAGATTTCCTTTATCAAAAATGGGAACACAAACGCAATCTAAAGATGTCTAAATATGAAGTGAAACAGGAAAGAAAAGAGATGGAGGGCGACCCACAACTTAAACAGCGCAGAAAAGAAAAACAAAGACAGATGAGTTTAAATAGGATGATGTCCGAAGTAGAAAATGCAGATGTAGTAATTACTAACCCGACCCATATTGCTGTTGCCTTAAAGTTTGATATTAAAGAGATGGAGGCACCTAAAGTATTAGCTAAAGGGGAAGGTTATGTAGCCTTAAAGTTAAAAGAGAAAGCTAAAGAAGTTGATATTGAAATAGTGGAAAACAAACCATTAGCCCGTTCACTAAACAAAATGTGTGAAATTGGCGACTTTATTCCAGAAGAATTATTTGAAGCAGTTGCAGAAATATTAGCATATGTGTACAAGAAAGAAAACAGATATTAATTATCCTTAAGTTTATATTTGGAGGTTTACTTTAAATGCCCTCAGCGTCAAACAGCAGTACCCTAAATAAAATATTTTACAATATAGATGTCTTATTTGCTTTTGCAGTAGTCGGCATTGTTATAATGTTTATCATTCCGATGCCTACTCTGATCATGGATTTACTCTTAACAGCAAATATAACATTTTCTTTACTAATAATCTTAGTAAGTATTTATATAAATGAGCCATTACAGGTTTCAGTATTTCCCTCATTATTACTCTTTGCAACCCTTTTTAGACTGGGTTTAAATGTTTCTACAACCCGCTTAATATTAGGACAGGGTTATGCCGGTGAGGTAATCTCTAGTTTTGGTAACTTTGTTGTCGGTGGAAACTATGTAGTTGGATTTATAATCTTTCTAATCTTAGTTGTAATACAGTATGTAGTGATCACTAAAGGTGCCGAAAGGGTAGCTGAAGTAGCAGCCCGCTTTACCTTAGATGCGATGCCTGGTAAACAGATGAGTATAGATGCAGACTTAAATGCCGGAATTATAGATGAAAAAGATGCTCAGGAACAAAGAAAAAAGATTAGACAGGAAGCAGACTTTTATGGTGCAATGGATGGTGCCAGTAAGTTTGTTAAAGGTGATGCGATTGCGGGTATCATAATTACAGTTATCAATATCATTGGTGGACTAATTATCGGGATGGCTCAACAGGGTTTAAGTTTTGGAGAAGCAGCCCAGACCTATACCTTATTAACAGTGGGGGATGGTCTTGTCTCTCAGATTCCCGCCCTACTTATTTCAACTGCAACCGGTATGATTGTTACCCGGGCAGCTTCTGAAAGAAATATGGGTGAAGAGATGTCCAGTCAGATGATGAGTCAACCCAAAGCACTCTTTATTGCGGCAATTGTCTTATCTATTTTAGGAATCATGCCCGGCTTACCGACCATACCATTTTTTGTTATGGCAGTTATCATGGGTGGTTTAGGATTTGTCATAAACTCAACTATTCAAAAGAGTATTGAAAAAGAACCAGAAGAACGAGAAGAACCCTCACCCCGGGAAGTACAGCAGGCTAAAGAACAGGAGATAAAAAATATTATCAAGGTTGATCAACTAGAAGTCGAAGTCGGCTATAACCTGATATCATTTGTCCTGCCAGAACAGGGTGGTGATTTCCTAGACCGGGTCTCAATGATTAGGAAACAGATGGCTATGGAACTAGGAATTATTATCCCACCGGTTCGAATTTTAGACAATCTACAGCTTGAACCCAATCTTTACAGGGTGAAGTTAAAAGGGGTAGAGATAAGCCGATATGAAATTTTATCTGACCATTATCTGGCTATGGATTCCGGGATGACCACTGAGGATATCAAAGGAATTGAAACTGAAGAACCAGCTTTTGGCACTCCTGCAATATGGATTGATGAAAACCAAAAAGAGAAGGCGGAAATGGCTAATTATACGATTGTAGATCCACCTTCTGTAATGGCTACTCACCTAACTGAATTGATTAAAGAACATGCCCATGAACTGTTAGGAAGACAGGAAGTAAAGGAACTGATCGATAATGTAGAAGAGAATAATTCTGCCGTTGTTAACGAGCTACTACCTGATCTTTTAAGTTTAGGAGAAATACAAAAAGTATTACAGAACTTACTCTGGGAAAACATACCGGTAAATAATTTAGTTACAATACTAGAAACTTTAGCAGATTATGCTACAACTACAAATAATATTGATCTGTTAACAGAATATGTTAGACAGGGTTTATCCAGACAGATTACCAATCAATTTGTAGATGAAAATAACCAGTTATCGGTTATAACTTTAGACCCACAACTGGAAGAAAATTTAGGACAGGCTATTGAACAGTCTGACCAGGGAAATTATTTAGCTGTGGAACCACAGCAGGCTCAGAGTTTAATTGAATCGATTTCTTCTGAGGCCCAAAAGTTACTGCAGCAGGGGAAAGAACCAATCTTGGTAACTTCACCAATGATTAGAAGACCGCTGAAAGAATTAACAAGCCGGTCCTTCCCGCAGTTAACTATTTTATCTTTTAGCGAATTAACGCCCAATGTTAACTTAGAAGTCTTAGGAACGGTGGTGAATTAAATGAAAGTAAAAAAGTATATAGGGGATAATATTCAAGATACCATATTTAAGGTAAAAGTGGATTTAGGCTCAGATGCAATTATATTGGATACTCGCAAATTTACAAAAGGCGGATTTTTAGGCTTTTTTGGCCAAGAAAAAGTAGAGGTTTTAGCCGGTATTGAGGAAAAGAGTCCATCTGAAGAAAATACCCAAAAAGAAATAAATAATTTGAAGGATATGATTCAGGATTTAAGTTATAATGTGAATGGGGAAAAAGAAATTATTGATAATACTCCCAGTGCTTTAAAGCCTTTTAAACAGTATCTTAAATTACAAGATGTAAAAGAAGAAAATATTGAAGATATTATTACTAATCTCAGTGATGAGAATAATCTTGATGAATCCAATCTGAAAATAAAAGCCAAAAATTATCTAATGGAAAGAATTGGTAATCCAGAACCGATTGAGACAGATACTAACAGCAAGGTAGTTACTTTTGTCGGTCCCACCGGAGTGGGCAAAACTACCACGATAGCAAAGATTGCTGCCGAATTTTCAATTAAGATGGGTAAGAAGGTATGTTTAATAACAGCTGATACCTACCGCATAGCAGCTGTCCAACAACTAAGGACTTATAGTGATATTATTAATATTCCACTTAAAGTAGTCTATGATGGCGATGAATTTAAAAAAGCAGTTAAGGAATGCCGTAAGGAAGCTGAGTTAATATTAGTTGATACACCCGGTCGTAACTGGAAAAACAAATGGGAATTAGGCCAGTTAAATGAATTTACTAAAGATACCTTAGTTGATGAAATTCATTTAATGGTCAGCCTGAATATGTCCAGCCGGGATTTAGAATATGCGGTTGAAAACTTTAACAGTTTACAACCTCATAAAATGATCTTAACCAAACTTGATGAAACTTCTACTTATGGAGATGTCATCAATATAAATAAAAGATATGAAATGCCTTTTTCATATATAACCTTCGGACAGGATGTACCGGAAGATATTGATAAGGCAAAACCTGAAATCCTGTACAATTATCTGATGGGTGATTATAATGAATAATCAAGCAGCTAAACTTAAAGATTATATGGAAAATAAAGATATAAAAAACTTTGATGATATAGGTAAAGATGATAAAAGTAAACAGAGTAGGATCATAGCTGTGGCCAGTGGTAAAGGCGGAGTAGGTAAATCTACCCTTACCGTTAATTTAGCTTTAGCTTTAAGAGACCTAAAAAAAGATGTTTTTTTAATTGATAGTGATATTGGAATGGCTAACATAGATGTATTATTAGGTCTAAATACCAAATATGATTTAAACCATGTTTTAAAAGGAATCTGCACCTTAAAAGAAGCAGTGGAAACAGGTCCTTATGGGTTAAATGTCTTATCTGGAATTTCAGGTATAGATAATGTATTGAATATCAGCAATGATAATATTAAGCATTTATTAAAAGGGGTAACCGAGATTGAAAAAAATTATGATGTAATTTTATTAGACACTGGGGCAGGTGCCAGCCAGTCTGTTATTAATTTTACAACAGCTGCTGATGAAATACTTATTGTTTTAACGCCTGAACCAACTTCAATTATGGATTCTTATAGTTTAATCAAATTACTTAGCAGTAGCCACTACCGGGGTAAATTACATTTAGTTGTAAACCGGGTTGACTCTAAAAAAGAGGCAGACAGTATAATTGATAGATTTATTACCACTGCCCGCAAATATTTAGATTTAGATATAGATTTACTGGGAACAATACCAGATAATAAATTAATCGCCAAATCAATAAAAAAACAAAACCCGGTTTTTAAACTTTATCCAGAATCAGAAGTAAATGACCAATTTTTAAAATTAGCCGGGAACTTAATCGGCCAAGAATTAGATCTACCATCACGAGGAATTAAAAGTTTCTTTTATAAATTAATCGGACAAATTGCCCCAGGGAGGTAAAGGTTTTAATGGTGAATCCCGACAAAACTTTAAAAATTAACCAAAACGTAGAAGTAGTGGTCGAAGAAGGCCCTTATAAGGGTAACTATAATAGCAAAGTTTCTGATATAACTGAAGATGAAATAATGATAATGGCTATCTATAAACGAGAAGAAGTAGTTCCGTTAAGAAAAGGTATAGAAGTAGACATTCTCTATGAAGGTGATAATGCTTTTTATTCATTAACAACCGAAATAAAGGGCCGGGTGAAAAATCCAATCCCCACCATAATCTTAAAACAATCTGAGAACATAGAGAGAATACAGCGCAGAAGCTACTTTCGGCTGCAGGTTAACAAAAAGATAAAATATCTTATTATAAAAGAGCTACAAGAGGAAGAGGAACAACCCGACTTTAAAAAAACGACTGCCATTGATTTAAGTGGCGGCGGCTTACAAATGGTTTTAGATGAGGATTTAAGCTTAAGAGACAGACTACTTTTTAATTTAGATATTGATAAATTAGATAAATTAGTAGAAGGAAAGATTGTAAGGATTGCACATAATGAAGATGATTACAGTAAAACAGCTGGAGTGGAATTTATCAATATTGAAAGACAAGATAGAGATAAAATCATTTCATTTCTTTTTAACTACCAGCGGAAATTGAGAAGGCGTGGGATGATCTAAAATGAAAGTTAAATTAACTGGCGCAACATTTGTAGCATTAATAATATATTTAATAACAGCTTTAATCGGCTTAATTCAGTTTAATCCTCTCTCACAGGTATTAATGTTGGGTTTAAAATTTGCCCTCGCTGGCTTTGTTTTTGCATTTTTATTAACCTTTTTAATGGAATTCATGAACAGTTTATCTAAAAAACAACCTACTAATAATCAAAATATTAATAAAAGCGAAACACAGCCGAAAGGAAAAGCTAATAATGAGTATAACAAAAATAATATTAAGCAAGATGAAAAGCAAAATAATGATTTCAACCAAAATGCAGCCAATAATGAACAAACAGATATAAATAATGATACTGTTGAAACAGACTTTAACGATGATTTTAGCGAAATGGAACCACCGGTAGTAGAGTATAAACAAAATAACTAATATTAGAATGAGGTAGGTATAATATGCTGTCTAACCAACAACTATGGCGGCGCTTTAAAAAAGATAACGACCAAAAAGCACGTGAACAGTTAATAATGGAATATCTCGATTTGGTTAAGTATCAGGCAGGTCGTATAAATACATATGTACCTGATAAAGTCGAACTGGAAGACTTAGAGAGTTATGGCGTAATAGGTCTAATTGATGCTATTGAAAAGTTTGATCCAGAGCGAGGCTATAAATTTAGTAGTTATGCCCAAAAAAGAATCAAGGGTGAAATTATTGACCAATTGAGAAAATTAGATTGGCTGCCTCATTCTTTAAGGCATCGAGCTAAAATAATCAAAAATAAAACCAGAGAATTAGAAAATGAACTAAATAGAAAGCCAAAACTGGATGAAATAGTTAAAGAACTGGACTTTTCAAAAAAACAGGTCAAAAAGGTTATGAAAAAATTAGAAGAGTCTCAGTGGGTTTCAATTTATTCGGAATTAAATGGACAATCTCTAATTGATTGGTTACCTAATAATAAAGTGAACAAACCACAAAAAATATTAGACAAAAAAAATGCTACTAAAGTATTAAAAGCAGCCATCGAAAATTTAACAGATAAACAGCAGTTAATTGTCTCACTAATATATTATGAAGAACTTACTCAAAAAGAAGTTGCAGAAGTTATGGACTTATCACCTGCCAGAATATCACAAATACACAAAAAAGCAGTATATAGACTAAGAGGTTATCTATCAAGAAAGAAAGATCAATTCAAATAATAAATCAGCTAGGAAGGGTGACTCATATAATGGATTCTTTAGTAATTAAAGCAGCTACTGAAGATGAAGCTGCGCAAAAAGCTCTTAAACAATTTGGTGATAAAAAAACCATTAAATTAAGAGATTTAAAAATAAAAGAAATGAGCAGTATGTTCTCAGGGTTTAAAAAGGAGAAAAAATATGAGGTTAGTTATGAACCTAAAAAAGATATTAATTTTACTCTAATAAAAGAAGGCTTAGACCTAAATAAAAAATTTGCTTATGATTTTAAAGAAATAGTTAAATTTGATTTAAGGTCTTATCAGCCAAGTGAAGAGGCTGAGCTGGTAATAAAAAAATCTGGTGATAAAATGAAAGCCTACCTTGATTATATTCCATCTGAGGGATATGGTAAGGATTTAACTTTTAAAGAAATTAAAGAACAACTAAAAGAAGCAGGTATAGTCTATGGTATTAAAGATTATAGTATTAATCTAATAATAGATACTGATGAACCATTAGAAGATGTTTTAGTTGCAGAAGGTACAAAACCAAAACCAGGTGAAGATGCAAAATTAGAGTTTCATTTTGATACATCTGGTAAGAATGTCGGTACTGTTAAAGAAAACGACAGAATTGACTTTCATGACTTAGGGATTATCAATAATGTAGAAGAAGGTAAAAAATTAGTAACTAAAATAGAAGCCAAACCGGGTGAAGAAGGTAAAAATATTGAAGGCAAAACATTAAAACCAAAATCACCTAAAAACGTCAAATTACCAAAAGGTGAAAACACAAAAATTACAGAAGACAACACCTTAATTGCTACCGAAGTCGGACATGTATCATATAACCAAGATAAAGTAAATGTAATAACTATTTATAAGGTCAAAGGAGATGTAGATTTTAATACCGGTAATATTAACTTCAAAGGTAGTGTTTTTATTGAAGGTAATGTAACAGAAGGTTTTGAAGTAAAAGCTAAAGGTGATATTCATGTCAGAGGTAATGTAGAGGCTTGTGAATTAATTAGTGGTGGCGATGTGATAATCAATAAAAACTTTATTGCCAAAAACAAGGGTAAAATAGAATGTGAAGGTGACCTTAAGGCTCAATCTATTCAAAACGGCCAAGTAAACTGTAAAGGCGATATTTATATAAAAGACGCTATCATGCATAGTAATATAAATTCAGCCGGTTCTGTTGAATTAACCGGTCATAAAGGCTTAATTGTGGGGGGAGAAGTAAGAGCTACCAAAACAATCAAGGCTAATATTATTGGATCTAGTTTAGCAACTAAAACAATAGTATCAGCCGGTATAGATCCCGAAACCCGCAGAAAGAGAGATGAGGCTGAAAGCATTCTCTCAGAATGTAAATCAAGTTATTTAAAAACGGTTAAAGCCATTAATATTTTAGGGAAAATCAAAAAACAACAGGGAGGACTACCCAAACAAAAAGCAGATATGTATAGTAGATTAATAGAAACCAAAAGTGATTTAAAAGAAAAGATCGAAAAAAATGATGAAATAGTAAAAGACCTAACAGAAAAAATCAACAGTGCGGTTAAGGGTAAGATAATGGTCAAGAGAAAGCTTTATCCTGGTGTAAAAATACAGATTGGAAAGTATAAAACAGAAATTGATGAGACTCATACTAGAACTGTATTTAAAGTAGATGGAGGAGAATTGAGGAGTTTTGCACTTTAAAGGAGGGGTTTTATGTCTGATCCAATAAATCCTAATACATTAGTACCGATGTCCCTTGAAGTTGAAAAAATTGAACATATGAAGCAAGTCCATAACGCTAATGAACAACAAACTTTATCACAAGCAAAAAAAGAACAGGATGAGAAAAAGAAAAAATCCGTGAATAAAAAAGAAAAAAGCGAAAACTTAACTATCGATAAAGATGATGATGGAAATAATAAGCGTCAAAAAAACCAGAAGGAAGAAGATAGCGATGAGAAAAATGAAAAGCAGAGTAAAAAGATTAAAGGTTCAGTTATCGATGTTAAGGTATAAGATTGGTGTGATCTTATGGCCTGGCTAGTAATACTAATGGCAATCGATGTTATCTTTGAAAATACTAGATTATTATACAGTGATCGACTCATTAATTCGATGAACAAGCGGAAAAAAAGACAGTTAGTTCAAAAAAGAGATTTTGAAAGAAAGCATAAAGCTCAGATAGAAAAGTTAAATAATAAGCATAAGAAAGTTTTAGAAGAATATAATCAAAAAAAGAGTATTAACAAGGTAGCTAAAAATTTAAAAATGGGTATTAGAGAAGTAAAGTTAGTTGCAAAACTATATTCTTATAGAGGAGGTGAGACACTTTGATAAAAGGACTATATACCGCTGCATCTGCAATGAGGACTAATATGAGGAGAATGGATATTACTTCTAACAATTTAGCTAATGCTGATACCGGGGGATTTAAAAAAACAAACAGTGTCCAAAGGACCTTTTCGGAACTTCTTATCTCTCGTCTTGATAAGCAAGGTAAAACTGAATTAGGTGCATTAGGCTCTGGAGTTGAGATAGCTGAAAATTATACCGATTATTCGGGCGGTAATATTGAACACACCGGAAATAAATTGGATATAGCTATCAAAGGTGATGGTTTTTTCACCGTTCAAACCCCAAATGGCATCCGTTATACTAGAAATGGTAGTTTTTCACTGAACAACCAAAATCAGATAGTAAATAAAAGAGGACATATTTTATTAAACCAGAATGGAGAACCCATTCAGACTGTTCCCGGTAGAGAATTCTCTATAGACAAAGCCGGACAGCTTTACTTTGGTGAACTAGAAGGAGAGAGGATCAATATAGTTGACTTTGCAGACTATCGTAACTTATCAAAAGAGGGTGATAACCTATACCAAACAGCTGATGGTATAGAAGGAACTCCTACTGGTGAGGTTCAGGTTATGCAGGGTTATCTAGAAAGTTCAAATGTTAATATTGTACAGGAGATGGCAAGTATGATTCAGACCACAAGAGCTTATGAAACTAACCAAAAAATGATTCAAACTATCGACAATAGTTTGGATAAAGCGGTTAATGATGTAGGAAGATTAGGTTAAAAAAATATGAAAATGCAGCTGGACCAGTGATTGGAAGCTGTATAATAACTACTGACTGACAGAGGTAGTTAAAAAAATAGGAGGAATTTGATTATGATAGGTGCTTTATGGACTGCAGCAACGGGTATGAATACCCAACAGACAAGTATTGATGTTACTTCCAATAACCTGGCAAACGTAAACACAGGCGGATTTAAAAAGAGTCGCGTAAACTTTGCTGATTTAATGTATAGACAGATAAGACAACCGGGTACTCCCAATGCACAGGGTGCTCAGATACCAGTTGGTATTGAAGTAGGACATGGTGCAAAAGTGTCTGCAACTCAAAAGATATTTACAGAAGGTAATATTAGAAACACCGATAATCCGCTTGATTTATTAATTGAAGGTGAGGGCTTCTTTCAGGTTATGAAACCAGATGGAACTGTAGCCTACACTAAAAATGGTTCATTTAAACAAGATAGTACCGGACGGGTAGTAACAGCCGATGGTTATCCACTTCAACCCGAGGTTGTTATCCCAGAAGATGCAACCAGTATTTCAATTACTTCAGATGGTACTGTTAATATAAAAACAGGTAATACCACCGAACAAATTGGCCAGATTCAATTATATAGCTTTGCCAATCCAGGCGGATTAAATAGTTTAGGACGCAACTTATTTCAACAAACCGTTGCTTCCGGTGATCCACAAACTGGAGTACCGGGTGAACAGGGATTTGGCAATATTAGTCAAGGCTTTTTAGAAATGTCTAATGTTAAAGTAGTAGAAGAGATGGTTAATATGATCTCGGCTCAAAGAGCCTATGATGTGAATTCAAAAGCAATTAAAGCTGCTGATGAAATGCTTCAGACAGCTAATCAATTAAGAAGATAAAAGGATATGGGAGCTTGATTATCTTGAAAAATAAAAGGTCTATTTTAATTTTAACAGTTATTTTAATAGTTTCTGCTGCAGTTCCAGCAGTGGCCTTTGAGGTAATTATTGATAAAGAGGTTAAAGTAAAAAGTCAATATATATATTTAAAAGATATTGCAGAGTTTAAAGGAATAAAAGAGATAAACTTAGATAAGATCAAAGGAATAGACCTTGGTAAAGCTCCTTTACCTGGATATAAGAAATATATTAATAAAGCCCTGGTAAGATTAATGTTAAAAAAGAAGGGCTTTAGTTCAGATAGTTTTAACTTGAATTTTCCTGATCAAATTGTAATCAAAAGAGATGCCAAACAAATTGACAGCCAAGTAATAAGCGATTTTATAAAAGATAAATTAAGCATAATATTAGAAAATAATACAGATAAATATACTTTAGATATTAAAATGAGAAATGACACTATTACAATCCCCAATCAGGCATATAGTTTAGAAATTATTGAAAATAGAGAGATAAAAACGGGGAAAATGACTGTACCCATTGTAATTAATATCGAAGGTGAAGAATATAAAAGATTTTACATACCTGTAGATATTAAAGCATATAAAAAAGCCTATATAGCTAAAAGATATATACCACAGGGTTCTGAATTAAAAAGAGCTGATTTTACCTATAAAATGGTGGCAGTTGATAGTTTTAAAAATGAAAAGTTCATAGAAAAAGAGACCAATATATTTACCCAGGATATTGAACTTTCATATTCGCTTAAACAGGGTGATATATTAAAAAAGAACAACTATAAAACTCCTTATTTGATTAATTTTGGAGATAGAGTACAGGCAAAAATAATTGTTGGGGATGTTGAACTAACCTTAATGGTTGTGGCCCGTGAAAGGGGCAAACAGGGTGAATATATTAATGTTGAAAACCCTGATAACAAGCACAACTTTCAGGCAAGAGTGATAAGTCCTCAACTTGTAGAACTTATAAAAGATTAGGAAGGGGAATAAAATTGAAGAAATCAATAACATTATTATTGATTCCCATAATGATATTAACACTCACAACTGCTGTTTTAGCAGAAGGTAATTCACTTTGGAGCGAAGAATCCGAAGATATATATAAAGACCGTAAAGAACACATTGAAGGTGATATAATAACAGTATTGATCAAAGAAGATGCCAATGCTATTCAAAGTGCTAATACTAGCACAAGTCAGGCAAGTGAAGTTGATGCAGAAGCAGGTTTTGGAATCTTTAGTTTCTTAAAAGCATTTGGGTTTGGATATTCTGATTCCGGTTCTGCTGATGGGCAAACTTCTCGTAGCGGTACTTTAGAAGCTGATATTACTACTCAGATTGTAGAAATAAAAGAGAACGGCAATTTAAAGATATCTGGAGCAAAAAATATTAATATTAATGGAGAAAAACAGTCCATTAAACTAACCGGGATAATTAGACCAGATGATATTTCATTAGATAATACAATATCTTCTAAAAATATTGCCAATGCTGATATAGAGTATGAAGGTGAAGGACCAGTTGGAGACAAACAAGAAACAGGCATTATAGAAAAGTTTGTAAACTGGATCTTTTAAGAGAAAGGAGCCTATTATTTTGAGTTTAAAATACAAAAATTCATTATTGATTTTAACAATAATATTAATATTACCTATCATTTTTTCTTTCAATTTAAAAGCACAGAATAACAATCCCATTGTTAAAATCGGTAATATCACAAGAATTCAAGGAATAAGAGATAATCAGTTAATCGGATATGGAATTGTGGTGGGCCTAGCAGGTACAGGTGATTCTAATAGAAGTCAGGCTACTGTGCAGAGTGTAGCAAATATGATGGGGGAGTTTAGTATTAATGTAACTCCTGACCAGATTAGAAGTAAGAATCTAGCAGCAGTTATGTTAACTGCAGATTTAAAGCCCTTTATCCATTCTGGGGACCGGATAGATGTCACAGTATCCTCGATGGGGGATGCGGACAGCTTACAAGGGGGAACATTAGTAATGTCTCCTCTCAAGGCTGCTAATGGCGATATCTATGCTGTAGCTCAGGGTCCAGTCTCTATTGGAGGATTTAATGTTCAAAGCGGTGGTAGTAGTGTAAGACAAAACCACCCAACTGTTGGTAGAATTCCTAATGGAGCCCTGATTGAAAAGGAAATTAAATTTGATTTAGATAAAGACCATATCAATCTATTATTACAGAATCCAAACTTTAAAACTGCTGATAATATAGCAAAGGCTTTAAATAAAAAACTAGAATATGATAATATTGCAAGAGCCAATGATGCAGGGACTGTAAGAGTAGATGTACCCGATGAATTCAAGGGTGAAGTAGTAGATTTCATTGCTCAAGTAAATAATACTGATGTAAGGACTAATATAGAAGCTAAGATTATAATTGATGAAAAGACCGGTACCATTGTATTAAGTCATAATGTTAGGATATCAACTGTGGCCGTGGCCCATGGTAATATCTCAGTTACAATTAAAACTAGTGAAGAAGTGTCCCAACCACCATCTTTTTCAGAAGGCGAAACTGAGAAGACGGAAGAAACTGAAATTCAAGTATCAGAAGAAGAGGGCAAAATAGTAATGATCAGTAATGAAAATACTATAGAAGACTTAGTCTCTGCCTTAAATACAATTGGAGCTACTCCCAGAGATATAGTATCTATAATACAAAAGATTAAAGCTGCCGGTGCCCTTCATGCGAAGTTAGAATTAATCTAACAGGGAGCTGATAAAAATGAATATAGAAAACTATCAATCAACAAAAGCAAATTTACTGCAAAATCAAGCCCAGGATAATCAGCAAATTGATAGTATCAAAAAACTAAATGAAAGTAATATAAACGGAGAACATGATGAAAAATTAAAAAAAGCAATTGCTGACTTCACATCTGTTTTTTTAAAGATGATGTTTAAATCGATGCGTTCCACTCTACCTGAAAATAAGTATATCGATGGTGGCTATGCAGAGGAAGTATTTACTGATATGATGGATAAACAAATCAGTGAATTAGGCAGTGGTCAAAGTACATTTAAAAACTTAAATAGGGCCATGTTTGAACAACTAGATCAAACAAAATAATTATTTATATATAAAAAGCCTCCTTATAGATCAATTAATCTACTATAAGGGGGCTTAATTTATTATTTATGTTATTATTTTATTTCAAAAAAGAACCTTTCATTTCAAAGCCAACATAAATTATATTGACATCATTATCAGCGGTTAAGTTGTATTCTTGTGCTGTCTCATCATATTGTTTCATAGAATAATTATTTTTGTTATAACCAAAATATATCTTTTTATCATTATCAATCTCATAATCTAAAAACATATTTAGTAATTGGTACTTTGTTTTATCTTTAGAAGCATCACTAGCTGCTTGCCAAGGAGAAATATTATAATTTATGTGAAAATAAAGATCATCTCTTAGTGCAGTATCAAAACCAAATAAATAGTTCATAACACTTACATTAGTTTTATCAGTTGATAAAATAAGTGAGTTATTTAAATTTGACATTGAAAAATTGGCAGCATTTCCATAAATACGATAATCTCCTTTCTTAAGTTCATCAGGTTCAATAGGCATCAAATAATCTACTTGCCAATCAGCTAGCATTAACATTGATAGATAACTTGATGCTCCTTCTGAGATAATAGAATTGCCGAAAATACCCTGAGCTTTTAATTGACTATTTGTAAATCCAATAAATATAAATGATATTACTAAAATAACTACTAAAGATTTTTTCATTTAATCCGTCCTTTCATTTTGCAGGATTTGTAATAATTATAACAAGCATTAATAAATTTTAATATTACCCAAAAGTATAATATTATAAAAGAGGTGAACAGGTTGAACCTTATAGAAAATAAAGAGTGGGAAAAATTATATAAATTTATACTAAAAACTGGCAGTAAAAATGATATTAATGATTATATTGATACAGTAATTAAAGAAATAAATAATATCATACCTTATTATGCAGCAAATTTTTTCATCTATAGTAATAATGATAAGGTAGTAAGCAAATTACAGTGTGTTAACATTCCGCAAAAAGCCATTGATGAATATGAAGAATACTATTACAAAATTGATGATATAAAAGAGAAAACTTTTAATCAAAGAACCTCGATTAAAAGCACTGATATCATGAATTATAGAGAATGGGAAAAAACAGAGTACTTTAATGATTTCTTGTATTCTAATAGACTATACTATTTATGTGGAATAGATATTCATTATCAAGACCAATTATTAGGAACTATCGGTCTTTTTAGAAGAAAATCAGACCCGGATTACAGTATAAAAGACTTGCATATACTTAATACACTTAAGAACCAACTATCAAATCAAATGTACAAATTATATTTAATTGATAGAATGAAAAATAATGAAGCAGAGCAGATTGGTCTAAAACTAGAAAGTAGTGAAAACAAATTTGATTTAACTGAACGAGAATTAGAAGTTATTGATCATGTTATAGATGGAAAAAACAATAGACAGCTTGCTGACGAACTTTTTATTTCTATTAACACTGTTAAAAAACACCTTAATAATATTTTTAGGAAAACAGAAGTTACCAACCGCACAGAATTAACTTCTTTAATTTTTAACCTTTAATTAATGTAGTCATTTAATATATAATTAAGATAAGGTTAGATAAAAGGAGGAATTCAAAGTGAAAGTTGCCTGTCAGGATACTTTGATACCGGGAAATAATATTAAAGAAATTTTATTCAAAGCGGGAAAAATTGGTTTTGATGGTATCGAAATATCAGGTGAAAGGTTTTTAAATTCTACTACAAAAACATGTAATGCTCTAGATAATAGTGAATTACCATTAGCTATTATCTGTGCTGGCCATAGAGGCTGGCTTTTATCAGAAAAAAAGGATAAACGACAAGCGGCTTTAGAAGATATTAAATTACTTTTAGATTATGCAAATCAATATAAGGCTATCGGAGTTTTAACCCCTACAATTTATGGTACCTCAGATTATTTACCCTTTTAAGTTCGAAAGAGATCCCTAAAAGAAGACAAAAAATTATTAATTGAGAGTTTAAATGAAATTGGAGAATATGCAGAAGAAAGAAATGTATTTCTTGTATTAGAACCATTAATTAGATATCAAACTCACTTCCTTAATAAACTATCGGAAGGTATTGAAATAATTAATCAGTTAGATAATAAGGGTGTTAAACTAATGGTCGACACCTTTCACATGAACATGGAAGAAAAGAATATTGACCAAAGTTTAATAAAAGCTAAAAATTTTTTATACCATGTTCATCTCTCAGATAGCAATCGTGAATTACCGGGGCAAGGCCATATTGATTTTAAAAAACATATTGAAACATTAAAATCAATAGATTACAATCATTACCTTTCTTTTGAAGCATTAAAACCTGCCAACCCAAAACAGGGATTAAAAGACAGCCTCAATTTTATAAAAAGTTTTCTTCAGGGAGGGAAATAAATGTATAAAGGTTTAATTGCTGATAAAGTTAATTCTCTGAAATTAAAAGATTTTAAGGAAAAACAACTACAAGAAGATGAAGTCAAAGTAAAAGTAGAGTTTGGTTCTCCCAAACACGGAACTGAAATGACAATGTTTAAAGGGGTAAGCCCTTTTCAAAATGAATATTTTGACCGCGATTGGGATATGTTTTTTAAAAAAGATACCAAAGAAAATGTTTTTCCTTTAGATTTAGGGAATATGTGGGTAGGAAATATAGAAAAGAAAGGTAAAGAAGTAAACAATTTAGAAATTGGAGAAAGAGTAGCCGGATATGGAGGTTTAAAGGAATATCAATATGTAAAAAAAGATGATATTTTAAAACTCTCTGAAAATATGAATTGGAAGAGTGCGCTCTGTTATGACCCGGCTCGTTTTGCTTTAGGAGGAATTAGAGATGGTAATTTAAAGTTAGGAGATAGAGTAGCTGTATTTGGCTTAGGTGCAATAGGATTACTGACAGTCCAAATGGCAATTAAATCAGGTGCGGTCTGGGTGGCTGCTGTGGACCCAATTGAACAAAGAAGAAAAATTGCTAAAAAGTTAGGAGCAGACCTTATCTTAGATCCTGAACAAGTGGATATAGGGTATAAGATAAAGAAAAATACCAACAAGAAAGGTGTAGACCTATCGATAGATACTAGCGGCTATACCCCCGTATTACAAACGGCTGTGCGTTCAACAGCCTATGGAGGTACATTAACAATAGTTGGTTGGTATAAAAGATTAAAAGGGCAATTAAATTTAGGACGAGAAGCCCATTTTAATATACCTAAAATAATATTTAGTAGAGCTTGTAGTGAACCTAATCGTGATCATCCTCGTTGGGATCTTGCCAGAATAAATAAGACCTGCTGGCAGATGTTATCTCGTGGAGAATTTGTTTGTGATGACATTATTTCACCAGTTGTTGATTTTAAAAATATTGTTGAAAAATATCGCTATTATGTGGATGAACACTCAGATCAAAGTATAAAATTAGGAGTAACGTTTTAAAACAAAGAAGGAGGTTATTATGGATATTAAAAAAACCATCAATTTTATGCGAGAAAATGTAGACCCTGACTTTGATTTTGTTGATAACAGCAATAGGGAAGTTCCTTTTACAAAATTAAAAAAGAATATAAAAAACACAAAATTAGTTTTAATTTCATCTGGTGGTTTTCACTTAAAAGATGACGAATCTTTTGATACAGAAGATCCTTATGGTGATCCATCTTATCGACTGATTCCTAAAGAAACCAACCCTGATCTGATAGAAATCTCACATACCCATTATGATCATAAGTATGTTAAGAAAGATTTGAACTGTGCCTTTCCTCTTGAATTATTAAGAGGTTTAGAAAGAGAAGATATAATAGGTAGGTTGGCTGAAGAGAATTATTCTTTTATGGGCTATTGTTTAAAAACAGAGGAACTTAAAGAAAATGCCCAAAAATTAGCAAGAAAATTATTCTCTAAAAATGTAAAAGCAGCTTTAATTGCACCAACTTGACCGATCTGTAATCAATCCGTGGGATTGATAGCAAGGGAGCTTGAGAAAAATGGTATTACAACTGTAACCTTAAATATGTTTTTGGAATTAGCTAAAAGAGTAATTCCACCCCGCACAATTAATGTTAAGTTTCCCTTTGGTGCTCCTTTTGGTGATCCTAATAATAAAAAATTACAATTAAAAGTAATCCAAAAAGCTTTAGAAATGCTTGAAAACTCAAATAAACCAGGCGAAATTAATGAACTACCCTATGATTGGAGAGATAAAATATAATTAAATAAGGGTGATAGCTTGAAAAAGTTGACCATAGTAGTTCCGACTTACTGGACCTACCCTTCTGATGAAAAGAATAAAGAGGAAGAATATATTTTTGATCATCCAACTCCCCTTGATAGAAAGGGAACTCTAGGCAGATTGCTTTTTAGCTTAAATAATATTGATTATGATAATTTTGAAGTGCTAGTTTTAAGTTCGGCTGTACATGATGAACTAAAAGGAAAAGTGGAAAGTAAAGTCGAGCTGATTTTAAAACAAAATAATTATAACTATCCTATAAAACACTTCTCTTACTCACAGCTAAATGAATTAAAAGAAAAACTGAAAGAGGCAACACCTACTGAGTTTTTAAAAGAAATAAATTTAAAAAATTATGGTAATATTAGAAACCTACAGTTATTGGTGCCCTATATGGATGGTACAGATATAGTTGTCGCTATTGATGATGATGATATAATAGAAGATAATAAATATTTAGAGAAAGCCGTTGAATTTGTGGGTAAAGAGATAGATGGTAATTATATAGCAGGAGTAGCCGGCTATTATACTGATATTAAAGGCCATCATTATTTACAGGAAAAACAAAATCCTGAGAATTTATTTGAAAAGAAAAATAAATTAATGAATGATACCTATAAAAAGCTGGAAAACATTGAGCAAAGATTAGTAAAAACTCCCTTAGTGTTAGGAGGTAACATGGTATTTCCCAAAAAGACGATAGAAAACATACCTTTTGATCCTTTTATCAGTCGGGGAGAGGATATTGATTACCTGATTAATGCTAAAATGGAAGGCTATCAGTTTTACTTTGACAAGGCTTTAAAGATTGTCCATTTACCACCTGATTATGATAATGATAAAATTAATATAACAAAAATTGAAAGTGATATTTATAGATTTATTTATGAAAAGAAAAAATTAGAAATTGCAAAAGATAAAAATAAACATATTAATATTGAAACTGATGAACTCAAACCCTATCCAGGTGAGTTTTTAACAGCTAATATAAAAAAAGAAGCCTATGATTTGTTATTTAAATCATATAAAAAACAAAATATTTCAAAACCTAAAGTTAAGGCAGAAAATTTCATTAAGAATGCTTCATATAAAGCAGAACAGTTAGCTCCTTCATACTTTAATTTTAATAATTCTTGGAAGGAGTTATTAAGTGTTTTATAGAATATAATTAATATAAAGACAAGGTAAGGATAACTTGTGAGAGGAGGCTAGAAAAATGAATGAAAATCTAGTATCAAATATGAGATATGTTTTATCAAAGGCGAAAAATGCTCATCATAAGTATGAACAAAATGTTCTAGATGGCAGGTTTGATAAAGAATGGTATAAGTGGTATGCAGACTTTATTTTAAACAGTAATGTTAGAATTGAATTAAGAAAAAATATTGAGGAAGAAGAGATGATAAAATTCCTAAAAGAGATTACAGATCAATATACTGAAAAAGAAGTAGAAGAAGACTGGGAAGATTATGCGGCTGAGAAACTAGTCGATAATTTTACAGCTTAAATATTATAGATAAAAAAAGGGGTAGTTTCAATGACTATCCCTTTTTTACATGAAAAGCCTGATTATATAAATGATAATATTTAATATTATTGTAATGATTATCATTGATGTAATGGGAATTAGTAGTCTGAAATTTTCTTTTTCAATTCTAATATCCCCTGGTAAATTTCCAAACCAATTGAAGTTAAATTCAATAGTATTAATCAAAAACCCTAAAAGTGCAATAATTAAACCAATATATATTATAAATTTGCCTAAGTTAAATTGACTATCCAATTTAATCACTCCTGTTAATATTATAATGATATTGAATGGTTTAATCAATTCTGAAATGAGGTAATAATATGATTCAAGGTAAGAGTATAAAAGAGTGGGCACAAGAATATCCTTTATTAACTAAAATAATGGACACAAAAGAAGTATTTTGGTTGAATCCAGATTATAGAGAAGTTAAAAATAATAAAGTACTTGAGCTAACAATGGTAGATATAAAAGAGGCAGATGCAAGGTTAAGACGCTTTGCCCCTTATATAAAAAAAGTTTTTCCTGAAACTAAAGCCAGTCATGGCATAATTGAGTCTGAATTAGTAAATATTGATGGTTTCAAAACTGAATTGTTTGATATTTTCAACATGCAAATACCCGGCCAATTATATATAAAAAGAGATGATAACTTACCAATTGCTGGTTCCATTAAAGCACGTGGGGGCATATATGAGGTTTTAAAATATGCTGAAAGTTTAGCTTTAGAAAATAATCTTATAACAAAAGATGATAACTATGAGCTATTTACTAATCAAGAGTTTAAAGAATTATTTAGTCATTATTCCCTAGCCGTAGGCTCGACCGGTAATTTGGGCTTAAGTATCGGAATTACAGGAGCAACTTTAGGATTTAAAACCACAGTTCATATGTCTAGTGATGCCCGACAGTGGAAAAAAGATTTACTGAGAGATAAAGGTGTAATTGTAAAAGAATATGATTCTGATTATAGTAAGGCAGTACAAGAAGGTAGAAAAGAATCACAAAAGGACCCTAAATCTTATTTTATAGATGATGAAAAGTCTAAGCACCTATTTTTAGGTTATGCAGTAGCTGCTTTGAGATTAAAAGAACAGTTTGTAAAAGAAAATATAAAAATTGATCAAGACCATCCCTTATTAGTTTATCTCCCGTGTGGAGTTGGAGGAGGACCAGGCGGCATTTGTTTTGGCTTAAAAAAAGTTTTTGGAGAAAATGTACATTGTTTTTTTGCAGAGCCTACTCATTCTCCCGCTATGTTAATTGGCATGATGACAGGTTTGCATAATAAAATAACTGTACAAGAATTTGGAATTGATAACATTACTGCAGCTGATGGTTTAGCAGTAGGTAAACCTTCCAAATTTGTGGGTAAAATAATGGTAAATTTATTGGCAGGCATCTATACTGTAGAAGACAATATTTTATTCACTATATTGAAAAGATTATATCATAAAAATGGTATTAAGTTAGAACCATCTGCTTTAGCTGGTTTTCCTGGGCCAGTTAGACTAACTAAAAATAAATCTAAATTAGACTTTTTAGATAATAATATTGAAGAAAAAATAAATAATTCTATTCATTTAATATGGTCAACCGGTGGCAGTATGGTCCCCAAGCATATTTTTGATGAGTATCTAAACAAATAAAGTATACAATAAAATCTATACAGTTTAAAATGAAAGTCTAAACTCTATATAATTTGGGTATAATAAAGATTTCCAAACCTTTATAGAGCACACAAAAAGGAACTAGCACAATTATTTTAGTTAGAATATTCTTTTTGCTGATAATTATATTTTTAAAAAAAGTGAAATTAAATGAAGAAACATATAATAACTATAATTTGATTGCAAAACAAAAACAAAAACTTCAAACTGAATAAATTTATTAAATATCTAACTAAATAACTT
>Ga0102941_1000078_pt1 | contig 36659 bp, 30 predicted proteins | sample SalPonR2_C_D2_MG_FD_79281 | JGI IMG/M metagenome (GOLD analysis project Ga0102941, IMG submission 79281) | Salt pond soil microbial communities from South San Francisco under conditions of wetland restoration - Salt Pond MetaG R2_C_D2_MG | ecosystem: Environmental > Aquatic > Marine > Intertidal... | reverse complement strand
GAGCCTTCATCTTTCCAAAAATACCGCCGCGGGGGTGTGGGGGTGCGAAACCCCCACTCCGACCGACGACACCGGGACCAGACATCAGCGGGGAGGCTGACCATGACCAAGACGCTCCATTGCTTCGGTGAATCAGGCAATGCCTACAAGGCCGCGCTGACGCTCGAACTCGCCGGGGTCGACTGGACCCCACGCTTTGTCGATTTCTTCAAGGGCGCGGCGCGCAGCCCCGAGTTCCGCGCGCTCAACCCGATGGGCGAGGTGCCGGTGCTCGACGTGGATGGCATGATCCTGACCCAGTCGGGCGTCATCCAGGACTGGGTCATGGACGAGACCGGCAAGCTCTGCGCCGACGGATCGGCCGAAACGCGCCGCGAGATCCTGCGCTGGACGATCTTCGACAACCAGAAGGTGTCCGGCATGGCCGGCCCCTTGCGGTTCATGATGAACTTCCTGCCCGAGGACAAGCGCGTCCCCGAGGTGAACGGTTTTCTCGCCGGACGCCTCAAGGCGGCGCTTCACGTGCTGGAGGGCGAGCTTGGTCAACGCGACTGGCTGGTGGGCGACACCCTGACCTGCGCCGACATCTCCTGCTGCGGGTATCTCTACTACGACGAGCCCTTCACCTTCGACCGCGCCGATTATCCGGCCATCGACGCATGGCTTTCGCGCATCGCCGCCACACCGGGCTGGAAGCATCCCTATGACCTGATGCAGCGGGCGTTTCCGACCGCGTGACCCATTCTGCCAAAGGACCACCGACATGACCGATGCCTATATCTACGACGCGATCCGCACCCCCCGCGGCAAGGGGCGCAAGGACGGCGCGCTCCACGAGGTCACGGCAGCGCGGCTGTCGGCCTTCACGCTCAACACGCTGAAGACACGCAACGATCTCGACGGGCACGCGGTCGAGGACGTGATATGGGGCAACGTCACGCAGGTGGGCGAACAGGGCGGCTGCCTTGCGCGGACGGCCGTGCTGGCCTCCGACCTCGACGAGCATATTCCGGGCCTTGCCATCAACCGCTTCTGCGCCTCCGGCCTCGAGGCCGTGAACCTCGCCGCCAACCAGGTGCGCGGCGGCGCCGGGTCGGCCTATATCGCGGGCGGTGTCGAGATGATGGGCCGGGTCTCCATGGGCTCGGACGGGGCGGCCATCGCCGTCGATCCCTCCATAGCCCTGGAGACCTATTTCGTGCCGCAGGGCATCTCGGCCGACATCATCGCGACCGAGTTCGGCTTTTCGCGCGACGATGCCGACGCGCTTGCCGTCGAAAGTCAAAAGCGCGCCACGAGGGCCTGGGCGGAAGAACGGTTCTCGAAATCCGTCGTGCCGGTGACGGACGTGAACGGCCTGACGATCCTGGAGCGGGATGAATACATCCGCCCCGGAACCGACATGCAGGCACTCGGCGCGCTCAAGCCCGCCTTCAAGGACATGGGCGAGCAGATGCCGGGTTTCGACGCCGTGGCGCTGATGAAATACCCGCATCTGGAGCGGATCGAGCATATTCACCATGCCGGCAATTCCTCGGGCATCGTCGATGGCGCGGCCGCACTTCTGATCGGCAACAAGGCGTTTGGCGAGAAGCACGGGCTTGCGCCCCGCGCCCGCATCCGGGCAACGGCCAAGATCGGCACCGATCCCACGATCATGCTGACAGGTCCGGTGCCGGCCACGCAGAAGATCCTCGCCGACAGCGGCATGGAGATCGCCGATATCGACCTTTTCGAGGTGAACGAGGCGTTCTCCTCGGTCGTGCTGCGCTTCATGCAGGCCTTCGACGTGGACCATGACAAGGTCAACGTGAACGGCGGGGCCATCGCGATGGGCCATCCATTGGGCGCGACCGGCGCGATGATTCTCGGTACACTGCTCGATGAACTGGAGCGGTCGGGCAAGGGCACCGGTCTTGCCACGCTCTGCGTGGCGTCGGGCATGGGGGCGGCCACGATTATCGAGCGGCTCTGAGGCACAGGGCCGTGAACAGACAGGAAGGGCACGACGATGCCGGAGGAGGCCATGGCGATCTACCAGGATTTCCTGGACCGGACGTCGGACGCGGTTATCTCCGGCGACGCGGAGGGGTTTTTGCGACATGTCCACCTGCCCCACCAGATCGTGACGGAAAACGGCATTATCGAGGTTGCGGACATGACGGCGGCACGACGGCATTTTGACGGGTTCGCGGGCGCTCTGCGCGCGGCGGGCGCCGATTCCTACGTTCGCACCGCGCAATCGGCCAGTTTCATCGTGTCCGACCGCATCCTCGGTCGGCACATCGCGCATATCACCGCGGGCGGCAAGCTTGTGACACCGGCCTTCGAGAACGAGATGGAGATCGAAATGCGCGACACCGTCTGGGGGATGTCCTGGGTTCTACACCGCGTGCATGCCGTGGGCTGGCCCGACATCCTGCCCCAGGAGGAGAACGAATGACGGAACTGGCGTCGCAAGCCTACCAGACGTTTCTCGACGAGGGATCCCGCATGATCATGGCGGGGGATTTCGCCGCCGTGGCGCGCAGCATGGTCTATCCGCAGAGGATGGAAACTGCCGACGGGACACTTTGCTACAACGGCCCCTCGGATATGGAGAGCGCCGCGGCCAGCTTCCGCGCCTTTCTGGCGACGATGGGGGCGACCGACTACCACCGGGTCTGCGAATTCGCCGAGATCGACGCCGAGGGCACCGGGATTTCCGGTGAACACACGACCTACATCATCCGGGGCGGCCAGTTCGCCGTGACGCCCTACCGCAACCGGATGTGGCTGCAGCTTGATGGGGGTATCTGGCGCGGCGCGGGGCTTGCCGCGGCGGTGTCGAACCAAGTCTGCATGATCCTTTCGCCCGAGCAGTTGCGGGCCGCGAAAGGCTGGCAGGCATGAGCGATAAGGCCATCGACATCTACCAGGTGCATCTGGACGTCAGCACGCGGCTGGTGTTCCGAGGCGATACCGAGGCCTATGCCGAGCATGCGCAACTGCCCTTCGTGTTTCGGACCGCGCAGGGTGTCGAGGTCATCGAGACGGCGAGGGATCTCAGCGAAGATATCCGCCAGCTCCACGAATGGCTCGGCTCCCAGGGGGTGACCGATTACCACCGCATCGCGCGCGACGCACGGTATCTGGACGGGGATACGATCGAGGGATTTCATGTCACCTACGCCCTGCGCAGTGCGACCCCGGTGGTGGAGCCCTACGCCAGCCGGATGATCCTGAAGCGGGTCGGACAGATCTGGAAGACGTCCTATGCCGAACATGAAATCGCAGACGCGCTATATCCCCGGCGCAATGCGCAGGCCCGCCACGGAATGTTTTCCGAGCAATGGTCCGAGTGGCCCGCGGGACAGATGCCCGACCCGGCGCAGGCCATGCCGATCTACGCAAGGACGACGGCGTCCATCTCCGACGCAGCCAACGGCAAGGGTTTCGATGCCTGGCACAACCACTACACAGTGCCTTACCAAGTCCATTACGACAGTGGCGACTACACAATCTCGACGCCCGGAGAGGCGCGTGTCTTTTGGGATATGCTCCACCAAACCATGGCGCGAACGGGCGCCGATCGCTTCACGATCCGGCCCGCCTCGGCGCTGTTTCTGTCGGACACGCGGGTGCTGGGCTACCACGACATCGCTTTGACGCGGGACGGCGAGACCCGGTTCGGCCCCGTGCGCAGCCGCATGATCCTTGTCCTGACAGACGGGCGATGGCGCTGCACATCGGTCGCCAATGCGCTGTCGACCAAGGCCTTTCAGGAGGGCGAATTCGAGCCGTCCCCCGACCTTCCAACATTGCGCGAGATCCACGAGAGGATGAAGACATGACCGATTTCACGATGCAGATCGACGCCGATGGCGTCGCCGTCATCACTTGGGATGTGCCGGGCAAATCCATGAACGTGCTGAGCCGCGAGGCCTTTGCCGAGGTCGACGGGCTGATCGACGCGGCCCTCGGCGATGACGCCGTGAAAGGCATCGTCATCACGTCCGGCAAATCGACCTTCGCCGGCGGCATGGACCTCAATACGCTCGCCGTCATCCGGGCGGAGGCCGGTGATGATCCTGCCCGCGGCCTCTACGACTTCACCATGAACGGCCACCGCATCCTGCGGAAGCTGGAGCGCGCCGGCATGGACCCCAAGACCAACAAGGGCGGCAAGCCCGTCGCCTGCGCCATCCCGGGCACCTGCGCTGGCATCGGCACCGAGATCGCGCTGGCCTGTCACCGCCGCTTCATGGCCGACGACCCAAAGGCCCGGATCGGCCTGCCCGAGATCCTCGTGGGCATCTTCCCCGGCGGCGGCGGCACGATCCGCTATTCGCGCATGGTGGGCGCCATGGCTGCCGCGCCGGTGTTGCTGGAGGGCAGGATGCTCGACCCGAAGAAGGCCAAGGGCGCGAGCCTCGTCGATGAGGTGTTACCTGCGGACGAGCTTCTCGCGCGCGCCAAGGAATGGGTGCTTTCGGCCGGTGACGCCGATATCGTCAAGCCGTGGGACCAGAAGGGCTACAAGATGCCCGGCGGCGCGCCCTATCATCCGGCGGGCTTCATGACCTTCGTCGGCGCCAGCGCCATGATCAACGGCAAGACCAAGGGCGTCTACCCGGCGGCCAAGGCGCTGCTGTCGGCCGTCTACGAAGGCGCGCTGGTGGATTTCGACACGGCGCTGAGGATCGAGGCGCGCTGGTTCACGCATGTCCTGATGAACCCCTCCTCCTCGGCCATGATCCGGTCGCTCTTCGTCAACAAGCAGGCGCTGGAAAAGGGCGCGAACCGGCCCGACGTGCCGGACCAGAAGGTGCAGAAGCTGGGCGTCATCGGCGCTGGCATGATGGGCGCGGGCATCGCCTATGTCTCGGCAAATACCGGCATCGACGTCGTGCTGATCGACGCGGCACAGGAAGCCGCGGACAAGGGCAAGGCCCATGCGGAAAGCCTGCTCGACAAGGGCATGAAGCGCGGCAAGGTCACGGAGGAGAAGAAGGCCGAAGTTCTGGGACGTATCACCGCCACGACGGAGTACGCCGCGCTTGAAGGCTGTGACCTGATCGTGGAGGCGGTGTTCGAGGATCCCAAGGTAAAGGCCGAAGTGACGAAGAACGTTCTGGCCGCCGTGGGCCCCGAGACCATCTTCGCCACCAACACCTCCACCTTGCCGATCACCGACCTCGCGAAGGCTTCCGACACGCCCGAGCAGTTCATCGGCATCCACTTCTTCTCGCCCGTCGACAAGATGGCGCTGGTCGAGATCATCAAGGGCAAGGAGACGGGTGACCGGGCCGTGGCCAAGGCGCTCGATTACGTTCGCCAGATCCGAAAGACGCCCATCGTGGTGAACGACGCGCGTTTCTTCTACGCCAACCGCTGCATTCTGCCCTACGTCAACGAGGGCGTGCGGCTTCTGAAAGAGGGCGTTGCCCCCGCCCTTATCGAGAATGCGGCAAAGCTTGTCGGCATGCCTCTGGGCCCCCTGCAATTGACCGACGAAACCTCGCTCGACCTCGGCGCCAAGATCGCGAAGGCCACGAAGGCCGCGATGGGCGAGGCCTATGACGATGGCGCGGACGACGTGATCTTCGCCATGGTCGAGCAGGGCCGGCTGGGCCGCAAGTCCAAGGCCGGCTTCTACGCCTATGACGCGGCGGGCAAGCGGCTGGGCCTGTGGGACGGTCTGGCGGAGCTTTGCCCGGTGGCCGACGAACAACCCGAATTGACCGAGGTGCAACACCGGCTTCTCTTCGCGCAGGTGCTGGAGGCCGTGCGCGCGCTGGAGGAAGGCGTGCTCACAGATATCCGCGAGGGCGACGTTGGCGCGATCCTTGGCTGGGGTTTCGCGCCGTGGTCGGGCGGGCCGTTCTCGTGGCTCGACATGCTGGGCGCGGCTTATGCAGCGGCGCGTTGCGATGAACTGACCGCGGCCTATGGCGACCGCTTCGCCTGCCCCGCGCTCCTGCGCGAGATGGCCGAGAAGGGGCATAGCTTCTACGGACGCTTCGGACCCGAGGCGAAGCGCGCCGCCTGACCGCTGCCGGAAAGCGCGCGTTTTCCGGCAACGTCCGTGCGGATGCGGGATCGCGGCCCGGGGGGCCGCGACACCCCTTCCCTTTTGTTGCGCATCACGCCATGACTTGGCAAAGATTATTGCGCAAGCGGGAGGATACGCCATGGGCTGGATGAAGGACGAAACCGGGCTTGAAAAGCGCCCCGCGAACTTCGTTCCCCTCACCCCGCTCAGCCATCTGATCCGGGCCGCGCGCGTCTTCCCCGAGCGGACGGCGGTCGTCGACGGCGCGTTCCGCAGCACATATGCCGAATATCACGCGCGCGTCTCTCAACTGGCCTCGGCGCTCGCGAAACGCGGCATCGCGTCGGGTGACGTTGTCGCCGCCGTCCTGCCCAACACCCACCCCCATGTGGAGGCGCATTTCGGCGTGCCCGCCTGCGGGGCGGTGCTGAACTCCATCAATGTCCGGCTCGATGTGGGTACGATCTCCTACATCCTCGACCATGGCGAGGCAAAGATCGTTCTGTGCGACACGCAGTTCCTCGGCACCGTCGAGGCCGCACTGAAGGCGATGGAGGCCGAGGACCTGCCGCTGATCGTGGAGGTCCCCGACGAGGGCGCGGGCTATCATGCCTCGGGCCGCCACATCACCTATGACCAGCTTCTGGCCGAAGGCGACCCGGCGTTCGAGTGGATCATGCCCGACGACGAGTGGGAGTCGATCGCACTCAACTACACCTCCGGCACGACGGGGCGGCCCAAGGGTGTCGTCTACCACCACCGGGGCGCTTACCTGATCACAATGGGCACGCCGATCTCGTGGCGGATGACGCTCTATCCCACCTACCTGACCATCGTTCCGCTGTTTCACTGCAACAACTGGTGCCATGTCTGGACCATGCCGGCCGTGGGCGGCACCACCGTCTGCTGCCGGGACATCACCGCGAAAGCGATCTACGACGCCATTGCCGATGAGGGCGTGACCCATTTCGGCGGCGCGCCCATCGTTCTGAACATGATCGTCAACGCCAAGGCGGACGAACGCCGCGCCTTCGAGCACACGGTCGAGGTCTTCACGGCAGGTGCGCCGCCCGCCGCCGCGACCCTCGCGGCGATCGAGACGATGGGGTTCAACATCACCCAGGTCTACGGCCTGACCGAAACCTACGGCCCGGCGACGGAATGCACCTTCAAGGATGGCGTGTGGGACGACCTTCAGGGCGCGGATCGCGCGGCCGTCAAGGCCCGGCAAGGCGTGGCGATGCCCAACATGGACCACATCACGGTGATGGACGCCGAGACCATGGCCCAGACCCCCATGGACGGCACGGCACTAGGCGAGATCATGATGCGTGGCAATTCCACGATGAAAGGCTATTACAAGAACCCGCGCGCCACGAACGAGGCCTTCAGGGGCGGCTATTTCCACACCGGCGACATCGCGCTGCAGCACCCCGACAGCTACATCCAGATCGCCGACCGCGCCAAGGACATCATCATCTCGGGCGGCGAGAACGTCAGTTCCGTCGAGGTGGAAGGCACCCTGATGCACCATCCCGCCGTGCTGCTGTGCGCGGTCGTGGCCAAGCCGGACGAGAAATGGGGCGAGGTGCCCTGCGCCTTCGTCGAACTGAAGGACGGCGCCACCGCCGACGAGGCCGAGATCATCGCCTTCGCCCGGCAGCGGCTCGCGGGCTTCAAGACGCCGAAACACGTGGTGTTTCGGGAGCTTCCCAAGACCTCGACCGGCAAGATCCAGAAATTCGAGCTGCGCAAGGCGGCCGCGGATCTCTGAGCGCGGACCGTCAACTTCGTTGAGGTGCGCCCCGCCCTGCGCTACGGTTTCAGCCAACGAAGACCGGGCAGTAACCCGCAGGAAACGATTGGGCAGATGACCGTCCTGGAGCAATACCGCCGGCTCGAGTCCCTCGGGCTGTGGCGTGACGGACCCGATGACCAGCGCCGGGAGGTGGTGGTGTCGCTGGGCGACGCGACGCTCGTGGTGTCGACGCCCGCCGAGACCGCGCTGACCCACTGGTCGCTGCCCGCGATCGAGCGGCTCAATCCCGGACGCAGCCCCGCGCTTTATGCCCCCGGTACGGACGCCGATGAACGGTTGGAGATCGACGACCCCGACATGATCGAGGCGATCGAGGCCGTGAGCGCCGCCATCAACCGAGCGCGCCCCCATCCCGGGCGCCTGCGGTGGATGATCGGCGCGGCGGCTGGTCTGGCCCTGCTGGCGGGGGCCGTCTTCTGGCTGCCCGGCGCCCTGACACGGCAGACCGTCCTGATGCTGCCAGAGGCCAAGCGCATAGAGATCGGCGAGGCGCTGCTGGAGGAGATCGGCCGGCTTGCGGGACAGCCCTGCGATGGCGTCCGCGCGCGCGTGGCGCTGGCGCGCCTGTCGACCCGCGTGCTGGGCACGCCCGCTCCGCGCGTCCTGCTGATCCCCGAAGCGATTCCCGACACGCTGAGCCTGCCCGGCGGGTTCATCGTGGCAAGCGCCGCGCTGGCCGAGGATCACGAAAGCCCCGATGTGCTGGCGGGCTACCTGCTGGCCGAGGACGTGCGGCAGGACGCCCGCGACCCGATGCTGGCGCTCCTGTCGGATGCGGGGCTGGTCTCGACCTTCCGTCTTTTGACCACCGGGGATCTGCCGGGCGCGGCGCTCCATGACCATGCCGTCGCCCTGCTCAGCCGCCCGCGCCCACCGGTCCCGGACGCGGCACTGGTCGAACGCTTCGCCGCGGCGCGCCTGTCGACCGAGGCCTATGCCTATGCGCGCGACGTGTCGGGCGAAAGCGTGCTGACCCTGATCGAGGCCGACCCCATGCGCGGCCAGCCCAATGCCGCCCTGATCAGCGACGAGGACTGGCTCAGCCTGCAGAACGTCTGCACGGGAGGCTGAGCAAGGGCGGCTGAGCCTAATCGGCGGCCACCAGTCGGCGCGGGACGGTGTCGGTCCAGACCATGCGCATCTGCGCCTCCCCCTCCACGGTGCGGATGCCGCGATAGGGGTTGAGACGCCCATCGGTCCAGACCCGCTCATAGCCGGGCGGCGGCGACGGACGCTCCGCGCGCAGCCGGGCGACCGGGCTATGGGTCGCGCGCGGCCTCGGATGGTCGGTGCCGTGGGTCAGGTCACGCGACGGCGCCTGTGCGGTCGTGCAGGGCGGCACGATGGCGTTCTCGAGATATTGCGCGGCGATGCTGGCGGGATCCGCACATGGCGCGGCGAGTGTCACGTCCGAGGTCGCGACCGTATCGGGCAGAAGGATTTGCACGGGCACAAGTTGACCCACGGCTGCGGGAGCCACAGGCGGCGGTGCGGCGGCCATGGTGCGGACAGCCCTGCGCGGGGGTGGCGCGGGCGGCGGGGATGCAACCGCTGTCTCCAGCACCGGCTCGGGCGCTGCTTCGGCCTCGGCCGTGACCGAGGGCTCCTGCCCGCACAACTGCTGCCGGTCCGGCCCGACGCGGGGCACCCATTCCACCCGGCCGCCCACGTCGACCCGGGCAAACACGCAGCCTTGGCTGTCCACGTATTGTGCGTCCTCGAAGCCCGCCGGCGGCGGTTCGGCCGGTGCCGCAAGCTGCGCCACCGCCGGAACCACAGCCCCGCAGGCCAGTGCCAATCCCACAAGGCCCGCCACGGCGGACCGGTTCACCGGTCGCTTGCGCATGCATACCCCCCAAGGTTGCTGCGCCGAGACTGAACGATGGATCGGATCAAGTAAAGCCGACAGCCCGCGATCCGCTCACTTCGTGCCGTACATCCGGTCGCCCGCATCCCCCAGCCCCGGCACGATATAGCCGTGATCGTTGAGGTGACTGTCGAGCGCGGCGGTCACGATCGGCACATCGGGATGCGCCTGTTTCATGCGCTCCACCCCCTCGGGCGCGGCCAGAAGGCACAGGAAACGGATGTTCCTGGCCCCTGCCCCTTTCAGAAGGTCGATGGCGGCGGCCGAGGAATTGCCGGTCGCCAGCATCGGGTCGACCACGATGGTCAGCCGGTCCTCGAGCGCGTCTGGCACCTTGAAATAATATTGCACCGGCTGGAGCGTTTCGGGGTCGCGGTAAAGCCCCACGAAGCCCACCCGCGCGTTGGGGATCAGTTCGAGGATACCATCGAGCAGGCCGTTGCCCGCCCTGAGGATCGACACCAGCGCCAGCTTCTTGCCGGCGATGGTCGGCGCCTGCATCTTCTCCAGCGGCGTCTCCACCTCCATCGTCGTCATCGGCAGCTCGCGCGTGATCTCGTAGGCCAGAAGGTGGCTGATCTCGCGCAAAAGCTGGCGGAAGGACTTGGTCGAAGTGTCCTTTTCCCGCATCAGCGTCAGCTTGTGCTGCACCAGCGGGTGGTCGACGACCGTTAAGTGATCGGCGGTCAGATGCTCGGTCATATGGTGCTAGTCCCCCAGTTTCTTGGCGATTTTCTCTTTCGTGGCCGCGTCGCAGAAGGCGGCATCGAGCGATGTTCGCGCGATCTGGTCGAAGATCTCCTCGTCCCAGCCGAAGGTGCGGGCGAGGTTCTCGTATTCGGCCGTCATCGTGGTGTGGAAGAAAGGCGGGTCGTCGGTGGAAACGGTCACCTTCACACCGCGCTCGCGGAGTGTTTCGATCGGATGCGCCCGCCACGACGGAAAGACGCCCAGCGTCACGTTCGAGCCGGGGCAGCATTCCAGCACGATCCCGTCCTCGGCAATCCGATCCACCAGCGCGAGGTCATCGATGGCCTGCACGCCATGGCCGATCCGTTCGGGGTTCAGCGCATCCAGCGCGTCACGGACCGAGGCCGACCCGCCCCATTCGCCGGCATGCACGGTGATGCGGAGCCCCGCCTCCCGCGCGCAATCGAAGGACCAGAGGAAATCGCCCGGCTTGCCCTTCATCTCGTCGCCCGCCATGCCGAAGCCCACCAGCCAGTCGCCCGCCGTCTCGGCCGCGCATTCCGCGATCGGTTTCGCACGGTCCGGGCCGAAATGGCGGATGCAGGTGACGATGCCGCGCAGCGTTATGCCGAGGTCGCGCTCGGCCGCGTCGGCCGTCTCTCGGATGGCGTGAAGGTAGTCGCGCCAGGCATCCACGTCGCCGCCGCCGCAGAAATCGGGAGACAGGAAGGTCTCGGAATAGATCACGCCGTTTTCCGCGCTTTCCTCCAGCACCGCGCGGGTCAGGCGGGCATAGTCTTCGGGCGTTTGCAGCACGCTTGTCGCCGCCTCGTAGACCGACAGGAAATGCCAGAAGTCGCGGTAGGCGTAGCTGCCGTCATCCCGGAAGATGCCGGAAAGGTCGACGCCCTTCTCCTTGGCCAACCCACGGATGAAGGCGGGCGGCGCCGCGCCCTCGTGATGCAGATGAAGCTCGATCTTCGGAAGGTCTTTCATGAACTCATGCCCCTATGGCCCAGCCGATGAAGGCGATGATGAGGCCGAAGATGAACGACCCGCGCCAGGGCGTGCGCGGCCGCCCGATCAGCGGTCCGATGAAGCGCACGGCCAACGTGACCACGATCAGTGTCATGAAGAAATAGATGGTTTCCGACGACATGCGCGCGTCCCGGCCCCTCTCGGTCAGATGAAGGATTGCCCCGGCCCCACCGATGGCACGCCCAGATGGCGCGCGACCGAGGCGGCGACGTCGACGAATCCGCGGATGCCGATCTGCCCCGAATAGGGCCCCTTGGCAATGACCGGAACCCGCTCGCGCGTGTGGTCGGTCCCGGGCCAGGTCGGATCATTGCCGTGATCGGCGGTAAACAGCATCAGGTCGTCAGGCTCCAGCGCGGCGAGCACGGGGCCGATGGCGGCGTCGAACCATTCGAGGTGCCGCGCGTAGCCCGACACGTTCCGGCGGTGGCCGTAAAGGCTGTCGAACTCGACGAAATTGGCGAAGGTCAGGCTGCCATCCTCGGCGTTTTTCACGTGGTCGCCCAGATGCGCCATCAGGTCGACGTCGGGCCCTTTCACGTACTGGCCCACCCCCTGCCCCGCGAAGATGTCGCGGATCTTGCCGATCCCGTAGGTCTTGCGACCCGCCGCCTGCACCCAGTCCAGCAGCGTCGGCTCCGGCGGCGCGATGGCATAGTCGCGGCGGTTTACGGTGCGGGTGTAATTGCCCGGCTCCCCCACGAAGGGGCGCGCGATGACACGGCCGACGCGGCGCGCGTGCAGCATCGGCGCCAGCCCCTCGCAAAGTACAAGCAGCCGGTCGAGGCCGAAGCTCTCCTCATGGGCGGCGATCTGGAAGACGCTGTCCACCGAGGTGTAGCAGATCGGCCAGCCGGTGCGCTGATGTTCCTCGCCCAGCCGCGCGATGATCTCGGTGCCGCTGGCGTGGCAGTTGCCGAGGATACCGTCGGTCCCGGCGAGGCGCTTGACCTCCGCCACAATGTCATCGGGGAAGGCCGGATCGGTTTTTGGAAAGTAGCTCCAGTCCCACGGCACCGGCAGACCGGCAAGCTCCCAATGCCCCGAGGGCGTGTCCTTGCCCGGGCTGACCTCTTCTGCAGCGCCCCATAGGCCCGTCGGGTCGGCGTCCAGACCCTGGGCACGCGCGCCCGAGGCAAGCCGGACCGCAGCCCCCAGACCCAGTGCATCAAGGTTCGGTATGTGCAAGAGACCCGAGCGCCCTTCCTGCGCCTCGCCGCGCGCGCAGGCCGCCGCGATATGGCCCAGCGTGTTCGCGCCCGTATCCGGCAGATCGCCGTTGAAAAACGCATCGGCATCCGCCGCCCCGCCACAGCCGACGCTGTCCAACACCACCAGAAAGGCGCGCGGCATCAGGCGATCCTTTCGTGGATCAGGGGCGGTGGCGTGACCTCGGTGTCCGAAAGCGTGAAGGCCGCGCGCAAGGGGCCGGCCACGGCGCGCGCAGCCTCTTCGCTGGCGGCATGGATGCGCAGGAGCGGCGCCTCACCGTCGACCGCCTGTCCGATCCGCGCCACCTCGCTGAGCCCCACGGCAAGGTCGAGCCGGTCGTCGTGTTTCAGCCGCCCGCCGCCCAGCCGCACCACCGCCTCGCCCAGCGCGCGGGCATCGATGGCAGCGACATGGCCGGTCTCGCCGGGATGAATGTCGACCATGACCTTCGCCGCCGGCAGCCGGTCGCGCCAGCGGTCCACGAAATCCGCGGGCCCGCCCAGTTCGGCCACCATCTCGCCGAAGGTCTCGGCGGCCTGACCCGAGGCAAAGGCGCGCTGGATCCGCCCCTCGCCGTCGGCGGCGTCGGCGGCCAGCCCGCCCAGCGCCAGAACCTCGCCGCCCAGCGCCACGGTCACGCGCATCAGGTCCGAGGTGATGTCGCCATCGGTCAGCGCCTCCATCACCTCGATCACCTCAAGCGCGTTGCCGGCGGAGCGTGCGAGCGGCTGGTTCATGTCGGTCACCAGCGCCGAGGTCATGCAGCCGGCGCCCTGCGCCGTCTTCACCAGCGCCTCGGCCAGCGCCAGCGCATCCTGCGGCGCTGCCATGAAGGCACCCGTGCCCACCTTGACGTCGAGCACCAGCGCCTCGAGCCCGGCGGCGAGCTTCTTGGACAGGATCGAGGCGGTGATCAGGTCGATGCTCTCGACCGTCCCGGTCACGTCGCGCACAGCGTAAAGCCGCCGGTCGGCGGGCGCGATATCGGCCGTGGCGCCGACGATGGCGCACCCGATATCGGCGACGATCTCCTGCAGGTCCTCGACCGTGACCTGAGTCCGGTAGCCCGGGATCGCCTCGAGCTTGTCGAGCGTGCCGCCCGTGTGGCCCAGGCCGCGCCCCGAGATCATCGGCACATAGGCCCCGCACACGGCCAGCGCAGGGGCCAGCAGGAGCGAGACGCAATCCCCCACCCCGCCGGTGGAATGCTTGTCGAGCACCGGACCGTCGAGGTCCCATTTCAGAACGTCGCCCGAGGTCCGCATCGCGTTCGTCAGCTGCACCCGCCCCTCGGTGCCGAGGCCGCGCGTGCAGACCGCCATCGCAAAGGCGCCTGCCTGACTGTCGGTCACCTCGCCGGTGGCGAGGCCTTCGGCGAACCAGAACAGTTCCGCCTCGGTCGGACACTCCCCGTCGCGCAGCTTGGCGAGAATGCCGCGGGCCGTCGGCGTCATGGCGCCCCCGGCGTGGCGCGGTCCATGTGGTCGGCGACGAACCGGCCGGGCAACAGCGCGCCCACGGTGCTGCGCAGGATCTGGCCATCGACCGTGGCCATTGTCACCGGCACGTCGGCGCCCGCGAATTCGGCCAGCTTCTGGCGGCAGCCGCCACAGGGCGGCACGGGGGCGGAGCCGTCGGCGATCACGGCCACCTCCGCGATCTCGCTGTCGCCTGCCGCGATCATGGCGGCAATCGCGCCCGCCTCGGCGCAGGTGCCTTCGGGATAGGCCACGTTCTCGACGTTGCAGCCGAGATGGATCGCGCCGCTCGCGCTGCGGATCGCGGCCCCCACCTGAAAGCCGGAATAGGGCGCGTAGGCCCGGGCCCGGGCCGTGTCTGCGGCGGGGATAAGGTCATCGGACATGTTCTGAGAAGTCCATCCGTCACTCTTGCTTTATCCGGCAGTCTGGTCCGACACCCTGTTGAGCGCAAGGCCATGTGGACACTCAGCCCCGCGTCGCCGCACGCATCGCGATCAGCGCGATCAGGTCGTCGAGATCGTCGCGGGTCGGCGCGTGGAGCGCTGCGAGGTCGTCGATCCGGCGGCGCTTGGCGGCGATGTTGAGCACCTCCGACAACCGGCAGAGGCGGTCCGCGCCCACCGCGCCCGAGATCGCCACGAGGATATGGGTCTGCTCGCGTATGATCGGCACGGAGCGCGCGGCGATGCCCGCGTCCAGCCTGTCGCGAAGGGCACAAAGGTCATCGGTCAGACGTTCCAGAAGCTCCCGCGCGCCATCCTCGCCCGCGACCGCCAAAAGCTCGTCGAGCCGTTCCTCGTCCATCTTGACGCCGAATGCCGGATCCTCGGCGCCGGCGGCCAGCACGTCCTCGGGTTCGGGCAGCCCCGCGGGCCGGCCGGCATAGCGCAGGATCGTGCGGCCGAATTCCTCGGTCGAGGACACGGGTTTGCCGATGATCCCGTCGGCGCCCGCGGCATAGATCGCCTCGCGGTTGTCACGCAGCACATAGGCCGTCAACGCCACGAGCGGCATCGCCGCCGACGCGTCGGCGCGCGCCCGCACTGCGCGCATGACCTCGAGTCCCGACAGAAGCGGCATCTCGATATCGATCAGCGCGATTTCGAAGCGCATCTGTTCCAGCGCCTCGAGCGCCTCGGCCCCGTTCGAGGTGAAGACCGGCCGCGCGCCCAGATGTTCCAGCATGCCGCGCAGGATGGCCTGGTTGGTGAGGTTGTCCTCGGCCACGAGGATCTCGACTTGCGACAGATCCGGCCAGGTGTCGTCCGGTCGCCGGACGCGCCCGTCGCCGACGATCAGGCCCGGCGGCAGGACCAGCTGCACCACCGCGCCGCCCAGCGGCGGGCCGCGTCCGATCCGGACCGTGGCGCCGAGTTGCTGTGACAGCTCTTCCGCGATCTTCAGACCGAGGCCGTGACCGTCGCGCGGGAACACAGCCGACGGCGTTGCAGGGTCGAAACCAGCCCCCCCATCGGCCACCTCGATAACGAGCGCCGCTTCGTCGTCCATCCTCACGGTCAGGCGGACGTCGGAGCCGGACGCATGGTCGAACGCGTTTGCGATAAGGTTCGAGACGATACGCTCGACCGTCATGCGCAAGACCAGAAGGCTCAGGCCCGGGTCCGCGTCGACGACCATCTCGAAGCTGACGCCACTCTCGCTTGCGTGGCCGGTCCAGCGTTTGCGCCAGTGCTCCAGCAGGCTGCCGAGCGGCACGCCATTCGCGGCACGGCCCTCCACGACCGGGCCGGACGCGATCAGAAGTGAGGATTCCACCAGCGAGGCCAGTGCGTCGCCCGCCGCCGCGACGCGTTCAAGCTGCGTACGTGTCTCCGGGTCGAGCCGGTCGAGATCCACCAGGCGCAGGCCCCCGACGACGTCCGACACCGCCGCCCGCATGTCATGCCCGAAGCGCTGCAATGCCTCGGCGAAGCGCAGGGTCTCGTCGGTGGCGGCGGGCGTGGGCGGCCCGCCGTTCCCCTCCGTCTCCGTCCGGCCTCGGTCGTCCATGCCACAGCCCTCACGCGGCCACATGCCTGCGCGAGGCTAGCACCCCTCCGCGCGCGGTGCCAAGCCGGCGCCGGACGCAAGCGACCCGCCGGTCAGGACGCGTAGCCCAGCGACTTCACCGCCTCGGCGATCTCGTCCAGGATCGCGGGATCGTCGATCGTGGCCGGCATCTTGTAGTCCTCGCCATCGGCGATCTTGACCATGGTGGCGCGCAGGATCTTGCCCGAGCGGGTCTTGGGCAGCCGGTCCACCACCACGGCGAGCTTGAAGGCGGCCACGGGGCCGATCCTGTCGCGCACCAGTTTCACGCAGTCCTTCACGATCTCCTCGGCCGGCCTGTCGACGCCCTTGTTGAGACACAGGAACCCCATCGGCAACTGCCCCTTGAGCGGATCGGACACGCCGATGACGGCACATTCGGCCACATCCGGATGCCCGGCCAGAACCTCCTCCATGCCGCCGGTGGACAGGCGGTGGCCGGCCACGTTGATCACGTCGTCGGTGCGCGCCATGATGTAGAGATAACCGTCCTCGTCGATCAGCCCGGCATCCCCAGTTTCGTAGTAGCCGGGGAAGTGGCTGAGATAGGATTTGCGATATCGCTCCTCCGCCTGCCAGAGCGTGGGCAGCGTGCCGGGCGGCAAGGGCAGCTTGACGGCGATGGCGCCCAGTTCGCCCGGTTTCAGCGGGTGGCCGCCCTCGTCGAGGATCTGCACGTCATAGCCTGGCATCGCGACCGAGGGGGAGCCGATCTTGACCGGCAGCTTCTCGATCCCAAGCGGGTTGCCGGCGATGGCCCAGCCGGTTTCCGTCTGCCACCAATGGTCGATCACCGGCACGCCAAGCTGCCGTTGCGCCCATTCGATCGTGTCGGGATCGGCGCGCTCGCCCGCGAGGAACAGCGTTTCGAGCGACGAGAGGTCATAGTCGCCCACCAGCGCCCCGCCCGGATCGTCGCGCTTGATCGCGCGAAAAGCCGTGGGCGCGGTGAACAGGCACTTGACCCCATGATCTTCGATCACCCGCCAGAAGGTGCCCGCGTCGGGCGTACCCACGGGCTTGCCTTCGAAGACGATGGTCGTGCAGCCGAAGGTCAGCGGGCCGTAACAGATGTAAGAGTGCCCCACGACCCAGCCCACATCGGAGGCGGCCCAGAAGACCTCTCCGGGGTTCATGTCGTAGAGGTTCCGCATCGACCAGTTGAGCGCGACAAGGTGGCCTGCCGTATGCCGCACCACGCCCTTGGGCTGGCCGGTCGTGCCGGAGGTGTAGAGGATATACGCCGGGTGGTTCCCCTCTACCGGGACGCAGCGCGCCGGGGCCACGCCATACTGGAACGCATGCCAGTCGACATCGCGCCCCTCCTCCAGATGCGCGACCTCCTGTTCGCGCTGGAAGATCACGCAGAATTCGGGTTCGTGATCGGCAAGCGCGAGCGCCCCGTCCAAAAGCGGCTTGTAATGCACGACGCGGCCCGGCTCGATCCCGCAGGAGGCGGCGATGATGCATTTGGGCGTGCAATCGTCGATGCGCACGGCCAGTTCATTGGCCGCGAAGCCGCCGAAGACCACCGAATGGATGGCGCCCAGACGCGCGCAGGCCAGCATCGCTTCCAGCGCTTCGGGCACCATCGGCATGTAGATGATGACCCGGTCGCCCTTTTCCACGCCCTTGGCTTTCAGTGCACCGGCCAGCGAGGCGACGCGGTCCTGCAGTTCCCTGTACGTGATCTTGTGCGTGGTTCCGGTCAGTGGGCTGTCATGAATGATCGCCACCCGCTCGCCGTGGCCCGCCTGAACGTGACGGTCGACCGCGTTCCAGCAGCCGTTCAGCCGACCGTCGGCGTACCACTCGTAAAGGGGGGCGTTGTCGTCGAAAAGCGCCTTCGATGGCGCCTCGTCCCAGTCGATGCCCTTCGCCGCCTCCATCCAGAACGCGTTCGGATCGGCCTTGGCCGCCTGATATACCTCGGCATATCGCATCTTGGCTGTCCCTTCACTTGGTCGCGCAATTTCCTATCGCCGAGCGGGCCGCTTGCGCAATTAGGTGACATTGCCGCAGGCAGCGGCCCCGCGCCGGCGCCTGCCGACCACATGCTTAGCCGTAAAGGCTGACCGGCGTTCCGGCGAGTGCCGAGATGTTCAGCAGGCCCCGCGCGGTGATTGCGGGTGTCACGATATGGGCGCGGTTGCCCATACCCATCAGAATCGGGCCGACTTCCAATCCGTTTCCGCGCATTTTCAGGATGTTGCGGGCCGCACCCGCTGCGTCGGTCGATGCGAAGACAAGCGCGTTGGCCGTGCCCTGAAGCCGTGAGTTGGGAAAGATGCGGGCGCGAAGCTCGGGGTCGAGCGCGCTGTCGACATTCATCTCGCCCTCGTAGGCGAAGCCGCATTCCTGCATCTCAAGGATTTCCAACGCAGCCCGCATGCGCCGCCCGCTGTCGCTGTCGAGATTGCCGAACTGGCTGCCCGAACATAGCGCGATGTTGGGCTCCACCCCGAAACGCTTCATGTGGCGCGCCGTGGCGGTCACTGTCTCGGCGATCTGGTCGGGGCTGGGCTGGGCGTGGATATGGGTGTCCGCAATGAAGAGCGGCCCGTCCTCGAGGATCATCAGGCTCAGCGCACCAACGGGATGAAGTTTCGGCGTTCCAAGGAGTTGGCGGACGTAGTTCAGGTGCCAAAGGTACTGACCGAAGGTGCCGCAGATCATGGAATCGGCCTCGTCCCTGTAGACCATGACGGCGCCGATGGCGGTGGTGTTGGTGCGCATGATCGCGCGCGCGAGATCGGGGGTGACGCCGCGCCGTTGCATCACCGAATGATAGGTGCTCCAGTAGTCGCGGTAGCGTGGGTCGCTTTCGGGGTTCACCAGTTCGAAATCGACCGAGGGGCGGATCGTCAGACCCGCACGCTGAGCCCGCCGTTCGATGACCTCGGGTCGGCCGATCAGGATCGGGGTGTCCGTGGTCTCCTCCAGAATGGCCTGTGCGGCGCGCAGCACGCGCTCGTCCTCCCCTTCGGCGAAGACGATGCGGCGTGTCGTGGTGGCGGCCGCCTCGAACACGGGGCGCATGATCAGGGCGGATTTGAACACGGCCTGGTTGAGCCGGGCCTTGTAGGCCTCGAGATCGTCCAGCGGCCGTGTGGCCACGCCCGAGATGATCGCGGCCTCGGCCACGGCGCTGGCGACCACGGCCATCAGGCGCGGATCGAAGGGCTTGGGGATCAGGTAATCGGGCCCGAAGGTCAGTTGCTCGCCCTGGTAGGCGGCGGCGGCCTCGGCGCTGGTCGTCGCCCTCGCAAGCGCCGCGATCCCCTCGATGCAGGCGATCTGCATGGCGTCGTTGATCTCGGTCGCGCCCACGTCCAGCGCGCCCCGGAAGATGAAGGGAAAACACAGGACGTTATTGACCTGATTGGGAAAATCGCTGCGGCCCGTGGCGATGATGGCATCCGGCGCGACCTCCCGCACCGCGTCGGGCAGAATCTCCGGAGTGGGGTTGGCCAGCGCGAAGACGATCGGCCTGTCCGCCATGCGCGAGACCATCTCGGGCGTCAGCACCCCGGGACCGGAAAGGCCGAGGAAGAGGTCCGCGCCTTCGATCACCTCGTCCAGCGTCGCGCGCGTGGTGCCTTGCGCATACTCCGCCTTTTGCGGCGACATGTCCTCGGTCCGGCCTTCGTACACAAGCCCCGCAAGGTCGCAGAGATAGACATTCTCGCGCCGCACACCCAGCTTCAGCAACATGTTGAGGCAGGCGATCCCCGCCGCCCCGCCACCGGTGGAGACGACCTTGATATCCTCGAAGGCCTTGCCCGCGATCTTCAGCGCGTTGGTGGCGGCGGCGCCGACCACGATGGCGGTGCCGTGCTGATCGTCGTGAAAGACGGGGATGTTCATCCGCTCCCGGCAGATCCGTTCGACGATGAAGCAATCCGGCGCCTTGATGTCCTCGAGGTTGATCGCGCCAAAAGACGGCTCCAACGCGCAGACGATCTCGGCCAGCTTTTCGGGGTCGGGTTCGTCGATCTCGAGGTCGAAACAGTCGATATCGGCGAATTTCTTGAACAGGACCGCCTTGCCCTCCATCACCGGTTTGGAGGCCAGCGCGCCGATGTTGCCGAGCCCGAGCACGGCCGAGCCGTTGGAGACCACGGCGACGAGGTTGCCGCGTGCGGTATACCGGGCGGCGTTGCTTGGATCGGCCTTGATTTCAAGGCTCGCCTCGGCCACGCCGGGCGAATAGGCGCGCGCCAGGTCGCGCCCGTTTGCCAACGGCTTCGTGGCCCGAACCTCGAGTTTCCCTGGCTTGGGATACTCGTGGTAGAACAGGGCCGCGGCCCGCAATCCGTCGGATTTCTCGTCGCTCAAGGCACCCTCCCGCGAAATTGGTTTAGCCCTAAACTATCCCTCGCACGGCATCCAGTGCGGCCAAATCACCTTACACGAACTGCTCGCGGATCAGGCGCTCTTCCAGCCCGTGGCCGGGATCGAAGAGGATGCGATGGGCGACCTCGGGCTCGCTGCGGATCTCGACCTTGGCCACGTCGCGGACCGACCGGCTGTCCGCATCGGCCATGACCGGGCGCTTGTCCGGCTCGATCACCTCGAAGCGCACGATGGCGGTCTTGGGCAGGAGCGCCCCGCGCCAGCGCCGGGGCCGGAAGGCCGCCACCGCCGTGACCGCCAGAACGTCCGCCCCGATGGGCAGGATCGGACCATGGGCCGAATAGTTGTAGGCGGTGGAACCCGCGGGCGTGCAGACCAGCGCCCCGTCGCAGACCAGTTCCTCCATCCGCAGCCGGCCATCGACGAAGATACGCAGCTTGGCCGCCTGCGGGCCTGCGCGCAGAAGGCTGACCTCGTTGATGGCGAGCGCCTCGTGGGTGGTGCCGTCCACACGCTCGGCCCACATGTGAAGCGGGTTGATGACCTCTTCCTCGGCCGCCTCGAGCCGGGCGATCAGGTCATCCTCCCGGTAGGCGTTCATCAGGAAGCCGACCGTGCCACGGTTCATCCCGTAGACAGGCGCGTCGATCGCCTGCGTGGCGTGCAGCGTCGCCAGCATGAACCCGTCGCCGCCCAGCGCCACGATCACGTCCGACTCTTCCGGTGCGTAACGACCGTACATCGCCTCGAGCCGCGCCTTCGCTTCCTGCGCGAGCTCCATATCGGATGCCATGAAGGCGATCTTGCGGGCCGCGGGCATGCGCGTGCCTCCTGTGGTCGGTGTCCCGGCGCGACTGTCGCGCGCGCCCATCGGAAACTCAATCCCGCATCGGCCACACATGGCCCGATCCGCGCCCCCGATGCCGCGCGCAACGCCATATTCGCCGCTTTCCGCCCTTTCCCGAAGGGGCCTAATGCCATAAATGCGTGGTCCAACCGCTGCCCAGCGCCCGAGGAGGTCAAGCCATGAACGCACCGCACCGTGATGCCGGTTTCTTCACCGAAAGCCTTTCATCCCGCGATCCCGAGATCTTCGCCGCCATCGAGAAGGAACTCGGCCGCCAGCGCGACGAGATCGAGCTGATCGCATCGGAGAACATCGTCTCCGCCGCCGTGATGGCCGCGCAGGGCTCGGTGATGACGAACAAATATGCCGAGGGCTATCCCGGCCGCCGCTACTACGGTGGGTGCGAGTATGTCGATATCGCCGAAAACCTCGCCATCGAGCGGGCCAAGGCGCTTTTCGGGGTGGAGTTCGCCAACGTGCAGCCCAATTCCGGCAGCCAGGCCAACCAGGGCGTGTTCACCGCATTGCTGCAGCCGGGCGACACGATCCTCGGCATGAGCCTCGACGCGGGCGGACACCTGACCCATGGCGCCAAGCCCAACCAGTCGGGCAAGTGGTTCAACGCCATCCAGTACGGCGTGCGCCAGCAGGACCTCGAGGTCGATTACGACCAGATCGCCGAGCTGACCGCCGAGCACAAGCCGAAGATGATCATCGCCGGCGGCTCGGCCATTCCGAGGATCATAGATTTCGCCAAGATGCGCGAGATCGCCGACAGCGTTGGCGCGTACCTTCTCGTGGACATGGCGCATTTCGCGGGGCTCGTGGCCTCGGGCCACTACCCCTCCCCCTTCCCGCATGCGCACGCGGCCACGACCACGACGCACAAGACGTTGCGCGGCCCCCGCGGCGGCATGATCCTGACCGATGACGAGGCGCTGGCCAAGAAGTTCAATTCCGCCATCTTCCCCGGCATCCAGGGCGGGCCGCTGATGCATGTGATCGCCGCCAAGGCCGTCGCCTTCGGCGAGGCGCTGCGCCCCGAGTTCAAGGACTACCAGGCGCAGGTCATCGCCAATGCGCAGGCGCTGGCCGATCAGCTGATGAAGGGCGGGCTCGACATCGTCACCGGCGGCACCGACACGCACCTGATGCTGGTGGACCTGCGCCCCAAGGGCGTGAAGGGCAACGCCACTGAAAAGGCGCTGGGCCGCGCGCATATCACCTGCAACAAGAACGGCATCCCCTTCGACACGGAAAAGCCCACGATTACCTCGGGCGTGCGTCTTGGCTCGCCCGCCGGCACCACGCGCGGCTTCGGCGAGACCGAGTTTCGCCAGATCGGCGACTGGATCGTCGAGGTGGTCGAAGGCCTGGCGACAAATGGCGATGAGGCCAACGGCGCGACCGAGACCAAGGTGGCTGCCGAAGTCGTTGACCTTTGCCGGAAATTCCCGGTTTACCCAAACCTCTGAGGGGCGAACGGCACCGCCACCGCGAAGATCGCGGGAAGAGCGCGGCGAATCTTGCAGCCCGCCCTTTCCCATCCTAGGTTAACGCGTGCGTGGGGCGCCGAAGGTGACGGCAGGTGGCGGTCCCGCGCAGGTGTGCGACTGCTTTGAGCGAGGCCGGAGCCATGAGTGCTGACTTGCCTGCCCGTCCGGAGATCACTCCGGGCTACCGTCGTGAGGCAGACCGGGAAATCCGGGCCTTCACGCGCGACTGGACGGATCGCGACGACCGTATCGCGTCGCTGAGCTATTTCGGAACCTTCGCGGTCTATTTCTTCACGCTCTGGCTGGCGGTGCAGGCCTGGCCCGTCTGGTGGCTGGTCGTCCCGCTTATCGTGGTCAACGCTTTCGCAGGCGTGCGGCTTTACGTCTTGCAGCACGATTGCGGGCACGGTTCGCTCTATTCGACCAAACGCGCCAACGACCTCGCCGGGCACGGGTTGAGCGTGTTCACGCTGACGCCCTATCGGGTCATGCAGTTCAACCACAACGAACACCATTCCCATCTGGGCAATCTCGACGAGCGCGACACGACCGAGATCTTCACCATGACCCTGAGCGAATGGGAGGAGGCCGGGTTCTGGACGCGGCTGAAATACCGCCTCTACCGCAACCCGCTTCTGATGATCCCCGTGGGCGGGCTTCTGACCTATGTCCTGATCTACCGCTGGCCAAAGAATGCGGGCCGGATCGACGCCGCGGGCGTGATCGCGCACAATTTCGGCCTTGTGCTCTGGATCGCTTCGATCTGGTGGCTGGCAGGTCAACCGGGTCTCGTCATCTATGCGGGCACCGTCGTCACCGCCGGCTGCATCGGTGTGTTCCTCGTCTACCTTCAGCACAATTTCGAAGACACCTGGTGGGACCGCAAACCCGACCTGAATCCCGCCCGCGCGGCACTTCAGGGCTCCTCGGCGCTCGATCTCGGCTGGTGGTGGGACCTCGGCACAGGCAACATCGCCTATCACGACATCCACCATTTCAACGCCAACATCCCCTCTTACCGGCTGCGCAAATGCCACCGCGCCCTGCGCGAGAAATACGAGGTGCAGACGATCGGATGGCCCGAGGCGATCCGGTCCTTCACGCTGAAGGTCTGGGACGAGGATCAGCAGCGTCTGGTTCCCTTCCCGCGCGAGCAACGGACCCAGACAATACCCGGCAACGCCTGAACGGCGCGCGGCCGCGCCCCTTCATCCTGGCCGAGAAACTCCCGCCGGAGGCTCCCGCCGCCAGCAGCCCGCTCAGCGCCCGACCGCCTTGCGCACCATGTCCCAATAGGCCGTCTCGACCGCCGCCCGGTCCAGCCGCCCGCCTTCCCGGTACCACGTCGTGACCCCGGTCAGCATGGCGATCAGCGCCATGGTCGCGAGCTTCGTGTCGGGCACCGCGAACCGGCCCGAGGCCAGCCCCGCCTTCAGCACCGCCTCGAGCCGATCCTCGTAGTCGCGGCGCAGCCCCTCGATGATGGCGAAATTCTCCGGCGTGAGGTTGCGCAGCTCCATATAGGCGATGAAGACAAGCTCGGGCCGGTCGAGATGGAAGCGGATGTGATGGCGCACGAAGCTTTCCAGCTGTTCGACCGGGTCCGCGTCCGGGGCGTGCCAGTCTTCCAGAAGCTCCTCCAGATGGTCGCGCATCAGCTCGAACAGCAGGGTCTGCTTGTCCGCCGTATAGAGATAGAGCGCGCCGGCCTGCACCCCCACCTCGGCCGCGATCTGGCGCATGGAGACGGCGGCGAACCCATGCCGCGCGAAAAGCCGCAGCGCCGCCTGTCGGACCTTCGGCCCGGTGATATCCGCGTGACTGCCCTGTTTTCTTGCCATGGGCCCGAGGTTATCTGAACGGGCGTTCAATTCAACCGTTGCATGACCTTTGCGCTTGCCGCATCTGGACAGCACGCCGCCGCTGCGGTTAGGTCGGAACATGGCGCGTCGGCTGATCATCCCCGTCCTCGCGGTTGCGGCACTGGCTGCCTGCGGCCCCGACGTGCCTGCGCTCGATGCGCGGATCGGCGCCGAGGCCCGCGCCGCCGATTTCCCCGATCTCGTGCCGCTCGGCCCGCTTCTGGCGGGGGTCGATGCCATCCCGCCGCGCGAAGCCGCACCCGAAGGCGCCAGCCTCGAGGCGCGCACCGCCGATCTGCGCCGCCGCGCCGCCGCCCTGCGCGCGATGCCGCTGTGACGTGCCGCGCGTTGCAGCCCCTCGCCTGAGCCGCTAACAGGGGCCGACGCAGGACCACATCCGCCGGAGGACCATCATGACCGACCCCCTTCGTCTGGGCATCGCCGGGCTGGGCACCGTCGGCGCCGGCGTGGTGAAGATCGTCCAGCGCCATGGTGACTTGCTGGCGCGCCGCTGCGGCCGGCCCGTCGAGATCACCGCCGTCTCGGCCCGCAGCCGCGACAAGGACCGGGACGTATCGCTCAGGGCCTACACGTGGGAGGATGACCCCGTCGCGCTTGCCCGCCGCGAGGACGTGGACGTGGTCTTGGAACTCATGGGGGGCGAGGATGGCCCCGCCAAGGACGCCACCGAGGCCGCGATTGCCGGCGGCAAGCACGTGGTCACCGCAAACAAGGCGATGCTCGCCCATCACGGTCAGGCGCTGGCCGAAGCCGCTGAGGGCGCGGGCGTCAACCTGCGCTTCGAAGCCGCCGTCGCGGGCGGCATCCCGGTGATCAAGGCCCTGACCGAGGGGCTGGCCGGCAATGCCATCACCCGCGTGATGGGCGTGATGAACGGCACCTGCAACTACATCCTGACGCGGATGGACGACGCGGGCCTGACCTATGAGGAGGCCTTCGCCGAGGCCGACGGGCTGGGTTATCTCGAGGCCGACCCCGAGCTTGACGTGGGCGGCATCGACGCGGGCCACAAGCTGAGCCTGCTGGCCTCCATTGCCTTCGGCACGCGCGTGGCCTTCGACGACATGGCGCTTGAGGGGATCGGTCGCATCTCGATCGACGATATCCGCCGGGCGGGCGATCTGGGCTACAAGATCAAGCTTCTGGGCGTGGCGCAGATGACCGGCCGCGGGCTGGAGCAGCGGATGACGCCCTGCCTCGTGCCCAGCGCCTCGCCGCTGGGGCAACTGGTGGGCGGTACGAACATGGTGGTGATCGAGGGTGATGCAGTGGACCAGATCGTGCTGCGCGGTCCCGGCGCCGGCGAAGGGCCCACGGCCAGCGCGGTCATGGGCGATGTCTGCGATATCGCGCGCGGCATCCGCATCCCAGTTTTCGGCCAGCCGGCCGAGACGCTCCGGCCCGCGCCGCCGGCCAATGCCGAGAGCCCCGCCTGTTTCTATCTGCGGCTTGTGCTGGTCGACAAACCCGGCGCGCTGGCCAAGGTGGCGACGGTGCTGGGCGAGAACGGCATCTCGATCGACCGGATGCGGCAGTACGATCATCCCGGTGCCGATGCGCCGGTCCTGATCGTGACCCACAAGACCGCGCGGCCCAACCTGGACACTGCCCTCGCAGCCCTGCCCGGAACCGGTGTCGTCGCGAGCGCGCCGGTGGCCCTGAGGATCGAGGACGTCTGACCCGCGCGTGTTCGGAAACGCCGGCGTTTCCGGTCCGGAATTCCCCGCAATTCCGGTCCCACCCCGATGTTAGCGCCGCCAGCCGCCGCTGGCGGCTTGCCCGACCCTCATGCGGCGGCTACACCGGGCGCATGTATTGACCCGGAAGGATTTCCCATGACGCACCCCACCGATTTCAACGACCGCATGCTTTCGCTCGGCCTCGCGCGGGTCTCCGAGGCCGCGGCCATGGCATCGGCCGAACTGATCGGACGGGGGGATGAAAAGGCCGCTGACCAGGCCGCCGTGAACGCGATGCGCGACCAGCTCAACCGGCTCGATATCCGTGGCGTGGTGGTCATCGGCGAGGGCGAACGGGACGAGGCGCCGATGCTTTATATCGGTGAGAAGGTCGGCAATGGCGAGGGCCCCGAGGTCGACATCGCCCTCGATCCGCTGGAGGGCACGACGCTCACCGCCAAGGACATGCCCAACGCGCTGACCGTCATCGCCATGGGGCCGCGCGGCTCCATGCTGCACGCGCCGGATGTCTACATGGACAAGCTCGCCATCGGGCCGGGGTTCCGATCCGGGGTGGTCACGCTCGACATGTCGCCTGCGGAACGCGTCTCGGCGCTGGCCTCCGCCAAGGGATGCTCGACCAAGGACATCACCGTCTGCGCGCTGGAGCGCCCGCGCCACGAGGAGATGATTGCCGAGCTTCGGACCACGGGCTGCGCGATCCGTCTGATCACCGACGGCGACGTGGCAGGCGTCATGCATTGCGCCGAGCCCGCGACGGGCATCGACATGTACATGGGATCGGGCGGCGCGCCGGAGGGCGTGCTGGCCGCCGCGGCGCTGAAATGCATGGGCGGGCAGATCTATGGCAAGCTCCTGTTCCGCAATGACGACGAGAAGGCGCGCGCCAAGAAGGCCGGAATCACCAATCTCAACCGCGTCTACACGCGCGACGACATGGTCACGATGGACGTGATCTTCGCCGCCACAGGCGTCACCGACGGATCGATCCTGCCCGGCATCAAGCGTGAGCCGGACTATCTGGAGGCCGCGACGATCCTGATGCGGTCCAAGACCGGTTCGGTGCGGCGCATGACCTACCGAAACCCGCGCTGAGCGCCCTGTGACGGCCCTGCCCGGGACAGATGCCGACCTGCCCGCCTTTCTGAGCGTCGACGCGTCTCTGACCGGCCGCCGCTGGGCAGGCCCCGATCCAGAAGAGACCCGCCTCGCCGCGGCGCTGGTGCAGCGCGCGGGACTGGAGCCAGCGGTGGCCGCCATCCTCGCCCGCCGCGGCATCGCGCCGGAGGCGGCCGAGACCTTCCTGGCCCCGTCCCTGCGCGACCTGCTGCCCGACCCCTCCGTCCTGAAGGACATGGCGGCGGCCTCCGAACGGATCCTGAGCGCCCTGAAGCGGCGCGAACGCATCGCCGTTTTCGCCGATTACGACGTGGACGGTGGCAGTTCCGCCGCGCTCCTGATCACATGGCTGCGCCAGATGGGCCATGGCGCCACGCTCTACGTGCCCGACCGGATCGACGAGGGTTATGGCCCCAACGAACCGGCCATGGCGAAACTGGCGGAGGCCCATGACCTGATCGTCTGCGTCGACTGCGGCACGCTCAGCCACGGGCCCATCGCGGCGGCCAAAGGCGCGGACGTCATCGTGCTCGACCATCACCTCGCCGAGGCCGAATTGCCCGACTGCGTGGCCGTGGTGAACCCCAACCGGCAGGACGAGGATGGCAGCCTCGGCCATCTCTGCGCCGCCGCCGTCGTCTTCCTGCTGCTGGTCGACCTGAACCGCCGCCTGCGCGCCGACGGCACCGCCGGCCCCGACCTTATGGCGATGCTCGACCTCGTGGCGCTGGCGACCGTGGCCGACGTGGCGCCGCTCAGGGGCGTGAACCGCGCCTTCGTCCGGCAAGGGCTGACAGTCATGGCGCGGCGGCATCGTAAGGGGTTGGTGGCGCTCTGCGACGTGGCGCGGCTCGATCGGGCACCGACGAGCTATCACCTGGGCTTCGTCCTTGGCCCGCGCGTGAACGCGGGCGGCCGCATCGGCGAGGCCGATCTGGGCGCGCGGCTGCTGACCACCGACGAGGAGCAGGAGGCGCTGGCGCTCGCCCAACGGCTCGACACGCTCAACACCGACCGGCGCGAGATCGAGGCCCGCGTGCGCGACGCGGCCTTGGCGCAGGCCGAGGAACGTGGTCTCGATGCGCCGCTGGTCTGGGCGGCGGGCGACGGCTGGCATCCCGGGGTCGTGGGCATCGTGGCCAGCCGCCTGAAGGAACACACCCATCGCCCCGCCATCGTCATCGGGTTCGACGGCGAGAACGGCAAGGGCTCCGGCCGCTCCGTCTCGGGCGTCGATCTGGGTGCGTCGATCCAGAGACTGGCGGCCGAGGGGCTGATCGAGAAGGGTGGCGGCCACCGGATGGCAGCGGGCCTGTCGCTGACGCGGGCGCAGCTGGAACCGGCCATGGCGCGGCTCTCGGAGCTTCTGGCGCGGCAGGGCGCGGGCACGGGCAGCGCGGGCGACCTTCGTCTTGACGGCGTCCTGATGCCCCAGGCCGCGACGCCAGAACTGATCGAACGGATCGAGACCGCGGGCCCCTTCGGCGCCTCGGCCCCGGCCCCGCGCTTCGCGTTTCCGGCCATGCGCATCCGCATGACGCGGCCCGTAGGCGACGGACACCTGAAACTGAGCTTCTCTGATGGCCCCGGCGGCAGCATCGACGCGATCGCCTTTGACGCCACCGGCCGCGGGCTCGACGCACTTCAGGCCCACCAGGGGCGCCCGGTGCACCTTGCCGGGCGGGTGGAACTGAACCACTGGAACGGTCGCAGCCGGGTGCAGCTTCGCCTCGAGGATGCCGCCTGGGCCGAGTGAGGCGCCCAAATCCGGAAATGCGTGCGGGACATGCAAGAATCCCCTTGATCCCTCCCGCGCGTTTTCCTAGACACCGTCCACGCCAAGCGCGGCCCGTTCGTCTATCGGTTAGGACGCCAGGTTTTCAACCTGGAAAGAGGGGTTCGATTCCCCTACGGGCTGCCACCATAGTTTTTCATTTAAAACTCAATGGGCTTGCCGCGAACACCTTGCCGAAATCAGTTTCGGGGCCGGGTTTGGACCGCGCTACCTGATGGGCATCGCCCCCGTCCGTCGCATCAAGCGCCTTCGTCGAAATGACGGGTCGCTACGCTCAGGCCTGACGCATCTGCGCGTCGCGCTGCTTGCGCAGGTCCACACCGATCAACGCCAGCTTGGCGGTGAGCATGCTGTAGTCCCGCGGCTCGGCGAGTTGGGAGAAATTGTATATCTTCTCGTACAGCCTGACATGGGACTGCTGGACTGCCGCAACGCCGAAATCCGCGCCGATCTCGTCGGCGACGCGCAGGCAGATCTTTAGGGTCTGCCATGCGATCGACAGTCGCGCGGAGCCGATCTCCGGATCGACCACGAAGCGCGCCCCGTCCACCAGCACCATGCCCGCCGCGATCATCGGGCCGAGGATGTCGGAAAATGCCTCGTAGGTCGCGGACAGCGCCGCGTCTTGGCTCAGGATGTGCAGCCGGATGGAGCTGACGACCTTGCCCTTGAGGTAGACGCCGTAGACCCGCGCGCCCGGCGCATGATCAAACTCGTCCAGAAAGACCTCGTGCGGGTTCTGGTCAATCAACCCCTCGGCACGGTAGCAGCGATAGCGCAGCCTGCCGATGGCGCGGAAGTCGCCTTCGGTCTTTGCGCGGACGATCTCGATGTCGCCTGCGGGCAAGAGGTCAGCCCCTGAGCGGGAGTCTTGGATAGAAAATGCCAACGGTTTCTCGATATTCGATGTAGTCTTTGCGGAGGGGCCCTGAGCTCAATACGCGTTCCTCGCGCAGAGCGGCGTAGGTGTATATCGCTGAAAGCGTGAGGAACACAATCACCGAAATGATGTGCTGCGTGGCCAGCGCGCAGGCCAGCCAGAAGATCATGTAGGAGGCGTAGAACGGGTGGCGCATGTAGCGCCAGGGTCCCGTGCGGATGATGGTCTCACTTTGCATCTCGGTATCCATGGCGAGCGTGAGATTGCGGTTCCTGCTGTGGCGAACAGCCCAGACGAACAGCCCCTGGGCCGCGACGACAAGCGCGAGGCTCAAGCCCGCGAAGACGAGCTCGCCGCGGAACGCGAGGCCGAGGAACGTCCCCAGCCCGGCGAGGGACAGCGCCGATATCACGTACATGCCCAACGGGTATCTGTCGGACCGGAAGTGCTGCCTCGTCGCGACCGAGATCGAAACGAAATACACCAGCCCCACTACCCCAGTAAGAAAATCGAACATCTGCCGTTTCCGCCGTTCCCATGGCCCGTCCCCCCGGTCGGATGCCTTTCCGTTCGTCGTCCATCGTTGACGTGTGACTACGTCGGCGCATGCCGCCAAGCGCACAGCCGACCGCGTCCCGGACACAGGATTTGCCAACAATGGAGCGATGCCGCGCATCGGGCGGGCGATTGGCCCCGCACATGCGTCAAGGAGTGTCGAACTGGAATGCACTGCTCCCCGCGGCCTGGCCGCGGTTGCCGTCCGAGCGTTTTCATGAACCTGCCTAATCTTCTTTTTTCTAGAAATGACATAGTTCCGGGGGAGAGACCACAGGAACTTGGGCGGATACCCGAAAGTGACGCGGTTTTGCCGATCGATATCCGGCAACACCGCTCCCGCTTCAAAGGCGCAGGGCGCGCCGTCCTAGCCGTTGGCAGCTTTGGGCAGCTCAACCACACCGTACCGGGCAGGCGCCGGCTCTGGCATCGGGTGGTCCTTGACCCACGGCAGGTCGACGAAGAAGGTCGTGCCTTTGCCCAGCTTGCTGTCATAGTCGATCACGCCGCCAAAGGCCTCGACGATCTCGCGGGAGATATTCATGCCAAGCCCGGTCCCGCCCGTGCGCCGTTGGTCGGAGGAGTCGAGCTGAGCGAACCGCCCGAAGACCTTTTCCTTCGCGCCCGGCGGAATCCCCGCCCCGTGATCGCGCACGAAGATGCGGACCGAGTCGTCCGAGATCGTCGCCCCCACGATCACCTCCCCCCCCTCGGGCGAGAATTTCGCGGCGTTGGAGATCATGTTGGCGAGGACCTGCATCAATCTTGACGCATCTGCCTTGACCACCAGCGACCTGTCGCCCTTCACCTCGCCACACAGGCTGACCTTGAATTTCTCGGCCAGACCCTGATGCGTGGCGACCGCCTCGGCGACAAGCGCGGAGGCGTCGACGAAATCCAGCTTGAACGACATCTCGCCGGACTCAATCTTCTGCAGGTCGAGCAGATCGTCGATCAGGTGGGCAAGCCGCCTGCTGTTCTTGCTGGCCATGTCGACCAGCGGGCGCACCTGCGGATGGACCGGTCCGACCTGCCCAGAATTGATCAGGTCAAGCGAGCCCTTGATCGACGTCAGCGGCGTGCGCAACTCGTGGCTGACCACGGACACGAACTGCGACTTCACGACCAGCGCGGCCTTGGTGCGTTCATGCTCGACCTTGAGCTTCTCGATGTGTTCGAGGTTCTTTCGGTAAAGCCGCAGAAAGGTCAGCGAACAGTCGATGAGGAAATAGACGACCACCACCACCGTAAAGAACTGCAGCCACATGTCCGATGCCAGCGGGGGGCGGTAGAGCCACAGGTCCTTGACGGTGATGAAGAAGAACGCGCCGCTGTAGAAGGACAGCCGAATGACGAGATTCCAGGCGATCTGGTGGTTGTTCATCGCCGCGAAGAGGGCGGCGGCAAACAGAGAGAACAGGGCGGTAAAGACCGCCGCACCGCCGTGTTCGACGGCCAGCCAGATCGCGAATAGACTGATCGTGCTGGCGCTGACGAGCGTGTTGACGACGAATGCCGTCAGGGCGTTCTTGATCTTCGCCTTCTGCTGGCGGTGGAGTCGCCTCACCCTGCGCGCAATGAGGAGGTCGACGATCTCGCAGACCATGTTGATCGCGAAGAACAGGGCTGCGAACCAAGGATCGAAAAAGGTCGCCGTCAGCAGCGCCATCGACAGAAACGTGCCCTGCCGCTGCCAGGTGAGCGCAAAGACAGCTTCCGCGTAATCACGCAGATTCTGCAGCAGCCGGTCGGTGCCATTGCCGGCCTTGGGCCCGACGTCCCCGGCGAGCAGGTCGGTCATCGGCCTATCTTGTGTTGCGCGCTCATCGCGGTTTCTGTTCCAGTGTCGGTTTTCTCCGTGCGGGACGTCGCGCAGGGCAAAGCGTCATGCGCCTTCCCTCCGCGACGCACCTCGGGAAGGACCCCGTCTGCATGCGGGTCTTCGGCTCACGAACCTGCCCTTGACCCGCCGTTAACCTTTAGCTCCGCAAGTCTGGTCAAAGTTTGATCAGATCGTGGCGCTTTCGGTACCTAAGCGCCCTTGGTGCCCTGTGCTCGGGGCCGTCTTCCGGGTGCGCTAATCGGGCACCATCACCGGGAGCCCCACGCAAACCCGGCGCGCAAGGCGTCGTGTGTCGCGGCCGCGAAACACGGTGTTTCCTTTTGGACACAGGCCGCCACATGCTATCCCAGCGCGGCGGAAAACAATCCAGTACATTGTTTTATATAAATAAATTTGGAATCTCGCCGACAAGCGTCCCGGAACGATGCCCAGCCCCGCGCGAAAAACACCACATTTCGTCCACCTCATGAACACAATTCTACTCGACCACCCGGCACTGCAACTTTTGGGGGAAATTTAGATAAATGACGACGGCTGCTCACCATGCAATTCGTGACCATTTTCACGACGACAGCTCAGAGCATGACAGAAAGGAAGATGACGGTCGCAAGCTGCGCATTCTCGTGGTCGACGACGAACCCGACGTCTGCAGTCTCCTTGCGACGGCGCTGCAGGCGGCCAATACCTGCAAGGTAAGTGCGGCCCATAACGCCATGGAGGCGCTGACGGCGCTTGGCGAGGAAGACCAGCCCTTCGACGGCATCTTCCTCGATATCCAGATGCCGCGCACGACCGGGATCGAGCTGTGTGCCATCATCCGCAGCACGCCAGGCTACGGCGACGTACCGATCATCATGCTCACGGCGATGACGGAACGCCATTTCCTGCATCGGGCCTACGCCAATGGCGCGGACGACTACATCACCAAACCCTTCGAGATCGAGGAACTTCGATCCAAGCTCCTGAAGGAAGGATGGCTTCGGAAACGGCGGAATCACCTCAAGGCCGGGCGCGCCAGCCTCGGGTCATCGACGGCCAATGCCGGGCGCGAGGTCATCAACGCGCTCGAGGATGCAGTTCTGCTGCCCGCGATAAACCGCAGCATCCGGCGCGATGCGTTTCAGAACTACCTTCTGCAGGCCAAGGCACGCCAAGGGCCGGCCCTGTCGATCCGGGCCATCAAGGTGGCCGCGATCCATGACATCTTCAGCCGACTGTCGACCGCGGAATACCAGCAGCTCATGGATGAGATCGCGAGTTGCGTGTCGGTCCTGACGGAACCGAGCGACGACGTGATCACGCATCTCGGCAACGGTATCCTGCTGACGGCCTGCGAGGGGCGCAGCGCGCTCACACGGGACGAGCTGCAGTCGAGCCTGCGCGCGGCCGGCGTGCCGGACAGGCTGGCGGCGCATGATCTGACGCTGCGCGTGATCCTGGGCGAGGAGTTCACGGTCGACAAAGGCAGCGATGCGGACATCCTGTTCATGGTGTCGCGGGCCATCGAAGGCGCCGAGCATGAGGAAGAGAAGCTTTCGGGCTGGGCCACGTTCCGCGAGTGGCTGTCGTTCCGCAGGTCGACCGGGCGCGAACGCGCGCGGATCGACCAGTCGGCCTATGAACAGATCCTCAACGAGTTCATCGCCGAGGGCGAACTGGACTGGAAGTGATCCCGCGCTGACGCCCCGGCCTTCTGAACCGGCCGGACGCGGGCGGGCGGGTCCCGCGGTCAAACGAAATCGAAAGCATCGATCATGCCGTCATGGCCGTCGCGCCAATTCAGCAGGATCGCGCCCACGTCACCGGTCTGGATCACCGTGTCGGCGCCGACCACCTCAACGCTCAGATCGTCCCGCCCCTGCACGCCGGTGACGTCGAACAGGAGCCGGTCGACCCCGTCCTGCCAGCCGACGATCAGGTCGGTGCCACCGCCATCGACGAAGACGAAGGTGTCAGCGCCGCCCTGGCCGTGGAGCACATCGGCGCCCGGCCCGCCGATCAGCGTGTCGTCGCCCTCCCCGCCCCAGAGCTGGTCCGCGCCCGCACCGCCCTCGAGCACGTTGGCGCCGTTGTTGCCCACGAGCGTGTCGCCATGGCCTGAGCCGCGCAGGTTCTCGATGCCCGTCAGCACATCGCCCGCAGCCTCGCCCGAGAGACCCTCGCCCGACCAGAGCCGCACGAAGACGCCCGAGGCCGCCTCCGCGTAACTGGCGGTATCCCGGCCGCCCTGGCCATGAAGCAGATCGGCGCCCGCACCGCCCATAAGCGTGTCGTCGCCCTCCCCGCCCCAGAGCTGGTCCGCCCCGGCACCGCCCTGAAGCATATTCGCACCGTCATCGCCCACCAGCGTGTCGGCATGGGCCGAGCCGCGCAGGTTCTCGATGCCCGTCAGCACATCGCCGGCCGCCTCGCCCGACAGACCCTCACCCGACCAGAGCCGGACGAAGACGCCCCCGGCGGCCCCGGCGTAGCTGGCGGTATCAACACCGCCCTGGCCCTGCAGCTGATCGGCCCCCTGCCCGCCGGACAGGGTGTCGTCGCCAGCGCCCGTCCAAAGCGCGTCATCGCCAGCGCCGCCGGACAACTCGTTCGCACCGCCATCGCCCACCAACGTGTCGGCATGGTCCGAGCCGCGCAGGTTCTCGATGCCCGTCAGGACATCGCCCGCCGCCTCGCCCGACAGACCCTCACCCGACCAGAGCCGGACGAAGACGCCCCCGGCGGCCCCGGCGTAGCTGGCGGTATCAACACCACCCTGACCCTGCAGCTGATCGGCCCCCGGCCCGCCCATCAGCGTGTCGTCGCCATCTCCCGCCCAAAGCGCGTCATCGCCAGCGCCGCCGTGAAGCTCGTTCGCACCGCCATCGCCCACCAGCGTGTCGGCATGGTCCGAGCCGCGCAGATTCTCGATGTCCGTCAGGACATCGCCAGTCGCCTCGCCCGACAGACCCTCACCCGACCAGAGCCGCACGAAGACGCCCGAGGCGGCCTCGGCGTAGCTGGCGGTATCCTGCCCTGTTCCGCCATCCAGCGTATCCGCGCCTGCGCCACCAGTAAGCACGTCATCGCCAACGCCCCCCGACATCTGGTTGTCGCCCTTGTTGCCCACGAGCCTGTTGTTCGCGGCACTGCCCGAAAGGCCCAGGTCGGCCACCCCCAGAAGCCGCGCATCGGCGAGCCCCGACACGAGCGTCAGGTCAGCCGAGGCCAGGACCCAGGTCAGATCGACCACGTCGAGCTTGGCGTTCCCACCGCTGGTATCCACCGAAACCCATGCATCGAGACCCTGGCCCGTGATCCGCACCTCCGTGCCGGCGGACGGTGAGAATGCCAGCGCGTAGCCGCCCGCCGCGGCGCTGAGAGTGCTCTGCCCACCAACCTCGAAGGACAGGCCCGCCGCCCCTTCGCCAATGGAATAGGCCCCGTCTGCGTCCGTATCCGAATAGGCCACGCCGGTCAGAAACACCTCCATGCCGCTCTTGGCGAATTTCTCGGTCAGCATGGAGGCGTTGTAGGTGATGCCATTGGTATGGGTGAACGCGCCCTCGACCTGCGCGATGCCGATCTCGCGATAGGCGTCGGCCAGAAGGTTGACGCGATGCCCCGCGCTCAGGAACAGGCCCTCGTCATGGGTCACGGCGGCGGCGGCGAGATCGACCGTGCCTGTCGTCCCGAACCAGGCCAGGTTCTCGCCCCAGGTCCAGGCGCCGGAAAAAGTGTAGCCGGCGGCCGCGATCCGGTCGCCCGCGCTGCTGCCGCCGGCGCCGGCATGGCTGAACGTGTCGGTCGCCAGCATCCAGTCGGAATGCGTCTCGGCCGCCTGCGCGAGCAGCGTGTTGGGGGCAAGAACCTGCTTGGCCGCACCGCTCAGCGTTCCGGGCGCGAGCCCCTGGTTGAGGTCGATCCCGAGCGACGCCGCCTTGGCCAGCGGGTCGAGACGGGCCTGGTTGATGAGCTCGAGCAGGTACTGCTCTTCGATGGACAGCGACATGGGG